>Ga0209572_1000039_pt1 | contig 344116 bp, 267 predicted proteins | sample EBPBio232012_DNA_FD_185867 | JGI IMG/M metagenome (GOLD analysis project Ga0209572, IMG submission 185867) | Wastewater treatment Type I Accumulibacter community from EBPR Bioreactor in Madison, WI, USA - Reactor 1_1/23/2012_ DNA (SPAdes)... | ecosystem: Engineered > Bioreactor > EBPR >... | reverse complement strand
CGATAATGCGACATCTGTTCGCGTATGATTGGTTCTAAAATCATTGCTTAACAACTTTAGATGGTTTCAGTCTGTCAAAGAACTATAACTTTTTTCAAATCCCCCTGACTTATGGGTTAACCTCACCCGTTGGAGAGGGGGCCGGGGGGTGAGGCCCACAAGAAGCAAGTAGACAAACAAACTGCCAAAAGGTTGCTAACCTACCGACCCATAAATAATGAGCCCTACCAGCAGGATAAAGAAAATCCAGGCCCAGATGCTCAGGCTGTTTTCGCGCCAGATGTTGTACATTTTTTCCATGGCATTGCGCCAGTCGAGGTTGCGCAGGGCGGGTTCGTGTACGAGGCAGAAAAACACGCGTTGTCCTTTGCGTTTCTGGTCGCCGTGTTTGGTGAGGATGAGAAAATCGTTGTTGAGAAAACGCAGGTCGAAGAGTTCGCTGCGGCCGCTCATTTCTATGATGAGGGTGTTGTATCGCCCGAGTTGGCGCCAGGCACCTTTCACGATATTGCCATCGAGTGAAAGCAGGTATTCGCCGCCGGGGTTGAAAATATGGAGAATGGCTTCGTGAAAACCTTCGTCGTCGCGCACTTCTTTCCAGCGTTTTCCGAGCCAGAAACGCTCTTCTGCCAGGTCTTCGCCATAGGCCACCACTTTGGGCAGAATAAACTGCAGGTGCTGATCGAGATTGCCCAGTTCCTGGGGCAATTCCGGACTGAAGGCACGGGAAATATCATTGGCAATACTGGAGAACATAGGCTGCTGCTGTTTGAAAGCGCCGGCAAAAATCGCAAAACGCCCGAACATCCTTGCACATTGGCACAGGTTTTTGCAGTTTTGCAACATCCGCAAAATATCCCACTATGTCGATGTCGTTTTTTAAAATCTATACCGATCGCTGGACCAAGAAAGTATCGCGCAAGGCCTTTTCGATCAAGATGTTGTATGCGTTCATATATCCGTTCAGTTCGGGTATCGTCATTTATGCGGGATTGATGACTTTTTCCGTGGTGGTGACGAACGTAACGGGCTTGTTGCCGCAGATTGCCCGCGACCTCTACGAAGGGCAATTGAACACGGCGGCTTCCATTTTTTCCTGGCTATTCGCTTTTTTTCTAGGCGGCTTTCTCGCTGGCTGGTGTGTGGAATGGGAAAAAGTGCGCAAATGGCGCTACCTGCACCTGTTTCCATTGCTGGTCGTGATGACGATTTTCATCATGGTAGCCTTGTCGTCCGATACCAAAGGATTTCATCTCGTATCCTTCCCGGCGCTGATTCTTTTTTCCATTGGTATTCAGAATGCCATGGTGAGTCTCACTACTTCGTCGCTGATCAAAGCCAGCCAGATGACCGGCGTGGTCAATGAACTGGGCGTGGATATTGCCGAAATTTTTCATTCGGAAGGGGAGAAGCGCCGCCTGATTCAGCGGGAGGCTTTGTTGCGCGTCATCGTCATGTGCAGTTTTTTAACGGGCGCTATGTTCAGCGTCGCCGTCTTTCCTGCCTTGCAGACCAAGATATTTTTTGTACCCGCCGGGATTATTGCGGGCGTGATTGTGCATGATGTATTCCGTTTTTAGAGGTGAGAGATGTGAGAGCGTGAGAGATGTGAGAGAGTAAGAGGTGAGAGAGTGAGAGAGTGAGAGAGTGAGAGATGTGAGAGTCCGTAGAGTATGCCGCTCCGCTCAAAAAACGCTATGAGACAAGCGGTACACTCTACGGACTCTCACATCTCTCACTCTCTCACTCTCTCACTCTCTTACTCTCTCACATCTCTCACATCTCTCACTCTCTCACTCTCTCACATCTCTAAATACCGTCCACACTTCTTACACGTCCGCGCTTCCGTATTTTCCTTGAAGGCGGCAATCGCATCCCGGATTTGGGTGCCAATATCCTTCAGTGGAAAACCTGCTTCGTGCAGCGGCGCATGGCAATTGTCGCAGAACCACAGCAATTTATCAATTTCACCGGGGCGGCGATGCCGTTCGAGCACGAGCCCGACCGTACCGGCAGGCCGCTGGGGCGAGTGTGGCACGCGCGGCGGCAGCAAAAACATTTCGCCTTCGCGGATGTCGATGGTTTGCGGCTGTCCTTCTTCGTTGATAATTTTTACCTGGATGTCGCCTTCCAGTTGATAGAACAATTCTTCTCCTTCTTCCCAGTGGTAGTCTTTACGGCCGTTGGGGCCACCTACCACCATGACGATGAAGTCGGCATTTTCTACATAGATTTGTTTGTTGCCGACGGGCGGCTGAAGCAGATGGCGGTTGTCGTCGATCCACTTTGTAAGATTGAATGGTTGGGCGATGGGCATGATAGAGGGTGAGAGATGTGAGAGATGTGAGAGATGTGAGAGGGTGAGAGATGTGAGAGCGTGAGAGATGTGAGAGGGTGAGAGATGTGAGAGTGCGTAGAGTATACCGCTTGTCTCATAGCGTTTTTTGAGCGGAGCGGCATACTCTACGGACTCTCACATCTCTCACGCTCTCACGCTCTCACATCTCTCACCCTCTCACATCTCAATTCTTTAATACGATCCCTTCCAATTCAAACCCCAGCGACGGTCTTCCGGGCAGGCGTTCGGTACTTTCCAGTTCTACTTCCTTGAGCACGATTTTGGAAGGTCGGGTATCGGTATAAGGATCAAGTGCGGGTGCAAATTTAAGTCCACTGAGGTGTTCCACCATATCTACATTTACCTGATAGGTGGCAGCATCTTCAAAATTCATGAAAAAACGGGGCTGCGGCAGCAAGCCTTCCAGCCCTTCAGTGGGTTTGGGCCGGGCGATTTCGCGTTCGAGCAGCAGTTTTTTCTGTCCCATGAGGAAAGCCACCCGGCTGAGGGTTTTGCCATCGTTGGTGAAATAGACCACTTTCCAGAACAGGCCGGGAATCTGAACGTCCTGGCCTTTGATCTGGTTGACAAACACCGGGTCGTCGGCTGCCAGTACAGGGCCGGTTAATACGTTGACTTTCAACTTATTGGTGGCCGATTCCTTTTTCAGAATATAATCTTCCAGGTTGCGCCACACCCGCTGATTGAGGTCGGCTACCTGTGGCACACAATTGGCATAGAAAAAAGTGGCACGTGCGGCTTCAATGGCGGTTTCCTTATTCGGGCCCCATTGCGGATCTTCTCGCTTGACGAGGTGGCCGCGGTCGAAATCGCTTTTGGGTACGGAATACAGGTCGTCGCCCCACTGGAAAGGCTGCACACGCGGGTCTACTTCCCATTTGTCGGAACCGCCATTGAACAATGATTTGCGTGTAAGCGGCTGAAAATTGGCGCCGTCGATGTTCACCGCCGTAAATAGCGGAAACTTGCGCGTTTTGCTCAATACCACACTGTGGTGCGGGTATTTCAGGATGTAGGAGCGGCTGCCATCGAGGCGCGCCAGGTCGTTTTTGAATAAAGGGCCGGGCTGCGGCAGGGCTACTTTGAGTTGTTTTCCCAGGAAAACAGGCTGGTAACCAGAGGGATTGCTCATATCGGTTCGGTTTTGCATTTGGAAACGCAAATTTCGCACCGAATATTAAGTTTTTGTGAAGTTAAACCCAAAATTCATACGCGGTCAGGATGTCTGTTGTGGATACCTTCGCTGACGAACCCTTGTTTTACCTCGACGTATCCGCTTATAGCAGTGGTATTTATATGCTCCAAACCACGTCTGCTTCGGGTGCGCGATCTGCGAAAAAATAATGGTACTTTGAACCTTCTTACTCCAACAGGCTTCTTTGCATGCAAAGAAGCCTGCTTTATCCTTTATGTATGAAAAAACTTATATTAGTACTGATAGCCTTGTTAGGATATATTGACCTTTTTTCACAAAGTAAAGAAGATAATATCTGGGTACTCGGGTATCCACCTAACGATTCTGCCAACAGTTATGGTGGTACGATTTTAGAATTTGGTGGCCCAGACCCTATAGTCCGTTTTTTTAATGCAGAGGCTTTTCTTGAAAATAGCGCAGAAATAAGTTCATTTGAAGGGAATTTACTTTTTTACAGCAACGGATGCAGGGTTATCAACTCCAATCATCAACAGATGGTCGAGGGCGATCAGATTAATCCAGGCACTGTACACGATAATCAATGTAATGAAGGCGATGTTTATCGTACACATCAAGGTTTGATTGCCCTTCCCTGGCCGGGCCGTGACGGCGAATACGCCATGTTCCACCTTGGCTGGTATCGAACGACCGGCTGGCCGCCACGCCAGTACATCCGGGATATTTACGTCACGCATATTGATATGAATGCCAATAACGGCCTGGGGAAGGTTTTGGAAAAAAATACCGTACTATGGCAGGACAGTACTTTGGTAGACAATATGACGGCTGTTCGGCATGGCAACGGGCGAGACTGGTGGATAGTGGAGCCGCGCGGACTCACGGATTCTTTTTACCTGTTTTTGCTCAGTCCCTATGGCATCAAAGGGCCTTTTATCGAAAAAACAGGGCTGCGTTCTACGGTGAGCGGGCTTACCGCCGGTCAGGTGGTCTTCTCGCCCGATGGCACGAAATACATCCGTGGTAACGGACGCGATGGCATCGATATTTTCGATTTCGACCGCTGCCGGGGCAAGTTTGTGCGGGGGCAAAGATTGCCTTTCCCCAGTGTCGCAAGCGATGGCGTTTGTGGGGCGGCTATTTCGCCTTCATCGCGGTATTTGTATATTTCAGCACTCACCAAAATGTTCCAGTACGATTTATGGGCGGAAGACATAGAACACAGCAAAGTGCTACTGGGACAATACGACGGTTTTGTCGATCCGTTTCCTACCACCTTTTACCAGCAAATGCTGGCGCCGAACGGAAAAATATACATGACATCAACAAACGGCACCCGGTATCTGCATGTGATCCATTATCCGGATTCCGCCGGACTGTCCTGTGCGTTTGAACAGCGCGGCCTCCGCTTGGCCACCTATCACGGCTTTTGCGTGCCCAATTTTCCTCATTTCCGGCTCTACGACTTGCCTGCCAGTCCCTGCGACTCATTAGGCATCGATGCACCGGAGGAGTACCGGGTACTATGGTCGCCGTCCGACGGCATCCGACTGCTGCCCAACCCGGTCGGCTCGGGCACGGTAACGGTCACTATTCCTCCAGGCGACGGCGGGGTGTTGCGGGTATTCGATGCGGCGGGCAGGTTTCTGGCGGAATACAAAGTGGCGCACGAACGGCTCTACACACTGGATTGCTCCGACTTCCCAAACGGCGTGTACGTGGTGACATTTTCAACAGCCGAAAGCCGAAGGCCGATGGTGGCGAGGCTGGTGGTCGTTCAGAAGTGAGAGATGTGAGAGGGTGAGAGAGTGAGAGTGTGAGAGGGTGAGAGTGGTGAGAGAGTGAGAGAGTGAGAGGGTGAGAGTGCGTAGAGTGTACCGCTCCACTCAAAAAAAAACTTTATAAGTCCAAGAGCGAAGCGGTCTACTCTACGAACTCTCACGCTCTCACTCTCTCACGCTCTCACGCTCTCACGCTCTCACGCTCTCATTTCTTATACGCTACTTCTCCTTTCCGAAAATCCTCTCTTACCGGATTGAACACATCCAGTATCCGGCAGGCCGTAATGGCGCGCCCCGAATGCGGCATATTGGACGGGATGGCATAACTCTGTCCTGGTACGAGGCGTACAGGCGTACCATCCACCACCAGTTCAAATTCGCCTTCCAGCAAATTGACCACCTGCTCGTGCACATGCGCATGCTGGGCCAGGTCGGCGCCCGCTTCGATGTCGACAAAAGCCAGCGTCATCGATTCGGTGTGGATAAAACGCGCCGTAAAGCCGCGCGAGATTTCGAATGGCGGAATGTCGGAAAGTTGATATTTCATGATATAAAGTCCTGAGTCGTAAGTCCTGAGTCCTGAGTTCGTAGAGTACACCGATTTGCTCATAGCACCTGTATAAGCAAATGCCGGAAGCATCCAGGTCTACTCTACGGACTCAGGACTCAGGACTTACGACTCAGGACTCTTAATTTATTTACTCCGCATTCTCACCACCGGGCAGATCATCTCTTCCAGACTAATCCCTCCGTGTTGGAAAGTATTGCGGTAATAGTTATTGAAATGATTGTAGTTGTTGGGGTAAAGGAAGAAGTAATCCTCTTTGGCAAAGATAAACGTACTGCTGATATTTGGGCGAGGCAGACCTGCCTGTTTGGGGTCTTTGATTGCCAGCACGTCGCGGGCTTCGTATTGCAGGTTGCGGCCTACTTTGTAACGCAGGTTGGTGGTGGTTTCGCGGTCGCCCACTACTTTGGAAGGCGATTGCACGCGGATGGTGCCGTGGTCGGTGGTGACGAACAACTGCACGTCGCGGCCTTCGAGTTTTTGCAGGGCAGTCCACAGAGGGCTGTGCAGGAACCAGGAGCGGGTGAGCGAGCGGTATGCGCGTTCGTCGCCGGCCAGTTCTTTCAGCACTTCCATTTCCGTGCGGGCGTGCGAGAGCATGTCGATGAAGTTGTACACAATCACCGTCAGGTCATTGTTCAGGTAGTGCAGAATATTGTCGTTCAAGTCTTTGCCGTGGCTCACGTTGGTCACCTTCGTGTAGTCCCATTTGATGCCTTTTCTGAAAATACGATCGACTTGTTTGCCGAGGAAAAAGTCTTCAAACAGGTTTTTCCCGCCTTCATCTGTGTCGTTTTTCCATTTATCGGGAAATGCCGTTTCGATGTCGATGGGCATCATACCGGCAAAAATGGAATTGCGGCTGTACTGTGTTGCAGTGGGCAGGATACTGAAGAAATAGCCCTCGTTTTCGGTGCGGAACTGCTCGTTCAGGATGGGTTCAATGGTTTTCCACTGGTCGTAGCGCAGGTTATCGAGCAATACAACAATGGTGGGTGTACCGTTGCCGACATGCGGGAAAATATGTTTGCGCATCATGGAATGCGACATCACCGGGCCTACTTCCTTGTTTTTATCTACCCAGTCGAAGTAGTTTTTGACCACGTATTTGGAAAATTCGGTATTGGCCTGTTCTTTTTGTTGGGCCAGAATATCCGTCACGCCGCTGGCCTGGTTGGCGTCTACTTTCAGTTCCCAGTTGACAATTTTTCGGTAAGCATCTACCCATTCTACATGGTCGAGGCCGCCAGTGATCTGCATAAAAATCTGGCGGAACTCCTGCTGGTAGTCCATGGCCGTTTTTTCGCTGACGAGGCGCTTGTTGTCCAGAATTTTTTTGAGCGTCAGCAAAATCTGGTTGGGGTGCACGGGTTTGATGAGATAATCGGAAATTTGCGAGCCGATGGCTTCTTCCATCACGTGCTCCGCTTCGTTTTTGGTAATCATCACCACCGGTACGGCCGGATTGAGTTCCTTGATGCGTGGCAAAACTTCCAGTCCGGTCAGGCCGGGCATACTTTCGTCCAGAAAAACCACGTCGATTTCCGGCGCCTGCTCTTCGTATATTTCAAAGGCATCGTGTCCGTTGGAGGCTGTAACAACCTCATATCCTTTGGTTTGCAAAAACATCAGGTGGGGCTTCAGCAGATCGATTTCATCGTCGGCCCAGAGTATTTTAATTTTATCCATGAAATTTATTTGGCGGCGGGATAGGCCCTGTTTGAATGAGAGGTACGAAGGTAAGGGTTTGGGAGTTATGAGAGATGAGTTATGAGTTATGAGTTATGAGTGTTACTCACATTACTTTTGGCTTCTTCATTAGAGTGGCCAAAAGCAATGTGAGTAACACTCATAACTCATAACTCATAACTCATCTCTCATAACTCATAACTCCCAACGCTTATTTTTCATTTCTGCCAAAAAGAAATGTTATGATGCACAAATGCTGAGTGAAGTGCCATCTAGACGTAGATGATACGTTAAAAGTAAACTTCATCCCCAACGCCCAGCGCGAAGCACCCCTAAAACACCAAAACACCAAAACACAAAAACACACCATCATGTCCAAACCATTCCTCCTGCTGGCCGCTTTCGTTTTTTTGCTGGCCTGCACCCGAACCAACACCACCAAACCCGAAACCAAAGCCACGCTCATACTCCTGAACGGCGTCTTTTTTACTGCCGACAGCCTGCACCCTGCCGCCACAGCAGTAGCCATTGCCGGCGATCGGATACTGGCGGTGGGCACCGACGCAGAGGTGCGCGCCTTGGCCGATGCCAATACCCAAATCATTGATTTACAAGGCGCATTTGCCATGCCCGGCTTTATCGAAGGCCACGGACACTTTGCTGCGCTCGGCTCCAGCCTGGTACACCTCAACCTGATGCAGACGGCTACCTGGCAGGAAATAGTGAATATGGTGGCCGAAAAAGCCAAGGCCACGCCGCCGGGCGACTGGATTGAAGGCCGCGGCTGGCACCAGGAAAAATGGCGCACATCGCCCGGCCCCACCATCAACGGCTACCCCTACAACGAACTGCTCAACGCAGCAGCCCCCAACCACCCCGTGGTGCTGTACCATGCCAGCGGCCACGGCCTCATAGCCAATGCGCGTGCCATGGAACTGGCAGGCGTGTCGCGCGAGACGCCCGACCCCGTAGGCGGCCGCATCGTGCGCGATGCACGCGGAAATCCCATCGGCGTATTTGAGGAAAATGCCATGTCGCTGATCGACAATGCATTGGCTGTCTGGGAAAACAAAAAAACCGAAGCAGAAAAACAGGCCTTTTTTGAAAAAACAATCGATCTGGCTTCGCAGGAGTGCCTCCGCAAAGGCATTACCTCGTTTCAGGATGCGGGCAGCAGTTTCTGGCAATTGGCGCAATACCGCCGACTGGCCGAAGCAGGGCGGCTGCCACTTCGCCTGTGGGCCATGATGTCGCAACCAGTCGCTCAGGATTTTCCCAAAATGGCCGATTATCCGCAAATTGGACTGGGCAACCAGCACTTCACCTGCCGGGCCGTCAAATGCTACCTGGATGGCGCACTGGGTTCCTACGGCGCCTGGCTGCTGGCGCCCTACAACGACAAACCCGGTTTTACAGGGCAAAATACCATGCCAATCGACACCGTGAGGGCCGTAGCGGCTGCTTGCAAACAGTACGGGCTTCAATGTTGCGTGCATGCCATCGGCGACCGGGGTAACCGCGAGGTGCTGAATATTTTTGAACAAACCGGCGGCCCCGACCTTCGCTGGCGCATCGAACATTCCCAGCATGTCGATCCGGCCGACCAACCGCGCTTCCGCCAACTGGGCGTCATCGCCTCCATGCAGGCTATTCACTGCACCAGCGATGCGCCTTTCGTCGTAAAACGCCTCGGAACCGAGCGCGCCCGAACCGGCGCCTATGCCTGGCGCAGCCTGCTCGATCAGGGCGCGCATCTGGCAAATGGCACGGATACCCCCGTGGAAGACGTAGATCCGCTGCCTTGCCTGTACGCCGCCGTGACGCGCCGCCGGGCCGATACGGGCCTCGAATTTTTTACCGAACAGAAAATGACACGCGAAGAAGCGCTGCGTTCGTACACCGTGTGGAATGCCTATGCTGCTTTTGAAGAAAATGAAAAAGGCACACTGCAGGCCGGCAAACTGGCCGATATCGTGGTGCTTTCCAACAATCTGCTCACTTGCCCGCCGGAAGAAATTTTGCAAACGCAGGTGTTGCGCACGATCGTAGGAGGCAAGGAGCAATACAAACGATAGAAGCGTTGTCGGCAACCCTCAAAACGGCCATTTTTTTGCGTTTTGATAATTTATACCAAAACGTAGTGGATGTTTCGTTCTAAAATATACCTTTGCTTCAAATCTTTTACACATTCTTTCATAAAACAAACTGACAGGTGGAATTCGGGAATTTTAAACGGAGAGACAGCAACTATCGTGATCGTGACCGCGACCGTGGCGGCGATTATCGCGACAGAGGAGGCGACCGGGGCGGTTTTCGCGACCGTAACGAGGGTTTCCGGGATCGTGGCGGCTTTCGCGGCGGCAATGATCGCGGTGGCTTCCGTGGTGGATTTCGCGACAGAAATGACGACTCGCGTGACCGCGAGCAGGAAGAAAGCGTATTTTCCAAACGCGTAAGAGCCGGAAAACGCCGCACCTACTTCCTCGATGTCAAAAAAACCAAAGGTGACGACTTCTTTATCACCATCACTGAAAGCACACGTCGGGAAGACGGCTATGGCTACAAACGCCATAAAATTTTCCTGTACAAAGAGGATTTCAACAGATTTGTAGCATCGCTCAATGAAGTGGTGAACCACGTGAAAACTGAACTGATGCCCGACTTCGACTATGAAGAATTTGACCGCCGCCAGGCCGAATGGGAAGCCCAAAACAAGGATTTTGACGAAGAGCATTCCATGGAAGCCGAACAGGATGAAATCGAAGATATGCACGATGACGAAGGCGATGTAGAAGACAAAAAAAGCAGCAAAAGAAAAGATGACGACGATGATGTAACGTGGTAAGCCACTTTGCATCTCGCCCATACCAGCATCCCGGATTTTCCTCTGTGAAAAGTCCGGGATGTTTTTTTATGCCCGTTTCTCCCCTGCATTTGAAACAATTACCCCGCTGATGGATACTGGTTACAGATTTACTTTGCCATCCATAAATTTGTACCTCCATCGTTCAAACAATACCCTCTATGAAAAAAATCTTCCCGACCGGTTTACCATTTTTACTTTTTATCGTCTCTACCTCCATGATAACCGCTCAGGCGCCCTCTATTACCGCCGCTACGCCTACTACCACAAATGTGGAACAATGGGGCAAATTTGAAGTCGAACTCGATGTAAATGCCACCTGGACCAATCCATACGACTACGATGAAATCCGTGTCGCAGCCACGTTTGTCGGCCCCGACGGACAAGCGAAAAACGTGGACGGCTTTTTTATGCAGGATTATTCCATCGTCAATGAACAAGGCGGGCTCATTCCTTCGGGCAACGGCCGCTTCCGGGTGCGCTTTTCGCCCGATCAGCAGGGCATCTGGACATACAGCCTTTCCATTACCAACGCAGCAGGTACGGGCACTTTTGCTGCTCAAACCTTTGAAGCCACGGCCCCTGAAGGCGAACACAATGGAGGCTTTGTTCGTGCCGATCAGACCAATTATCTGCATTTCGACGACGGCAGGCAATACATTCCTGTGGGAGAAAACATCGCTTGGCAGTCCACCAACGCGTATGTCGACTACAAGAACTGGCTGACCAAAGTGTCTGACAATAACGGCAATTACTTCCGCCTCTGGCAGTGCGCCTGGGGGCTGGGGCTGGAGTGGAAAAACGGCGCGTCGGGCTATCAGGGCCTGCGCAAATACCAGCAAAGCAACGCCTACTACACCGATTGGCTGCTCGATTTCTGCGCTGAACGCGGCATATACATCATGTACTGCCTGCAATACCACGGGCAGGTGTCCACCAATGTAAATCCCAACTGGAACGAAAACCCCTACAATGCGGCCAATGGTGGCCCTTGCGCCAATACCTGGGATTTTTTCACCAACACCGCCGCTAAAAACCACACAAAAAACCGCTACCGGTATGTGCTGGCCCGCTGGGGGTATTCGCGCAATATCCTGGCATGGGAACTGTTCAATGAGGTGGGCTGGACCGATCAGTTTGAGCAACACAAAGACGATATTGCCGACTGGCATTCGGAAATGGCAGCCTACCTGAAAGCCGGCGACGCCAATACGCACCTCGTCACCACCAGTTACATCAACGAATACAACGACCCGAATGCCTGGAACCTGCCCGATATCGACTTCACACAAACGCATTTTTACGTAGAAACACCTTTTCTGGAACGCACCCTGGTAGGCGGCATCCGCAGTTACCTCAACGATTACGGCAAACCTACCATCAACGGCGAATTCGGCCTTTCCGGCAGTGGCTCAGGGCTTGGAGCGCTCGACCCCAACGGCATCCATATCCACAACAGTATGTGGGGTTCGCTCTTCGGCGGCGGCATGGGTACCGGCATGAGTTGGTGGTGGGACAACTATATCGACCCGAAAAACCTGTACTACCATTTTCTGGCCATTGGCGAGGTAAGCCGACAGGTGCCGTTTCATGCAACGAACATGGCGCCCGCCGCAGCCACCGTCACAGGTGTGCCGGCCGATTTGTTGCTGACGCCCTCGCAAGGGTGGGGCGCATTGTCGGACACGTCTCTCACCATCAACAGCGATGGTTCGGTCACGTCTGCAGGTGTGGGCCTGGGACAGTTTTTGTACGGTTCGCAGTGGAACACACAGTTTCGCCGCCCGCCGGTTTTTTATGTTCATTATCCTTCCAGCGGACAATTCAAGGTGCGCACGGGCGGCGACACCGGCCAGTCGCCCAAAATCGTCATCTGGGTCGATGGCACAAAAGTGCTGGAACAAAACGCCGCAGTCAACCAGACCTATACCGTAAATATCAGCGCCGGCTCGCACACCATCAAGGTCGACAACAGCGGAACCGACTGGATTACCATTTCCTCTTACACCTTCAGTGGCCTGGGCTCCGGCATAGATGCCTATGTGTTGAAATCGGAAAATCAGACCCGCGCAGCAGGTTGGGTATTCAACAACCGCTACAACCATCAGTCTGTACAAGCTGGCGGCATCCCTCCGCTTGCCTCCGGCGGTGTTCTGGCAGTGCCAGATATGGCCAATGGTTCCTATGCCATCAAATATTTCGACTGCATTACCGGAGCGCAGGTGGGAAGCGCGCCGCTCGATGTTGTAAATGGCCTTTTAAGTGTTAATCTGCCGGATGTGCAGTGGGATCTGGCATTCATAGTAGAAGACCAGCAGGTGGATGTGGTGGAAGCGCCCACTGCTTTGCGTTTTCAGGTATCGCCCAACCCGGCCACACCTGGCTCCACCGTACTGCTGGATGTGTGGAGTGCCGAGAAAATGCCCATGACCGTTTCCTTGCTCGACGTGGCTGGCCGGGAACTGAATGCACTGTATGCCGGCGACAGCACGGGCACCGCACAACAAATACCGATCGTGCTGCCGGCCGACCTGCCGGGCGGATTATACTGGCTGAAAATGGCTGGAGAAAAAGGGGCCGCTGGAGCGAAAGCGATTGTGGTGAGCAGGTAAGATTTTCCCTCCTCCCAACCATACTTTGATATTCGGTGTTCGAAATTCGATTTTTTTAATTTCGAATTCCAAACACACGCCCCCTTCTCTGGGAAAAACGGGAAAAAGTGTAGTTGTCTCCATACCCCACAAGATGAACATTTGCAGTATCCATTGCGATTCGACCGGCAATGACATACTTCATTCAAACAATTCATCTTATGGCCAACAAAATCATGCTTCCTTTTTTAAAGAGATTGTCGTTAGCGACCCTTTTTCTGTTTGTGTTTCTCTCGGGATGCCAGAAAGAAAAAATCAACCCTGCTGCCACCAGTCTCGAAGAACGACTTCAGGCATATGCACAACCCAATGGTGCCAAACTGGTGATGCACCAGCCGGAAGAAGCCGCCGTTCCTGGCGCCCTGGACGAGCGCGACAACAACTGGGGGATGCAAAAACTGCCGAAATACCCCTATTACGATGGTAATTGTCGCCTCATCATGCGCCTGTTCAAATTTGATCCCAACGTCATTCACGGCGGCGGCGGCGCACCCTGTAGCGGTGATGTCATCATCAGAGGGTATTCGCAGCCCAATGGCCAGGGAACGCTTCTTTTTACGCAGTCGAAACCTGTGATCAATGGCTGGATTGTGTTTACCATACCTCAAAGTGCATATATCCAGTTCCAGATCGTGCAGGTGATGCATCAGGAGCCACCTTCAGGATTGGAAGGCCCTTGTACCTTTAAAGTTGTATTTGGTGAATTTGGCTGGAACCGCCCGGTTCTGGAATGGTGGAATGTGCCATACGACTATTGGCTGCCAGTTGTTATGGGCCGTTTCGCACCAAAAGACCCCACTACATATTCTGAATTTTACGAGGAATACCTCTGCGCACCCTGGTGTACCTGGACGGCACCTATGTCTTTCACTACTACAGATCCATGGCCGACGCCCTGGACAACCACCCGCCTGACCTTTTTCCATGGCCCTGCTCTGCCATACATATATCAGTGGGACCCTCGCGTGATCAAAGACCACTTTGTATACGAAAAAATAGACCAGAGTGTGTATGTGTATCCGATAGAGCCACTCGGAGCCAGCCTGTATAGTTCCAAAGCCACTAATCTGGGCAACGACCTGGATATTATTTCCTACTGGGTGTATGGTGAAGACGGAACGGGGCCCGGCCCCTTCAGTTGGGGTGTTGCCGGAGATTTCCAGGTGCGGCCGGGATGCAATGCTCGGCTCACTAATCATGAATAATCGCCCGCAAAGTTGAATCCTTTCTGGTTACCCACGTAAAAGCCCTTAAGGGGTGGCGTTGTTTTTACAAAAACAACCACCCCGACGGCTTTTCGTGGGTAATTGCTTTTTTATGGAACAGGATACAACCAACCAAAGGATTCAGAAAAAAGGATTTTGTATGTTAGTGCCTCCGATTATTAAAAAAGCGCCAGCACCTCCTTTTTTGCATGAAATACCTGCTTATCTCCATTGTTTTTTTCCTTTTTCTGTTCCCGGCACACGCCCAGCAACGTTTCGAACCCGAAATCCGGAAGTTTGAAATCCTCGACTCCATCAGCCGTCCCGATACAGGTCAGATTTTATTGTATGGCAGTTCTACCATGCGTTTGTGGAAAACATTCAGCCAGGACCTCGATGGCTACAAAGTCGTCAACCGCGGTTTCGGCGGCTCCGAAATGTCGGATGCTATTTACTTTTTCGATCGGGTGGTTTTGCCCCTCAAACCCTCGCTGATCTTGCTGTACGAAGGCGACAACGACCTCAATAACAGCAAAAAAACGCCCGAACAGGTGATTCGCGATTTTCATGCCTTCATGTCGCTGGTATCAGAAAAACTACCCCAAACCCGGGTGGCCGTGTACGCGCTTCGCCCGAGCCTGGCCCGGGAAAAACTGATGCCAGAGCAGCGCATCGTCAATGCAGGGTATAAAAAATATTGCGATGAGCACCCTCAAAAGGCATTCTATATCGATTTGTATAATACATTGCTCACTGAAAACGGCGTACCCAACGGAGCATACCTTGCAACTGATCTGTTGCACCTGAACGAAAAAGGTTATGCCGTCTGGGCCAAAGCCACCCGCGATTTTCTACAATCCTTGAGCAAACTTTGATATGAAACAATTGATTGTCTGTTGCCTCCTTTGCTTGTCAGGATGGTCTGCCCGCACACAGACACTGCGCTTGTTGCCTCAAAATCTTCATTATTTTCAATACTTGGGCAAACCCATGGTCATCGTCGGCTCGGGTGAGCACTATGGCGCAGTGATGAACCTCGACTTCAACTACGACCAATACCTCGAAACCTTGCAAAAAGACGGGCTCAATGTTACCCGTTTGTTCATGGGCGCCTATTACGAACGTCCCGGCGCTTTTGGTATCCAGTTCAATACGTTGGCGCCCGCAGAAGACAAACTGCTGCTTCCCTGGCAGAAAAAAGACGGAAAATACGACCTCGATGCATGGAATGCAGCGTATTTCAGCCGCCTGCACGATTTTATGCAAAAAGCCGCGCAGCATGGAGTTATCGTGGAAATCACACTTTTTTCAGCGTACTACGGCGCCGGTTGGGCCTACCATCCGTTCAATGGCGCCAACAACATCAACGGCACCCCTGCCGATTTGCCCGCACATCAGGTGAATACACTGGAGAACGGTTCGATTCTGAAATTTCAGGAAGCCTACACCAAAAAACTGGTGCGCGAACTCAACGGATTCGACAATTTTTACTTCGAAATACAAAACGAACCCTGGGCTGAAGGCAAAGACACAGTGCTGGTATGGAACGACTACTTGGGCCCCGACGACCTCAAACAGGCCTGGCTGCAATGGAAAAATACACTGGAGGTGGCTTCCGAAAAATCGCGCGCCTGGCACAAAACGGTTTCCTCATGGATTGGCGAAACGGAGAAAAACCTGCCCAAAAAACACCTGATTTCCCACAATATCGCCAATTTTCAGTTGCCAGTGACGGTTTCCGATCCTTCTGTTTCTATCTATACTTTTCACTACGCCTCGCCGCAGGCCGTTCACCTCAATTACGGGCTCGACAAAGTGATTGGGTTTAATGAAACAGGTTTTGCCGGTAAAAACGACGATACCTATCGCCGCCAGGCCTGGCGTTTTATGATGAGCGGCGGTGGGCTGTTCGGTCACCTCGATTATTCCTTTACCACCGGATTTGAAAATGGTACCAATACCGAAAACAACGCGCCCGGTGGCGGCAGCCCCGCGTTTCGTACAAACCTAAAGGTGCTGAAAAACTACCTGGAAAGCCTGCAACTGGCCACCTTGCATCCCGATGAATCCTGGATAAAACACACGGAAGGCGCTTTTTCCTATCCCATGCGCGATGCCTTGCAATACGTCGTTTATCTGGAACCCCTGTTGTCGTCGCCGGCAACGCTGCACCTGAAACTGCCCAAAGGAAATTACACCGCCACCTGGACGGACGTGCAAACCGGCAACACCCTTTCCACAGAAAAAATTGCTGTCACGGGAAATACGTATTTGTTGAAAAGCCCGCCGAAGGCAAATGACAAGGTGCTTAAAATAAAAAGGAGATAAGCATCAGGCCATCATGCCGCCATAACCCGGCAAATGCAAATAACCTTCTTCCCGAATGGTGGCATTCAGGCCAAAATCTTTTGCAATCGCCGCCACGTCCTTCGCTTCGAGGCTGCCTTTTTCGGCCAGTTGTTGCGACAGGGCAAGTAAAAAATCGCGGTGCCGGGAAAGCAGCGTACGGGTTTCCAAGACAAGATTGGCGATCATTTGCTCTACATCCTTGTCTGTTTGAAACTTGTCCATCGCAAACCCGTATTCCAGGCTGTAATTGGCCTGATAACGCGCATCGAACCCGTAGCGGCGCAGGTAATCCATGGCGAGCATGGTCACTTGCTCACGGTCGTTGAGGCGACCTACGGTGGCGTTGTTTTCTCCAAAAACGAGTTCTTCGGCAATACCGCCGGCCAGGAAAACATTGATTTTCTTCAGGATATTTTCCCGTGTTTCGTATATCTCATGCGGGAACGTGAACCCGGAAGCGTAACTGCTGGCCACTTTCGATTTCAACTGCAAAGGCGCCAGTCCAAACAGCACGACATATGCCACGGCGTGCCCCGCCTCGTGTACGCTCACATTGGCCACCACATCGGCGATATTGCCCTGGCGGATTTTGTCGATGCGGCCGACAAACGGGATTTCCACTGATCGTTCGCCCACCCTGGCCACTATTTTTTGCCGCTGACTATCGTAGTCGATCCTCAAATGGCTGCTTCCATCACTGAGGGCTTCAAAAAGAAATTTGCTGAGATTGGTTTCCAGAATATCGGTCACGCTGCTGAACACCGGCCGTACACCTTGTACCGGAAACACACCATTGCGATAAATGAGTTGGAAAATAGAATCGGTGATGTCGATTTTTACCCCGAAACTCGCCTCTGCCCGGGCTACGATGCGGGCTACTTCCTTGCGAATGAGCGCTTCGAAGTCGTTTTTTCGCAGACTGGGGTAAATCAGGTGAATATTTCCAAAACGGGCCACTTGTTCGGGGCGGAAGCGGCGCGTAAGGGCATTTTTGATGTCGACCGCGGTAATTTTTTTGGTAAATGCATGGTAAATATCCGCATCCACCTCGCTGTCGGAGGTGTGGGTAGCCATCTGAAACGCTTCGTCGAGATTGCCACTGATGAGGATTAGCGTTTGGGAATAGTCGACCGGCTCGAACACGCGTTTGCGGCTTTTGGCCTGCAAAATGAGGTCGAGCATCTGTTTTTTGCTCATTTCGGCGATGTCGACCACATCGTCCTCGAGTTCAAGCATTTTTTTCAGGTTGCGCGCTTCCCATATCCCTACCGTGTCGAGCATGGGGTCTTCATTGTCCATTTCAGCCGGTCGGCGGTTGCGTTGCCGCTGATTGAACATGAAATCGGAAATGTAGTAGTCGAAATCGTCTTTTTCGCGCTTGGCCAGTCGCCCGTCGCTGAGCAGTTCCCAGAAGTCGTTGAATTTGGTGGCGGGAACGGGCGAGCCATCTGTTTCGATGGTGTAGAAGCGCTGTATCTCGTCGAACAGCACAATGGACGGACTGCTGTCGGTGATGCTGTTGGCTTTCAGGATTGCGCTCACGCTGTTGAAAAAAGTGGTATTGTCGGAATTGCCGAGTTCTACTTCTGCAAATTTCTCCTGAAAATCAAGGTATTGCACCATTTTCCTGACCAGGTCGGTTTTGCCGACGCCGGTCATACCCCAGAGGCAAACGATGATAGGGCGGGTCAGGATTTCCGGCATAAGGTACCACACCTGTATGTAGTCCAGCAGGTTGTCGATAATGTCGTCTATGCCAACAAAATCTTCTTTGAGCCGCACCCGTAACAATTCAAGGGTGGCCCGCCTTTGCCGCAGTCTTTCGTGGTCGATTTGGAAGTTTACTTTATCCATGGCGGGGCAAATGTACCCTTTATTTGGTTATCGGTTATTAGTTATTGGTTATTAGGGCAGGGGAAGGGGGGATAGGTTGAGTAGTTGAGTAGTTGAGATTCAACCACTCAGCGGAGGAAAGAGGTTTTACATTACACGATTGGTTGAATCTCAACCCCTCAACCCCTCAACCCCTCAACTACTCAACTACTCAACCTATCCCCCCTTCCCCTGCCCTAATAACCAATAACTGATAACCAATAACCCTATTGCCCCAGCAATACCGGCGCGCTTTTGCCATTCATAAAGATGACTTTGGCGTTGTTGGAGGTGGCGATTTCGCGCTGGGCCTTGATTTGTTCGTACTGAATGAGTTTATCCGTCAATGTGGAGGTCAGGATACGCTGATAATCGGAAATACCCTGGGCTTCCACGCGCTTACGGTCGGCTTCCTGTTTTTCCTTTTCCAGTACGAATTTCATTTTTTGCGCCTCTTGTTCGGCATTGATTTTCGACTCGATGGTTTGTTTCACCGATTCGGGCAATTGAATATTGCGGATCAACAGATTTTCGAGCACGATGCCGCGATCGGCAAAATCTTTTTCAATGCTTTGGAAAATTTTCTGCTGAAATTCGTCGCGCTTGCTGGAATACAAAGCAACAGCGTCGTAAAACACCGCATTGTCGCGAATTTTAGTACGTGAAACAGGGCGTACGATGACGTCTTTGATGTCTTTCCCAATGGTGCGCAGGATGTCGGGCGCTTTTTCCGGTACAATGTGATACAGGACAGAAAGATCGATCACGACTTCCAGGCCGTCGGCTGTGAGTACCCGGATAGCGTCGTCGCCTTCCTGGTCGCCTTCATCGTGTATGGCCGACATGGTATAATTTTGTGTACGCACGTCGAAGTCGACAATATCCACCAAGGGGTTGACAACGTTCAGGCCCTCCCGCAACACATCCGGCTGTACCTTACCGAAAAGTGTTTTTACGCCCACCTGGCCTGGGTCGATTTGTACGAAACAGGCGCTGAGCAGTCCGAGCAGAACAAGTCCGAATCCGGCGTACCGGCTGAGTTTTCCAGCGTTAGCAAAATTGGGGTTGATTTTGGAGAAGAAATTACCCAGCACAAAGGCTAAAATGCCGAGAATAATAAAGAACATGATATTTGAAGTTGAAGGATGGAGAAAGTTGGTTGTTTGAACGGGCCAAATGTGTGCCCTGCATCGACAGCAATATTCGGAATTTTCGAGCAGCGTCCGGCAGAAGTCGTCGAAAAACAATTAATAAACGATATGGATCATCGGGAATTTCTCGGGCCATGGTTCTTTCTGTTCATTCTGGGTGGATACTTCAATTTTGGGACATTTCCCGTAGCGTATTTCCCGCTGAGTACGCAGAACGTAGAGTAGTTTCCCGCAGATCACGCAGATTTACCCGCAGAACTCGCAGAACGTAGAGTGCGCCTATTTTTTCAAAGCGATCAAAATGTGTACTCTAAGTGTACTCTACATTCTGCGAGATCTGCGTGTAAATCTGCAAGATCTGCGGGAAACTACCCTACGTTCTGCACAATCTGCGGGAAATACGCTACGAAAATATTCATCTGCACACACCCGATAAAAAACAAAATCCCGAACCCTGGCCTTGACCAAAATTCGGGATAATTCAAGTTTGAATAAAGCCTACATGGCGGAAGAAAACTGCCGCAGGAAGCGCACGTCGTTTTCAAACAAGAGCCGGATATCGCCGATTTCGTACAAACGCAGCGCCTGTCTTTCTATGCCCATGCCGAAAGCGAAGCCGCTGTATTTACGCGAGTCGATACCGCAGTTTTCCAGTACTTGCGGGTCGACCATGCCGCAGCCCAGAATTTCAAGCCAGCCGGTGCCCTTGGTGAGGCGGTAGTTTTTTTCCGTATCCGTTCCCAGCCAAATGTCCATTTCGGCAGATGGTTCGGTGAACGGGAAAAACGAAGGGCGCAGGCGGATTTTGGTGGCACCAAACATCTCCTGTGCAAAGTACAGCAGCGTTTGTTTCAGGTCGGCAAATGATACACCTTCATCGATGTACAGGCCTTCTACCTGGTGAAACTGGCAGTGCGAACGGGTGGAAATGGTTTCATTGCGATACACCCGGCCAGGTGCAATGATGCGAATCGGCGGTTTGCGCTGCTCCATCACGCGGGCCTGCACAGGCGAAGTGTGCGTGCGCAGCAACATACCCGGCGCATCCACCACATAAAAAGTGTCCTGCATATCGCGGGCAGGGTGGTCTTCCGGCGTGTTCATGGCCGTGAAGTTGTGCCAGTCGTCCTCAATTTCCGGGCCATCGGCCACACTGAAACCCATTCGGGTAAAAATATCAACAATTCGGTTGAGCGTCACAGCCACGGGGTGGCGCGAACCCAGGGGCAGCGGCTCGCCGGGCGCCGTGAGGTCGAACGCCTGACCGGCAGCACTTTCTGCCTGCGCCTCAAAATCGGCTTTGAGCGACTGGTATTTTTCCTCTGCCTGTTGCTTGAGGGTATTCATCAACTGCCCATAAGCGCGTTTCTGTTCATTGGGCACCTGCCGCATTTCTTCCATCAGGCTCTTTACCAGGCCTTTGGTGCCCAGATAGCGTATACGGAATGCCTCCAACGCTTCTGCATTGGCGGGTGTTTCGGCCGCGATGGCCGCAATTGTCTGTTCTGCTTTTTCAAAAATATCCGACATGGTGGCGGTGGGTGGGGGGTGAAGTTGGTAATGGGTTGATGAGGGTTGATAAATGTTGATGAGGGTTGATAAGTGTTGATGAAAAACGGCTCAGGGTAAGGGTTGGATTTTCCATCATTGAGTGGCTTAATATCAACCCTCATCAACCCTCATCAACACTTATCAACCCCTCAATACAACGTCTTATCGCTTTTTTCCTGCCATTCCCTGAACACCACCAGCGCCTCTTCGCGCAAGAGGGGGATCATGGGAATTTGTCTTTGTTCGAGCGGCGTACCAATTTCTTCATAAATAAAATCGTCGTCGAACTGAATATCAGCAGCATCGGTACGGGTGCAGCCAAAATAAACGCGTTTCGGGCGCGCCCAGTAAATAGCGCCGAGGCACATCGGGCAAGGCTCGCAAGAGGTATAAATTTCGCAGTCGTCGAGTTGAAAACTGCCGAGGTTTTGGCAGGCATCCCGAATGGCTACTACTTCCGCATGTGCGGTCGGGTCGTTGGTGGCCAGCACACGGTTGTTGCCACGCCCTACAATCTGGCCGTTTTTCACCACGATGGCGCCGAATGGCCCGCCTTCTCCTTTGTCCATACCCGCTTTCGACTGGCGGATGGCCTCCCGCATGAGTTGTTCGTTTTGATCCATATGTTTGATTAAAATGCTACTATTACCTTTTTACTGCCGACCGTTGACTGACAACTTATTTCCTCTTGTTCAACTCCGAAAAGAACCGCAAAAGTTCGTCCATAGAATAAAACAGCACTTCCCGTGGTTTGGAGCCTTCGGCAGGCCCTACAATGCCCAGTCCCTCGAGTTGGTCCATGATGCGGCCGGCGCGGTTGTAGCCGAGTTTCATACGGCGCTGGATCATGCTCGTCGATCCATGCTGGGTTTCCACCACCAGTTTGGCGGCTTCTTCGAGCATGTCGTCCATATCGGCCAGTCGGAATTCCTTGTTGCCGCCGCCGCCCGGTTCGCCGTCCGGATGGAATTCGGGCAAAAAGAACGGCTCGGCAAAACCTTGTTGGTTGGCAATAAATTCGATCACTCTTTCTACCTCCGGTGTGTCGACGAACGCGCTTTGCAGGCGAATCACATCGCCCCCCACGCTGAGCAGCATGTCGCCGCGGCCGGTCAGTTGCTCGGCGCCGCCGGTGTCGAGGATGGTGCGGGAGTCGACTTTCGAAGCCACTTTGAAGGCAATACGCGCCGGGAAGTTGGCTTTGATAACACCCGTGATAATATTCACCGAAGGGCGCTGGGTAGCGATAATCAGGTGAATACCCACGGCACGCGCCAACTGGGCAAGACGGCCGATCGGGAGTTCGACCTCTTTACCGGCGGTCATAATCAGGTCGGCAAATTCGTCGATGATCAGCACGATATACGGCAGGAAGCGGTGCCCTTTGTTGGGGTTGAGGCGCCTTGCCACAAATTTTTCATTGTATTCGGAAATGTTGCGCACTTCGGCCTTTTTGAGCAGGTCGTAGCGCGTTTCCATTTCAATAATCAGCGAATTGAGGGTATGCACCACTTTGGTGGTGTCGGTCACGATGGGTTCCGTCTGGTCGGGCAGGAAACCGAGGAAGTGGTTTTCCAGGTGTGCGTATGGGAACAACTCTACCTTTTTCGGGTCGATGAGGATGAGTTTTACCTGCGACGGGTGTTTTTTGTAGAGCAGCGACATGAGCACCACGTTGATACCCACCGATTTACCCTGACCCGTGGCGCCTGCTACCAGCAAGTGTGGCATTTTGGTAAGGTCGGCCACAAACACTTCATTCTGAATGGTTTTGCCGAGTGCAATCGGCAGTTCCATTTTGGCGCGTTTGAATTTTTCGTCCTTCAGCACCTCGCGGATACCGACGGTCTGGCGCTTTTTATTGGGCACCTCGATACCGATGGTGCCTTTTCCGGGAATGGGCGCAATGATACGAATGCCCAGCGCCGAGAGGTTCAGGGCAATGTCGTCTTCCAGGTTTTTGATTTTCGAAATACGAATGCCTTTGGCCGGGATAATTTCATACAGGGTCACGGTTGGACCGATGGTCGCCTTGATTTTTTCAATTTCAATTTTGAAATACATCAAGGTTTGAAGAATCTGGTTTTTGTTGGTTTCCAGTTCTTCGCGGTCAATTTCCAGCACGGAATTGTCGTGTTCTACCAGCAATTGCAGGTGCGGGTATTCGTAGCCCGACAGTTCGAGGGTGGGGTCGTAGGGCTCGGTCAGGTTGGCCGACTCTTCCTGTACGGCCACAACCGGTGGTTTGTAGGCATCGGCTTCATCGGGTGTGACCACTGGCGCTACGGGCACTACAATTTCCATATCACTGTCGTCGCCGGGGCGCAGTGGTTCCGGGCGCGGCGGGAGTTCCTGTTGAATGGGTTCATCGGCGAACAGGGCAGAGCGCTGACTCAAATCGAGTGACAGTTGGGCTGTTGGAGGTGGCACAGCCACTGTAGATGTAGCCGGCGGGGCCGATTCGAGTCCGGTGAGTGGATCACTGCCGAGTTCATTGGCTGCGGGCTCCGGGCGCTGGCGGGCTGTAGCGCGGGCGGCAGCCGCGGCTTTTTGCCGTTTGCCGAAATTGCCAGTGAGCAGGTCGCGCCAGGCGAGTTTGGTTTCATCCCAGAGTTTCAGCCAGGTAAATTCTTCCAGGTCGGGATTGTTGGACCATACAAAGGTGGCTACCAATGCAAAAATCATCAGGGCGATGGTGCCAATGACACCCAGGAAATTCTGGATATATTCGCTGATCGCTTGTCCGAAAACGCCCCCCCAGGGGAATTCGAATTTTTGCAGGAAGAAGGAACTGACAACGGAGGAAATCACCATCAGAATCACCGTACGCTGGAAGGTGATGGTCAGGTAGCCAATTCCGGAACGGCGCACAAGCGCCAGGCCGTACTTGTATAACAGGTACACAAATCCGTACGATGCCACCCCGAATCCCCAATAAATAATGGTATCCGAAACAAATGCGCCCAGCCGACCCAGCCAGTTGTCTACCGGCAGGTCGTCCCAGAAAACATCCCAGGAAAACCGAAACACGATATCGTGGTCGTTTTTCCAGGTAAAGAAATAAGAGGTGAACGCTATGAACAGGTAGAACGACAGAAACAGCGAAAAAATCCCGACCAGTTTCGAGACCCTTTCACCGTCGAAGTTCATACTGAGTTGTCCGCGCTTTTTTGCTGCCATGCCAATCGGAGTATTCGGGTTGTGGGTGGCAAAAGTAAGGCTTTGTTTGTATTTTCGGTATGATAGGATGGGGAGAGTATAGCAGATGCTGAAATAATGTCGGCAGGGGGATGGGGGCGGATACATGAATGAACAACGTATGAATATACATACGAATAACATATTCGAATACACATACGAATACACATACGAATACACATACGAATACACAGGGCGTTGCCCTGTGCTATTGGATACGCCCTTTCAGGGCTATGCGTTACACAAAGCCCTGAAAGGGCGTATCCAATAGCATAGGGCAACGCCCTATGAAACGATGAAACGTAACGATGTAACGATAATATCAACAAATCCATCCGATTACACCGATTAATCCCCTACATTTGCAAAATAATCCTTATTCGTTAACAAACACGTTTCATTATGCCACAATCCCTCACACAGGTGTATGTGCACCTGATTTTTAGTACCAAACATCGGCAACCGTTCATCGATGACGCCATCAAACCCGCTTTGTTTGCTTGTCTGGGTAGTATTTGCCAAGCCCTGGAATGCCATCCCATCGAAGTAGGCGGCCATGACGACCATGTGCACATTCTGTGTCTGCTTTCACCGAAAATAAGCCTGATGAAACTGCTGGAAGAAGTGAAAAAGCGCTCATCCATCTGGATGAAAAAACAGCATAACTGCTATGGGGATTTTTATTGGCAAGATGGTTATGGCGCTTTCTCCGTCCATTCCTCCCAAGTAGAAATTGTAGCCCGATATATTCGAAATCAGTCGGAACACCATCGCAACAGGGATTTCAAGACCGAGTACCGGATGTTTCTGAAAAAATACAAGGTTGACTATGACGAACGCTATGTGTGGGGCTGAATAAGCAGATATTGGTCGTCTCGATAACGCTTACCGGCTACATTTTTTGTTGCAATCAATTTCCCATTGGCTCGTTTTTTGTCTCAGAAATAATCCAACCAGGTCATCATACAATCTTCAAAACAGCACAGGTGGTGGGAATCCAGCACACACACAAAGACTCAGCAAGTATCAAGCCGCATCGCTCGGCCTGGACGATGTACTACGTCAACTACGCCACCAACCTCAGCCTGAGCAAAATGGCCGACCACAAAGCGCATATCCTGATTGGCCTCAATTTGTTTCTCTTGTCTTTTTTTGTCACCAAAAAACACCTCGGAGTCCTCGCAAGGGTAGATGGGTACATCATCCCCAATATACTGCTCATCACCTCCTGCCTGGCAAGTATTGTGCTGTGTCTGCTGGTGGCACGCCCGATTTTATCAAGTCGAAAGATGGCGCAGGAGCAAACCAACTGGTTCTTTTTCGACAGTTTCAAACATCATACGGTAGAGGAGTTTCACCAGGCTATTTTTGATTTGCAACATGACCAGCATGCCGTACACGAGGCCATGAGCCGCGATTTGTACTGGATGGGCCTGTCGCTGTCGCGTAAATACAGGCTCCTGACCATGGCCTATCGCGTCTTCATCTATTGCCAACTCACGACAGCGCTGGTGTATTTTGCTTTTTTTGCCTGGAACCATCTACAGAGGTGAGAAGCGAAAGGTGAGAAGTGAGAATGGCATCACCTCAACGAATAAATAAAATGGCAGTACTGGAACGGGCCATTATCAGCATTTTTTTGCAGCAACCCTTGGTTTTTTACACCTGTCGGCGTACCTTTGCGCGCTCTTTTAGACAAAAGGGTTTAATTCACTAAATTTTCATTATCAATATGTTCGCAATTGTTTCCATCGCCGGTCAACAATTCAAAGTTGAGGAAGGTCAGCAGATCTTCGTCCACCGGCTGGCAGCGAATGAAGGAGATTCGGTTTCCTTCGATGCCGTACACCTCGTAGAGAATGAGGGTAAAGTTTCCCTGGGTACGCCCGTTCTGCGCGGCGCCAGCGTGAAAGCCAGCGTTTTGGGCCACGTAAAAGGCGATAAAGTGATCGTTTTCCACAAGAAACGCCGTAAAGGCTACCGCAAGAAAAACGGCCACCGCCAAGCGTTTACCAAAATCAAAATCGAGTCCATCGCGCTGTAATACAGCCTGCCGGACCGCTCCAAACGAAACCGTTTTTTCTCAACGACAATTTACTCTTTGAAAAATGGCACATAAAAAAGGTGTAGGTAGTACCGACAACGGCCGCGACAGTAAAAGTAAGCGCCTCGGTGTAAAACTCTTCGGCGGCCAAACCGCCCTGGCTGGTAATATCCTCGTTCGCCAACGCGGCACCCGCTTCCATGCAGGTGAAAACGTGTATATCGGACGCGACCATACGCTGCACGCTGCAATTGATGGCGTAGTAGTTTTTAAACGCGGCAAACACGACCGCAACTTTGTGAGCGTTATCCCTGCCGCTGCAGTGGTAGCCACACAGGTAAAAGAAACCGTAGCGCCTGCTGCTCCAAAAGCAGAAAAACCTGCTGCTCCTAAAAAGGAAAAAGCCGCTGAAGTGGCTGAAGCACCGGTAGCAGAAGAAGTGGCTGCTCCTAAAGCAGAAAAACCCGCTGCTGCAAAAAAAGAAAAAGGCCCGAAACTCGACGACCTGAAAATCGTGGAAGGTGTAGGCCCGAAAATTGAAACGCTGCTGAAAGAAGGCGGCATCAATACCTGGGCTGAACTGGCCGAGGCTCCGGTAGATCGCCTGAAAGAAATTCTGGACGCTGCCGGCCCCCGCTACCAAATCCACGACCCCAGCACCTGGCCCGCTCAGGCCAAGTTTGCCGCAGAAGGCAAATTTGACGAACTGAAAGAATACCAGGAAGTGCTGATGGGCGGTCGCGACGTGAAAGAATAAATGACTTTGAAAATGCTGCTTGCGAAAGCGGCATTTTCTTTTTATAATTGCAGCTCAAAACAATTCGACATAAGAAGTTTTTGTTTTCATAGCTTAATTTTTTAGTTGTTGCCCCGGCTGTAATTAGTCGGGGTTTTTTTATGCCACTAACCACCATGCACATTCAAAATACCCTGGAGGCCGCTCGCCTTGCCGACCAGCAAGACCCACTCCACGCCTACCGCGACCAATTTATTTTTCCCCAACACAACAGCCAGGATTGCCTGTACTTCTGTGGCAACTCCCTGGGCTTGCAACCCAAAAGCATCCGCCCGGCGCTCCTGCACGAACTCGACCACTGGGCTGAACACGGTGTAGAAGGTCACTTTCGGGGCGACATGCCCTGGATGCATTACCATCGCTTCCTCACCGAAGCCGCCGCCCGCCTCGTAGGCGCCCTGCCCGAAGAAGTGGTAGTAATGAACACCCTCACGGTCAACCTGCACCTGATGATGGTGTCGTTTTACCGCCCCACTGCGCAGCGCTACAAAATTATCATGGAGGCCGGCGCCTTCCCCAGCGACCAGTACGCCATGGAAAGCCAGGTGCGCTGGCACGGGTTCGCCCCCGACGACGCTATTGTCGAAATTGCGCCCCGCCCGGGCGAAGACACCTTGCGCACAGAAGATATTCTGCAAACCATTGAAAAAGAGGCCGATACATTGGCACTCGTCATGTTTGGCGGCGTGAATTACTATACCGGGCAATTTTACGAACTGGAAAAAATAGCCGCCGCAGCCCGAAAAGCAGGCGCTTTTGTGGGCTTCGATCTGGCGCATGCTGCCGGTAATGTGCCGCTGCAATTGCACGATTGGGGCGCCGACTTTGCCGTGTGGTGCAGTTACAAATACCTGAATTCGGGCCCGGGTGGCCCTTCCGGTGCATTCGTACACCAGCGCCACGCCGACAATCCTGCTATTCCCCGTTTTGCCGGCTGGTGGGGCCACGATGAAAACGAGCGTTTTCAAATGAAAAAGGGCTTCAAACCGATGCGCGGCGCCGCGGGCTGGCAACTCAGTAATGCCCAGATTTTTTCCTTTGCAGCCCACAAAGCCAGCCTCGACATCTTCGACCAGGCGGGAATGGATGCCTTGCGCACCAAAAGCCTGCAACTAACAGCCTATCTGGAGCAAGTACTCACCGCAGCACAGGGCAACCGCGCACTGTACCGCATTATCACCCCTGCCGACCCCGCGGCACGCGGCTGCCAGTTGTCCTTGCTGACCGACCATCGCGGAAAAGCCCTGTTCGAATATTTGTCTGAAAATGGCGTCGTAGCCGACTGGCGCGAACCCAATGTGATCCGCTTTGCGCCCGTACCCCTTTATAGCAGTTTTGAAGATGTGTGGCGGCTGGGAAAACTGATTAGAGGGTGAGAGAGTGAGAGCGTGAGAGAGTGAGAGGGTGAGAGATGTGAGAGTCCGTAGAGTGTACCGCTTGTTTCATTGAGTTTTTTTGAGCGGAGCGGCACACTCTACGGGCTCTCACATCTCTCACCCTCTCACATCTCTCACCCTCTCACTCTCTCACCCTCTCACGCTCTCACTCTCTCTCACCTCTAATCATCTCCACACCACCTTCTCCTCCACAGCCCCTCTCTTCCCTGGAATTTCCGGCATTTCATGCCAGCCCATATAAAACAGGCCCAGGCAGCGCTCGCCTTCGCCGAGGCCCAGAAATTCATTGGCTTCCAGGGCGGCTTTCGGGCTGCTCCAGTAGCAACCGAGGTTGATGGCGGTACAACTCAGCCACATGTTTTGCACAGCCATGGCGACCGACGCAATTTCTTCCCATTCAGGGATGCGGGCCTCCGGGTCGCGGCGCATGATGATCGCAATGACGGCGCCTGCCAGCAAGGGGTTTTCGCCGGCTTTCTGCATTTTTTCTTCTGTAAACAGTTCAGGCGCCGTGTTTTTGCGAAAAAAATCGGACATGTAAGCACTTAGTTCCTTACGACTGTTTTCAGAATGAAATACCTGAAAACGCCAGGGTTCGGTAAGGCGGTGCGTAGGCGCCTGGTTGGCATTTTCCAGAATCTGCTCGATCACCGATCGGCCGATGGCTTTGCCTTGGATGTATGTTTTCGGGAAAATAGCCCGGCGCTTGTGTATGAGGGTAGAAATATCCATTGTTTAGTTATCTGTTATCAGTTATTGGTTATCAGGGTGGTAATGGAGCATTCGTATATATGTTTGGTTTCCGGGATAGGCGACGAAGAAATAAGTCTTTCAATCGGCGTTTTCATATTAGAGTGGCCAAACACAAGTACAAAGGTACCCTTACCACCCTGATAACCAATAACCAATAACTGATAACTACACGAAGAGTGCGCTCTTCAGTTCCTCTACCTTGCCCAGCGTCTGAATGCGGATTCCGAAGCGTTTGGGGTCGATGCCTTTCATGCCGTATTTGGACACATAAATTTCCTTGAAGCCCAGTCGGTCGGCCTCGGTGATGCGTTGTTCGACGCGCTGAACGGCCCTGATTTCTCCACTGAGGCCCACCTCACCGGCAAAACACACGTTGGAAGGCACACTCACATCCATCAGACTGGAAATAAGCGACACGACAATAGCCAGGTCGATGGCAGGGTCTTCGACACGGATACCGCCTGCGAGGTTCAGGAAAACGTCGTTCATGCTGAAAAAATAGCCACAACGTTTTTCCAGCACCGCCAACAACATCGACAGTCGGCGCATATCAAAACCCGTAGCGGAGCGCTGTGGCGTACCAAAAACGGCTTTCGACACCAGTGCCTGCGTTTCAATGAGCATGGGGCGCATACCTTCCATGGTGGCAGCCACGGCACAGCCACTGAGTTCCTCGTCTTTCTGGCTGAGCAGCAGTTCGGAAGGGTTGCTTACTTCACGTAGCCCCGCGCTTTGCATTTCGTAAATACCCATTTCGTCGGTGCTGCCGAAGCGGTTTTTCAACGTGCGCAAAATGCGGTAGGTATTGTGCCGGTCGCCTTCAAATTGCAACACACAATCCACGATGTGCTCCAGCAGTTTCGGACCCGCTATGTCGCCTTCCTTGTTGATATGGCCGATCAGAAAAATGGGAATATTGGTTTCCTTGGCAAAACGCAGCAGTTCGCCAGCACATTCGCGTACCTGTGCTATACCGCCCGGCGCCGAATCGAGGTGCGGCGTACTCATGGTCTGGATCGAATCGACAATCATGAGTTGCGGCTGAAGGTCATGGGCCTGTTGCAGGATTTTGGTGGTGTTGGTTTCGGTCAGGATAAAACACTCGGACTTGAAATCGGCCACCCTGTCGGCGCGCATCTTGATCTGTTCTTCACTTTCCTCACCGCTCACATACAGGATACGCGCAGGGGTTTTCATAGCCACCTGGAGCAGCAGCGTACTTTTGCCGATACCCGGCTGTCCGCCGATGAGCACCAACGAACCGGGCACGATGCCGCCGCCCAGCACGCGGTTGAGTTCCTGGTCGGGTGTGGCCAGTCGCACGGTGCGGCCTGTTTGTACCTGCTGCAGCAACACGGCTTTGGGTGCTTCCGATTTGCCGCCCGCACCTGCCGGCGCCCATGATTTGCGTTTTTCTTCCGCTACGGTCTCTTTTTGTATCAATTCTTCCTGATACGTGTTCCATTCGCCGCAATGCGGGCATTTTCCCAGCCATTTCGGGGAGGAAGCGCCGCAGCTGGAGCAGAAGAATATGGTGCGTGGTTTGGCCATGATCAGAGGTGAGAAGTGAGAAGTGAGAGAGTGAGAGAAGTGAGAGGGTGAGAGAAGTGAGAGAGTGAGAGATGTGAGAGCGTGAGAGAAGTGAGAGGGTGAGAGAAGTGAGAGGGTGAGAGATGTGAGAGTCCGTAGAGTGTGCCGCTCCGCTCAAAAAAACTCAATGAAACAAGCGGTACACTCTACGGACTCTCACGCTCTCACATCTCTCACGCTCTCACACTCTCACATCTCTCACTCTCTCACTTCTCTCACCCTCTCAATTTGTTCCAGCAGACTTTTTACGGCTTTCAAACTCCATACTTCGTCTTGTACCAGAATAAGATCCTTATTGGTTTGTTTCAGTGAAATGCCCATGATACGGCCTTTACTGGCCACAAGTTGGGCAATTTTCTGGAAATGTTCCGTTTCATAAAACGACGACTGCGGGTCGCTGATAAAATAACAGCGCAATTTACCCCCTTTCAGAATAAGCCGCTCGAAGCCGATTTTTTTGCATACCCATTGCAGGCGCAGGGCCTCGAACAGGGCTTCAACGGGTTTGGGCAATTTTTCTCCAAAACGGTCTTTCAGGCGCTGGGCAAATGCCGCGATACCTTCCTCGTTTTCTACATTGTTCAGTTCGGTGTACAAATTGAGGCGCTCCTGCGCATTGCTCACATACTCGTCTGGAATAAGCATTTCCACGTCCGTTTCGATGGTCACGTCGCGCACATACGAGCCGCGCTGGGCAATTTCTTCCTTGAAAATATCCTTGAAATCGGTCTCTTTCAGTTCCTGAATGGCCTCATCGAGGATTTTCTGGTAGGTTTCAAAACCAATGTCGGCAATAAAGCCTGATTGCTCGCCACCGAGCAGGTTGCCCGCGCCGCGTATGTCGAGGTCGCGCATGGCCACCTGAAAACCCGAGCCGAGGTCGCTGAATTCCTCGATGGTTTTCAGGCGTTTGCGCGCTTCCTGGGTGAGTACGCTCATAGGCGGCGCAAAAAGGTAGCAGTAGGCTTTGGCATTGGAACGGCCCACGCGGCCGCGCAACTGGTGCAGGTCGCTGAGGCCGAACATATCGGCACGGTTGATAATAATGGTGTTGGCATTGGGGATATCAAGCCCGGTTTCGATGATATTGGTACAAGCCAGTACATCGAATTTTCGGTCGATAAAATCGACAAGCACTTTTTCCAGATGGTCGGCGTCCAGTTGGCCGTGGGCCATGGCTACATCGATGTCGGGGCAGAGACGCTGGAGCAGTTCAACAATTTTAGGCAGGTCGTTCACGCGGTTGTGCACAAAATACACCTGCCCGCCACGGTTGATTTCGGCGTAAATCGTTTCCCGAATCAGGTCTTCATCAAACACCCGTATTTCGGTATGAATAGGTTGCCGGTTGGGCGGCGGCGTGCGGATCACCGAGAGGTCGCGGGCGGCCATGAGCGAAAACTGCAGGGTGCGCGGAATCGGCGTCGCTGTGAGGGTCAGCGTATCTACGTTGATTTTCAGGGCGCGCAATTTTTCTTTCGACGATACGCCAAATTTCTGTTCCTCGTCCACAATCAGCAGGCCCAGGTCTTTAAAACCTATCTCTTTGCCGAGCAACGCATGGGTGCCGATGATGATGTCGATCTGGCCGGCCTGGAGTTTTTCCAGGATATGTTTTTTCTCTTTGGCCGTGCGGAAGCGGTTGATATAGTCGACCGTAACGGGAAATTCCTTGAGGCGTTCGTTGAAAGTTTTCCAGTGCTGGAGCGCCAAAATCGTGGTTGGCACGAGCACCGCCACCTGTTTGCCATCCGTGCAGGCCTTGAACGCGGCGCGAATGGCTACTTCTGTTTTTCCAAAACCTACGTCGCCGCAAATAAGCCGATCCATGGGGTATTCCTTTTCCATGTCGGCCTTGACGTCGTTGGTGGCCTTGAACTGATCAGGCGTGTCTTCGTACAAAAACGAGGCTTCCAGTTCGGTTTGCAGGTAGCCATCGGGCGGAAAAGCGTGGCCTTTGGCATTGCGGCGGCCGGCGTACAGTTTGATCAGTTCGGCCGCAATATCCTTGATGCGTTTTTTGGTGCGCGCCTTGAGTTGTTTCCACGAATCGGAGCCGATTTTGGAGAGTTGCGGCGGCGTGCCTTCCTGCCCGATGTACTTGGAAATTTTGTGCAGCGAGTGAATGCTGACGTACAGGATGTCGTTGTTTTTGTAATTGAGGCGCACGGCTTCCTGCATCTGTCCGCCGATTTCGATTTTTTGCAGTCCTGCGAATTTCCCGATTCCGTGGTCGATGTGCGTCACGAAGTCGCCCGGCGCCAGTTCGCGCAGGATACGGGTGTTCAGCGCCTGTTCTCTGGTAAAACCCTGCCGAATCTTGTACTGATGGTAGCGCTGGAAAATCTGGTGGTCGGTGAGGACGGCAATTTTCAGGTCTTCATCCACAAATCCTTCATGGATAGGCGTATCAACCGGCAGGAAAGCAATATCCGCTTTCAGTTCCTTGAAAATGGAAGCCAGGCGGTCGAACTGTTTGGTATTTTCAGAGCAAATATAAATCTCGTACCCCGCCGTTTTCCACTCGTGAAGCGTACGGATCAGGAGGTCAAAATTTTTGTTGAAAGAGGGTTGTGGCCGGGAGTGAAAGGTAATGGGACCGGATTTTACTCCCGCCGCGGATACTTGCGACATGAAATCTGTTTTGAGAATGCAAAGATACCCAAGTCGCCGAAACAATTCCTTCTGTTCAATGGCTTGTGGCGTTATCTTTGCGCGGCAATTTTATTGCCCCTGTTCAAAGTAACATATGATTCAATGACAAAAAAACGAGTGCTCATCGCCGGCGCTGCCGGATTTATCGGTTCGCACCTTTGCGACCGCTTTATGGCAGAAGGCTATCAGGTAATAGCCATGGACAATTTGCTGACCGGCGACCTGGCCAATATTGAACACCTGTTCAAGGAAAAAGATTTTGAATACTACCACCACGACGTCACGAAATTCATCCATGTTCCGGGAAAACTCGACTACATCCTGAATTTTGCGTCGCCTGCCAGCCCCATCGATTACCTGCAAATGCCCATTCAGACCCTGAAAGTGGGCGCGCACGGTACGCACAACCTGCTGGGGCTTGCCAAGGAAAAGAAAGCGCGTATTCTGGTGGCCTCTACGTCCGAAGTGTATGGCGACCCGCTGGTACACCCGCAAGTGGAAGAATACTGGGGAAATGTGAATCCCGTGGGTCCGCGCGGCGTGTACGACGAAGCCAAACGCTTCCTGGAAGCCATCACTATGGCCTACCACAATTACCACCAGGTGGAAACACGCATTATTCGTATTTTCAATACCTACGGCCCGCGTATGCGTGTCAATGACGGCCGCGTTTTGCCCGCATTTTTCTCACAAGCCATTCGCGGTGAAGGACTTACGGTGTTTGGAGACGGCTCCCAGACGCGCTCGTTCTGCTACGTAGACGACTTGGTGGAGGGCATTTACCGCCTGTTGTTGAGCGATTACCACCTGCCAGTCAACGTAGGTAACCCATCGGAAATCACCGTGATGCAATTTGCGCACGAAGTGATGGATCTGGTACAAAACCCGAAAGCGTACATCGACTACCGCCCGCTGCCGGTAGACGACCCGAAACAACGCCAGCCGGACATTACCAAAGCGCGTACGATCCTGGGTTGGGAACCTAAATTCGACCGCGCCACAGGTATGCGCCTGACATACGAATACTTCAAAAAAGTAGTGACCGTTTAACCTCGATTTCCTGTCATGAACATATTGATTACCGGAGGCGCAGGCTTTATCGGCTCGCATGTCGTTCGCCTGTTCGTTGAAAAATACCCGCATTACCGCATTGTCAACCTCGATGCGCTGACCTATGCCGGCAACCTCGAAAACCTGCGCGATGTGGAGCAGGCGCCGAATTATGTATTCGAACACGGCAGTATCCTCGATGCGGAATTGTTGCGTACGCTGTTTGAAAAATACCAATTCGACGGCGTCATTCATCTGGCTGCCGAAAGCCATGTGGATCGCTCCATTTCCAACCCGGTGGCTTTTGTGGAAACCAATGTGCTGGGCACGGTGCAACTGTTGAATGCTGCGCGCAACGCCTGGAAAGACAATTTTCACGGCAAACGTTTCTACCACGTTTCCACCGATGAAGTATATGGTTCGCTGGGCGACGAGGGTTTTTTCACCGAAGAAACCCGCTACGACCCGCGTTCGCCGTATTCAGCCTCCAAGGCATCGAGCGACCATTTCGTGCGCGCCTACTGGCATACTTACCACCTGCCGGTCGTGCTGTCGAATTGCAGCAACAACTATGGCCCGAACCATTTTCCGGAAAAACTGATCCCGCTGGTAATCAACAACATCCGCGAAGAAAAACCGCTGCCCATTTACGGCGATGGAAAATACACGCGCGACTGGCTTTGGGTAAAAGACCATGCTTCTGCCATCGATACCATTTTTCATGGCGGGCGCAATGGTGAAACCTACAATATCGGCGGCAACAACGAATGGAAAAACATCGACCTGGTGGAAAAACTCTGCGATATCGTGGATGAATTGCTCGGGCGCCCGCCAGGCTCGGCCCGCCAACTCATCACATTTGTGCCCGACCGCCCCGGCCACGATCGGCGATACGCCATCGATGCCTCCAAACTGCGCGACGAACTGGGCTGGGAACCTTCCATCCGTTTTGAAGAAGGTTTCAGACAAACCGTGCAATGGTATCTCGACAATGAAGAATGGCTACGCCATGTGATTAGCGGCGCGTACCAGGCGTACTACGAGGCTCAGTATAAGAGGTGAGAGGTGAGAAGCGAGAGGTGAGAAGCGAGAGGTGAGAACGTAAAATTGAAGCCCTGAAAGGGCGTATCCAATAGCATAGCGCAACGCGCTATGAAAAAAATGAAAAAAATCGAGGGGAGACTCCCGCACCCGGCGCGACGACTAAACAATCGTCGCGCCAAGTGCCATAACCGAGGATGATATACAGGCGGGGGCCGTTGATTTTCTAAAAAAAATCCTACTGCCAGAAGGACAGCAGTAGGAAAATCAAAACATACTATGAGAAAACTGGGACGAAGATAACTTCACACCCCGCCTATTGACAATATCTTTTTACGAAGCGGCGGGAAATTCAGAGGAAGCGGCGGAAAAAATGAAAAAACGTCTCCGGCATACTCGTTGCCGGAGACGTTTTTGTTGGTGCGCCCGGCTGCCGGTCAATTGCGGCCGTTGGGGCGATTCAATCGGTCGAGGCGTTTTTGCCGATTTTCCTGGAGTTTTTTCAGTAGCGACTCGCGGAATTCGCGTTCGGCCACCGGGATTTTGGCAATTTTCCGGACAGGCAGCACCTTGCGGAGTTTTTGGCCCAGATCCTTTTCCAGATCGAGTTCGCGCTGGCGCAGTTCGAAGTATTTTTTGACGTAATCTTCCACTTCGCTGTCGTTCATGCCGTCGAGTTGGGTGCTGGGCTTGAGTTGTGCCTGCACTTCTTCCTTTTTATCGAGGTATTCATTGAAAATAGGCCAGAACGATTCGGCTTCCGAGGGCGTCAGGTTGAGCACTTCGGTAAAAACGGCTACGCGATAAGCCTGCACTTTTTTATCGCGCATTTCAGGGTTGCGTTGAGCCGATGCGGTTGTGCAGAGTGTGCAAAAAAAGAGTGCTACAACCAGGGCTTTACTGATAAGCGTATGCATGTGAACTTGTTTTGTATCAATAACTTAAAGCAGTGATTCCAGTTCTTCCTCACTCATTTGCTGGAGCAGGTTTTCCATTTCAGCAGGCGAGATATCGTCAAGTGTTTTGGAATCGGATTCTTCATGAAGCGTGGTATTCGCCGGTTCGGATATTTCTTGTTCGGGCGTTATGGCTGCCAGTTGTTCGGAGTCGAATTCGGTGATATTGTCCATCACATATTCCTCGATCTCGTCTTCTGTCAGCGTTTCGGTATAAATTTCTTCAGGAACCGGCGCCAGCGGTTGCGGGCGGAGCACCCACCACGATGCCACGGCTATCACTGCTACGGCGGCGGCGGCGGCCCACATGCGAGGTTTCCAAAGGGCGCGCAATACGCCGCCGGGGCGGGCCGACAGAGCAGGGCGGAGGGCGCCTTCCGATTCCAGTTTGCTGAAAATGGCATCTTCCAGTTGATCAAAATAATCCTCCGGCACATGCATACTTTCAGGCCTTTGTTTTTGCTGCTGCAAAAAAGGCGAAAGGCTTTTCAGTTCTTCTTGTAACGTTTCCTTCTTGCTCATATCATCCAGATTTTTACAATTCGCGGAATACGGCTTCCACTTTTTTTACTGCGTGGTGAAACGAAGCCTTCAAGGCGCCGGTGGAAGTGGCGAGTATGCTCGACATTTCTTCGTAAGGCATTTCCTCGTAGTACCGCAAATTGAATACAATGCGTTGTTTTTCAGGCAGTTCTGCAATGGCTTTTTGTAGTTTTAATTGAATCTCGTCGCCATCGAACCACTCATCTGCCTGCAGGCGATTGCTCAGCATTCCGGCGGAATCGTCGATCGAATCGGAGGCGTGCCTGGCCTTGCTTTGCAGGTGCGAAATGGCTTCGTTGGTAGCAATGCGGTACAACCAGGTGTACAATTTGGATTTTCCTTCAAACTGCAACACACCTTTATATACCTTGATGAAAGTGTTTTGCAACACATCATCGGCATCTTCATGCACCAAAACCAGCCGGCGAATATGCCAGTACAGCCGCTCCCGATATTGCGACATCAGTTGCCGGAACCCCCGCTCGAACGTATGTTCCGAGCGCAGCAATTCCATAATCTGTTCGTCTGATACCGGTTTACTGGTTGCGATCTGTGGCAATGGATTCAATTTGTATGGTTATGACGGCAGAAACGGGGAAAGGTTTAATGTGGGGGGGAAAATCACGTACCTTTGTTTTTTTAGGGTTGATGAGGGTTGATAAAGGTTGATGAGGGTTGATATTCATCGGCTCGGGTAGGAGCACTTTTCCTCTTCATCGAGCCGATGAATATCAACCCTCATCAACCTTTATCAACCCTCATCAACCTTTATCAACCCTCATCAACCTTTATCAACCCTCATCAACCCAATCCACCCATGTTCTCACGTCTTTTTCAAAAATACACCGGCTTTCTGCGCAATTTGAAAGCCTCCTATGTGATCAATAACCTGATGCACGCGGCGCAGTTGCGCAGAAACCAGGCATTTTACAAACAAATGGGCCTGAAAAAAAGCGTGTTCAGCCCCATTGGTGCCAGGGATTTTGAAGGTCGCCACCATCCGGACATTCCGTGGCTGGATAGGCCCAATGCCTTGCAACGCCTGGAAGAAGATTTGACATTTCAGGCATTCGAGCCGCGTTTGCAGACAAAGTTCCGGCAATTTGTGACGGACGGCTACCTGGTGCTTGAAAACTTTTTCCCCCGGGAGGAAACAGACCAACTGGTGGCCGAGGTAGAAGGCCTGCTCAACAGCGGAAAAACGGCCTACAACTACACCGGCCGCAAGATATTCAACCTGCCTGCACAGAGCGACCTCGCCAATCGGTTTTACCGCCACCCGACACTGCTGTCGTACCTGTCGTTTTTGTTGGGGAAACCCGCACTGCCGTTTCAGTCCATGAATTTTACCCTGGGAAGCGAACAGCGTGCGCACTCCGATTCCATCCACATGATGACCGAACCGCAGGGTTATCTGATTGCCACCTGGATTGCGCTGGAAGACTGCACGGAAGAAAACGGCCCCCTGTTTTACTATCCGGGTAGCCATCGGCTGCCGTATGTGACGACCCAGGATTACGATTCGGGCAATACCTTTTTCACCATCGGCGAGCACAGCAACCGGCATTATGAGGACAAAATTGCTGAGGTCATTGCCCAAAACGACCTGAAAAAACAACTTTTCCTGGCCAAACGCGGCGATGTCCTCATCTGGCATGCCAACCTGCTGCACGGAGGCAACCCGATCCTGCGCCCCGGCGTCACTCGTAAAAGTATGGTTTGCCACTATTTTGCCGAAGGCGTTTTCTGCTACCATGAGATGTCGCAACGTCCGGCACTGACGAGGTAGTCATTGGTTATTGGTTATTGGGGGGTAAGGGGTGATGGGTTTTTCAGGCTGGGCGGCTCGGAAGCGGTTGAGTAGTTGAGTAGTTGAGGGGTTGAGTAGTTGAGTAGTTGAGGGGTTGAGTAGTTGAGGAGTTGAGGGGTTGAGATTCAGCCACTCAGCAGCAGGAGAGAGATTTTTCATCACACGAGTGGCTGAATCTCAACTACTCAACCCCTCAACTCCTCAACCCCTCAACTCCTCAACCCCTCAACTCCTCAACTCCTCAACCCCTCAACTCCTCAACTCCTCAACCCCTCAACTCCTCAACCCCTTCCGAGCCGCCCAGCCTGAAAAACCCATCCCCCCTTACCCCCCCCAATAACCAATAACTAATAACCAAAATTAAGAATGCTCCCAACTATACCATACAACGCATTCGGCACGTTTTTGGCGGCAAACGGTGTGAAACTCGGGGTAAGTGGGTGTTTCCACAAAAAGACTGACTATTTTTGCCCCTTTAATGTTTGATTTCCATGAATTTATTCAAACTCTGCATGTTGGTTGCCGGGCTGGTTTTGTTGCGGCAAAATGATATTTTTGGTCAAATGCGTGGCTGGGAGGCCGGTGGGCAGGTGGGCGCCTCCAATTATTTCGGCGACCTGAACACCAACTGGCGCCTCAACCGGCTGCACCTGGCAGGCGGCGTGAATGCCCGTTTTAACCTGAACGATCGTTTAGCACTCAGATTTGGCCTCAATGCGGGCCAGATCAGCGCCTACGATTCCGATTCCAAAAATATTTTTGAACAGCGCCGCAACTTGCACTTTCGCAGCCTGATTGCGGATGCCGTGTTGCAGTTCGAATTCAATTTCCTGCCCTACGTGCATGGCCACCGCGAATACTGGTACACACCGTATATGTTTGCCGGACCTTCGTTCTTCTATTTCAACCCCAAAGCCGAACTCGACGGTACCTGGTATGCCCTCAGCGAATACGGTACCGAGGGGCAGTTCCGCGGCGAGGAATACAACACTACCCAGGGCGCTATCGCCTATGGCGTAGGTTTTAAAATGGACCTGTCCTACCGCTGGAGCGTCAATGTCGAACTGAGTGCACGCAAAGTATTTACCGACTATCTCGACGATGTGAGCGGCAATTATGCCGATATCCGCGACATCCGTGCCCAGCGCGGCGAAATCGGCGCAGCCCTAGCCGACCGTTCTATCGAACCCCAGATCGGCCAGGCAGGTCGTCAGCGCGGCAATGGCAAAAACAATGATTCCTATGTGATACTCGGCGTTGGCGTACAGTATTACTTTGGGTATATTCGTTGCCCGGCGTTTACGAGATAGGACTTTTAGTTATGAGTTATGAGTTATATACACGTTGCTTTCGGCTTTTCTATTCGTGTAGCCGAAAGCAACGTGTATATAACTCATAACTCATAACTCCAAAACTCATCACTCTTGTCCACCCATTCCCTTTTCGATCTCCAAGAGTACATCCGCCGGGTGCTGGCGCTGAATTTTCAGCAAGCCATATGGATCACTGCGGAAATAGGGCAGGCTGGCCAGTCGAAGGGCCATTATTACCTCGAACTCATTCAAAAAGGTGAAGGCGACGAATTGCTGGCCCAGGCCTCTGCGGTGTTGTGGGCCAAGGAATACCGGCGATTGCGACTGCAACTGGGCGCCGACCTCGATGCCGTATTACAGACAGGCTTGCAGGTGCGCATGCAGGTGCGCGTCGATTTTCATGAACGTTACGGGCTGAAACTACTCATCACCGACCTCGATCCTGCCTTTACTTTTGGAGAAGTAGATCGCTTGCGGCGACAGACCATTGCGCTGCTGCGCGAACAAGGTGTGTTGGAGCAAAACAGTCGGCTGCCCTTGCCCGTCGTGTTGCAGCGCATAGCCGTGGTAAGTTCGGAAGGCGCTGCCGGCTTGCAGGACTTTCTGGAACAACTTCGCAGTAACAAATTTGGGTATTCGTTTGATTGTCAATTATTTGAATCGTCGGTGCAAGGCAAAAGCGCTGCGGCTGAAATGCAACTGGCGCTGCAACGCGTGGCGCAGGAAGCCGCATTTTTCGACTGCGTGGTGATCGTGCGGGGTGGTGGCGCCCGGCTCGACCTGGCGGCTTTCGACCAGATAGATTTGTGTCGTACAGTGGCCCGAATGCCTTTGCCGGTGCTCAGCGGTATTGGCCATGATGTGGATGAAACGGTACTCGATCTGGTAGCGCACACCTCGCTTAAAACCCCCACGGCGGTGGCCGAATTCCTTATACAACACAACCTGTTTTTTGAAAATGATCTGCTGCAAATGGCGGCGCAGATACGTTTGCAGGCCGATCATCAAATGCGCTGGCAAGCACTTGACCTCGCCAATCGTGAAATGGAAATGGCCTGGGCCGTTCGGCGACGCCTCGATCAGTCAGCCCGCCAAGTGGATACCTGGGAAGAATCCTTGCCGTTATTGACTGCCAATATTCTGAAAAATCATGCCGGCCTGCTGGCGCATGCTGAAGCCTTGTGCGCAGCCTTTTCACCTGAACGGGTGTTGCAACGTGGCTATAGCCTTACCATGCACAAAGGAAAAGTGGTATCAAGTGTGCGGGATGTCCAGCCGGGCGATATGATTGAAACCAGGCTGGCAGATGGGGTAGTAGCGTCTAAAATTTACGATGGATGATTACATGATTTCCGATTTATGATTGGAATTTAGAATGAAAGATTTTCGATTTTGGGCATCTCAACCAATCATAAATCGCCATTCTTACATTCCAATCATAAATCGGAAATCATGTAATCGTCCATCGTAAATCACTTACTCCTTCCGCGTCAGCGTCTTCTTGTCTTCTGTCCAGATAAAACTGTCGGGCACAAAAATCTTGGCTTCAGGAATTTCTGTCACTTCACCCGCCGGGGTTTTTAACTTGTTTTTATTGCGATCGGGCATTTTGGTGTACAGCCGGATTTCTTCCTGAGAGGTGGAGTCCAGGGCGACATCGTAGCGGCCGTTTTTGATCAGAAAATCCAGAATTTCTTTCGAACCATTACCGAGTTTGATGGTGGTTTCGATCAGCACACTGTTGCCCGCCCAGGTATAAATTTCGTAGATATCGGATATTTCGAGGTGGATGGTTTTGACGGAATCAGCCTGGAACATCTGATAGAGCGTTCGTACCATTTGCGCCTGGCTGTTGCTGTAAAAAATGCCGCACAGAATCACGAGCAGAAGAAATCGACGAGTCATATTGTAGAGAGAGTGTGGCTCCGGGATTGTTGAATGTGAAATGCAAGATGCTGGCCCATGTGCGTAGCGCACAAAACGCCGGCAAAAATAACGGTATTGATACGTTAGAATTGCACATGGTTGCACTGGAAGAGGCCCTTAGAGCATGTTTGGGATTTTTTGCCTGGTTCTGAAAAGATGGATTTTTTGTACGTTTTTCGCGTTTTTTCATGCGCATAGTGGTGACTATGTAAGTGAAAAAAGGTGAAAAACGCGCAAAAAAGCCGCTTTTCAGGCCTGGTAAAAAAATCCCAAACATGCTCTTAAAATAAAAAATCCCGAATTTTTCAGCGAGTGAAAAATCCGGGAGATTGGAAATGTATAATTCTAAACAGGAAACCTTATTTGACGTCGGCCAACGTAGCAACGTTGGGCACAACGATTTTCAGGTCTTTGGGGGCAAAAACGGTGTACGTCAGGTTTTCACGCAGTACTTCTCCTTTTACCTTGATTTGTTTTTGAATGTTGGGCATCAGGATGTGTAGCACATCACCTTCGACAAGAGAAGAGATGTTGTAGCGACCTACATTCGCCAGTTCGTTGACCATCGAGTTGTTGCCATTGGCAAGGCTGATTCCGATTTCGACACGAACAGTCGGATTGTTCCAAATCTTTAGGTCGACATTTCCTGGCAGATCCAGTTTGATCGTGCCTTTGTCTTCAGTGTTAAAAGTTTTTGAAAAAGTTTTGCCCACCGAAGACTGGGCGAGAGATAACATGGGGATCGCGAGGAGGATAACAATTGCATTTATTTTGGTTCTCATAACAAACCTCCTTTTTTTATTGTGACAAAGTAAGATTTTAATTTTGGTAAAAGCAAGTGGTAAAGCAAATTTTATTCTATTCTTAACAACGAAGACAATAGCCTGGAGGTTGGGTCGAGAATTGATTTTTTCGTAAAGTAGCGGTTGAATCCTTTGGCGTACCTTCGCCCCATCAAACGATTCGATCCATGAAGCAATTCAGATTATTTTTCTTTGTATTCGTTATCCTTTCGGTTACTGCCTGTTCGCCCAGAATGGCGGTGAATACTGTGCCGGTTGGGCCTAAAGGCAATGCGGCGCTTCAAAGTGGCCCTATGCTCGGCTACGCCGATATGTTCGAAGTACTCATTTGGATTCAAACAAACAGCGCCGCCCAGGTGTATGTAGCGTATTGGGATGTGGAAAAACCGGATATGAAATACACCACCACGCCTGTGACTACGGTCGCGGAGCATGGGTTCACGGCAAAATGTATTGCCAACCGCCTGCAACCCGGCAAAAACTACCAATACACCGTTTATCTTAACGGTGGGGCCGTGCAACTGCCATACCCCACCACCTTCAAAACACAGGTGCTGTGGCAGTGGCGCACCGATCCGCCCACCTTTACTGTGGCGATGGGCAGTTGCGCATACGTTAATGAACCCGAATACGATCGCCCTGGAAAACCTTATGGCTCCGAATACCAGATTTTTGGCAGTATTGCGGCCCAAAAACCGGATGTGATGTTGTGGCTGGGCGACAACTTCTACTACCGCGAACCCGACTATTTTACCCGAACAGGTATGTTGCATCGCGCTACGCACACACGCTCCCTGCCGGAAATGCAACCCTTGCTGGCCGCTACGAACAACTACGCTATCTGGGACGACCACGACTTTGGCCCCAACGACGCCGACGGCACCTTCATTCACAAGGAAATGGCCTGGGAGGTGTTCCGCGACTTTTGGGGCAACCCGACTTTTGGTCTGCCAGGGCAAAAAGGTTGCACTACTGCGTTCAGTTACAATGATGTCGACGTTTTCATGCTCGACAACCGCTATTACCGTACGCCAGATTACTGCAAAACCTGTCCGGAAAAAACAGCGCTCGGCAAAGAACAACTCGAATGGTTCCTCGAGGCACTGACGACCAGCCGGGCGCCGTTTAAACTGGTGGCTATTGGCGGGCAACTGCTGACCACCGACGACCACGACGAAACCTATCAACACCTGTACAAAGCCGAACGCGACACCATCCTGGCTCGCATCGAACGCGAAGGGATAAAAGGGGTGGTTTTCCTGACGGGTGACCGACATTTTACAGAACTCAGCGCCTTGAAAAACAAGGCGGGCAACTGGGTGTACGACCTGACCGTATCGGCGCTTACCTCCGGAGCCTTTGTGGATGCTGGCAAAAAAATAAAAAATGACTTTCGGGTGGATGGCACCGTGGTCGATTACCACAGTTATTCTGTTTTGCGATTCAGCGGCCCGCGCAAGGAACGCCAGATGCAAATCAATGTGTACGATTCCAATGGCAAGGAACTCTGGACCAAAACCATAGGCCCCGACGGAAACCTGAAATAATCGTGGTATTTTGGCCGCCTGGAATATTCGCCCAAAGAGGAATCCGGCAAACGACCAATTTGCCCAAAATTAACAAGAATGGCATCTCCTAACCAACCAGTAGGCGTACTGGGCTCGGGCAGTTTCGGAACTGCGGTAGCCAACCTGCTGGCATATAACTCGGACGTATTTCTCTTCAGCCGAAAACCTGAAGTAGTCGATGCGATCAATGAAACCCGACACCACCTCGGCGTAGAAATATCCGAACGGGTACGGGCTACCAGCGATCTGGCAGAACTGGCTGCCCGTTGTACCCTGATTTTTCCAATTGTGCCGTCGAACAGTTTTCGTAGCATGATGCAGGCGTTGGCGCCTCACTTGCGCCCCCACCACATCATCATACACGGCACAAAGGGCTTCGACCTGAAAGACATCGAAGAAAACGACCTGGAAAAACCGGGGCTTGTGCTCACGCGCGCCAACGTGCGCACCATGAGCGAAGTAGTGCGCGAGGAAAGCAGCGTCGTGCGGGTTGGGTGCCTGTCGGGCCCCAACCTCGCTGCCGAAATCATGGCAGGGCAACCAGCCGCCACCCTTGTAGGCAGCCGATTCCGGGAAGTGATTCAGGCAGGTCAAACAGCCCTCAACAGTTCGAAATTTCATGTATTTGGCTCGTACGACATCCTCGGCGCCGAACTGGCCGGTGCGCTCAAAAACATCATTGCGCTGGGATCCGGCGTAATAGGTGGCCTGGGGCTGGGCCGCAATATTCAGGGCCTGCTCATCGCGCGCGGCCTCGCTGAAATGGTTTATTTCGGTAAATCACTCGGCGCTACCAGCCACGCTTTTGTAGGGGTGGCCGGCATTGGCGACCTCGTCGCCACCGCCACGAGTACCAACAGCCGCAACTACTCCTTCGGAATGCGGCTGGCCAAAGGCGAATCCACCGAACACATCCGCGAACACATGCCCGAACTGGCCGAGGGCGTGCGCACCCTGCGCATCGCCCACCAACTGGCCCGCCAGCACAAACTCCACGTACCCATCACCTCCATGCTCTATGCTGTGGTGTTTGAAAAATACCCCATCGAAAAAGCCCTGGAGTTTTTGATGACCTACCCTTATGCGATAGACGTAGACTTTCTTTAGAGGTGAGAGGTGAGAGAGTGAGAGAGTGAGAGAGTGAGAGATGTGAGAGTGTGAGACGGTGAGAAATGTGAGAGATATGAGAAGGGAGCCATCACGGTATAGCCCTGAAAGGGCGTCTGCAGTAGCACAGGGCAACGCCCTGTGAATAAAAAACACATAAGTATAGCCCTGAAAGGGCGTCTGCAATAGTACAGGGCAACGCCCTGTGAATAAAAAATGTGAATAAAACACCACGCGCGTCGGCAACGCCCTGTGGCGAAGGCATTCGCCCACCATACCATCCCCACATTTTTTTGTATTCCCACATTGCAATACATTTGTAAGTCAATGAGTTGTATTCGTATATGCCGGATGCAGGCAAAGCGTCTGTTTCTCAGCATATACCCATCATGTTCTTACGCCACAGTTACATGCGTTATCTCGTACTATCCATCTTTGTACTAACCACTCTGGCGCTTTCCGCGCAACGCTCCGATACAGAGCGCAGGCATTACCGCCCGAGCCGCAGTTTTCTGGAAAATTCTGATGAAAACTGCTACGAAGCCACGCGGAAAGAAGCCGACCGTGCTTTCGCGCAGCGTTGTTGGGAGGATGCAAGCCTCTTGTACCGCGCTGCCAAAAACTGCGCAGATGCCGACCAAAAACGCCGACAGGAAATGAGCGACCGCCTTGAAGCCTGCCGTGCGGCTGCAGAACAGGAAATCATCAATCGGGAACGCCATGCCATCGCTGCCAACCGGGCCGACGACTCGCGCGAACTGCTACGACATGCCGACCGCTCGCTGGCTTATCGAATGGCGGATTTTGCCAATTCATACATAGCGCCGCCGGGAGAAGACAACCCCGACTGCCAGCAGGCTATGTTCGACGCCTGGTATGCGTCGCCGGGCGCCATTGGTGCGCCACAGGCCCCAGGTATCCAGGCGCCATTTTGTTACCAACTGGGCGACAACCTGGGCGGCCAACTCATTGTACATTTTGCAGGACAGGGGAAACAGAAAAAAATTTACGCGTTTTCTGCCCAGGAGCACAAGTTGTACCACTGGGACGCCAATACCCTCGAACAGGGTGCTACCGCTCCGATTGACCCCTCTATCACCGGTTTTGAAGTGGCGCCTGATGGCAACACTTTTTTACTGTATTCGGATAAATTGCTGATTTTCTGGCGGAAAGGGCGTGAAGCCTACCGATTGAACGTAGCGCGCCTGCACAACTTCTGTTTCAGCGAACGGGGTGATGAATTTTTCCTGCTGGACACCATTGAAAAGAAAATAGACGTGCTCACTCTCAAGGAAGTGTACCAGAGTGTGAACAACGCTAAAATGCAAAAACAACGGAAACTGGAAGAAACCCTTCAGCCGCCCACATTTAGGCCCTGGGTGACGGGAGTAGGGCCTGGAGTACTAAATTTGGCTGTGTACAAAGGCAATATGTGGCTGGGTTATGCCGACAGCCTCGTGGTATTGCAAAAAATACCAGGTGGGCAGGGCTGGAAATTGGCGAGAAACATACCGCTCCCGTTTAAGGATCAAAATATTTCAGCAAGCGGCAATGTCATGCAATTGTATCCTGAGGATGAAATGATGTTGGCATGCGAAGGCAAAACATCTTATGTTTTGCACCTGCCGGAAGACAGCAATGAACAGCCCAAACCGATAGCGCTCAACGGTTACTTACTGGCTTCACAACCCGGTAAACAAGTGGCTACCTTGCAATCGGAATACAATGGGGAAAGTGGTAACATCCTTGTGTACAATGCATTGGGCGAAGTGCTTGCTCTGACATCTGTTCCCGATCTTGAATATTACAACCTCCTGTCCGGCGCCTTCGACCCTGACGGTCAGTGGCTGGTACTGCCTTCCATCAGTGGTGTGTTGCATTGCTGGCGACTGCAAGACCATGGGCAGAATATTTTTTACAAATTTTCTTCAGATGCAGAACTCGTTACCGACATCAGCCCCGACGGGCACTGCTATGCCTCCTATGCGGCGCATCAAATCAGCATTTGTGATGGCCGCCAGCCGGGCACTGCAACGAATAAATTGCGCGTAAACGACTCGTTTTCTACCTTCGATTTCTTTTCCGACCGGCTGGCCAACCACTGGATAGCAACACCGTGGCGTGGCGATTCGATGTTGGTATGGAACTGGGAGAAAAACAAAAAATGGTGGCTGCCGCTGCCCTTGCTTCCTCAATTCCCCGTCGCGTTTACATCCGACGAACGATACCTCGCAGCGGCATATTCCGATGGACAAATCCGTGTGTACGACCTGTCGAACGGGCAGGTAGCATCTACCCGATCGTATTCGGGTGAAATAGTGGAAATGAAATTTTTGCCGGTTTCCAATGAATTGATCCTCTTGCAGCAAAGCAAGTCCAACTACGACTACACTACCAAAACCCTGCTGCGCATCATCCATCCCTTCAAAAATGAGTACAAGCAGCGCACTATGCGCCTGCATGAATACAATATTTACCTGCTGGATGTGTCTTCGCAAGGCGATCTGCTGGCGGTATCGGATGGGCAGGACATCCGTATTTTTCATACCGATGACCTGACCGATGAAGTGGTGCAAATTGTTCCAACTGGGGAAGGTTCTGTGCAAGGCACGAGCGCCTCGGTGCTGGCCATCCGTTTTTCTCCCGACGGGCGTTCGCTGATGACTACTTACAGCGACCACAGCACGGTGTCGTGGAGTACCGAAACGGGCCTGCCCAATTTCAAACTGCAACTACCGGCCCAAGCCAATGAAATGTCTTTTTCGCGGATTCGGATGTTGCCTGAAGATAATCTCTTGTGCCTGATGTCGCCTGGTGAGGCCATTTTGATTCGCTCGCTTGACCCCGCAGCCATTCGGGCGGCCGTGCAGCCCCCCAACTACAGCCTGATTGCTTTCACCCCCGATCAGATACGGAAATACAGCCTCGATCAGGCGCTCAACTATGAAGGGAATTTTGAACGATTGGCTAATTCGAAGGATATTCCGCTCATCAAATCCTTTTTCAGTTATTACTACCAGCAAGCCCGATTGAGCAGCAATATCGATCAGGTGAGTGAATACTGCGACCGCGCATTTGTGCTGTATTCACAGCTCGAACCGGATACCCGCAGTGAACTAAGGCCAACCATGCTGGCTATGTATAGCAATTTTATCTGGAAATGGCTGCTGCGCGATCACCCCGAAAAGGCCGAACAGGTACTGCAATTTGTAAACAAACAATTCGGAAAACCTTTCGAAGTAACCCTGTCAGAAGCGCATGTCGCATTGGTAAAAGGTGGGCCTGACGACCTGCGCCGCGCTGTCAGGTTGTATGCCGACTGGATTATCAGAATGACCACCGAACTGGTACCGGAAGTATATGTAGATCCTTCTCTGAATAACATTTTTGAAGATTTCGTTCAACTGGCAGAGTTTGAACTCATTGGCGAGACCCAGATCAATTGCCTGTGCGGTATGTTCGATGCCTGGGATAATTTTGTACTGTGCTCCCAACAAGCCAGGGACGTACAAGCGGCGCCATTCGACCAGGAAACGCGCCTTCGCTGGAATATTTACAAAAAAATACACCTGAGCAACCAGAACAAACCGTTTGCCGTGATGCTCAAACTACAGGAAGATGCCCGGGCGGATGCGCTACAACTGGCCAAAATGAAACCGACAATCGGAAGGGGACAACTCGAAATATTATCTAATATGATCGCTGAAACGTACCTCAGTTGGGCGCGTTTCGAGCAAAGCAGCGACAAAGGAATAGAATTGTGCCGAAAGGGAATCAGGGTGCTCGAAGAAATAGGGCCATTTACCCAGCGAAAAGAACAAACCAGACTCGAAACCCTCGCACGGCTGTATTCCGACCTGGCATCCAACCTTTTTGAACGCGAACAATACGAGGCGAGTCTCGAAAACTGCAAAAAAGCGTATGAGGTCAGCGAGAAAATGTGGGCGGCCGTCACCGATACCATTTACTTAGGCTCCTATTCTTACCTTATTCTCACCCCTCAGTTGATTACGCTTGGCAATGCCTCTCTCATGCTGGGCGATTTCGTTACGGCTCGCAATGCATTTGAAGAAGCGGCCAGTATTGGCAGCAATAGTTACAATTCCTATTTGCTCGCGCATGTCGATCTGATGGAAGGCAAGGAAATCGATGCATTTCTGAACTATGGCGGTATTCAAAATACGGAAGAACTGGGCAATGCACTGTTTGATTTGCAGCGTTTATCCGAGCATTTTCCGGCACGCAAAGACTCCATTCTTGCCTTTATGCCTCGCCTAAAAAATGCCTGGCTTGCCAACCACACCCGTTCAAGTGCGCTGGAAGTAGATTACCGTTTTGCCACCCTTCTGGCACATCATTCCTTTTCTACAGAGCACTATGCACAAGCATTGGAGTGGAATATGCGCGCTATGGAATCCGTGGAACAATTGATCCGAAACAAAAATACTACCTTCCCCTGGGGCCAGTCCTGGGTAGAAACGGCTCAGAATCAGTCTTTTTACTTGTTATTCAACTCCTTAAAAGATACTTCTCTGCTCACCAAAGCCATAGAAATGGCCCAGAAAACGGAAGAGAAATCCCGGCAGCCTTCCGATGGCTACGACTATCCGCTTTCCGAATACGTCCAGACCAACCTGGCACATGCCTACCTGCTCCGCAATCGGCCTGGCGACCGGGAAAAAGCAATAGAAACCTATCGCAAATTTGTGGAATCCGAGAATGCCCCGCTGAATGGATACTGGGAAACACTGGAAAAAGATTTCAGGGACCTGCACAACGCAGGTATTCAATGGCCCGATCTGAAAAACGTGATCAAAACCATTCTGCCGTCTTATGTACCGCTGTCGGATGTGGATTGGCGGGGAATAGGGGTAATGGATGCCGACTAGGAAACACGGATTGCGCGGATTGAAATACGGATTTTCACAGATTGGGAAACACGGATTGCACGGATTTAAGACGGATATTCACAGATGGCGTTCCCAATAACGAGAGAGGCGATGACCATCATGTCATCGCCTCTCTCATTATTACAGTCTGTCACTATCAACAAACCAAATCTGTGAAAATCCGTCTTACATCCGCGCAATCCGTGTTTCAATCCGTGTTTTTATGCTGTCGCGTGCGTTTTCCCTCTCATATAAAACCACAACAATCCGAACGCCACGATCAGAATGAGCGGGAAGGTGAGCAGGTGCTGCAGCGTTTCCTGTCCGGCTACCAGATCGGCAGCATCGCCGGTAAGGCCTTGCGCCTGTGCTGTCATACGCGATTTGTCGAGCCAGCCACCTACAATAGGCTGCGCAATGGCCGTAGCAAACATACCTGCGCCACCCATCAGCGACATGCCCAGGGCGCCTGATTTGGGAATGTATTCACCGGTAAAGCCCAACATCGTAGGCCAGAAATAACAAACGCCGATGGCAAACAAAATAGCCGAAACATACACCATACTGCCTGTCGCGGTGCTCATCAGGTAGATACCGATGGCGGCAATGATGGAGCCGCCCCACAGTACACCCGTCGGGTTGAGGCGGTGGATGATCGGGCCGGCAAAATAGCGGCCTACGGCCATCAGGCCCGTTACCATGGCCAGAATCAGCATCGGCTGCGCACCGCCCGCTTTAGCCAGCAGGCGCTCTACCCATTGCTGGGTGCTGAGTTCAGTATTGGCGGTGAGTACCATGCAGAAAATCATAAACAGGTACAAAGGTGAAAAAATACCCGCCAGGTTCTGACTCAAAGGCGCCTGTCCGGAAGATTCGCGGTCGGGGAAACTTTGCCCCCAGAACAAATAGGCATAAATAGCCGTCGGAATCAGCATAATAGCAATCTGTGCCTGCCAACCCATGCCTGCATTCGACATAAACTGCGAAATCAGTGAGCCCAGGAAAATACCGCCCGGAAACCATACGTGAAATTTGTTCAGCATGGTGGTCCGGTTTTCCTTGAACATGTTGGAAATCATCGGATTGCAGGCGGCTTCCACCGTTCCGTTGCCGAAGCCCACAAAGAAATTGGACAACAACAGCAGTCCGAAGCCATTGGCGCCCAGGGTCATTACAATACCCAGCACGTGCGATGCCAGGGCAATGTACATCATGCGTTTGGGGCCGAATTCATTGTAGAGCCAGCCGCCCACCATGGTGGCAATCGGGAAGCCCAGAATGGCCATTTGGTTGATATAACCCAACTGGGTGTCGCTGAGGCCGAATTTCCGGGACAATTCTCCCAAAATGCCCGCCCGAATGGCGAAAGCAAAGGCAGTGGTAATCAGGGCAAAACAACTGGCCGTAAACAGCCTGGAAGTGTTGATGTTGCTCATGCAAGTATCAGGTGTGTTTCGTGATTGAAATTTAGAACGGCCAAATGTAGAAATGTCAGAATTGTTTTCTGCAAAATCTTTTAAAGGCTTTTTATTTTTTTGTAAAAAACTGCAAATCCGGAGTGGGTAACGCGATCAATAACAAAGGCGAACTCTACGCTTTGTGTCCCTTGTGAAACCTTGGTGTCCCTCGTGGTAAAAAATTTTAACCACCAAGTTCGCAAAGGTTTCACAAGGGACACAAAGCGTAGAGTTCGCCATTTTTTCAAAGAGATAAATTGGAAAGGGACTGAAACCTTCGTTTCGGACAAAAAAAAGCCCGAATTTTTCACAAGGAAAAATCCGGGCAAAAGTGTTTCTGTGACCACGACTGGAGTCGAACCAGCACATCCGTAAGGACACCACCCCCTCAAAGTGGCGCGTCTACCAATTCCGCCACGTGGCCATGCGCTTTTCAAAAGCGGCGGCAAAGATAAGAGGCTTTGGGGAAAAAAGAAGAAGAGGGAGAAAAAAAGGTTGAATACGTGAGGGAGGAGTTATGAGTTATGAGTTATGAGTTATGAGTTATGAGTTATGAGTTATGAGTTATGAGTTATGAGTTATGATGCTGTACTCATGGCTTTTTTATTAGAGTAGCCAAAAGCAACGTGAAAACAACTCATAACTCATAACTCATAACTCATAACTCCTCCCTTTACCCAAAAATATCCCTTACCCGCTCAAAAAAACTCTTGTCTTCCTTGCCGGGGTTGGGCTGGAAATTGGGCATGTCGCGCAATTTTTCCAGGAGTCGTTTTTCTTCGTCGTTGAATTTTTTCGGAACCCATACGTTCACGTGGATCAGTTCGTCGCCCCGCTGGTACGATTGCAGACCGGGTAATCCCTTGTCTTTGAGCCTGAAAATTTTACCCGATTGGGTGCCTGGCGGTATCGTGATGCGAGCGCGGCCATCGAGCGTGGGCACTTCCGTTTTGGTGCCCAGCGCGGCATCGGCCACGTTGATAAACAGTTCGTACATGATATTGCTGCCGTCGCGGGTAAACTCCTCGTGCGGCACTTCTTCCACGGTAATGAGCAGGTCGCCCGGGGCGCCGCCTTTGGCGCCAGCGTTGCCCTTGCCGGCCATAGAAAGTTGAATGCCTTCGTGTACGCCGGCCGGGATGTCCATTTCGATGGTTTCCTCGCCAAACACGCGGCCGTCGCCTTTACATACATTGCACGGCGATTTGATGGTTTGTCCGGCGCCATTGCAGGTGGGGCAGGGCACAGCCGTTTGCATCATCCCGAACGGGGTTTGGGTGACGCGGTTCACCATACCCGAGCCACGGCAGGTGCCGCAGGTTTCTACGGAATTGGGGTCGCGCGCGCCCGAGCCATTGCAGGTATTGCAAGTGACCTGTTTGCGCACCTTGATTTTTTTATTGACGCCCGTCGCAATTTCCTCCAGGGTCATTTTTACGCGGATACGGAGGTTAGAGCCCCGCTCGCCGCGTGGCCTGCCGCCCCCACCGCCGCCTCTGCGACGGCCGCCGCCGAAAAATTCGCCGAAAATATCATCGCTGTCGAAACCGAAACGGCGCAGGATATCGTCCATATCCATGCCCTGGAAGCCACCCGCGCCACCCGCATTTCCATCCACACCGGCATGGCCGAGGCGGTCGTAGCGGGCGCGTTTGTCAGAGTCACTCAGCACATCGTATGCTTCGGCGGCTTCCTTGAATTTTTCCTCTGCTGCTTTATCGCCCGGATTCCGGTCGGGGTGGAATTCGAGCGCTTTTTTGCGGTAGGACTTTTTTATGTCGTCAGCACTGGCATTTTTGGCTACACCCAGCACTTCGTAATAATCGCGTTTTGCCATGTTTATTTACCAACTACAACTTTCGCGTAACGGATGATGCGTTCGCCGAGGGAATATCCGGGTTCGAGGATGTCGACAATTTTGCCTTTGAGTTCGTCGGAAGCCGCCGGAATTTCCGCTACGGCTTCGTGGATATCCGCATTGAAATCGTCGCCGACCTTGGTTTCAATACCTACCAGGCCTTTCAGACGCGCCATTTGCACGAGTTTCTGGTGGATCAGTGCGGCGCCTTCGCTGAGTGAATCATTTTTGGCGGCCCTGTCAAAATCGTCCAAAATCGGCAGCAAAGATGCCAGGATGTCACGTCCGGCTGTCTGGATGAGTTCCATCCGTTCCTTGGCGCTGTGGCGTTTGAAGTTCTCGAAATCGGAGAACAGGTACAGGTATTTATTGCGGCTTTCCTCGAGTTGTTTTTCGAGTTCGGCGATGCGTTCGTCATTTCCGCCTTGTTCGGGCGTATTTTCGAGTACTTCTTCCATTTCCTGCTCGCTCGTATTCGTTTCTTTTTCCGTCATATCAAATATTTTTTTGAAAGGGTTTTTCATACGAAATGGTTGAAATCAGGGCAATTGAGTCGTGATTTCGAGTGCTTTCCGCAATTTCCATGCCTCGCGCGCGTGAATGTCAAAATGACAGGAGAAATAGAGAGTGAGAGATGTGAGAGAGTGAGAGATGTGAGAGAGTGAGAGATGTGAGAGGGTGAGAGAGTGAGAAATGTGAGAGTCCGTAGAGTGTACCGCTTGTTTCACAGACTTTTTTGATCGGAGCGGCACACTCTACGGACTCTCACCCTCTCACATCTCTCACATCTCTCACCCTCTCACATCTCTCACTCTCTCACTCTCTCACTCTCTCTAAAATTTTCTCCAACTCTCCCGGCATCGGGTCCACCTCCAATATTTTGCCTTCGGGGTTGAGCAGAAAAAGGGTTGGGATCGACTTGATGTTGTAATGGCTGGAAATGGGCCCGCCGAAGTCGCCCGATTCCATCGTGTGGTATTTCCAAATCATGCCGTCTTCGGCGATGGCGCGCACCCAGTTGCGTGGATTTTGCTCGATGGCGACGCTGAAAATTTCAAAACCGCTGCTGTGGTATTTGTTGTAGAGGGCCACCAGTTGCGGGTTTTCGGCACGGCAGGGGCCACACCAACTACCCCAAAATTGGAGCAGGGTGTATTTGCCGCGCGTGTCGCTGAGGCGTGCAGTGCTGCCGTCGGGCAGTGTCACCTGAAAATCGGGCGCCGTTTCGCCGGCAATAAAACGCGGTTGGCGGTATTTGTACCAGATAAACAAACCGATCACCAGGGCGGCGCCCATGATCAGGTACGAGGTTCTTTGTTTCATGTAAATTCGTATTGGAAGGATAAATTTTGTGAAGATTCATGGAGATTTGCGGGGCGGTTTGTTTCCTGCAGATTGGCTATCCGTAGAGTAATGTCCCGCAGATGACGCAGAATACACGCAGATTTCCGCAGATCGTAGCGTACACCTATTTTTTTAAATCATTGTAATAACGTGTACTCTACGATCTGCGGAAATCTGCGTGTATTCTGCGCCATCTGCGGGAAATAAATCTGTGGGAAACCATTCTACGGAAAACAAACCTGCACGCAAATCTGCACGAAATTCCGCAAATTAATTTTGCCCAGTCCGAACTCCCATGCGTATTCCAGATATTTCCGATACGATTGTCGCCCTCGCTACACCACCGGGCATTGGCGCCATCGGAATCATCCGTTTAAGCGGTCCCGAAGCCATCCCGCTGGCCGACCGAATTTTTAAAGGCAAGGTGCTGGCCGAGCAGCCTACGCACACCGCACATTTCGGTCGCATCGAAGCGGCAGACGGCCGCGCGCTGGACGAGGTGCTAGCCACCGTATTCCACGACCGCCGCTCGTACACCGGACAGCCCACCGTGGAATTCGGCTGCCACGGATCGCCGTATATCCAGCAGGAAATCATACAGTTGTGCCTGCACGAAGGCGCGCGCATGGCCGAGCCGGGGGAGTTTACGCTGCGCGCTTTTCTCAATGGCCGCATGGACCTTAGCCAGGCAGAGGCCGTGGCCGACCTCATTGCCAGCCAAAGCGAAGCGGGCCATACCGTGGCGCTGCGCCAGTTGCGCGGCGGCTTTCGCAGCGAAATCCAGCAATTGCGCAGCGAATTGATCGATTTTGCCAGCCTCGTCGAACTCGAACTCGACTTCGGCGAAGAAGACGTGGAATTTGCCGACCGCGACGACCTGAAAAAGTTGGTACAGAAAATACGCGCCCACCTTCGTCCGCTCATCCAGTCCTTCGCCCTCGGCAATGCCATCAAAACAGGCGTCAGCACTGTCATCGCCGGCCGCCCCAATGCCGGGAAAAGCACCTTGCTCAATGCCCTGCTCAACGAAGAACGCGCCATTGTGAGCGATATTCCCGGCACCACCCGCGACACGATCGAAGAAGTGCTGAATATAAAAGGTGTGCAGTTTCGCCTGATCGACACGGCCGGTATCCGCGAAGCACAGGACGCCATCGAAGCCATCGGCGTGGCCAAAACGATGGAAAAAATCGAGCAGGCGGCCATTCTTGTCTATGTGTGGGACGTCGCTGGCGGCATGACACTCGCCGAGGTGCGCGCCGACCTCCAACAACTCGCCCCCACAGGCGACCACTTGCTCGTGGTGTGCAATAAAATGGATCGCAACCCGCTGTTCCAAACCGACTGGCTCGTCGATCCCACTCTGCCCGGCATCCACCCCTACCTGCTCCCTGAAGATTCTCAGGACTCACTACTCACTACTCACTACTCACCATTCACCATTCATCATTCATCATTAATTGCCGTTTCCGCAAAGAATGCAATGAACATCGAGTACCTCAAAGAAAAACTCTACGACCTGGCCGTGGGCAGCGAACTGGCTACCGACCACACCATCGTGACCAATGCCCGACACCACGACGCCCTGCGCCGGGCCGATACCGCCCTGGCCGAGGTGCTGCACGGACTGGAAACGGGCGTCACGGGCGATTTTGTGGCGCAGGATATCCGGCACGCACTGGCGTATCTGGGGGAGATTACGGGGGAAATTGGGGTGGAGGATTTATTGGGGAATATTTTTGGGAAGTTTTGTATTGGAAAGTAAGTTGTATTTTTGTTGAAAATCTTTCCACTTATGTACCGTTTGGATCGCCAGGCTTTTACTGTTCAAAATTTTGAATCTGCTGCACATCAGCGGGCGTATTGGTTGAGTAAGTCACCAACCGAACGATTGTCAGCAGCCTGGTATCTTGTTTGTGCGGCCTGGAATCTGGATCCAAAGGTTCCACAAAGACTGGATCGTGGACAGTTTTCCATTCGTCAACACCTCGCCTGATCCTATCTTTTCGTTCACCTCATCTCTCGGATTTGCTGGAAGCAAGGCGCTCGGCAGGGCGTCTGAAGGATCTGAATGATCTGTAAAACTTGAATGGGTGACAATGTCGGAAAGTAACTCTTGCAAAAACTGCAACTATTCGGAAATTCCGAAAGGTTGATCTTCCAGGCTTATTGTTGACAATTGTTGCAAAAAATGCAACGACTTGGTGTAAAATACAATTCTCAACTGTCAAGAAATCCTTGACGGTTCACCCTTTTGTTGGGTCATGAGGTTTTCAAGCGACAAGTATTTCGACCTTTTTGAGCCAATTTTACGTGTTTGGAAGCCCTGAACCCGTTTTTTGGACTGTTTAATAGGTATTGTGTAGTGTCTAATACGTTCTTTTGATAGTCTAATACGTCCGTTTGATAGTCTAATACGTCCGCGATGTATCTGAATACGTGCATCATGTATTCTAATACGTACGTGACGTATCTGAATACGTACATTATGTATTAGAATACATCGCGGACGTATTAGACTATCAAAAGAACGTATTAGCCGGTCAAAAGGACGTATTAGGGCGTATAAATCACACGTCTGACGGTATGATGTACCTATTGAAGAGTATAGGGCACGGGTTGGACGGTGCAGATTACGTATTAGGGAGTGTGGGAGACGCATTAGTTTTTCAAGTGATATGCATCTGGGGATAGATTTGCCGGCACAGCCGGCGCGAATGGAAAGCATGCGGCACAGCCGCTGCGCTAGCGCATCTGTTTATGTATTGGGGTTTAGTGGATGTGGGTAGCCTGTTAGCCAGCAGGTTAGAAGGTGCAGATGATTGGAACTCCTTATTTTAGGGTTGTATTCGAAGGAAGTATTGAAGGCTGCTTTTGATTAATTTGGTGAAAAACGCTATCTAACCTGGATATTTCCTCATCAATTAACGATTGATTAGTTTCTTTTCTAATGCCAAGCAAAGTGCTTTTGGAATTTAAGTACATACTAGCACTATTTGCTGGAGTCATTCCCTTGGTCGAAAGTAATGTGATAGATGTAAGTGAAAAGTGTTTGATAGCGATTTCTGAGTTTGGGCATGTTTTAAGATAGTCTTTCAGCATGGAATATATCATACCTTCGGTCTGAATAAGGATTTGGAATGGGATCTTGGATGATTGATTTTTGACAGCCTTATCAACTTCTGTAGAAATGGGCCCGTAAGCGCAAAGTAAAAAATCCGTCATCATGTTCTCATTGCATTTGTTGTAGCGTTTGAGGTACTTTCGAAAAATGCCGGATGCTTTGAGCATATTCGCGATTGGGCCGTCATTTATCATCAGCGCTTTGGTTATAAGAAAAGTGTAAATGACTCTGTCCACATCTTCCTGAAGCGCACCGTTACCAAGATCATAGATACGCTCGATCTTTTGGATTTTAGTATCGCCAAAATCTTTAGTGAAGCAAATTTTATTGATTTTGTTAACCACGGAGTATTTAATTGCCAGTTCGTATCCATCTTTATCACAATCCTCATTGTAATCTCCCCAAATGACCAGATCGACACCTTTGTCTAATCCCAATAAATGAGCCTCTTCCTCGGATTGTACACATTGGCCACTGAATGTTTCAATATTCAGATTAAGACTATCTTCTTTAATTAAAGTTTTGTACCGATTGATGATCTGCTGTTCATAACTGGTTTCCTCTATCGTGCAATTTTTGATAGGATTAAAAGGTAGTATCAATACTTTAACCGCTTCGGGTGGGAGTGTAGAATAATGATAAATGCCTGCAAGCAGGAGAACGATCGCCAAGGCTAAAGCACCTAAGAACAACCACCTGTGGCGCAACTCGCGTTTTTCGGATACACTGGCGGAAGGATAGACTTCATCTGCCAGATCTTTTATCAAAATAGTCAACTGGTGTTTTTCCCGCAGATGCTCATCCGGCGAAATTGTCAATCGGGATATTCGCATTTGCAAACTTTCTACACTTTGAAAATACAAGGCGACTTGTCTTTTTTGGCGCTTGGTAAGTTTGCCACCCTTGAGCACTTGAAGAGCGCTGACGAGGTCGCCATCTTTGATAAACTCAAAAATCAGGGCCTTGCTATCTTTTTCCATGTTATGCATAGGTTGAATATTTCCATTTGATGGTCATCGCGCTCACTGGAGGCTGAAATCCGGTGCCAAAGAAATTGAAAAAATGATGCTCTGCAAGCACGGTCACTGCATTTCTGCAATACCCATGCGGCATGATGTTTGAAGCGATTGTGCAAACTTTTCTTCATCCTGTGGTATTAAATCATTGTGGATGTGTATGTTATTCAGTCTCTAATACCTATGACAAATTGGAATTTATCCTTTCCTTCGCAATGAAAAATAACATAGGAGCCACGCTGGAAATAGCAAAGCAAGAACCGTTGATAAACCTAGTAGTAATAGTATGGCCTTTAATGAAAACTCCAGAGTAAAAATCCCAACAATCCTGCACCTCTGTAGTTTGGGGTACAAGTATTTGCCCTTACAGAAAGTTAAGTGGAATACCTCCACCAATATTTTTCCTGAAATTTTCGAACAGAGTATAAGCCGGCTTAATCCTGATATCGACTCCGCTGAGGTCACGGCAATGCTGGACAAAATAAACCTGGTACTGGACAACGAAGACCTCGGAAAGGCATTTTATGAAATGATCACCTCCAGTGGCGGACCTATTCTGATTGACTACGAAAATTTCTCCAATAACTCGCTTAACGTTGTCACCGAACTTCCATACATAAACGGCGAGGAAGAATTTCGGCCCGATATTACCCTGCTCATCAATGGAATGCCTCTGGTTTTTATTGAAGTGAAGAAACCCAACAACCTGGATGGCATTCAAGCGGAATACAAACGAATTTTGTCCCGATTCAAGAACAAGAAATTCCGCAAGTTTATCAATGTCACACAACTCATGGTGTTCTCCAACAACATGGAATATGCCGATGATGGTTCGCAACCATTGCAAGGGGCCTTTTATGCTACGACCGCCTACGGAGATCTGAAATTCAACTTTTTCAGGGAGGAGGAAAAGATAGACTTGTCAACAGTGCTAAAACCCGTTCCGGATCAAACGGAAACGGAAATCCTCCAACTCAACAACCTGATAAGCATTAAATAATCTCAGGAGTTCCTCACCAATAAAAACCCTGATTCGCCTACTAATAGAATTTGTACGTCCTTGCTCCAGCCGGAACGCCTCTCCTTTATGTTGCAGTATGCTTTCGCCTATGTGAAAACCGAAACCGGACTGGAAAAACATGTGATGCGGTATCCGCAGATATTTGCCACAAAAGCCATCGAACAAAAGTTAAATGAAGGCGTACGAAAAGGTATCATCTGGCATACCCAGGGCAGCGGTAAAACTGCCCTCACGTATTATAATGTCAAATTTCTTACTCACTATTTCAGAGAAAGGAACATTGTACCAAAATTCTACTTCATCGTAGATCGCCTGGATTTGTTGATCCAGGCCGGCCGCGAGTTTAAAAGCCGTGGACTGATTGTTCACAAGATCAACTCCCGGGATGAATTTGTAAGAGATATAAAAACCACCACTGCACTGCACAATGCATCGGGAAAACCGGAAATAACGGTGGTCAATATCCAGAAATTCAAGGAGGATGCGGAAGTTGTACAGCGAAATGACTACCAACTCAACATTCAACGAGTGTACTTCCTCGATGAAGTGCACCGCAGTTACAATCCCAAGGGTAGTTTCCTCGCCAATCTCAACGAATCGGATACCAAAGCCATAAAAATCGGCCTGACTGGAACGCCTTTGCTGGGTACCGATTACAACTCCAAGGCGCTTTTTGGCGATTACATTCATAAGTACTACTACAACGCCTCCATCGCCGACGGCTACACCCTCCGATTGATTCGCGAAGAAATCGAAACCAGTTATCACCTGAAACTCAAACAGGCACTGGAGGAAATCGATATTCTTCAGGGACAAGCGGACCGAAAATTGGTGTATGCCCATCCAAAGTTTGTGGAGCCGCTGCTGGATTATATCGTTAACGATTTTCAGAAGGGGCGTACCGTCATGAATGACAACACGATTGGCGGTATGGTCATTTGCGATTCTTCGGAGCAAGCCGAAAAACTAAAAGAGATATTTGACGAAAAATATGCCGTTCCGCAAATGCCCGAATTGGCTATGGCTGCCGAACCCGAACTTACCTACCATATACGCCAAAAAGAAACAGGAAAGGTGCAGTCCGCAGCCTTGATACTACACGACGCCGGAACAAAAGACGACCGTGAAATCCTGATCGAAGATTTTAAAGCGGGCAAGATCGACCTCCTTTTTGTGTACAATATGCTGCTCACCGGCTTCGATGCCCCGCGCCTGAAAAAACTGTATGTAACCAGGGTCATCCGGGCGCACAACCTGCTTCAAGCGCTCACCAGGGTAAACAGAACCTACAAAAATTTCAAGTACGGATATGTCGTCGATTTCGCCGACATCCAGCGGGAGTTCGACCAAACCAACCGCGACTATTTCCGCGAACTACAAGGCGAACTCGGTAGTGAAATGCAACACTACTCCAAGCTCTTCAAACCCAAGGACGAAATAGATCAGGATATCCGCCAGATCAAAGACACGCTGTTCCACTACAACACCACCAATGCCGAGGTTTTTTCGCAGCAGATTTCACAGATCAACGACAAAAAAATCATGCTCGAACTGACCAAGGCACTGAATACCGCGCGCGACCTGTACAACCTAATCCGCCTGTGGGGCCATTACGATATGCTGGAAAAACTGGACTTCCGGAAAATTACAATCCTTGCCAGAGAAGCCAATAACCGCCTTGCCCTGATCAATACCAAAGAAGCACTGGAGCGAAATGTGGATACCACAAACTTGCTCAATGTAGCGCTGGAAGACGTGATCTTCGCTTTCACCAAGGTGAAAGAAGAGGAAATGATCATTGCCGACCAACTGAAAAGTACCCTGCAAAAAACCAGGGAAATGCTGGGCGGCAATTTCGATCAGCACGACCCCGTTTTCATTTCCCTGCGGGAAGAACTGGAACGATTGTTCCGAAAGAAAAATCTGAGCGAGGTGAGCCGGGAAGACATGGAAGCCAACATCAGAGAACTGGAAAAAATATACGACAAAGCCCGGGAACTCGAACGCAAAAACCAGTTGCTCAAAGCCAAATACGACAACGACGCCAAATACGCCCGCCTGCACAAACGACTGATGGAGAAAGACCCGCTGACCGATAGTGAAAGCAAATTGTTCGAAGCCCTTCAGGGTTTGAAAAAGGAAATAGACGACCATATCCTGCAAAACGCCAACATTCTGGAGAATGAAAGTTTTGTGGAAAAAATGATTCTGCGACTAGTCATCAACCAACTGAAAAACAGATTTAATTTGCCGCTGGATGCGGAACGCTCGCAAGCCATCAACCACCTCATTGTAAAAGAATACCTGAACGAGTACTACGGCCGTGTAGCCTGAATGAATGTATGAGCACGACACTCGATTTTACCAAAAACACAAAAGCACTCATTGACGACCTCAAAAGCGTGTGCGCCAACTATGGCCTGGGCAATGACGGAAACGAATTCAAGATCATCACACAGGTGTTCCTGTACAAATTCCTGAATGACAAGTTTGCCTATGAAGTGAAACAGTTGGCCCCCCAACTGGCCCAAGCCAAACACTGGGAAGACGCCATAAAAAAATATTCGAAGCAGGACTACGACCTGCTGCTCATGCAACTGAGCGAAAGCACCGCTCGCCTCAAACCGGAGCATTTTGTGTCCTACCTGTTTGAGCAGCAAAACCAACCCAAATTCGCCGATCTGTTCGACACCACCCTCACCGATATTGCCAAAGACAACAGCGACATCTTTTCGGTGAAAACGGACGGCGGTGAAAAAATACTGCTGTTTGAAAACCTCAGCCGCTACGTGATCGACAAGCGGGACGAGTTTTGTCGGGCTATTGTGAACAAACTGGTGCATTTTTCTTTCGAGCACGTTTTTCACGAGAAATTCGACTTCTACGCCACCATTTTCGAGTACCTCATCAAGGACTACAACACCAACAGCGGCGGTAAATATGCCGAGTACTTTACCCCACATGCCGTGGCCAAAATCATGGCCGCCTGCCTGGTAACGGAACAGGTGAAAAACGTGACCTGCTACGACCCCTCCGCCGGCTCGGGCACCCTGCTCATGAGCCTTGCCCACGCTATTGGCGAAGACAAGTGTACCATCTACTCCCAGGATATATCGCAAAAGTCGTCGAACCTGTTGCGCCTCAACCTGATCCTGAACAACCTGGTGCACTCCATTCCCAATATCGTAAAAGGAAATACGCTGCAAGACCCCTACCACCGCGAGAAAGACGGCCGCTTGAAAAAGTTCGATTTCATCGTTTCCAACCCGCCTTTCAAACTCGACTTCAGCGATTTTGTGGAAGACCTGAAATCGAAGGAAAACCACGAGCGCTTTTTTGCCGGAATGCCCAATGTGCCCAAAACCAAGCCGGAAGGCATGGCCATTTATCCGGTATTTATCCAGCACATCATGTACTCGCTGAGCGATAAGGGCAAGGCTGCCATTGTGGTGCCCACCGGATTTATCACGGCCCAGAGCGGTATTGAAAAGAAAATACGCGAACGCCTGGTAGAACGGAAAATGCTGCGCGGCGTGATCAGTATGCCCAGCAATATTTTCGCCACCACCGGCACCAATGTGAGCATCCTGTTTCTCGATAAAGCCAATACCAAAGGCGACATCGTGCTGATGGACGCCTCCAAACTGGGCAGCACCATCAAGGACGGCAAAAACCAGAAAACCCTGCTGAGCAAGGAAGAAGAAGAGCGGATCATACGCACCTTCAACGAACACCTGGCCGTGGAAGATTTCAGCGTCGTGGTGAGTTACGAGCAGATCAAGGAAAAAAACTACAGCCTGAGCGCTGGGCAGTACTTTGAGGTGAAGATTGAGTATGTGGATATTACAGCGGAAGCGTTTGAAGCAAAAATGAAAACCTTTCAAAATACTCTGGATGGCTTGTTTGCTGAGTCAACGGCGTTGGAGATGGAGATTCTAAAACAGATAAAAGGGATTAAGTATGAATAATTGGGAAAAGCAAAATTTGGACAATGTCGCAGATATAAAGTTAAGCAACGTTGATAAAAAATCAAACCTGAATGAACGAGTTGTTAGATTATGTAATTATACAGACGTCTATAAAAACTCATTTATTACTTTGGAGAAAGCAAAGGCCTTCATGGTTGGATCTTGCAGTGAAAACGAATTTGAAAATTTTAAGTTGCAAAAAGGACAAGTTGCAATAACTAAAGATAGTGAAACACGAGATGATATTGGAGTATCAACTTATATTTCAGAAGACCTAGATGAGGTAGTTTTAGGATACCATACATCTTTAATAACTCCTGATGAAAGTAAATTGAATGGGGGCTTTTTACATTATTGGTTAAATACAAAGCAAGCCAAAAGGTATTTTGAAAACAATGCTGGAGGTAGTGGTCAAAGATGTACATTGACTTTAGATACAATAAAATCAATTCCTTTATATCTTCCTGAATTAGAGTACCAACAAAAAATTGCCTCCGTTCTTTCGGCCCTCGACGCCAAAATCGAACTCAACAACCGCATCAACGCCGAGTTAGAAGCGATGGCCAAAACCATCTATGATTATTGGTTTGTGCAGTTTGATTTTCCGGATGAAAATGGTAAGCCTTATAAAAGTTCTGGCGGTAAAATGGTGTGGAGTGAGGAATTGAAAAGAGAGGTGCCGGAAGGGTGGGAGGTTAAGAGTTTGGCCAATTGGATAAAAACGGATAAAAGTGGGGATTGGGGTAAAGACATTCCTGAAGGCAACTACACAGAGCGAGTATTCTGTATTCGAGGAGCGGATATTAATGGATTGAACGGCAAAGGAGAGATTAAAGCCCCTGAGAGATTCATTTTGGAAAAAAACCTGACAAAAATATTAGAACCCAATGATTTGGTGATTGAAATATCTGGAGGTAGTCCTACGCAATCAACAGGCCGCCTGGCATATATTATGTGTGAGACGTTGAAACGTTTCGATGCTCCGATCATCTGTTCAAATTTTTGTAAATCCATATCATTAAAGTACGCAAAATCAATCTTCAATTTTGCTTTCGAATGGAATGCCGCCTATAACAATGGAATCTTGTTTGGGTATGAAGGCAAAACAAGTGGTATAAAAAATCTGCTATTTGAATCTTTTGTGAATTCATATAGGTCAGCCGTGCCTCCGAAAAATCTCATGGATAGGTTTTATGAGTTACTTTCTCCTCTGGAAAATAGAAAACAGAAAGGGCTACTTGAAAACCAACATCTCGCCTCCCTCCGCGACTGGCTCCTTCCCATGTTAATGAATGGTCAGGTCAAAGTAACCGGACCGTAATAATCTTATTTCAAACGATGAATTTAATCAGGCGTATGCGGCTGTTGGACAAGTTACTATGGGCAAAGAAGTGATGGAAAGGACAAATTTCCACCATCTTATTATTTTTTCCAATTTAAATCCGACCAGATGATTCCATCCAACATTCAAAAAGAGCACCTGCTATCTGCTATTCAAGAAATTGATCGCAAAGGCATCCCATCCTATCAGCAATATACGCGGTACGATCTGATTTTTGAAGGCAAGGTCTATCCGCCGAAATTGGTGGTTCGGTGGGCGAACCGTTTAGTTAATGGCCGGGAATTGGAGGATTTTTCTGGCGGTACTGAAACCAATAATTTTCTAAAACAACACGGTTTTGTAATTCGGGAGAAGAAATCGGCGGCAATTTCACTCGATGAAGAGATTACCCTTGACTACAGCGAATGGGTATTGCAACGACTGCTGGAGCATCATCGGACGCACCCGGATTTTTATTTCCTGACACGCACCAATAGAAAAAGAGCGCGCTTGGAAGCAGGACATTGGTTTCCCGGACGCAATTATCTTCATGTGGCTATTACCAAGGGGGAAGCAGGAGACAATAGTACCAAGTCTGTAGGGTTTAAAGTTGATTGTTGGGGTGGCCCAGCGCGTGCTATGCTCATCATACTTTTTAAAGAAGAGCCGGATGCTGCTATACGGGCTTTTTACCGCGACCTGTTTGAAACGGTGAAATCAAAAGATTTCGAAGATACAGGACTGAATAGAGCAGAAGAATTGAATCACGATTTTTTTGTGATTCACTATGGCACAGACATACCGGAAGCCCTACATGTGTTTTTAAATCGGGATGTTCCTATTTTCAATGCGCTGCTGAAGAAGCACGGATTAGAAGATAAGTTGGCAATTCCATTCAAAAGTTTCAGGGGAAAACTGGACAATGTGCTATCGATCCGTGGCGAAACGCTTTCTGTTACCTATCCAAACGAAAAACGCTTTGCGCGCCTCTGTTGGAATAGGAACGGATGGGTAGTGCCCTCCGGGCGTTATGGAAAGAGCAAAGACCCGAATGCACATGAACGGGAATATGGCTTCGGCTATGAAGAATGGCTTCTGGATTTTGACAAATTGATAGATGGATACCACTATGGATTTCTTCAACCTGTTTTTCAGGACTGGAATGCATACAAAGGCAAAAAATATGATGTAATACTGTTTAGTAGAAACGCCAAAGAAGACCAGCGCTACTGGATAGGGGAAATACAAAATGTAGAAGTGATCGATGAAGAAAAATGCCGGGAAATCCTGCGTATCTATCAGAAAAACGGGTGGTTGAAAAACATGGAAGACCAGATGGTAGCGCAGGGTTTGAATGCTTCGGATTTAGGGAAATACTCGTCTGACAACTTCTTTAATGTACGATTTAAGCCCGCAGATTATAAGCCTTTGGCGGATTTGCAGCCTTTTACACAGGTGAATGAAGAGCAAATAAGGTCAAATCGTTACAAGTTCTTCAAAGCGGAAAATATCAGCCTGCCTGAAGAGGAGAAAGGGGGCTTCAACTTTCGGGCAAATGCGCCAAATCAAACCGGTGAGCGAACGATCACACGTACCTTCGAACCCAGGAGTATCGAACTTCCGGATCAGCACAAAAAAATTATAGATAAACTCCATGCGTTTTTAAAAAGCAAATATGGGGCTGAAAATGTTGGCGGCGAACTTTCGACTGGCTATGGAGCAAGCCGGATCGATATGGTTGTTAAGGAAGGAAACAACATGACTTTCTACGAGGTCAAAACGTACCATAGTTTGCGGGAATGTGTTCGTGTGGCGATAGGGCAGTTGCTCGAATACTGTTTTTGGCCCGATGATGAAAGGGCTGTACGTCTGGTGATTGTTACACCACATCCGGTTTGTGCTAAAACACAGAAATACTTTCATCGCTTGCGAATCAGAACCGGGTTGGAATTGTACTGTGCGCAGATGGATGAACGAACAGATACATTGATTATATGGGATTGAGAATTAGTACAAATTGTTTTATTTTGAAACAAAAGTTTTGCTTTTTCTGTTTTTTGTGTACGTTTACAGTCTAAAAAACTCCCGTTGCCTATGTTCCGCGCCTTGCTCAATGATAAGATTGGTACAGTTGTCCGGCATTTTGCTGCTCAGATACCGCATTTGTCATTGACCAAGTTGCTTAAATTACTGTACATTACGGATGAGACGGCCATGCGTGAGACGGGTACGCTCATTACCTGGCTCGAATACCGTGTTTGGAAACGCGGCCCTGTTCCAGCAGAGATTTACCAGGAAATCAAGCATGGAGAAAAGTTCATTATTGGCAAGCACCTTGTATCACTGGATGAATATATCCAGGTAACCAGGCAGGATAGTCCTCGACGTCCGGGGCAGGAGGAAGTATTCATTACAGCCAAAGGAGCAGACAACCTGTCCATTTTATCTGCGTATGAAGTCGAACTACTGAACCGGGTAATTCAACGGTTTGGCCATATGAATGCGGCCGAGTTGATAGACTACCTGCATGAGGAGGGTTCGCTATGGCATAAAGCGGTTCAGGAACACAAGTTGGATACCAACTTTGAATTGTTCCAAAACACCTCTAACTGCATCATTGATTTTTCCGACCTGATTGAGGATGATGAGTTGCTTAAAATGGCGGCTCAATCGGCTTTTGAATCGCTGGCTTTCCATAAAACCCTTTACGAAACCAAATTGCAGCAGGATGCCTGATGTTTTTGCCCCTGGAAACCTTGTTCGGATTAAAGATTTCCAATTCGAAGACGGAAATACCCGCGATAAGTATTTGTTTGTCCTGCTTCGGAATGACGGCGGTGCATACGTCATTTCTTCTCTTACCACCAGCCGGAATAAAATGAACGTATCCGCTACCAAAAGCGGATGTTACCACGATCCAAGAATTTCCACTTACTATCATTTCCCTGCTGGGGAAGTCTTTGGCGATGGTAACTTCTCCTTTGACAAAGAGACATATATTTTTTTCCGTGAAAATGTCCGCAAAATTGAAGTGGCAGACCTTGCGAACTATGGCAGTGCAGCCGATCCTTTTGCCGTTACTCAAATCACTACCTTGAAAAACGAGGAATTGAAAAAACTGCTTCAATGCGTTGTCTCTTCCACCTTTGTTCCGGAGGAGTTGAAAGGGGAACTCACTGCTTTTAAGGATACACTTTGAGTTTTCTTTTGGCTCTTTTAAAGGGGGTAAAACTGGTTATATTACAAAAAATGCACCCTATTTGTACCTTTTATTCATAATTGTTTGATAATCAATGCAAATTGCTTCCTGTATTGGAAAGTAATCACATAATTTTTTCAAGCCATCCTTCAACAATTTCGTTCTTTTCCCGCTTTTCGCATCATTGCTTTTTTAGTCGTCTGTAAAACGTTTGATTTGTATAGGCCCCACTTCGTAGCCGAACAATTGGAGCACCTGATTGACCTTGTCCAGCCGCAGGGTTTCTTTGCCTTGTTCCAGTTCGCGGATAAAACGCAACCCTACGCCTGCTTTTGCCGCTAATTCGGGTTGGGTGAGTTTTACAAGATGCCGTTTTTCCTTGACAAATGTGCATAGTTGCATAACTATACCTTTTTGGGTATAAAAAATGGAAGTAACAACAGCCAGGTGAATCAATCTCTACTTCCCCATCCGCCCCATCTTCCCCACTTTCTCCAGCATCTTCACTCGTCTTTTTTCATCTGCAAAACGCAGCCGGTCGAACACGGTAACGCTTACAGGTTTGATCCCACAATATTCGAGGGTGGCCTGCCGCACACTGCGGATATTGGCATTGCGGTACACCAGCCAGTTGTATATTTTCGGACTGTCCATCGTAGTGATGATGCGCGCGCTGCGGCCGCTCAGGAGTTTGTCCCAGAACTGGGAATCGGGGCGGTATTTGAAGGCCATACCTGGCAGGAACAGCCGATCGAAAAAGCCTTTGAGCAGGGCAGGCGCCACACCCCACCAGGTAGGAAATACCAGTACGAGGTGTTCGGCCCAGAGGATTTGCTGCCAGGCGGCTTGTAAATCGGGTTCCAGTTCTTGCCGCTGCTGGTATCCTTCCCGCAGGATGGGATCGAAGGTTAGTTTGCCGAGTTCGAGCAACTGCACGTCGTGGCCGGCTTCAGAAGCAGATTTTACGTAATGTTGGGCGAGGGCATGGTTGAAAGAAGATGCAGAAGGGTGACCGAGGATGACGAGAATTTTTTTCATGAAATCGATTGCCTGTTTGTGAGGAAGCAAAAGTACCCGCCTCGGCAGACGGCAAAAGAGAATAGCCCTGAACGGCAGTTTTCGGCAGTTGTAGTGTACGGAAAAGCAGTTGAATAGAAAGGACGCCATTGTATTCAGGGCAACGCACACCCTCAATACCCATACAAATTCAACAACTTTTCCACCATGATAAACAATTGTTTTTGTTTGAGTTCCGAGGAATAGGCATATCCCTGGGAAGTGAATAGTCGTTCGTGCGTTTTGCTGCCCGACTGATTTTTCCGGCGCAGGTGTTCCAGTTTGTTGTGCAGAATAATCAGGATTTGCAGCAGGCAGGCTTTGTACAACCTTCTCAGATTGGAATGGGTCGTTTCGTTGTCGATCAGCAGCCCGGGGTATTTGGCCAGAATTTGTTTCAGGTCTGCCCCATAGTCCAGTTCATTGTTGTATATTTTGTGCAATTGGGTTTTAATGTGATAGTACAGGTTTTGGTAAAAATCATCGATCTTGTTTTTGATGTTGTCATCGTCGCCCAGCAGTTTGCCAAAATCCCTGAGCAGATACCAGAACACGACGTGGAGAGAGGCCGTGGGCCATTTTTGTTTGGTACTGTTGCGTTCTCTACGGGCCGAGGTGCCGATGGATTCAGGCGTCAGGGTACCTGCGAATTTCGAATCCATGGAGGTGGTGATGATCTGAATGAAAAGGTTGTCGTAGAAATCTTCGTTTTTCAGACTCTTCAGGGTGTTCGAACTTTCCAGGAAATTCGACACGATGGTTTCCGATACCTTTTTGTTTTTCAGGGTAATCAGCATTTCGATAATGACGGTAGCCAGCGATAGTTCCTTGATGTCTGTCCAGTCCTGGATGTCATTGATCGCATCTTTGTGCGACATATGGCCTTCCGGAACGCTCTGTTCCTGACGGCGAGGTTGTTCGTTGCTGATGCTTTGAAATTTGATCACCGAAGCATTGGTGTGATCTGTTCTGCCGTCGGCGGTCAATTCTTCTTTCCATTCGGCTGTGACAGTGAGCAGGAAATTGCTCATAAAAGACGAATTCCCCCCCGGGTGGCCCAAGTCCTGATCCTTGATGGGGTGAAATCCGGTCATCATATCTTTCCACAGCCCAACGGTGTTGCTGTCGTCGTCGTTTCGGTTATCGCCCAGTTTTTTATCCACGAATCTGGAACTGGATTTTTTAACCATACCTGCCGAGGTCAGGGTCAGCACGGAAGTGCCCGGGTCGTCGGCAAATACGCTGGCATACCTCGACGACCATCGGTTGTCCAATTGAGGCCCATCGGCCAGGAGTGTGATGAGCAGGGTAGGCCCGATGCCGCGGATGAGTTCGGAAACGGGCTCTAGTTGTGCCAGGTCTTCACAGATCAGCGGGCAGATGGACAACCAGCCGTTGGGCGCCATGATAGAAAGCCGACGCTGACTGATTTCAATTTTTTCGTACCATCTTTTAGTGGTCGAAAACCTGCCGGCCAGGCCGTATTGTTTTATTTGGGCTTCATTGAGGCTCCACCGGTGGTGTTTTCTTTGGGAAATCAGGTACCATTTTTCGGAGAAATAAGTGGCGATGCGGAGTTCGTTGGTGGATACGTCCGTATCCGACAGGTTGAGGGGCTTGCTTTCCCGCACACCGGCCAATATGATGGGAATCTGGTTAATTTTATCTCCACTTTCCCTGTGCTCATTCCGGTATTCGTGTTTCAGGCAAGTGAGCAATTGTTCCCATTCTTCATTGTCGAGCGAGAGTTCGGGAAAAACGACGATATGAATCCGCTCGATTCCCTGTTCTACCTTGTATGCTTCGATCAGGGAAATGACATCGTGCGGATCGAGGCGTTTTTTGGCAACACCTTCATATTTGAAATAATTGACCGATTTAAAACTTTCGGTTTCTCGCAGGAAAAAAGTGTTGGGAATGGAATTGGGCCAGCAAATGGACAGGATATTGATGGTGTTTTCCTGATAATTGATCCACGGAATCATGCGCCAGATCACTTCCACTTCTGTGGAATGGCAAGTGAGGTGGTGCGAAAACGAGCGGACGGTGAGGCCGGTTTGCGGCGTGCGCATTTTGGGCAAAACCGTACAAATCTGCTTGTCGAAGGTGGAAAGCGAGCCGCTCGAAATAAGAAGTGTATTGGCGACACAGTTGAAAAACGACGTTTCATCGCTGAACGCGCCGCTCAGGCCCAGGCCTGTACATACCTCGTCGCACACGGCATGTACAAAAAGGATGGAGTTGATGAATGGAGTCAGGTCATGGGTAAGATCTGAAATATTTTCCTGGTTGGCGAGCCTTAGTTCATTGAAAGTCAGTGATTTAAGTTGCGAGCAGATCGTGTCGAGGTGGGTATCGAGCCGGTTTATCTGATGCAGGCGGTGCTCGTTTTCTTTGGGGAAAATTCGTTGAATGTTTTCCATGAGTTCGGCCTCGGAATCCATTTCGAAAACATCTTTCAGTCCGAATCTTGCAAACAGGCGGGCTGTAATGTTCCTTTTCCATATTTGCGCTTCGATTTCCACTATTCTTTGCCACAGGCTGCCGTCGCCCTCAAATGATTGGAGCCATTTTTCGTGGAGAACCGCTCTGTAACAGCCGGTTTTTTTCATGATGTCAGTGGTGACAGCAAAAGTATTGGGCGGCCAGTTTTTCCAATTGGATATGTCTTCCCCAAACCCAAAAACCTGGCTGAGGTACTGATAAATGGTAAGTTGCTCCATGGTTATAATACGAATGCTATAAAGTAAATAAAACTACATGTTTTTCGGCTTGACAAACATAGCGAATTATATTGATGAAGGCAACAACAAGGGAAATACGATGCAGAAGGAGAGATGAGTTATGAGTTAGGAGTTATGAGTTATACTCACGTTGCTTTTGGCATCTTTTATAGAGTAGCCGATAGCAACGTGAGTATAACTCATAACTCATAACTCATAACTCACAACTGTATCCGGTTCACCAAATTCTCCACCACATATCGCTGCATATTCAAATGCACCTCTTCTACCCGGGCTTCCAGTTTTTTGGATAAAATCACCACCACGAGGCTGAGGGCAATGGCCAGCATGGTAGCAAAAAAGGCCATACCCATGTGGTCGACAAGCGTTTCGATATCCGAAGCGGACAGCGAGACAGCGCCCGAGGCTACTGCACTTTTATCGGCATTGGTTGCCATAGGGGCCGGCTGAATGCTACCCAGACTCAGGATGGCCGAGGCTAGGCCCCACACCGTGCCAAGAAACCCGAAGGTCGGGATCAGCGTCTGGCAGATACCGATCAGCCAGAATTCTTTTTCGAGGGCTTTGTACTGCATAGCGCCCACGGTTTTGGCTATTTCCAGCGCGTCGGCCGGCGAGTTGTTGGATCGGAATTTGGTAGCGGTCTGTTTGATCAGGTCGGTGAGCATACGCGGGCCCAGGTGGCGTTCGGCTTCGATGGCATCGAGTTTGATGCGCGCCACGTCTTCGGGGTATAGCACGTATTGTTCCGATTCGGGCAGCAGTTTAGCCGTGTAGGCGCCTTCTTCGTAGTCGAGGCGTTTGGAAATGGCGTACATGCTGAACAGAGCCGTGAAAAAGCCCGCGAAAGCGATCATCTGGATAAAACCGTTGGGCATTTTGCCGCCCAGGGCAAAAAAGAAGGTTTCGATGGACGAGCCCATCGGAGCAAGGTGGTAGCCAATGCTGACAACAATGGTAACAACGATGGCGGCGGCTAAACCCGCGAAAATCTGACTATTTTTAGTGGCAAACATGGTGCTTGATTTTTTAAAATGAAAGAAAAGTGCCTGGGAAAAGGAAGGGGGTTACCCCCATTTTCCGCTGCGTTTTTTGGGTGTGGAGGCAGGCGTAGTAGTCGGATCGGCCACTGGCGGAGTGTCGGGAGTCGGGGTGATTTTGTCCGAAACTTTAGCCATACGCGGGCGGAATTCCAGTCCTGAGGCCGTCACTACCAGTTGTCCGGCCAATTGCCAGTCACTCTGGCTGCCGCCAATGGCATAGCGGCCGAAAGAGTAGGTTTGGGTGCGGCCGCCGCCGGGCACGATCTTGCCATACAGCGAAAAAGGCTGGGTAGCGGCTGATTTATTGCTTTTGCGCACGCGCACCAGCACATCGTACGAGCCCGTTTGTATGTCCTTTTGATAAAAATAGTTCAGGCCTTTCTGATAGGCGAACGTGGCGTCCTGGTATTTGCTGGCGCGGCTAGGCTTCCAGGTGCGGCTGCCTTGTTGCAGCATCATTTCTACCGATTGTTTGGCCTGGTCGGCTTGTTGCAGCAGGATGACCACGGCGCCCTGGGTTTGTTTCATGAGGTCTACGCTGACGGGTTCCTGCGGCCCGGTGGGGGCAGGATGGCCCGTTTCTGCGGGTTGCGGTTGGGGCGGCGGTGCAGGCTGTACTGGCGGCACGGGTTTTTCAGCGGCGCCGAACGTGCGTTTCCACCAGGAGCCATTGTTTCCGTTGGCTGGTTTGGCGGATTGCGTAGTAGCGTCCTGTTTTTTGCCGGGCTTGTCTGCCGAAGCCGTCAGCGGCGTGGGAGGTGGCATCGGCGCTGCATTCTGAATGCGGGAGTGCAAAAAATTGAGCACGATGAACACGCCCAGCGTCCCGATTAGCACATCGAGGGCCGACACGTAGAGCGGATTGATACCGTTATTGGTCATGTTTTACAGCAGTTTGCGTGAAAAGAATCGACCGGCCGTTGTGCGGTTTGCCAACCCGGGCGGCCACTTTGGCGTTGCAGCACGAGCAGCGCTCGGCATCCGAAGGGTTGGGCTGGGCACAGTTCCAGCAGGGCAGGGTAGTGGGCGCCGGCCCCGCTGAAGGGCTTGGGCACTCGGGCAGTTTGTAATTGCAATGGCCACAGCGCGCCGATTCGGGGCGAGCCGTTTGGCCGCAGTTTGGGCAGAGCATGGGAAAAGAATTTATGGGTGTGGGGGGCGTGAGGTGTTGAGAAGTTGAGGGTTGAGAAGATGAGGAGTTGAGGGTTGAGAAGTTGAGAACGTGTCATTTCAGGCTTCGTCATTGGAATTTCAGGAGCGAAGCGGTACACTCTACGAACTCTCACCTCTCTCACTCTCTCACTCTCTCACTTCTCTCACTGCCCGATATAATGCATGTACGATAAGCCCACGAGCAGGTTGCGGTTTTTCAAGCCGTCGGGGCTCAGCAGTTTGAGGCCATGCGTGTAGCGCAGATCGAGGCCCAGTTCGCCGCGTTCCATGATCCACACGAGTCCGCCGCCGGCATTCAGGCTCAGGTCGAAGCCTTTGTACATGTCGTAGCGGCCTTTACCCATTTCGATGGTGTATTCGGAATAATCGGTGCGGGTATCGACGGCGTCGGTGGTAGCAGGAAATTCCACGGTAATTTCTTCGCGGCCTTTTCCGCTGAAACCGAAGGAGAAGCCGGGACCCAGGGCCAGGTAAGCGCCCAGGTTGCCGCCGCCGAAGTTCTTTTCGAACATGATGGGGACATCGAGGTAGTTCAGGTTTTCCTTGAAGCGATAATCCACCACGCTGTAGTTGGCAGGGTAGCCAAAGTCGGGCCCTTGCCAGAAAATATTGCTTTCACTTTTGATATAGGCGCCGCGCTGGGTGAAGGCTATTTCAGGCTGTACGGTAAATCGATTGCCGAGGTTGATTTCTACAAAACCGGCCACACTGGCGCCTGCGCGCAGGCTGGCATCGTAGGAGTCGCTCCAGTTGCGCGGCATTTTATAGGTGGACAGGCTCAGGGCCGGGCGAAGACCGATGCCGCTGATCTGGGCGTTCAGGGCGGTGAAAACCAGGAAAAGGGCGGGCAGCAAAAATAATTTTTTCATAACGATGAAGTTTTTGGTCGAAGTGACGTTTTTCGTTTCCGGTGCAGGTATTTGAACCGGTTTTGCTGCTTAGTGAACAGTCGGGCAGAGAGGTAACCACGACGGATGTTTTTTAAGAAAATGGTAACAGGAAAGCGGGTGGGATGCTATGGGGGTGTTAAATTCGTGGTTGATTAAAAGCCTCAATCCAACCTGCTCCCAAGCATTCATGTTTACATACCTTGCATAAAAAAACATCCCTCTCCGGGGTTACTTTTTTACCATGACCAACACCAACTGGACAGACGAAACGCTCCTCGACGCCATCCGGCAAGGCGGCCAAGCCCGCGAAGCGGCCTTGCAGGCGGTGTACCAAAAGCCCGGACTGCGCGAAACGGTCATTCGGATCGTGCTCGATCAGGGTGGCAGCCGCGACGACGCGATGGATGTGTTTCAGGAAACCGTTGTGCTGTTCGACCGCAACCTGCGAATGGGGCGTTTCGAAGGGCGCAGTGCGCTGTCGACCTATTTTGTGGGCATCGCCCGCTGGACCTGGCAGTCGCAGCGCCGCAAGCAGGGCCGCACCACGGAACTGCAGGCAACGCACTACGACGAACACGTGGAAAGTCCCGAAGCGGAGGTACTGCGCGCCGAACACCGCTCCTGGCTAGAAGCCGTGCTGGGCCGCATCGGCGAGCGCTGCCGCGAACTGTTGCGCCTGTACCAACTCGATTATTCTATGGATGAAATTACTGCCGCCATGCAATATGCCAATGCCGATGTCGCCAAAAAAGAAGCCTATCGATGCCGCATGCGTTTCCGCGAACTGCTGGAACAACAATCGGCCTGGAATGACCTTCGCAACCCGTATTAACCATGCAGCCCGACGAAATACTTTTTTTCAAAATTGAAGACTACCTGCACGGGCGTCTTGCTGCTGCTGAGCGGGTCGCATTCGAAGCCGACATGGCGGCAGATGCGGCCCTGGCAGCCCTGGTGCAGCAGCAACGCCAGGAAAATACAGCCCTCGAATTGCTCGCCGAGCGCGATCTGCGTACCCGCATGAACACCTGGGAGCGGCAAATGCCTGCAACATCGACCCTGCAACCCGCCGGAGGCCGATACCGCCTGCGCTGGCTGGGCTGGGCCGCCGCGGCCGTTGTGTTGCTGGTGGCTGGCTGGTGGTTTATTCGACCTGCCCAACCCGTGGAAGCGCCGGTAGCCGTGCAGCCTGCGCCGCCGCCTTCAAAAAAACCTACTACCGTACGCCCGGAGGGCAAAACACCGGCAGCCAACCCCGAAAAAGACATAGCCAAAAATGCGCCGCGCCCCGAGTCGCCCGCGCCCAAACCACCGCCTTCTGCCCCCCGCGAAAAAACGGTGGATTACGCCGCACTGGCCGACGAGTATTACCGCCAAAGCGCCTTTTTCCCATCCAACTCAAACAGTGGGGGCACAGGCGCTGCTTCCTACGACCGGGCCGTGCAGGATTTTAAAAAAGGCAAATATGCCGACCTGCTGTCGCAATGGAAAAAGGGCGGCAAACTGAATGCCAATGACCTGAAAGTCAAAGAGTTGGTAGCCCACTCGCTGCTAAAAAATGGCCAATATGACGAAGCCGTTAATGCTTTCCGGGAAATCATTAATACCCGCCGCCAACCCTACGCCGACCGGGCCGAATGGGCGCTGGCGCTGGTGTACCTGAAGCAAATGCCGGGCAAGGAGGCGCTGCTGCAAAAATCGCTGGATCGGATATTAGCCAGGCCAGGGCACGGGTTTTATGGGCAGGCGAAGGCGTTGAAGGGGCGCTTGGCAGACAAGTAACCGACTGGTTTTCCGCAAAAATGACTAGTCTCGTACCAACCAATGACCCCTTTGTGTGTGTCTATACTCCAACACAATAAAAATGCGGCTATGAAAACATTTGCATTTCCAACATTCCTTCTACTTCTGTTGCTTGCCACCGCCTGTAAAAAAGATGACAGGTCTCAGGATGCCTCCTACATCGGCGATACCCAAATGCTCGGATGTTTCAACCGAATCGGCATCAAAACCATAAAGGACAACAACCAGGATTCTCTGATTATTATTATCCCCGACAACCTGCCTGCCAGGTTTAACGTAGAAGGCAAACACCTGCAATTCAATGCTACGATTCGCGCCAATACCCTGACGCCTGATTTCCCCGATCCGAGTATCGATCCGGGTACGCTGTATCAGGCAGATGTATCGGACGTAAAAGAGATCGAATAGGCCATGAAGCCGGGTTGTTGCATGTTGGGGAAAACTGCTGTGCTGCTGTTGGCCGGTTTTTTCTTACCTGTTATCCTGCCTGCCCAGAAGCAGCACAACCGGAAAAACGCCCCGCCCATCTCCATCGACGGGCTGCGCCAGCGCTCCTATGAGGCCGTGTTGAAACCGGAAAGTGTGCTGGAGGAAACGGCGGCCTGCAAAACGGAAGTCATGTCGTACGTGTCCGACTACCTGAAAGTGTACACCCTGGTAAATACGCCTTTGAGCGAGCCGCCCAAACAGGGTTATCCCGTGATCATCTTCGGCCATGGCTATCACCCCAATCCGCCCAAATACGGCATCAATCCCGAAACGCGCGAAAACCGCCGCCCGGGCGACTACTACCGCGGCCTGCCGGAGGCATATGCCGAAAAAGGATTTCTGGTGCTTACGCCTGATTATCGGGGGCATAATATCTCGGAGGGTTATGATTACACCCAGACGAGTTACCTGGCTACCAGTTATTATGCGATGGACGTACTCAACCTCATCGCTGCATTGAAAACCCTGAAAAATGCCGACACGAAAAACGTCTTTTACATCGGGCATTCGCTGGGTGGCGACGTAGGTTTAAAAGTGCTGCTGGCCGACAAAAGTGTCCGCGCAGCCAGCCTCTGGGCGCCCGTGGTAGCCGACACCTGGGAGCAGGCTATGTACTACGGTGTGTATTACGATGAAAAAAGCGAGTACATCGACAGCACAAAAATGAAGGAATACAGCGGACATATCATACGCAATATCAACAAGTTAGGATATGCGTACACCGCCGAAGAAGGCGACCCGATCAACTACGTTTCCGATATTTCCATGCCCATTATCATCCACCATGCAAAGGACGATCCCGTGGTGCCTTTTATGTGGTCGGTGGGTCTTGCTTCCCGCATGTACCATTTCGGCAAGTATTTCGAACTGTATCCCTACGAAGGGAAAGACCACCTGTTGCAGGGCGATCAACGCAGGCAGGCTATGCTGCGTGATGTGGCATTTTTTACGCGTTACCGAAAATAAGATACTTGCCTACAAACACGGATTCGGATTGTACCGCACCGTCACCGAGCCCGTCAGTTCACAGCCTCCCGAAGTGGTCACCGTTACGGAGTATGTACCGGGCTTGTACACGGTGAGATTGGGCGTCTGATGCCCCGTACTCCATTGATAGGTAGCGTATTTTCCTTCCACTTTCAGGGCTGTGAGCGAGCCTGGGCAAATGATGGTTTCGCCGGAAATTTCCAGTCCGGGGCGTATGACACGTACGCCCGAAGTGTCGCGCGGTGCGGCCGATTGTGCATGGGCGCCCAGGGCGGAGAGGAAGAGGAGCAGCGGAAGGAGGAGAGTGTTTTTCATTGTTCAAATATAGGGGAGGGAGGAGTGAAAAACAAGATGGGTTACAACTTCAGGCATTTGACCGGGAGAAAGCGGGCGTTTCTCTTACCGCAACAACCCAATCACCTCTCCCACCGTTTTCGGCTCCCACCAGCGCACCAGCCGCAGCACATACGCTATCCACCCGCGGGGCTGGCGGATATTGCCTGCCACGGCGGCTACCACGTTGTCCATTTGTTCGATGTAGGCTGCAGCGCCCAGATCGGGTAGTTGCGCGAGCGCCATGGCATTGGTCCAGGCGGCCTGACGTGCTTTGGAAATACTGAATTCGATCACGGCCTCGTCGCGGCGCTGCATGATGCGGCGGATGAAATGCATAGGCCACCAGATGCGTTCGAGGCGCGCCTGCATGTCATCGGTGAGCGATGCGATGACGTCGTTGATGCGTTCAAAATCGCCTTGTAAAGCAAATATCTCCTCGCCGGGCGCAGTAGTAGCCGCCGCGATGGCCAGGTCGAGGTTGATGTGGGTATTGACGCCCAATACGAGGTGTTGCAATACAATGAGCGCATCATCCGAACAGGCGTCGAAGGCGGCCTGCCAACTGCGCGTGGTGGGTTGCGCCAGGCTATATTGTTGCCAGGCGGAGAGGTAGCGGTTAGCAAAAATAACGTCGAGCCGCTCCATTCTCTCCGGGTTTTCGAAGACGCCGGTCTGAATGCCATGGCGGACGGCCACGGTCATTTCCCGATACAGCATGGCAAAATAGGCCTGCCGCGAGCCTTGTTGTTCGCATTGTAATATGATGTGGTCGAGAAACTCGATGACCTCTTGAATGGACTGTGCCTGCATGGTTTGTTTTAAAATATTTTGCTGCGGCTAAGATAATGATGAGTTTTTGTAGCAAAATAGATTAATTCGAATACCTTTGCCACTCATTCATTAACCTTTTCCATATTTTATGAGCCAGATTTTTGAAACGATCAAACAAAAAGTAGCGGAAGCGGAAGCAGATGTTGCCAAATTCGCTCAAGGAAACAGTGCTGCAGGTAGCCGTGTAAGAAAGGCGATGCAGGAACTGAAGCAATTGGCACAGACCATGCGTCAGGAAGTTTTGGAAGCCAAGAACGCTGCAAAAGCCGGAAAATAAAGCAACCAGAATCCTGCTGAACCAACCGGTAAAACTAAAAAGCCCTCGGAGCGAATGCTTCGGGGGCTTTTTAGTTTGGGGAAAACAAAAAAACAAGGCCTCGCACGGTTATCCCGATACGAGGCTTTTCTGTGTGGCGGAGGCCGGACTTGAACCGACGCCCGCCGCGGCGGATAAGAGCCTGTTCAAATGCTATCTTGTATCCAGAGATTGATTTTGGATTGTACAAAATCTCTTCCGATGCCTGTTTTTAGCCATTTTTCGCGAGCCATTGCATCTTTTTTCAAACTGAACTCTTCGACATAGATGAGCGTCCAGGGCCGAAATTTTAAAGTCCAGCCTTTGTGGGCTAATTGATTGTGGGAGAGCAAACGCGCCTGTAAATCGGAAGTGAATCCAACATAGGATTTTTTGTACTGGGGAGAGTACAAAATGTAGACTGTGAACATAAAAATGAAGTGGTTATTGAACGATTTTGCAACTGAAAGGAAGCAAATGATTATAGAAGATTAAAAAAACAAAGCCTCGCACGGTTATCCCGATACGAGGCTTTTCTGTGTGGCGGAGGCCGGACTTGAACCGACGTCCGCCGCGGCGGATAAGAGCCTGTTCAAATGCTATCTTGTATCCAGAGATTGATTTTGGATTGTACAAAATCTCTTCCGATGCCTGTTTTTAGCCATTTTTCGCGAGCCATTGCATCTTTTTTCAAACTGAACTCTTCGACATAGATGAGCGTCCAGGGCCGAAATTTTAAAGTCCAGCCTTTGTGGGCTAATTGATTGTGGGAGAGCAAACGCGCCTGTAAATCGGAAGTGAATCCAACATAGGATTTTTTGTACTGGGGAGAGTACAAAATGTAGACTGTGAACATAAAAATGAAGTGGTTATTGAACGATTTTGCAACTGAAAGGAAGCAAATGATTATAGAAGATTAAAAAAACAAAGCCTCGCACGGTTATCCCGATACGAGGCTTTTCTGTGTGGCGGAGGCCGGACTTGAACCGACGACCTTCGGGTTATGAGCCCGACGAGCTACCAACTGCTCCACTCCGCGATTTAGCGGTTGCAAAGGTAACTCCCTTCTGTTGAAGAATCCAAATTTATTTTCAACTAATTCTCACCCCCACTCACCACTCACTACTGACCACTCACTACTCACCACTCACCACTCCCTATTTCTTCAGCCCAATCTCCCGCAAACGCTCATCCAGGTATTCGCCCGCAGAAATCGGTGCGTAGTGCTGGGGATTGTTCTCGGTCACACAACTTTCCAGGGCATCCAGGCGCATGTCGCTCACCGGGTGCAGGAAGAAAGGAATGCTGAGGCGTGGCAGGTGCCACTCTTCGCGGGGCGGATTGACGACGCGGTGCGTGGTACTTTTCAGGTAGTTATTGGTCAGGCGCTGGAGCATATCGCCTACGTTGATCACGATTTCGTCGGCCTCGGGCATGATGGCTACCCATTCGTTGTTGGAGTTGAGGAGTTGAAGACCGCCGGCGCTGGCGCCTACCAGCAGGGTGATGAGGTTGATATCTTCGTGTTGTTCGGCGCGGATGGCGCTGGCAGGCTCCTGTGTGATAGGCGGGTAGTGGATGCTGCGCAGGATAGAATTGCCGTGCGTGATGTACTGCTGGAAATAGTCTTTCGGCAGGTTCAGGTATTCGGCAATGGCTTGCAGCAGTTGGCCGCCGGCTTTTTCAAAAGCGCGGTAGAGTTCGCTGCCTTGTTGCGAAACGCCGGGACTTTCTTTTACGGACACATTATCCGGGTACTGATCCTTGAGCGGATGATCGGCCGGTACTTCCTGCCCGATCTGGAAAAACTCCTTCAGGTCGGCCACTTTCGATTGTTTGGCGTGTTCCTTTCCGAAGGAAGTGTAGCCGCGCTGTCCGGCCATGCCTGCAATTTCATATTGCCGCTTTACCTCTTCCGGCAACGCGAAAAAGGCTTTGGATGCGCTGTAGAAGCCATCTACCAGACTTTTGGGTATGCCATGGTTTACCACAGCCACAAAGCCGACTTCATGGAAAGCGCGGCCCAGGTCTTGCACAAACTGCGCTTTTTCATCAGCCGAACCGTGTACGTATTTGGAGAGGTCGACGGTTGGTATCCCTTTTTCTTTCATAGTCGTTCAGAATTAAATTGGTTAGCAATGATGGGGGCATCGGGGAAATGAATGGCAAATTTAAGCAACTACCCTCAATCCAGCGCCTCCTTCCCCGATCGCACCTCTTTTTTACACTTTCCCCTTTCCCCTTTGCCCCTTGCCCCTTGCCTCTTATATTTCTCACTCTCTCACTCTCTCACTCTCTCACCTCTCTCACTCTCTACCAATCCTTCCTCCCCACCGCAGGCCGCTTGCGCTGCTGCGCCGATCGGTATTTGCGCGCATTTTTTTTGTCGTCCGGGCCGATGGAGGTTTCCAGCAATCTTCGCGCCTCCTCTTCTTTCATGCGTTGGCGCTGCTGAGAGGGCGATTCCTGTGGTTGTTGCGGTTGTTGTGGAGGGCTGTTTTTGGGGTCGGAGTTGGGTTGGGGCTGTTGCTTGTTTTGTTGTTGATTCTGGTTTTGTTGGTTTTGCTGATCCTGGTTCTGTTGATTTTGATTTTGTTGATTTTGGTCTTGGTTGTTTTGCTGCTGGTTCTGTTGTTGTTGCTGCTGCTGGCGTTGTTGTTCCTGTTGGTTTTTTTTCTTGGCCATTTGCAGATTCATTTTGGTATCAGCGTCGCCGGGGCGCAGGCGCAGGCTGTTTTCGTAGGCTTTGATGGCTTCCTTGAACTTGTTTTGTTTCAGCAGCGCATTGCCCGCATTGTGCAGGGCATCGGCTTTGGCGCGGGTATCGGGTGCATTGGCAACGGCTTTTTCAAAAATTTTTCCGGCTTCTTCGTATTTCCCCTGCTGGTACAGCGTATTGCCCAGGTTGTAGGCTGCATTCCAGTTGGAAGGGTCTTTTTCGGTCACCCGGCGGTAGTGCGGCTCCGCTTTGCTGTAATTGCTGCGGTTGTAGGCGGCATCGCCGTCGCGCAGCGATTCGTAGGTGGTTTGTGCGGTGAGCGGGGCCAGGTTGAGCAGGCAAAGCGCTACCATGCAGGATGTGAGAGCAGAAGAAGCCGTTTTATCCGTTCTCCCATCCCATCGCATTTGAAAAATATTAAACTTCATGACAGCATCATTTTTTTCGGTAAAACGGAATCCAGGTATCCAGCAGCAAGAGCAGCAGCGCAGGCAACAGAAACCACTGAAAATATGATTCGAATTCGGTGTAGGAGCGCACGGTCACTTCGCGTTTTTCAAGCCCGTCGACCATGCGTTTCAGGGCGCGGATGGCTTCGTCGCTTTGTTTGATATTAAACGTTTGGCCGCCACCGGCGCGTGCCACATCCACTAGCAACTGCTGATTGAGCCGTGTGCGCACCACCTCGCCGTTTTCGTCGCGTTTGTATTCCGAAAATTCGGAGCCGCCAGTTGGAATCGGGCCGCCGTCGGTCGTGCCCGCGCCTACGGTGTTCACGATGATGCCATCTTCATAAGCCGCTTCAGCCTGTTCTACGGCATCGTCATCGTGGTTTTCGCCATCGGTGATCAGGATGAGCGCCCGCCCGCCGCCAGGCTCATCGCCGTACGATTTCATGGCCAGTTCAATGGCTGCCGGAATAGCAGTGCCTTGTTCGCTGATCAGGTTGGGTTCCGCATTTTGCAGACTTTGTATCAGAAAGTTGTAGTCGGTCGAGAGCGGCATTTGCAGAAACGCATCGCCTGCAAAAAAAATGAGGCCGATGCGTTCGCCTTCCAGCGCCTGCACGAGTTTTTTGGAAAATACCTGCGCATATTCCAGTCGGCTGGGTGCTATGTCGCGGGCCAGCATGCTCTGCGAAATATCGAGCGCAATAAACACGTCGGCGCTTTCCTGGGTGGCTTTTTGCTGTTTGGCGCCCCGTTGCGGATTGGCCCAACTGATGGCCAGCAATGCCATCCCGACAGCGAATAAGGCATTTTTTACCCAGAACCGGCCATTTGAAAACACGGGCAGCAACCGGTTCAGCAGGACCGGGTCGCCGAGTTGGCGCATCGCTTTGGGGCGCCAGCGCACGTAGGCCCAGAGCAAAAGCCCTCCTGCCGGCAGTGCCGTCAGCAAGTACAAATGCCGGGTAAATTCAAATTGGAACATGTGTATATTATTGGCAGATGGTTCGTTGTCAAAATTACCGGCTGCAAATGACAAAACTTCCTTCTATTTTTGCAGCAGTTTCAGAACGTGAAAAACATTGTTTCCATATCCTTCGCGCTGCTCATTTTGCTGCAATCTTTCAGCAAGGTTTGGATCATTGTGTCGTTCAAACTCAACCAGGACTACATCGCAAAGGTACTTTGTATCAACCGGGATAAACCCGAAATGATGTGTAGTGGCAAATGTTTTCTGGACGAACGCATCAAAGCCGATGAAGACCAGAGTGGAAAACAATTGCCGCAGAAACTGAAAGAACAAAAAGAAGTAGTTTATTGCTTCGAAGAGGTATGCCGCTTCCCCGCGCAGGCGCCTAAACCAGTTGCCTGTGCTGCGTTGCCGGCTTTTTGTGAACAAATCCGCCCGTCTATCGCGCTGACCGGCGTTTTCCATCCTCCCCGGATTAGTTAAGGTCGCACCCGTCTGTGTGTTTTCACGCACGTGTTGTTGCAACGCGGCGTGAAGGCTGCCTGTATGCCTGCAGACACTGGTCGGCACCGGATTCTCCCTGTTTTTTTGCTGCTGCATGGTGTGCCAAAAATGGCAACATCGCCCTTTTTGAAATACCTCACAGGTATGGTATGCCTACGCACTGCCTTTTTGTTCACATTCTTACCAATCCATTGATATGCAAACTGTTTTGGGGCAATATGCCCAAATCATATCGCTTGTTGTTGCCATTTTTTTCGCTTTACTGGCAACAAGCGCCCTGATGAACCTGTATCTGCGCCGCATCGATCACCTCACAATCGAGGCGGAAGATGTACGTAGCATGGCCCGAAATGCAGGTATTGCAATGGGGCTCATGGCCTTGTCGGCCTTGTTCAGACTGTTACCATTTTTTATGGTAATCGCTTTTTTGGTGTGTCTGACGGTGTTTGCCAATGTGTTTAAAATCAATCGTTTGTTGAGTAAAATGGACAGAGGTTGATGATGCTTCTTCGCACCCAATTTTGATTCTTTTCACTTTACCCGGCCCGCCATATGGGCAGGTCTGGTTACAAATCAATGATAAACATGAAATTGTATCACGTTTTGTTGGCAGCCATGACGCTGCTCCCATTGGCTTCCTGCCACAACCACGACGAAGAAGACACGAACGCGCCTGTGCTTACCCTCAACGAACCTGAAGAAGGGGCGACCATCAGCGGACAGGTACACATTGAAGGCAAGGTAACCGACGAAAGCCTGCATGAAATGGAAATCACCGTCACTAAAGACAGCGACGGCTCACAATACCTGCACGTGACACCGGAGGTGCACGACGAAACTGACTACTCGTTTGACGAACACTTTACACCCAGTGGCCTGACAGGCGAAACACCGGTAACGCTGTTCATTACCGTAAGCGATCACAGTGACCATACCACTACCAAAACGGTGAAGTTCAAAGTAAAACCCTGAAATCTCTGCATGCCTAAAAGTTGCAGGGTATGACAAATCATTAGGTCACCCTGCAACCCTGGCAAATGTGTTATGCCGGCAACACCGACCTGAAAATCCCCCATCTGCCCAGCATTTCCAGTAACAACAGCACAGCCGCCGCCGCGAGCAGCCAATGAAAAAAGTCCTTGGTGCGCTGGATGGTAGTTACTTCGACGCGGGTTTTTTCCAGTTTGTCGATTTCAGCATAGATGCCTTCCAGGTCGTCTTCGGAATAGGCCCGGTAAAACTTCCCGCCGGTAGCGCTCGCCATTTGTTGCAGCAATTCGGTGTCGAACTGCATTTCTCGGGGCGCATAGATGTACGAGCCGTCGGGGTTGCGCTGGGCGGGCGACATCACAATTCCTTCCGTGCCGATGCCGACCGTGTACACCCGAATGCCAAGTGTGTGGGCAATGTCGGCCGCCTGCATGGGGTCGATGTAGCCGGCGTTGTTTTCACCGTCGGTGAGCAGGATGACGATTTTGCTTTTGGAAGCGCTGTCTTTCAGGCGGTTGACGGCTGTGGCGAGGCCCATGCCGATAGCGGTGCCGTCTTCCAGGCGCCCTACCTGCAGGTTTTGGATAAACGACTGCACCACGCGGCGGTCGGTTGTGAGCGGGCACTGCGTAAAAGCCTCGGCAGAAAAGGCGGTGAGCCCGATTCGGTCGTATGGCCGTTTTTCCACAAACTGAATGGCCACTTTTTGAGCCACGGAAAGGCGGTCGGGGTCGAAATCACGGCTGAGCATGGACGGAGAAATGTCCATCGCCAGCATGATGTCGATGGCGTCGGCTTTTACTTTTTCTTCCTGCCATTTTTGCTGCGGGCGTGCCATGGCAATGGCTAACAGGAATAGTGCAGCCCAGCGCAAAAAGGGAATTCCATGGCGCACACGGGCGCGCCAGGTGCGGGCGTGATCGGGCGTCTGCGACAGCCGCATGGCGGGCTTGTCGCTACTGCTTTGTTTTCGGCCGACAGTCAGCCAGTACGAAAACGCCAGCAAAGGGAGTAAAAGCAGCCAGAGCGGTTGGGCGAAGGTCACGATGCCGGATTGGGTTGAATTACTTGTGATTCAATGGTTTGCGCTACTATCTGCTCGGCTGTTCGCATCGCTTCTGCATGATACGAATCGGGTGGAGCCGATTGGGCGAATTTGGCCAGGTCGGCTTCGCTGAGCAGCCGTTGCAGGTCGGACATGAGCGAGGCCGGGAAATCGGTGGCATGAAGTTGACGCACAATTTCGTCGGACACCGATTCCAGGGCCGGAATCTGATAGCGTTTTTCCAGGTATTCGCGCACAATGTGGGTGAGTTCGGCGTAATAGGATTTCAGTTGGCCCTGTTGCCAGAGTTGGCGTTTTGCCAGTGCTTCCAGTCTGCGCCGGGCGTAGTCGTGCGACGGCAATTGCACACTGCGCGACAGGGCGGCGTCGCTGCGGTATTTTTGCCGGAAAAGCAGGTACACGATGAGCGCCAGTGCCAATACGCCGACCAACAAAATCAGCCAGTCGCGATAGGCGTACAGCAGGGCTTTCCAACTAAATGGCTCCCGTCGAATATCCTTGATGTCGGCCATGTCGCGCAGGTCGTCGGGCGATGGCGTAGGCAGGATGGTGAGTTGCAGCGGGTTGGTGAGTGCCTGTCCGCCGCCTTTCAGTGCGATGGTCAGCGGCGGGAGTTGAACGGCCGAATCGCCATCAAAGGTGATGAGTGTAACGGCTTTGTCGTATCCACGGCTGGTGTGCTCCCAGGCGGTTTGCGAAAGGATATTTTCCGCAGGAAAAATGCTGTCCCATGGACTAAAATCCACGTCTTCCGGCACTACGCCCAACACATCGGGCAGGTGTAGTTGCAGCACAAAAGGGTCGCCGGTTTCCACCACACTGTCCAATGTCGCCACCACTTCCGTTTGGGCGTTCAGGCCTGTAACGGAAAGCAGGAGGATGCAAAGGGCAGACATGTAAGTTTTTATGGTGGAAGCGAACATGACTCATAATTGTTATCAGTTATTAGTTATTGGTTATCAGGGTGGTAGGGCACCATCTGTACTACTATTTGGCTACCCGATAAGGAACGCCAAATTATCGTGCCAACCGCCCCCTGCCACCCTGATAACCAATAACTGATAACCAATAACTAAACACAAAATTACCATTTCTTCTTTCCCTTGCCGCCCTTTTTTTCGAACTTGTCGAACACGCGGTTTTCACGGGCAGAAGACTTTTCTTTTTGCGGTGAAGCATCGTCTACACGAATGCGGCGGCCATTGATGGTAAATTCGGACAGGCCTTTGCGCACCACATTGATATAGCCGCTGTCGAGGTCGAAGTGCATGTAGGCGCGGTTCATATCGATATGGCCTACGGCACGGCTGGGCACGCCGAAACTGCGGGAAAGCAGTTTGAGGAAATCCTTTTTATTGACGCCGTCCATTTCACCTACATTGATAAAAAGACGCTGCATTTGGCCGTTGCCACTGGCTTCCATTTTCGGGCGGTCGCCCCGGCGGTCGCCTTTCGGGTGAATATTGATATCGGGGGCATTGCGGTAGTAGGCCAGGAATCGGTTGAACTCGACGCTGGCGAAACGTTTGATCAGTTCTTCCTTGCTCAGGTCTTTGAGTTCTTCCTGGATATGTGCCATAAATGGCTCGATCTCATCGTAGTGTACCTCCTGCGATTTGATACTTTCAATGATGTGGTACAATTGCTGTTCGCACACTTCCATACCCGTCGGGATGCGCATGCGGGTGAATTGCGCCTTGGTTTTGCGCTCGATCAGGCGGATTTTCTCCTCAAATTTCGGCGTGATGATGCTGATCGAAATACCCTGTTTGCCGGCGCGGCCTGTACGGCCCGAGCGGTGGGTGTACACTTCTGCTTCGTCGGGCAGGCCGTAGTTGATGACGTGGGAAATATTGCTCACGTCGAGTCCGCGTGCTGCCACGTCGGTAGCAATCAGGAGTTGCAGGTTGTTTTCACGGAAACGCTGCATCACGCGGTCGCGGTCGGCCTGGGCGAGGTCGCCGTGCAAGGCGTCGGCATTGTAGCCGTCGCGGATCATTTGTTCGGCCACTTCCTGTGTTTCCACTTTGGTGCGGCAGAAAATGAGCCCGTAAATGCCCGGGTTGGCGTCTACCACGCGTTTCAGCGTAGCGAAGCGGTCGTCGGCGCGGCACAGATAAAACTGGTGCTGGATGTTGGCGTTGGTTTCATTGCGGTTGCCCGTGCTGAGTTCGCGCGGGTTGTTCATGTAGTGTGCTGCAATAGCGCGCACTTCGCTGGGCATGGTGGCCGAAAACAGCCAGATCGATTCGCGTTCTTCGGCAGCAGCCAGAATGAAGTCGATGGCTTCCTTGAAACCCATGTTGAGCATTTCATCGGCCTCGTCGAGCACCACACGCTTTACGGTTTCGAGGCGTACGGCTTTGCGGGTCATGAGGTCCATCAGGCGGCCGGGGGTGGCCACGATGATTTGTGCGCCTGCTTTGATTTGCCGGATTTGGGTTTCGATGCTGGCGCCACCGTATACGGCTACTACTTTGTATTGGTGTGCAAACTGGGAGTAGTTCTCCAGGTCGCTGGCCACCTGTACGCAGAGTTCGCGGGTGGGGCACAGCACGAGGGCCTGTATGCCACGCTCCGAAGGTACGATGCGTTGCAGCAGGGGCAGGCCGAATGCGGCCGTTTTGCCGGTGCCGGTATGGGCGAGGGCAATGAGGTCGGTATCACCCTCGAGGGCGACAGGAATGACCAATTGTTGTACGGGAGTCGGGTTTTCAAAACCCAGTGCGGTAATGCCTTGCAGGAGGTCTTCAGCAAGACCGAGTTGTCGGAATGCGCTCATTCAGAAATGAATAAATCAGAAAATGGTGAACGAGGGTATGGGCTGCCAGCACCCTCTGCTCTCCTTTTCCCACACATTCCGCCGGACGGGCGGTCAGAAAAACGAACATACGGAAGCCTTGTCCCTCTCTAAAACGCCGCAAAGGTACGAATTTTATACTGTAAAAAAGGGGGTAGGGTGGAGATGGTGTGGAAAATCGAGGCTGGGAAAGGTGGTGGCCGAGGAGTTGATTTTTGTTTTTGGATAAATTTTGATTTTTTATTTTTGAATTATTCTTATATGCGGAATTTATTTGCAAATAATCTTTGTTTTTTGGATTATATAAAAATGGTGGAAATGTAAAATAATATTTGGTTAACGGTGGCTGGCTGGGAGCATGTGGTAGAGGTAAAACGGGTGTTGCGCGTGTTGTGGATTTTACGAATGTTGTGGATTTTACGAATACACAGGGCGTTGCCCTGTGCTATTGTATACGCCCTTTCAGGGCTATTGTATACCCAAAACTTGCCTGCTGCCTGCTGCCATTTGCTTTTTGCCTCTTGCCTTTTAAAATTTGCTTCTCACCTCTATTTAATTCCTCACGTCCTCTCCCCAGCCCAGTTTCTGCCGGATGGTGTTCAAAAACGTCACGTCCTGTAATTGTACAAAACGGATGGGGAAATCGTTTTTGCGCACGGCCAACTGGTGGTGGGCATTGATGAGTTCGAAACGCGAGTCGAGCGTGCAGATAAAATTGTCGGCGCGGCCCTCGATTTCAAAAGAGATGACCGATTCGTCGGAGAGCACAATGGGGCGCACGTTGAGGTTGTGCGGGGCTACGGGCGTGAGTACGAAATTGCCGGAATCGGGAAAAATAACCGGCCCGCCGCAACTGAGCGAATAACCCGTGCTACCGGTAGGCGTGGCGATGATGATACCGTCGGCCCAGTAGGAATTGAGATAGTCGCCATTCAGGAAGGTATGAATGGTGATCATCGAGGAGGTGTCGCGTTTGAGCAGGGTACAATCATTGAGCGCAAAGGGTATTTCCCCGAACAACTCCGGATGGCTTTCCAGGTACAGTGTGCTGCGCTCTTCGATGATGTATTGCCCGCGTTTCAGTTTTTCAATGGAGTCGCTAATGTGGGCTTTGTCGATCGTAGCCAGAAACCCGAGTCGGCCCAGGTTAATCCCCAGCATGGGTACGCCCGAGTCGCGCACCAGCGTTACGGCATTGAGCATGGTGCCGTCGCCACCCAGCGTAATCACAAAATCGATGCGGTGCACGCGAAAAGAACGGTGGTCGTCAAATGGTGCATGCGGCCCCGATAGCCGTACTTTCGCCTCGATCAACTGCTGCAAAAACGGGGTGTAGATATACGTTGTGATTCCTTCCCGGAATAACACGTCGAATACCTCCTGCACCTGGGGCAGGTCTTTTTGTTTGAGTTGTTTGCCAAAAACGACAACTTGCATAATAGTCCTGAGTCGTAAGTCCTGAGTCCTAAGTCCTGAGTCCTAAGTCCGTAGAGTACACGTTGTTACTCATGAAATTTGTTATTTAAGATGCAAGGAGTAACAACGTGTACTCTACAGACTTAGGACTTAGGACTCAGGACTTACGACTTATTCATATCTTGCGCCAAGAACGGCAATTAATTGCAATTTTCACTACGAAGGTATCCAATCATTCCAATGAATACACTTTCTCTTAAAGACGTTATTGCACAGGAAAAGGAACAACTGCGGGTTCGCCGGCAGAAACTTGGCCTGGAACAGGGGACGCCCGAACAGGAAAACTGGTTTGGCATCGCCTTGTCAGGAGGTGGTATCCGCTCGGCTACGATCAACCTGGGCTTCCTGAAAACCCTGAACAAGTTTGGCATACTCAAGCGGGCCGATTATCTGAGTACGGTATCGGGCGGCGGTTACACGCATTCCTACATTCAGGGTACGCTGAAACAGGAAGGTGGGTACGAATGCCTGTTTACCAATGATCAGATCAATGCGATGCGCCAGCACGGGGAATACCTGATTCCCGGGCAGGGGCTGTGGAAAAACTACAATACTTTTCTGCTGGCAGTGGCTTTTCTCGTCAGTTGGGTCATGTCGCTTATTAGCCTGCTCATTGTGACGGGTATTGTGTATTATGTGTACCTGATTGTCACGGGTTTGCTGGGAAAAAACCCGTTTCAGAGCCTGAATTTCTTTGCCCAACATGATGTAGGATTCTGGGGCATCTGCACGGTGGCTACCATTGTATGCGTGCATTTTGTAGTGAATATCATCCTGAGTTTTAATCTGGGTGTTTCCAAAATGTTCAACCGGCTGGAAGCACTGATCGTAACCATTGCGATCGTGTTGTATTGCTGGTTCCTCATCGTACACTTTGGCGGCCGGGATGCATTGTCGGGGCACACCATGTTCGATTATGCCATCAATGCGGCATTGCTGTTCATCATCGGGTATTTTACCAACCCGAATGCGCTGAGTTTTCACCGTTTTTACCGCAAACAACTGGCCGACCTGTTTTTGCGGTTTTCCGGAAAGCACAGCAATATTCCGCTGAAAAATGTTTTTAACGCTCAGTCGAACCAGGAAGTCGATTACCTCGCACCATATCCCATTATCAATACTTGCCTGAACCTGCTCAATCCGGCGGGTGACGATGTGTTTAAAGGCACCAAAACCAGCGACTACTTTTTGCTGAGTCCGCTGTTTTGTGGCTCCAAACTGGTGGGATATGTACCAACCGACCGCTACTGGGACTATCAGCGCATGACTTTGCCAGCCGCTGTAACTATCTCTGCCGCAGCGGTCAACCCCGGCATGGGCATGTACTCCAACAAGGCCCTCAGCGTGGCCATGACCTTGCTGAATGCACGCCTCGGCTACTGGATTTCCAATCCGCGTATTCTGGTGAAAATGCGCGCTTTCCCCTGGTGGCCGGTGTATTTTTTCCGTGAATTGCTGGGCCGTATCGGTTCCAACAACAAGATGATCAATATTTCCGATGGTGGCCACATTGAAAACCTCGGCGCTTACGAACTGCTGCGTCGCGGTTGTCGCCTGGTGGTGGCATTCGATGCGGGAGAAGATAAATTGTACACGTTTTTTGACCTGAACAACCTCATTATCCGGGTGCGCAATGAACTGGGCCTCGAAATCCGTTTCCGCGACAACGAGCAGCCGGAAGATCTGATTCGCCCGCGCCCCTCGCAGGTGTACTCGAAAAAACGTTTCGCCATTGCCGATATTTATCAGTGGTGGGAAGACAACAAAACGGTAGACCCGAAGACTGGCAAGGAAATGAACTGTGTCATCAACTTCGCCGAACCGCGGAAAGTGGGCACTTTTATTTACGTGAAATCATCGGTGCTGGCGCCTACCGGCAAACCCGTGCTGTCGGAAGAAGAAGACCGCTTGAAATATGGCACTTACAAATACAAGATTTACCACGCCGACTTCCCGCATGAGCCTACCAGCGACCAGTTTTTTGATGAAATTCAATGGGAAGCCTATTACCAGTTGGGACAGTACATCGGCGCAGATGTGCTGGGTGTTACCGACCTCGAATCTTACGAAGGACATGAAGCGCCCAATATTACGGTAGAACAACTCATCAACTGGTTCGACAAACAGGAAAATCCGCTCGTCATGCCGTTCCATCCGCGGGGTGTGGCAGCGCCGGAAGTCGACTACAACCAGGGCCTGGAAAGTGTCGGCGGCGAAGAAGTGGTATCACCTACTGCTCCACCGACGACAGTGACGCAGGAAGAAGTGAAGTACCAGATGTAATTGGTTATCAGTTATTGGTTATCAGGGGAGGGTAAGGGGTGATGGGTTTTTTCAGGCTGGCGGCTCGGATGGGGTTGAGTTAGTTGAGAAGTTGAGTTAGTTGAGAAGTTGAGTTGGTTGAGAAGTTGAGGGGTTGAGAAGTTGAGGGGTTGAGAAGTTGAGGGGTTGAAGTTTGGCCACTCATGTGAACCAAAACCTTTCTCCGGCTGCTGAGTGGCAGAATCTTAACCCCTTGCCCCCTCAACCAACTCAACTTCTCAACCAACTCAACTTCTCAACTAACTCAACTTCTCAACTAACTCAACTTCTCAACCAACTCAACTTCTCAACCAACTCAACTTCTCAACCAACTCAACCCCATCCGAGCCGCCAGCCTGAAAAACCCATCACCCCTTACCCTGCCCTGATAACCAATAACCAATAACTGATAACTAATCGCGGTCTGCGCGCAGGTTCAAAAACAGTTTGAAGCCCAGGTTGGCCGACAATACTTTGGATTTGATGTGGTAATTGGGGCTCAGGAAAAGTTCGTAGTTTTTGAATACGTCGCGGATAAAGAAATATCCGAACTCGCCGCCAATGGTGTAGTCGATCGCGCCGGTTTCGTTGGTGAGCGCTTTCTCGTCTTTGGAATAGAAGGTGTACAACACACCTGCCTTTGCCATGGCTGTAAAGGCGTTTTGCTGCGTACGTGCGCATTTGTTGCCGTTCGAACGGTAAATGCCGGCGCCGGCCTCTACCAGCAGGAACGGATTGATCTGAAACGACTCAGCCACATCTTCGGCATCGGGGCTGAGGGAAAAAGATGCGCCGCCACCAACACGCGCTACCGACCAGTGGGTACCTACGTTGAAGGCGGTGCCCAGGTCAAAGCCCATTCGCTGAGTAGGATCTGTTACGTCCGGTACGGAAAACGACATATTGGGAATGTCGAGAAACAGGCGAGGGCCATATTGAGCGTTGGCAACAATGGCCGCCAGCAGGCAGCCGAACAGGAGGAACGTTTTTTTCATGTGCATTTCGAATTTTATTGATGTTCAGGCAAAGATACTTTGCGGAAGGTATTCGCTGTTTGGATGATGAAAATGGGGGATGAATACACGGGGTTGGATACGAATACGCGGGGCGTTGTACACGAATACGTGGGGCGCTGTACACGAATACGTGGGGCGTTGGATACGAATACACAGGGCGTTGCCCTGTGCTACTGGATACGCCCTTTCAGGGCTCTCACGCTCTCACGCTCTCACACTCTCACACTCTCACGCTCTCACACTCTCACGCTCTCACACTCTCACACTCTCACGCTCTCACACTCTCACACTCTCACGCTCTACAACCTTCCCAGTAGCCATTCTTTTTCTGTTAAAATTTCCTCCTGTTCAATCCGCGACCGGAGTTCTGCTACGGCCTGCAGGTCGCGGAAATTCAGGCCCATGATCTGGCGGGTGTAATACACGATGTGGCTGTAATTGGTGCGGTGATAGCCGATGGCGGTGTGTCGCCGGATGAAGGTAGACATACTGGTAAGGTGGCTGTCGAGTAGGTCGTATTCATCCGTTTCAAAATAGATTTTCAGTTGCAGGGTTTTGGCAATCAGGTTGTTCAGCAGGTCTTTGTAGTCGGAACGCTGAAGGTGCCGCAGTGCAGTAGGGTAGTCGTGGCGCATATAGGCCACCCGCGCCAGGTTGAGGCTGGCTGTGACCTCCCGCCATTGCCGTTCGAGCAGGGAACGATAGTCGAGAATAAATTGCTCGGTCCAATCCAGTTCGCCCACGCGCAGGGCAATGGCTACAATGTTGTTGAAAGCAAAACGAGAGAGGTGCTGGTTTTCCAGCAAGAGTTTGCGTTCCAGGGCACTTTGGTATAGTTCGAGGGTGGTGCGAAGCCAGCCTTCCGACGATTCGTTGATTTTTTTGATCCCGAAATTGATAGCCAGCAGAAAAAGGGTGCGCAATTCTTCTATCGGGAAGGATTCGGCGTGTTCAAACAACATCGTTTTGAAGGAATCGAAATGCGACACGGCTTGCGAATCATTTAAAAAACGATAACAATGGAAATACAATCCAATAGCAGGAATGTGCAGCAAACCGGCCGTTTCCACGTATGGCAGCACGGCATCCAGCAGGCCCATTTTGTAGTCGGCCCGGTACACAGCCTGGTGCGAACGAGCCAGGCAGGCCAGGCGTAGTTTGCGGGCTATGAAAGCCGTGTCGAGCAGGTCGGAGGTCGATTGCAGGTTGAGTGACTCAGTACGCCGGGCAGCCGTATCGTATTGATACTGTTCCCATTCTATCAGATTGAGGTCGTGGTAATAGTCGGCATGCCGCCAGGGGCGCCGTTCGCGGCTTTGCCGCGCTTCGCGCAGGGTGATCCGGAAATGTTTGGACAGGTTGCGCTTGCGATAGACGGCTGCCAGGCGAATTTTGGCGCGCTCAGCATCCTCAAATTTTTCGCAGTACATCCAGTATTTTTCCAGCAATGCCAGCAATGCGGAATGCGTGAGGCGCATGGAAACATCGGCGTTTCGGGTATTCGGAAGGGCTTGCTGCCCGGATTGCGCATGCACCCATGCGTCGAAATATTCGGACAGTTGCGGCCGGTTATTGAAAAAGGGCGAACGCACAAATTTCCCGAATTCCCTGATTTCTACCACAGACAGGGTAGAAAGTGCTTCGTGCAACAGGTTTTTTTCAGCCATGTTCAAATTTAAAAACTACAAATATTTTTTAAATTATTGATTATCAATGTTTAAAAAATATTTTACGCTATTTTAAAAATACAAACTTAAAAATTTGTCCTTGTTCATCCATACAGAATCCCGAACTTTTACATCGTCAAATAATGCCCTGCGGTACATACCTTCGGGCAGACTACTTCACCCGGATTTAAGAAATAAGTCACATGAAAAAAAAATTACGCATGTTTTCCGCTCGTTTTTATCTGTTGATATTCCTGTTTGCATTTACAGCGATCCGACAGGCACAGGCACAATGTTCGGCAAGCCTGCCATTAAGTTCTGCGGGCACCTGTAGCGGCGGGGAAGTAACAATCCCATTAACGCTCACAGGCACGGCGCCATATACTGTCAATTATCAGATAAATGGGGTGCCCATGCCCCCAGTGATGTTGTCGGGCCCTGTTTTTAGTTTGCAGATACCCAATGCGGCACAGAACATGACAGTCAATTTGGGTACAGTGATAGATGCAACCGGTTGCGAGGCGCAGGGCACAGGCTTTACGATTGTACAGACTTTTCAGTCGGTGAGTGCCGTTTCGAATATCACACATCCGTCCTGCGCTACTGACAACGACGGCTCCATAGAGTTGTTCACCACTTCGGGAACGGCGCCATTTGCCTATCAATGGTCGACCGGCCAGAATACCTCTACGGTTAGTGGGTTAACAGCAGGCACCTATACCGTAACGATAACAGATGCCACAGGTTGCAGCCGATCTTATAACTACTTTCTTGATTATCAAATACCTGTATTTCAATATTCTGTTACCCCTTCTGCCTGCAATATGTCGAACGGGGCCATCAACGTGACAATGGGCCCTCTCGCTTTTGCAGTTTGGTCGACTGGCGCCATCACGGAAGATATTGCTGGCATCACAGCCGGAGAATACACCGTTATCGTTACAGAATCAACAACAGGCTGCACGCGTACGCAAACGATTACAGTGCCGGAAAGTGCACCTGCCACACAAGTGGGTTCCATTAGCCCTGCCAGTTGTGATGGCTCGCAACTGGGCTTGTTAGGTGTAGGGGTTTCCGGTGGTACCACACCGTATTCATACATATGGTCGAACGGCGCCACCACCGCAGAAATCAACAACCTCACGCCCGGGGTTTACACGGTAACCGTAACAGATGCCGCTGGCTGTACTACCAGTTTTTGGGGTAATGTCACCAGTTTCAACAATGTAAATTTAACCGCTACCGTCGACCAGCCGACCTGTAACGACCCCGATGGCAGCATCGACCTGAATGTATCGGGCGGAGCCGGACCGTACCAGTTTGATTGGTCGAACAGTGCTACCACGGAGGATTTGGTCAATGTACCTTCCGGCACCTATACTGTGACAGTCACGAGCAATGTGATCGGTTGTACGGCTACCTTGACCCGAACGCTTGCACCGTATTCCATTACTTCCACGGCTTCTTTGGTAAATTGTCTCAATAATATCAGCCTCAACATAACAGGCGGCACGGGGCCATTTACTTATCAATGGGAAAACGGCGCTACCACGCCGGGGTTGACCGGTGTACCGGGTGGTACCTACCCCGTCACCGTGACTGATGCGTCGGGATGTACGGCTACATTCACTGCCACCGGTATTAACCTGCCGACGGCTACTGCCGATATTACCGTATTGACCAATGCCTGCACAGGTGGGTTAAGCGCCCAAATGAGCGGGGTTCAGCCCAACAATACCTCCTTCTTGTGGTCGACAGGCGCCTCTACCCGTCTGATTTCCAATATCCCGGCGGGCACCTATTCCGTTACCACTACTTCCAATATCAGCGGGTGTACGGCTACGGCTATGGTTACAACGACGCAGGCATTGAGCAATTCGTTGTTGAACATAGACTTTACTACCACACCGATCTTTTGTTTTGGCAGCGCCACCGGCTCGATTTCGGCTTTGGCCACCGGCTTTAGTCCACCTTTTACCTATCAATGGACATTTGGTGCCAATACACCTACTGTTACCAACTTACCACAGGGTATTTATAACCTGATCGTTACGGATGCGCAAGGTTGTTCAATAATCCGCGCCCAAAGCCTGACACAACCCAACCAAATCAATATTTTGACACAGGTTACCAATGTTGGATGTAATGGTGGAGCGGGCGGTTCTGTTCTTCTGACTACCACCGGCGGTACAGCACCCTATACCTTCCACTGGAGCAATGGAGCAACGTCTTCAAACCTTCAAGGCCTGACAGCCGGTCTATACACTGTAACTGTTACGGATGCAAATGGCTGTACGAGAATCGCCACTTCCACCATACAACAACCTACCGCACTTACGGCAAGCATTCAGGTATTGTCCGAACAATGCTCCTTTGCCATCCTGACAGTAACTACCTCGGGTGGTCCGGCTCCTTACACGTATCAATGGATAGGCCCCAACGGGTTTTCATCGACGCTTCAGAACCTGACCGTCACCGTTTCAGGTACATACACAGTGGTCGTCACAAATTCCAATGGTTGCACAGCATCATCCTCCTACACCATCGACCTGGCGAATGAAGGCAATTGCGGTTACATCAGCGGCCGAATCGTACGCGATACCTCTGAAAATTGTGTAGCCGATGCCAACGAACCCGGCCTGAATAACTGGCTGGTGCGCGCCGAAAATGCCTCCGGCGTGTACTATGGCGTAGCCAATGCGCAGGGTGTGTACGTCATCGGCGTGCCTTCGGGCAACTACGATGTAACAACCATACCGCCCAATGCCCTTTGGGAAACCTGCTTGCCAGCGCCCAACATTTCAGTTACAAACCCCGGCGATACCATCCACGGCATCGACTTGCCGGTAAAAGTGGTTCATAACTGCCCCTCGCTTTCCGTGTCGCTGGGCTCCGGATTGTTGCGCCGCTGTAATACAGGAGTATATTATTTGAATTACTGCAATGAAGGTACTACAGACGCCACAGATGCATACATCTTGCTCACGCTCGATCCATTTATGACGCCTCAATCCTCCAATTATCCATATACCAACCTGGGCAATGGTATACTGCGTTTCGACATCGGTTACCTGGCTCCGGGTCAATGCGGATATTTCAATGTAACGGTAGGGATCAGTTGCAATGCCCAACTCGGACAAACGCACTGCACCGAAGCGCATATTTACCCCGATGGCAACTGTATTCCGCCCGACGATGCCTGGTCGGGCGCCAGCCTGCGCCTGTCGAGCCAGTGTGCACAGGATTCTGTGCGTTTTACCATCAAAAATGTGGGTACGGGCGATATGAGCACCGAATCCAGTTACATCGTGGTAGAAGATGCTGTAATGCTGATGATGGCGCCTTTCCAACTGGTAGCCGGAGATTCCGCGCTGGTCACAGTACCTGCCAATGGCAGCACCTGGCGCGTGGAAGTAGCGCAGGAGCCCCTGCATCCTGGGTTGTCGGCGCCAGCACTGTCGGTAGAAGGCTGTTCGAATACCGCTTCGTTTACCACGGGCTTTGTGACCCAATTTCCCAACGACGAACAGGACGCCTGGATCGACATCGACTGCCGCCAGAATGTGGGTTCCTGGGATCCCAACGACAAGCAGGGCTATCCGCTGGGCTATGGCGCCGAGCATTACATCCGCCCGGGTACCGAACTGGAGTACATGATTCGTTTCCAGAATACGGGCACGGATACGGCGTTCACGGTTCGCATTGCCGATACCTTGTCGGCCTGGCTGGATGTGGCTACCATTCGCCCGGGCGCCAGCAGCCACCCGTATCAGTTCAACCTGAGTGGCCCGGGACATGCAGAATTTCTGTTTGAAAATATCATGCTGCCCGACAGCAATGTCAACCAGGCGGGCTCCAACGGTTTTGTAAAATTCAATATTTACCCGAAAGCCGATGCGCCGCTGGAAACGCTGATTGAAAATACGGCTCATATTTATTTCGACTTCAACGAAGCCGTGGTGACCAATACTACGCGCCACCGACTGGGTGAAAACTTCGTAACCGTAGGGCTCTGGCAACCCGAGCGCCCGCAATACGAAGTGCTGGTTTCGCCCAACCCGATGACGGAAACGGCCCTGCTCGAAGTAAAAGGCCTGGAATCGAACGCGCCCATTCACTTGCAGTTGATGAATTTACAGGGCGTAATGGTAGCAGAAGAAACCGCCCCCGGCCCCGTGCTGACGCTTCGGAAATCAGGCTTGCCGGCAGGGATGTACCTGTTCAAACTGGATCAGAAAGGACACCTCGTCGGCAGTGGTAAATTAATCGTAAAACAATAGTTGACTATAGCCGGTAACACAGGCACACCCAAATGGTGCGAATGCCCCCCGCAGCCAGGGTGTGTCTGTTTGCCGGATATGTAAATAAACTCAGATGCGCTAAACAGACAGTCCATGAATAAAAAACTACCCTTCACTATTATTCGCGGTATTTTCTTAACAGGTATTTTGTCTGTTTGGGCAGTGGGCCGCTTGTGGTCGCAATGCTCAGCAAGCATCCCTTCCGGCGAGCAATTTGTCTGCCCGGGGGCTTCCGCCAGCATACCGGTTACGTTTACAGGCACTGCGCCGTACACCTTTTCCTATTCACTGAATGGTGCGTCAGGTGCCCCGATCACTACTTCGGAAACCACATACAACCTGGTATTGAACGACTTTTTCCAATCCTCGGTTGTCCTGTTAAACAACATGACAGATGCCACCGGCTGTCAGGCCACCATTTCCGGTGCGCTCACGATACAGGTTTATACCCCGATTGGCATTGAAACACAGGTAACCAACACCATTTGCTCGGGTTCGGCCAATACCGGCTCGATACAACTCGATGTTTCGGGCGGCACGCCTCCGTACCTCTATGCCTGGTCTAACGGCCAGCAGAACCTTCCCGTCCTATCCAACCTCACACAGGGCGTTTACACCATCACGGTAACCGATGTAAACGGTTGCTCAGCCACTACATCGGCCACTGTACTGCCCCAAATACCTCAAATAGTAAGCATGCAGGTTACACCTGTGAATTGCATCGTGGCGAATTCAGGCGCCATCGATCTGACAGTTTCTGAACCATGCTCTTATCAATGGAGTAACAATACGAATACGGAAGACCTGACAGGGATAACCACTGGTTTGTACCGGGTAACGATCACCAGCAATGCCAGCGGGTGTACCAACCTGGCCTCGTCCCAGGTAAGTGGAAATTCTTCCATGGTGCTAACGGTTACCACGCCACCGGTGAATTGTGCTGGCGCCACTAGTTCCAGTATAGACTTGAGTGTAACAGGCGGCACACCCGCTTACACCTATCAATGGTCGAACGGTTCCACAACCCAGGATCTGAACAATGCCGGGAATGGAACCTATACCGTCACCGTGACGGATGCAGTCGGCTGTTCCAAAACGACTTCCATCACGGTGACAATACCCACGGCGATCAATGTTTTCCCTACCATTGTGTCCAGTTCCTGCAACAACAGCGACGGCGCTATCAACCTCTCTATTTCGGGTGGGGTGCCGCCTTATCAGACGGTCTGGTCGAATGGCAGTACTGAAGAAGACCTCGTCAATGTAAGCGCGGGCATATACACTGTTACCGTGACGGATCTTAATGGATGCAGTGCTGTCAGGACGCGCAGTGTGAGCGATTTTGCTCTGACAATTGGTTACACACCATTCAACTGCCTGACCAACCTGAGCGCCAACGCTTCGGGTGGTGCTCCGGAATACACCTACGCCTGGTCGAATGGGGAAACAACACAAAGTTTGACCGGACTCACAAGTGGCACCTTTACAGTTACCGTCACCGACGCCCAGGGGTGTCGTGCCATGGCACAACAAACGGTTACAGCCCTGACGCCTGTTTCAGCGTATATCAACATTTATGGTACTGCTCCCTGTGCAGGGGGGCTTACCGGGCATATCATCAATGGAGGGCCTTCCGGCACCGATTATCTATGGTCGACAGGCGCCACATCGCAGTTTTTATCGAATATCCCTGCGGGTACCTACACGGTAACGGTGACGGCCAGTTCAAGTTGTACAGCCAGTGCTTCCATCACCATTTCTCAACCCATGACGAACAGCGGCCTGGGTATTCAGGGCGGCGCTACACCTATTGTTTGTAATGGTGGCACATCTTCCATCAATCTTTCTGTAAACGGGAATGTACCACCGTTTAGTTATGCCTGGTCTAATGGCTCCAACCTGGAAGACCAGAATAATCTGCCGGCAGGCACGTACACCGTCACCGTGACGGATGCGAACGGATGCACCCAATCCAGGACATTCAACATTACAGAGCCACCTCCGATGGTTGCTTCCTGGGTTGTGAATGATGCTTCCTGCTTTGGAGCGAACGGCAGTATTTCCCTCAATATTAACGGTGGCACACCTTTCCCGAATTTTTCCTATACCTACCAGTGGTCGACGGGTGCGACCACCAAAAACCTGCAAAATCTGCCTGCCGGAACATATCGGGTGACCGTTACAGACGCTAACTCGTGCACCTACACATCGCCTGATATCATTGTAGCATCGCCGTTTTTTACCGTTTCTATCAATCCTTTATCCATACAATGCAACAGTGCGGTACTTGAAGCAAATATTCAGGGCGGCTCGCCACCGTATTCGATAGGGTGGTGGACCCCGGGCGGCCCGACAATTGAGCCGATTCCTGTTGTTACGATCGGACAATCAGGCTTGTACCTGGTTGCTGTAGTGGATGCCAATGGCTGCGAAGCCGAAGCCGCCCTGGAAGTCACCCTCGGCAACGATGGCAATTGCGGCTACCTGAGTGGCCGTATCCTGTACGACCAGGTAGAAAATTGCCTCGAAGATGCTACCGAACCCGGCCTGCCAGGCTGGCTGGTGCGGGCAGAAAATGCTACCGACACTATTTACGGCGTGACCAATGCCACGGGGTATTACACGATCAATGCGCCGGCAGGTACATATACTATACAGGCGCTGCCGCCCAACGGGCTTTGGGAGGTTTGTACCCCGGCGCCATCCGTCACGGTCGACTCTCCCGCAGATACGGCACAAGTGGCAGTTATTCCCGTAAAAGCCTTGTATCAATGCCCTTCTTTATCGGTAAATATAGGTGTCAATCGACTGCGGGCTTGTTTTAACAACAACAATTATCAGTTACAATACTGCAACCAGGGCACGGTGGCAGCAGAAGATGCCTATGTGTTGATAACACTCGACCCCTTGATTACGCCTGTGTCGTCCAGTGTGCCCTTTACCAATCTGGGCAACGGTGTGCTGCGTTTTGATATAGGGCACGTAGACGTAAGTGAATGCGGCGGATTTTCCCTGAAAGTACTGGTGAGTTGCAATGCCGACCTGGGACAGACCCTCTGTACGGAAGCGCATATTTACCCCGATGCCAACTGTATCCCTTCTGATCCGGAATGGTCGGGCGCCAGCCTGCGTATCAGCAGCCAGTGTACACAAGATTCGGTGCGGTTTAAAATCGATAATATTGGTACAGGCGATATGCTCGAAAGCGCCGATTATATCGTCGTGGAAGATGCCGTGATGCTTTTGACAGCGCCGTTCCAACTGGGCATGGGGATGTCGACACAGTTGGCCGTTCCTGCCAATGGAAGTACCTGGCGCATGGAAGTGCCGCAAGTGCCTTTTCATCCGGGTCTGTCCATGCCTTCCATTTCAGTAGAAGGTTGTTCGGCAATACCGGTGTACTCTACCGGGTATGTGTCGCAATTTCCTACCGACGATGCCGACCCCTGGATCGACATCGACTGTACGGAAACTACAGCCGCTGTAGATCCCAACGACAAACAGGGTTTCCCGCTGGGTTACGGCCCCGAGCACTACATCCGGCCCGGTACCGAACTGGAGTACATGATCAGGTTCCAGAATACTGGCACCGATACGGCCTTCACCGTGCGCATTGTTGATACCTTGTCGTCGTGGCTCGATCCGGCTACGATTCGTCCGGGGGTGAGCAGCCACCCCTATCAATTCAGCCTGACGGGCCCGGGCATTGTCGAGTTTTTGTACGAAAACATTTTGCTGCCCGACAGCAATATCAACCAGGCGGCCTCCAATGGTTTTGTCAAATTCAGCATTTACCCGAAAGCCGATGCTCCGCTGGAAACGCTGATTGAAAATACCGCCCATATCTATTTCGATTTCAACGAAGCCGTGGTGACCAATACCACCCGGCATCGCCTTGGCGAAAACTTCCTGACTGTCGGCGCATGGAATCCGCAACGCCCCCAATACCAGGTGCTGGTATCGCCCAATCCGATGACGGAAACGGTGCGGCTGGAAGTGAAAGGCCTGGAGTCGAATGCGCCGGTACACTTGCAGGTGATGAATTTGCAGGGAACCGTGGTAGCCGATCAAACGGCTTCCGGCCCGGTACTGATACTTCAAAAAGCGGGCTTGCCGGCCGGGATGTACCTGTTCAAACTGGATCAGAAAGGACGATTGATCGGTAGTGGAAAATTGATTGTAAAAAGCGAGTAAACGCCTTGATAACCAGTGTTTTAACTTAAAATAACTGCGCCGATGAGAAGATTGGTACTATTGCCTGTCTGCCTGGGTATATTGCTCCTGATATACCCGCCTTGCGTGGCACAGACCTTGAATTTTGTAGTGACAGACGTAACCTGTCATGGCGGTACCGACGGTTCTGTCGACCTGACGATCACAGGAGGCACCAGCCCCTTCACCTTTCTGTGGTCGAACAATACGGTCAATGAAGACCTTCTCAACGTATCGGCATCCGATTACAGCGTTACCGTGACGGACGCCAATGGAAATACCGTTTCGGGCAATATCGGGGTGCCTGAACCCGCGTTGTTGGCGGCCACCGTGCAGACGACCGATGTGAATTGCCAGGGAGAAGCCAATGGCGCTATCTCCTTAGCGGTAAGCGGCGGCAGCGGGCCGTATGCCTATTCGTGGTCGGGCGGGCAACACACCCCAGATCTGGGTGGTTGCACGGCCGGAACATACACGGTGACGATTACCGATGCGCATCAATGCAGCCTGACAACCACTGCCACCGTATCGGAACCGCAGCCTTTGGCCTGGACGGGAGGCGTAACCCCTGTCAGTTGCCCCGGACATGGGGTCGTCAACCTGAGCACTTCCGGCGGAACTGCGCCGTACTGGTATTACTGGTCGGATGGGGTCGTAACGGAAGACAGAAACGACCTCGACGCGGGCACCTATACGGTATCGATCTTCGATTTGCATGGATGCAAAACAACAGGGGCGTTTACACCGGCATTTACCGCTCCACCCATGACAGTAAGCACGGCGGTTATGCAGCGCCCAAGTTGTTTTGGTTTTGATGGTATGGCATCGGCCAGCGTTACAGGCGGCGCTCCTCCCTATTCGCTTCAATGGAGTGTAGGGCAAGGAAATCAAATAGAAATTTTTGGACTTCAAACAGGCACCTATTTTGTAACTGCAACAGATGCAGGCGGTTGTACTGCCACTGCCTCTGTCACACTATCGCCCGAAACGTTTGAAGTCAATTGTATTCTGGAATTTCACGGATGTCATTACGAGGCGATCAACGATGTGTATTACGATGGCATGACTACTGCCGTAAGCACAGCGCCGCAACCCGACGGTTCGGTCATATGGACGATGACGGCCGATATTCCGGGGTGCCGATCCGTGAGTTCTGCGGTACAACCGCCTGTTGCGGTCGCCATCAGTGCCATCAGGGAAATAGACGATGCCTGCAATGGCGGGCTTCAGGCATATGGCGTCACTTTCGAACCGGAGGCTTATCTGTGGTCGAATGGCGCCACGACTGCCCAAATTTCGGATATCCCGGCGGGTACCTATACGGTCACGGTGACCGGCAGCGGCGGCGGATGTTATGCCACAAGCACGATCGTCACCACCCATGCGCATAATGCTGCGCACCTGAACCTGTCTTATGTGGCACAACCTGCAGGCGCGCAAGCAGGCAGTATTGAAATCATCCATTCACCCACTGCCGCAACACCATTGTCCTATTTGTGGTCGAATGGCGCAACAACTCCGCTGGTCGATGGGCTTTCCGCAGGCGCTTACGCCGTCACGGTGTCGGATGCAAACGGCTGCTCTCAAGTGGTGCATGCCACCGTACCTGCTCAGGATGGGCCGATTATTACAACCGACAGTATTATAACGACCGATTGTGCGGGCTATGGCGCCATTTATGTGTCGGTCGCGGGTGGCCAGCCGCCTTATTCCTATACCTGGTCAGATGGCAGTACGGGTGAAGATCTCCCGCAGGCCGGTGAAGGAAACTATTCCCTCACCGTAACAGACGCAAACGGCCATCAGAACAACGCCCTGTTTTATGTACCTGCCGGCCCATTGTTTACCGTGAGCGTGAATGCCGGCGCAAGCGATTGCAATACCGCCGTGTTGCAGGCAGTGCCTTCCGGAGCGCTGGGGCCCTTCTCATACACCTGGACGGGCCCCGCCGGGTTTTTGGCGAATACGCCTGTCATCACCGTACACCAGCCGGGCTCTTATCACCTGATTGTATACTCCGGCCTGTCTTGCTCGCGTTCTGTTACCTATGTTGTTGACAGTGAACTGTTTGTTTTATGCGGCGCCATGGAAGGCACGCTGGTGTACGACCTGAATGCCAATTGCCTGACCGACGCCGGAGAGCCGTCGCTGACGGGCTGGCTGATTCGCGCTGCAAGTGCCACAGATACGGTATATGGCACCACCGATCAGGAAGGTAAATACAGGATTTATGCGCCGCCAGGTCTATACATCCTTCAAGCGCTGCCGCCCAACGGCTTGTGGCAAAACTGCAATAACCTGCCTGCCGTGGATGTTGTACTGGGCAGCACCTCGCAGGCAGATACCATGCTGGTGAAAGGCAATATCCAATGCCCCGCCCTGAATGTGGTGATCGGCACTCCCATGCTCCGACGGTGTTTCAACAACAACCAATATGCCGTTGAATATTGCAACCTGGGGACGACCGTTGCACCTTCCGCATATGTCATCGTCACACTCGATCCCTTGCTGACCGCGCTGACGTCCACCCTTCCATATACCAATTTGGGAAATGGTGTGTTGCGTTTCAATCTGGGCGATGTGGAAGTGGGCGAATGCGGCTCCTTCCATTTCAATGTCGGGGTCAGTTGCAGTGCAACACTCGGCCAAACCCACTGCACGGAAGCGCATATTTACCCTGACGAGAATTGTATCCCTGCCGACCCGGAATGGTCGGGCGCCAACCTGTTGCTGACAGGGCATTGCCATCCGGATTCGGTGCGGTTTACGATCAAAAACATCGGCATTGGCGACATGACCTCTTCTTCCGACTACATCGTAGTGGAAGACGCTGTGATGCTCCGGCAAATGTCTTTTCAACTCAATGCCGGTGATTCCACCCAGATTGCAGTGCCCGCAAATGGCAGCACCTGGTGGGTACAGGTCGATCAGGTGCCTTACTATCCCGGCTTGTCGGCCCCGGCGCTGTCGGTGGAAGGATGCTCCAATGGCGCTTCATTTTCAACGGGTTATGTTACTCAATTCCCGCCCGACGATGCCGATCCCTGGGTCGACATCGACTGTACGGCCAATAGCGGCTCCTTCGATCCCAACGACAAACAGGGTTTCCCGCTGGGTTACGGCCCCGAGCACTACATCCGGCCCGGTACCGAACTGGAGTACATGATCAGGTTCCAGAATACTGGCACCGATACGGCCTTCACCGTGCGCATTGTTGATACCTTGTCGTCGTGGCTCGATCCGGCTACGATTCGTCCGGGGGTGAGCAGCCACCCCTATCAATTCAGCCTGACGGGCCCGGGCATTGTCGAGTTTTTGTACGAAAACATTTTGCTGCCCGACAGCAATATCAACCAGGCGGCCTCCAATGGTTTTGTCAAATTCAGCATTTACCCGAAAGCCGATGCGCCGCTGGAAACGCTGATTGAAAACGACGCGGCCATTTACTTCGATTTCAACGAGCCGGTAATCACCAATACCACCCGGCATCGCCTCGGCGAAAACTTCATGACTGTCGGGCTATGGCAACCCGAACGGCCGCAGTATGAGGTGCTGGTTTCGCCCAATCCGATGACGGAAACGGCGCGGCTCGAAGTGAAGGGGTTGCTCGGTTCGTATCCATTACATCTGAAAGTGTTTGATTTGCAAGGAAATATTGTGCTGGATAACACCTCGTATAACTCTGTATTTATAATCCGAAAAACGGACCTGGCCGCCGGGATGTACCTGTTTAAAATTGAACAACAGGGCGTGCTGGTTGGAAATGGAAAGTTGATGGTAAAGGATTAGAACCAAGAACAGTTTTGTAAAATAAGCATCGTTGAAGCCGCTTGCCGTAAGGTGAGCGGCTTTTTTTATTGCTGCCGCCTTACATTTGTAGATCAACCAGTTCAAAACCAGCGCAACATGGCCAAAAAAATGAAAACACCCGACGTTTACATCCGCGAAAAAAGCGCATTTCCCAACAGCGTCGTGCCGGTCAGCACCTCTGTGCCGGCATTTATTGGTTACACACAAACCGCTGTAAAAAACGGGCAAAATGTGATCAACACCCCTGTTCGGATTACTTCATTGTCGGAATACCAGTCCATTTTCGGTGGCGCGCCGGTGTCGGGCAGCCGCTTCTTTTTATATCAGAGTATGGTAATGTATTTTACCAATGGTGGAACTGACTGTTACATCGTTTCCATTGGAAATTACAATGCCACGCCTGCTGTCGGCGATTTTTACAGCAAAGCGGCTGCCGGCGATACCCGCGCCTCGAAACCCCGGGGCATCGATGCACTGGAGAATGAAATGGAACCTACCTTATTGGTAGCGCCGGACGCCGTATTGCTCGGCGCCAACGACTGTTTTCAGGTGCAACGCCTCATGCTGGCGCAATGCGCCCGTTTGCAAAATCGCTTTGCTATACTCGACATCCACAACGGGTTCCAGCCTATGAGCAACAATACCAGTGATGTGATTCTGGCTTTTCGAGCAGCCATGAACAACCCGGATCAATTGAAATGGGGTGCGGCTTATTATCCATGGTTGCTGGTAAATCCCGATGCCGGATTGCCTTCCAACATGCTTCCGCCTTCCGGAGCCATCGCCGGTATTTATTGTAATATGGACCAAAACAGAGGTGTTTTTACGGCGCCTGCCAATATACCAGTGCAAGGTGCGACCGGTCTTACCGTACCAATAAACGATACCCAGCAGGAAGACCTGAATACACCGATAGACGGGAAAGCCGTAGACGCCATTCGTTTTTTTACAGGAAAGGGAACTGTGGTCTGGGGCGCCCGCACGCTGGATGGGAATAGCAACGATTGGCGCTATATTTCCGTGCGCCGCACAATCATTTATCTGGAGCAATCCATCAAAAACGCCTTGCAGGCATTCGTCTTCGAACCCAATATGCAAAGCACCTGGACGGCTGCCATTTCCATGATCAGTAGTTTTCTACATAATTTTTGGATGCAGGGCGGCCTCCAGGGCAATTATCCCCAGGATGCATTTAACGTACAGGCTGGGCTGGGATCTACCATGACGCCGGTGGATATTCTGGAAGGGTATATGGTTGTGCAGGTGACGGTGGCGACGATACGACCGGCTGAATTTATAGTAATGACGTTCAAACAGAAGATGGAAGAAGCGTAAACAAGTGAAAGGAAGTGAAAAAAAAATCGCTTCCTTTGCCTGAAATACTCGCCTTGCTCTTATGCGCAAAATCGTCACCAACCTCACCACCTGGGTGTTGCTCGCCATTGTAGCGGGTATTCTGCTGGGGCATTTTGCGCCCGAAACGGCTGTTCGAATGGAGCCGCTCGGCAAATACTTCATCAACGTTGTCAAGGTATTTATCAACCCGCTCATTTTCCTGACCATCACCCTGGGCATTTCTGGCATGGGCGACCTGCGCAAAGTGGGCACCGTAGGTGGTAAAGCATTGATTTACTTTGAAATAGTGACCACACTGGCCTTGCTCATCGGCATTGTGGTGGCGCATTTTATACAGCCCGGATACGGCGTACAGGCCCAAACGGCGGGCGTCGACATCAGTAAATACACCAAAAGCGCTGCCAATTTTACCTGGTGGAATTTCCTGCGCGAAAACCTGACCTTGCAGGTACTGGTTTGTTCCATTTTCCTGGGGATCGGCCTCAATCGTTATTCCGGCAAAGCAAATATCATTCGCCTGCTGGCGCGTGTGTCGAAATACGTGTTCAAGGCCTTACACGGCGTGATGTTGCTGGCGCCCATCGGTGCTTTCGGCGGTATGGCGTTTACCATCGGAAAATACGGCGTGCAAACCCTGCTGCCGCTCGCCAAACTCATGGTTTCGGTGTACAGCACCATGGCCATTTTCATTTTTGTAGTGCTCATGCTCATTCTCCGGCGCTACAAAGTCAATATTTTTCGCTACCTGAATTTTATCAAGGAAGAACTGCTGATTGTGCTCGGCACCTCGTCCAGCGAAGCCGCACTTCCCGCCCTGATGGAAAAACTCGAGCAAATGGGCTGCCCCAAACCTGTGGTGGGCCTTGTCATTCCGGCCGGCTATTCCTTCAACCTCGATGGTACCACGATTTACCTTTCCATGGCCACGATATTTCTGGCGCAGGTGTACGGCATCGACCTGAGCCTCGGCCAGGTGCTGACCATTATCGGGGTGCTGATGGTCACGTCCAAAGGCGCGGCGGGCGTCACGGGCAGCGGGTTTGTGGTGCTGGCATCTACTTTGTCGGCCGTACAGGTCATCCCCATCGAGGGACTGGCCTTGCTGCTCGGTGTCGACCGTTTCATGTCGGAAGCGCGGGCCATTACCAATTTTATTGGAAATGGAGTGGCGACGATTTTCCTGGCCAATCTGGAAGGCGAATTTGACCGGGATAAAATGGAAGAGGCGTTTTCGACGGAGGTGTATGAGTATGAAATGTAACACGGAGACACGGATTGCGCGGATAAAAGAGACGGATTTTCACGGATAGCGTGCGTACGAATGAAGCCCTGGTAATAACGCAAAACTCATTACCACCCATGCTATCCGTGTAAATCCGTCTCTTTTATCCGTGCAATCCGTGTCTCCGGTGTCACAGGTGTAGCAGGCGCAACAAATACTCCCCGTACCCGCTTTTCAGGTACTTGTGCCCCAGGCGTTCCAGTTGTTCGTCGTCGATAAAGCCCATTTCCCAGGCTATTTCCTCGATACAGCCGATTTTCAGCCCCTGGCGGTCTTCGATGGTTTCGATAAACTGGCTGGCCTGCATCAGGCTTTTGTGGGTGCCCGTATCGAGCCAGGCGTAGCCGCGACCCATGACGCGCACTTGCAGGCGGCCTTGTGTGAGGTAAATTTTGTTGACGTCGGTAATTTCGTATTCGCCGCGGGCGCTGGGTTTCAGGTTGCGGGCGATGTCGATAATGCTGTTGTCGTAGAAATAAATACCGGGCACTGCGTAATGGCTTTTCGGCTTGGCGGGTTTTTCCTCGATGCTCAGCGCCTTGAAGTTTTCGTCGAATTCCACCACACCGTAGCGCTCCGGATCGGCCACCTGATAGGCGAAAATGATGCCGCCTTCGGGCTCGGTGCAGGAACGCAACATTTCGCCCAGCCCTGCGCCGTAAAAAATATTGTCGCCCAGAATGAGCGACGCCGAATCAGCGCCTACAAACGGCGCACCCAGCACAAACGCCTGGGCCAATCCATTGGGCTCGTGCTGCTCCACGTAGGAAAAGTTCATGCCCAGTTCGTGGCCGTCGCCAAACAATTGCCGGAATTTCGGCAAATCCTGCGGTGTGGAAATAATGAGTATATCTCGAATACCCGCCAGCATCAGCGTCGACAGCGGGTAATAGATCATCGGTTTGTCGTAAACCGGCATCAACTGCTTGCTCACGGCCAAAGTGAGCGGATAAAGCCGGGTGCCGAGTCCGCCGGCCAGGATAATTCCTTTCATAATCTGGATAGGTTCGGTTTGGAAGCGCAAAAAAAGTGCCCTTTTGCCGGATAGCCTATTCTTTTTTGAAAAAAGGGATAATTTTGGAGGTAAAACGAACTTCCCATGCCATTGACAACTGAAGACTTTACAAGCGCGGCAGCGCCGGTACTCGAAAAACTACGCACCCGATTTGGTAAAAATCTCCCGCAAGTGTCCGACATCCGCGATGCGCAGGGCCACCAATACGTCAACCTCGTGCAGGAGGGCGGGGGTGTGCTGGGCGTGGCGTTGCTCGGCTACGTGTATGTGCTGGAAGAAATGGGCATCCGCTTTATGAAAATGGCGGGCACCAGCGCCGGGGCGATCAATACCATGCTGATGACCTGTGTGGGCGACAAACAAGATCCCAAGGCGCTGAAAGTGCTCGAACACGTCAACAAAAAGCCTTTGTTCGATTTTGTCGACGGCAACTCCACGGCCCGGGCACTGGTGCGCCGCCTCATTACGTCCAAAAGTTATTTCAGCCGCCTGTTCAAACTCATCGTCGTTTCGTTGATTGCCTTTGTGGTGGCCGTTCCGGCGCTGGCATTTTCCTTTGGAAAAGGCGCCTACGACTGGCTGCTGTGGCTATCGCTGGCAGTAACGGTGCTGTCGGGTGGATTTTTGCTGTACCTCGTGGTGTGGATGCTGGTCAATCGGAAAAAATTCTACCGCTCCGAATTCGGCATCAACCCCGGCCGCAATTTTGAAGAATGGATCAGCGGTATCCTGCAACAATACGGCATCCGCAACCTCAACGACCTGCGTGCCCACATCGCAAAAGTGCCGGAAGGCGGTTTCCAACTGATGCGGAATGAGGAAAATGCGGACATTTCAGACCTGAACCAGCCCGTAATGGAAGATTTTCTCAGCATCGTCACTTCCGACCTCACCAATCGTATGAAAGTGGAATTTCCGCGCATGTGGCAACTCTACTGGCACGATCCGGAGCAGGTGAATCCGGCGTTTTTTGTGCGGGCGTCTATGGCCGTGCCCTTTTTCTTCCGGCCTTTTGTGGTGCGCGACATCGCGCCCGATCGGGTGTTGCCGGCCTGGGGCCAGTTTCTGGGCATCGAAGACATGGCGCGTATTCCGGCTACCACCCATTTTGTCGACGGTGGTTTGTTGTCCAATTTCCCGATCAATGTCTTTTTCAACCCGAAAGTGGCCGTACCGCGCCTGCCGACTTTCGGCATCATGCTGAGCGCCGAAAACACCGCCAGCGTTGAATACAAAACCCTTGGCAGTTTCACCGGCGCTATGATCAGCACTTTGCGCGCCCACTATGACAAGGAATTTTTGCTGAAAAATGCCGACTTCAACCGCACCATCGGTCGCATCGACGTGGGTGGTATCAACTGGCTGAATTTCAATATTTCCGATCCTGAAAAACTGGAACTGTTCCGACGGGGCGCCGAAGCGGCCGCGCGCTTTTTTATGGGCCCCGACCCGAAAGCAGGCGAAGAAGGCCTGGAAAGTACGGGCGGCTTCAACTGGGACTACTACAAGGTGCAGCGGGCGGAGATGAAGCGAATGTTGAGTTAGTTATTGGTTATCTGTTATTGGTTATTAGGGGTGGTAGGGGGCCATTTGTACAAATGCCTGGCTACACAAAAACAGATGCCAGACATTTGTACAGATGGCCCCCTACCACTCCTAATAACTGATAACCAATAACCGATAACTAACTCAAAGGACCTTCAGCAGTTCTTCCTCCAGATTCATCCGCGGGTTGATAGCCACGATTTTTCCGTCTTTGCCGATGAGGAATGTTTTCGGGATGGCGCGCACGCCGTAGGTAGCGGCCGGAGCGCTGTCCCACCATTTCAGGTCGCTCACGTGGTTGTCCCAGATGAGGCCGTCCTGTTTGATGGCCTGAATCCATTTCTCTTTGCCGTCAGGGCGGTCGAGCGATACGCTGAACACGTCGAAGCCTTTGCTTTTGTATTTGTTGTAGGTTTCCACCACGTGGGGGTTGGCTTTGCGGCAAGGGCCGCACCAGGAAGCCCAGAAGTCGAGCAGTACCACCTTGCCTTTCAGTGAAGACAGCGAATGCACCTTGCCATCGGGGCCGGGCAGGCTGATATCGGGGGCGGGCATACCGACCTGAATGGTTTCGTCGGCGTATTGTTGGGAAGATTGTTTTTCGATGTCCGACACCATTTTGCTGAAATCAGTGGCATATTTAGAGCCGGGCATGGCAGTGTTCAGGTTAGCGGCAGCGGTGCGGAAATCATCCATAAAAGCGCCGGCATTTTGTCCGAGTACCTGTGTGGTCAGGAAGGCTTTCATAAGCGGGTTACAGCCTTTGCCGACGACCATGCGGGCTTCATCCACGCTTTTTACCTGATTTTTCAGCAGCCCGCCGATGATGTCGGCATAGCAGGTGAAAGTAGGCGAACCCGTAACCTGCACATCAAGGCGATCGATGGTTTTCAAGTCCCCTTTCACTTCTACCGTATTTTCGGTACCATCGAGAATGAAAAACATCTTTTTGGCGCCGATGCTCAAGCGGTACAGCCCTGCCTCAAAGGGCTTTTCCAGTTTGATTTCGAAATTGCCCGAAGCGTCGCAGGTCGAGCGACTCAGTGCCACGCTGGAGCGGTCGAAATGAGCCTGTTCGAGCAGTACCTGCAGGTTGGCAGCGCCCTCGATAGCGCCTTTCAACGCATGGCCGCCTTGTCCGTTGCAGGCATGAAGAATGGCCAGAGCGGGCAGGAGCAGCAGAATGAATGATGATATTTTTTTCATAAAAAATTGATTTTTAACGCCTTTCAACGTCGACAGGGTTTTAAACCCTGCCGACGTTAAAAACTTCTAATTCATAATATCCGACAAAACACTGGCATACGTCCGTTTCCAGTCGTTCATATTTCCCCAGTTTTCGCCATCGAAATGGATCGTGTCGCCTTTCACCACACCCAGTGCTTCGAACGGCGCTTTTTCCGACTGCAAAAAACGTTCGAAATCGGCAACTTGTTCTGTCCGCACCGAGACGATTACCCGACTTTGCGCTTCTCCGAACAGCCAGGCGTCTTTGCGAATGCTGGTATTGGAGCGCACTTCAAAGCCCAGCCCGTCGGGCATAGCGCTTTCCAGCAGTGCTGCAAACACACCACCGTCGGAAATGTCATGCGCCGATTGCAGGAGTTGCAGGCCGATGGCTTTTTTTACCACCTGCTGGATAAAATATTCTTCTTCCAGGTCGAAATGCGGGCAAGTGCTGAACTCCACCTGCTGCACCGTGCGCAGGTATTCGCTGCTGCCCAAGTCGTTGCGGCTGGTACCGATCAGGTAAATATGGTCGCCTTCCTGTTTGAAATGCAGCGTCATCATACGCGTGTGGTCGTCGAGCAGCCCCAGCATCCCGATGGTCGGGGTAGGGTACACCGGAATGACTTCGCCGTTGCGGGTGTACTGGTTATAGAAACTCACATTGCCACCGGTCACCGGCGTATCGAATTTGCGGCAAGCCTCGCCCATGCCCCGTATCGCTTCGGCAAACTGGTAGTACACTTCGGGGTTGTACGGATTTCCAAAATTGAGACAGTTGGTGATGGCCACCGGCTCGCCACCGGCGCAAACGATGTTGCGAGCGGCTTCTGCCACGGCGATCATGGCGCCCCGATGCGGATCGGCGTACACATAGGCTGCATTGCAGTCGGTAGTGAGCGCCAGGGCTTTTTCCGTACCTTTTACATACACCACAGCGGCGTCGCTGGGGCGATTAGTGGTCATGGTGCCCGTGCGCACCATGCTGTCGTACTGGCGTGTGATCCAGTTTTTGGAAGCCAGATTGGGCGATTGCCACAGTTTTTGGGCTGCTTCGCGGTAGTTGGCGGGCTGAGGCACGTTTTCGGGGTTGAATGCGCGTACATGCTGCAAATACGCCGGTTCTTTTTGTTCGCGCACATACACCGGCGCACTGCCGCCCAGCACCAGCGTTTCGGCGGGCGCGGTGGCAACGAGTTCTCCTTCGTAGAAGTATTCGAGCAGGCCGCCTTCGGTGGTGACGCCGATTTCGGCGCAAGGCAGATCCCATTTTTCGAAAACAGCAAGGATTTCCGATTCTCGGCCCGGTTTGCACACGATGAGCATACGCTCCTGGCTTTCGGAGAGCAGAATTTCCCATGCTTTCATGTGGGCCTGGCGCGTGGGCACTTTGGAAAGATCGATGCGCATGCCGCAGCCGGCTTTGGCGCTCATTTCGGATGTAGAGCAGGTAATGCCTGCTGCTCCCATGTCCTGCATGCCCACGATGGCGCCAGTCTGGATGGCTTCGAGGCTGGCTTCGAGCAGGAGTTTTTCCTGAAACGGGTCGCCCACCTGTACCGCAGGCAGGTCTTCATGTGAATCTTCGGACAAGTCGGCACTTGCGAAGGTGGCGCCGTGGATACCGTCTTTTCCAGTGGCCGAACCGACGATAAACACCGGATTGCCCGGGCCGCCTGCGGTGGCGCTCACCGTTTCACCGGCTTTGACGATACCGGCCGACATGGCATTCACCAGAATATCGTGGTTGTAACAGGGCATGAAATACACTTCGCCACCCACGGTAGGCACGCCGAAGCAGTTGCCATAGTCGCCGATGCCTTTCACCACGCCTGCAATGAGGCGTTTCATGCGCGGGCTGTCGGGCACACCGAAGCGCAGGGAGTTGAGCGCTGCAATAGGCCGGGCGCCCATGGTAAAAATATCGCGGTGGATGCCGCCTACGCCCGTGGCTGCGCCCTGATACGGCTCGATGGCCGAGGGGTGGTTGTGGCTTTCAATTTTGAACGCACAACCCAGTCCGCCGCCGATGTCGACCAATCCGGCATTTTCCTCGCCGGCGCCTACCAGCAGGCGTTTGCCGTCGCGGGGCAGGGTTTTGAGTTGCAGGATGGAATTTTTGTAGGAACAGTGTTCGCTCCACATCACGGAGTAGATACTCAGTTCAGTGAAATTGGGCACGCGGCCCAGGATTTCCTTGATTTTTTCAAATTCGTCGGGTGTAATGCCGAGGTTTTTGGCTGTTTCGACCGTTGGTAGTGCTTCCACTGTTTTCAGAAAAATTGAACCGGGTGAAAAGAAGCCGCAAAGGTAGGAAGCCGCGGGCATAAAAAAACCCCCGACAGAGACCTGTCGAGGGTTTCGCATAAATAATATGTAACGGAAGTCCGTGCCAATTAGGCGAGGCGGACGTTTACTGCATTCATGCCTTTTTTACCGCGGGCAGTTTCGAACGTGACGGTGTCACCTTCGCGGATTTCATCAACGAGGCCGGTGGCGTGTACGAAGATTTCTTCCTTGGTTGAGCTGTCAACGATGAAGCCAAAACCCTTGGTGGTGTTAAAGAATTTTACTGTTCCGGTGTGCATTTAAAAAAAATTGAAATAAAAAAATGGGCCTTTCAGCCCGAGAACTGAAACAAATGTACGATTTTTTTGAACAGAAAATTGTGTTGTTTTTATTCCCTCGTTCAACTGACAACTATTTCAGTTCGTTTATCGTTATCCTACGCTCACTGCTCTGTGCCGGTTTTTTGTCTATTTTGCCGGATTTGGCAGGCAAAAATCGTACTTTTGCGGTCTTTAATCGATCTGACACCAATTCATTCTTTTTGCTTAAATTTTTTCCATTCAAATTTCAATTTTAACATGGTTTTGAAAAAATGTGTTGTGGCGGCCGCTCTGTGCCTGCCATTGATTACCGTTTCGGCGCAGACAAAAGCACCGGAAAACTGGTTCACACTCGATGCCACCAAAGATAAAGTTCAGGGCACCGGCGCCGATGAAGCGCTGCGCCGCCTGCATGAAAAAGGTAAAAAAGGCCAGACCATCATCGTGGCTGTACTGGATTCTGGTGTAGAGGTCGACCACGAAGACCTGAAAGATATTATCTGGACCAACCCGGGAGAAATTGCCGGAAACGGGATCGATGACGACAAAAACGGATATATCGACGATGTGCACGGCTGGAACTTCCTCAGTGGAAAAGGCGGTAATATCGACAATGAAACGCTCGAACTCACCCGCGAATATGTGCGCCTGAGCAAACGTTTCAAAGGAACCGATCCGAAGAACCTGTATGGTGACGCCAAAAAAGAGTACGAATACTACGAAGCAGTGAAAGCCGACTTCGAAGCACAACGCAAGGACGCTCAGTCGGGCATGGAAAATGCCACCAAACAACTGAAACCGATCGAAGAGGCTTTCGACAAGGTGGAAAAAGCAACCGGTATCAAAGACATCACCGCCGAACAACTGGCTAAAGTAGATGCAGGCACTGACGCCGACCTGAAAAAATCCATCCAGATTCTGCAGGCTGTCATGGCCCAGGGTATTGCTACCCGCAAGGACCTGGAAGAGGCTAAAAACGAAGCCGGCAAATACTTCTACGACCAACTCAACTACAACCTCAATCCGGAATTCGATCCGCGCGCTTCCGTTGTTGGCGACGACCCGAACGACCTGACCAACCGCTACTACGGTACCAACGACTACGAAGGCCCTGATGCCTTCCACGGTACACACGTATCGGGTATCATTGCTGCCAACCGCAACAACAACATCGGTATTCGCGGCGTGGCCGACAACGTGCGCATCATGACCGTACGCTGCGTGCCCAATGGCGACGAGCGCGACAAAGACGTAGCCAATGCTATCTACTACGCAGTAGACAATGGCGCCAGCGTGATCAATATGTCCTTCGGTAAAAGTTACAGCCCACAAAAATGGTATGTCGACCAGGCCATGAAATATGCTGCCGATCACGACGTGCTGCTTGTACACGCTGCCGGTAACGACTCCGAAAACAACGACACTGACCCGAACTTCCCGAACGACATGTACCAGAAGCCTGTCAAAAAAGGTTTGTTCAAAAAACAGAACAACGTTCCGTCGTGGATGGAAATCGGCGCCCTCAGTTGGAAATCAGGTGAAAACCGCGTCGCTCGTTTCTCCAACTACGGCAAGAAAAACGTCGATCTGTTCTCGCCCGGCGTATCCATCTACTCCACCGTTCCGGATGGCAAATACGGCAACGCACAGGGTACTTCCATGGCGGCTCCTGCTGCTGCCGGCGTGGCCGCCATCATTCGCTCATACTATCCCGAACTGTCGGCTGTACAAGTGAAAGACATCATGGAAAAATCCGTCACCAAACAGGAAGGCGAAGTGTACAAACCCGGCACTACCGAGAAAGTTGCCTTCACAGAACTCTGTGTGAGCGGCGGCGTTGTAAGTGCTGTTAGCGCCGTGGAAATGGCTGAAAAAACCAAAGCCAAGAAGAATAAAAAAGCCGTTTGGCGCGAAGCCGGCATGGGTAAATCCGTAGGCGGCAAGATGGGTAAAGAGAAAGTGGTCACTCCATAGAGAAGTGAGAGGGTGAGAGGGTGAGAGAGTGAGAATACGTAGAGTAGACCGCTCCGTGCTTGGCATTTTTAGCGCGGAGCGGGCTACTCTACGTATTCTCACTCTCTCACCCTCTCACTCTCTCACTCTCTCACTCTCTTACCCTCTCACCATTCTATACCCCACTCCCTTCAGCGTCAAAATCTGCACGCTGCTGTCTTCTTTTAAATAATCGCGCAGGCGGGTGATATATACATCCAGGTTGCGGGAGTTGAAAAACGAGTCGTTGCCCCATACCGCTTGCAAGATGTCTTTTCGGGCCACGACAGCGTTGATCTCGGCGCTGAGAATCTCCAGCAATTGGGTTTCGCGGTGCGAGAGGAGGCGCAGGTGCTGATCGAGCGCCAGTTCCTGGCGGGCCGGTGTGAAACGGTAGCGGCCGAGGCGAATGGCGCCGTCGGCAGGAGCGGGTGCCGGGGCTCCGAGGCCCCGGATGCGCAGCAGGTTCTGCATGCGTACAATGAGTTCTTCCTGACTAAAAGGTTTGCGGATATAGTCGTTGCCGCCCGATTCGAAACCTTGCAATACGTCCTGTGTCTGGTTTTTAGCGGTCAGGAAAATGATCGGAATGTGCGGGTCGAGCCTGCGGATGTCCTGCCCCAGCGAAAAACCGTCGCGGTGCGGCAGCATCACATCCAGTACACAGATGTCGGGGCGGAATTGTTCGAAAGCGGGCAGCACCTCCCGGCCGTCGGCCACCAGTAGCACCTCAAACTGGCGACTTTCGAGGCTTTCGCTCACGATTTTGCCTAGAAAAGGCTCGTCTTCCACGTATAGCACTTTTATGTTTTGCATCAGGCGGCCGTTTGTTCCAGGGGAAGAAAAATGGTGAACGTCGTGCCGCCCTGCTCCCGGCTTTCCACACCGATGCTGCCGCCGTGCAGGCGCACCACGCCGGCTACATAACTCAGTCCGAGGCCGTGGCCTTTCACCGTGTGCACGTCGCCGGTGGGTACGCGGAAGAATTTTTCAAAAATGCGATCCTGGTACGCTGCGGGGATGCCGATGCCGTTGTCGCGCACACGCAGCGAAAGTTGGCCTTCGTGCTGCGACAATTGTACGCTGATTTGCGGGTGTTCGGTGCTGTATTTCAGCGCATTATCGAGCAGGTTGTATACCACGCTGCTCAGGTGCAGGCGGTCGCCCGACACCTGGTATTGGCCTTGTTCGGGTTGAAACTGCACCTGTGCCCGGCATTTTTCAAATTGCAGGCGCATGGAATGCAGGATGTCCTGTACCAGCAATTGCAGGTCGAGTGGTTCGCGGCGCAGTTCGGGTTCCTGTTTTTCAAACATGGACACGCGCAGCACCTTGTCGACGAGCAGCGACAGGCGGTTGAGTTCGATACCGGCGATGTCGAGGTATTCCTGGGTGCGTTCGGGGTTTTGCAGGGCGTCGAAATTTTGCAGCGCTTCCACGGCCACGCTCACCGTGGCGATGGGCGTTTTCAGTTCGTGGGTCATGTTGCGGATAAAATCGTTTTTTAATTCCGTCAGGCGACTTTGCCGCAGCAGGCTTTGGTAGATAAACAAAAATGCCAGCGCAACGCACAACAGCAGCAGCAGTGAAAACAATACCTGCGGCCACATCCCTTTCAATACCATTTTTTGATAGCCATCGATCACAGCGCCGTATTTTTCTCCACTCAGAGCATCGAGGTAGGTGGCTGCCAACAGCCCACTTGTGGCGGAGTCTGGTTGCATTTGTACCAGTCGGGCCGGCACGGGATGGCCTGCGGCAGCGAGGGTTTCGGTAAATTTTTTTTCCAGCAGCGGAAATACATCTCGCCATGGATGCTTCATCCCCGGTGGGTTTCTCAAAAGTTGATTGCTCGAATCGGCCTGGATCGCCACGATCATGGAAAGGCTGCCTACGGTTCCGCTCGGCTGAAGGCGTATCTCCTTGTTTTCAGCATTGGTCTCCCAAACCTGTATGCTGTCACCTATTTGAATGCGCTTGTATTCAAAACGAGCCTTGTCTCTGAGTGGTGCGGAGCGTTCTATCAGCGAATCGCAGGCACCACTACCTTGCATATTTACCCGCACCTGCACGCTGTCGTCGCGCACATCCAGCGTTCTCACAATCAGGTTGTCAAAGGCGTTTTGCTCGATGCTGCGCACGGCATTTACCAGTAGCAGATTGGTCTGTTGTTTCAGGTTGCCTACCTCTTCTTCCCATACTTTTTTCAAAAAAAGGTATACAAACGCCAGCAACAGCCCGAAACCGAGGGTCATGAGGAGAAGAGAGAGGCGTCGCATTTTTAGAGAGTGAGAGAAGTGAGAGAGTGAGAGAGTGAGAGGCGTAGAGTGGACCGCGTTGTTCATGGGCGGGTAAAATGAGTGGATGTGCTCAACTCCTCAACTCCTCAACTTTCAACCCTCATCAACCCCATCAACCTTATCAACTCCCATCCACCCCACAAAGATACACGCCTCCATGCCTCACGGCCACCCGATTAACCTTAATTAACCTTACATCAAGGTTGTTTAACCGGGTTCTGAAAAGCGGCCTTCTACTTTTGCCGCATCGTTTTACAACATTCAAAATTTACAACAACATGAAATTCTTGCTATGGATACCTGTATGCCTGATGCCCTGGTTGCTGGCGGCGCAAACAACGGAAGGAGAGGTGACGTACACCGAAACCGTTCAATTGAAAATCGACGTGCCGGAAGGCGACCGGGAAATGATGAAAATGCTTCCTACTTCTCAAAGTGCGGCAACATTGCTGCTTTTTTCCGAAAAAGAGTGCCTGTATCAGGACAAAGAGGCGGGTGAAGGTACCGTAGATGTAAGCCACGAACAGGACGGGATGGACATGCAAATCAAGATCATGCGCCCGGAAAACAAGTTTTACCGCGACCTGGAGAACAACCGCACGGTGGAAAGCCGCGAATTTATGGGCCGTTATTTCCTGATCGACGAAACCGCCGTCCGCAAAAACTGGAAACTCAGCGGCGAACAAAAAACGATCCTCGGATACCCTTGCCAGAAAGCCGTTTTGCAGGATACGAGCCGGAAAGTGGAAGCATGGTTTACGCCACAAATACCCGTATCGATCGGCCCTGCCGAATTTGCCGACCTGCCCGGCCTCATCCTCGAACTTTCGTATGGCGAGCGGAGCATCGTGGCCAGCAAGGTAGATTTGAAAGAATTGCCCAAAAAAGCCATTGAAAAACCCTCGAAAGGCAAGTCGGTCACACGGGCCGAATTCCAGAAAATTATGGACGACAAACTCAAGGAAATGGGCGCCGAAGGCGGTCGCGGTGGCGTGCGGATGATTATTCGGAATTGATGGGAGGCCTCACCACAGGCGCCCTTTCCAAGGGAGAAGGGCTGTTACTGCCGGCAAAAACTACTTTTTTTATCAACCACGAAGGACACGAGGGACACAAAGCGTAGAGTGGACCATACCTACACATGGATGATTGACTTGCGTTCTCATTCTGTCTTCCTGTAAATAAATCTTACACGTAAATTGGTGTACGCTACACTTTGTGTCCCTTGTGTCCTTCGTGGTTTATAAAAAAATGGTTTTTCCAAGCAGTAACAGCCACTGTGAGATCCGCTCGCCCTCTAAAACGCACTCTAACAATCAGGCTATGAAACAACTCCTCCTTTACATTTTTCTCTTTCTCTCCCTCAGCGCTTTTGCTCAAAACAAAAGCATCCTGGTAGAAGGCGCCGTGGCCGATTCGAGCGGGATCGGCCTGCCTTCCGCCAGTGTGGCGCTGCTGCAACCCAAAGATTCGGTGCTGCACGCCTTCGGTTTGTCGGACAAAGACGGCCGATTTACCATCAAACGCGTGGCGCCCGGCGAATACCTGCTGCAAATTACCTACCTCGGCTATCGGACGCATTACCAGTCCGTGTCGGTGCCGGCCGACCAGCCCAAAATATCGCTGCCACGCATCCTCATGGCGCCGTCCAGCACCCTGCTCGACGCCGTGGATATTACGGCGCAGCAGATGCCGCTGCGCATCCGGAAAGATACCATTGAGTACAATGCAGGCGCATTTCAGACGCAACCCGGCTCCGTTGTGGAAGACCTGCTGCGCAAACTCCCGGGCGTGGAAGTGCAGCAGGACGGCAGTATCAAGGCGCAAGGTGAAACGGTGCAGAACGTACTGGTGGAAGGCAAGGAGTTTTTTGGAAATGACCCGAAAATCGCCACCAAAAACCTGCCTGCCGACGCGGTGGACAAAGTGCAGGTGTTCGACAAAAAATCGGAGATGGCCGAATTTACAGGCATCGAGGACGGCCGCGACCAGAAAACGATCAACCTGAAACTCAAGGAAGATAAAAAGCAGGGCTACTTCGGAAATGTCAGCGCCGGATACGGCACAGAAGAGCGTTATCAGGGCAAGTTCAGTGTCAACCGTTTCAGCAAAAAAATGCAACTCTCGGCTATCGGCGCTGCAAATAATATCAACGAACAGGCATTTTCCTTTGAAGACTATATCAATGTGATGGGCGGGCTGTCCAACTTCATGACGGGCGGCGGTAGCGGCCGGGTTCGCATTGAAATCAATGAAGATTCGGGTATTCCCTTGCCCGGAAATGTCAATCGCGGATTCACCGATAACCAGGCCGTGGGTCTGAACCTCAACTACGAGTTTTCACCCAAAACGGAACTCAACGGCCACTACTTTTTCAATCGCATCCAGAACGACCTCGACCGGCTCGCTACGCGCCAGAACCTGCTGGATATGGGCAATTTTGGTTCCAGCGACCACGAATTGCGCAACAGCGAAAACATGAACCACCGCCTGAACCTGACCTTGCGCCATAAAATCGACTCGTTTCAGAATATCATCGCTCGCACCAACCTGTCGTTCAACGATGCGGGGCTGCTCAGCGACCTCAACGCCCGCACCTACGACGCCTTGAATATTTTGCAAAACAACAGCACCCGCCTGTTCGACTCCGATGGCAACAACCTGCGTGGCGATGCAGCCTTCACCTACCGCCGCCGATTCGGGCGAAAAGGACGTGCGCTGGTGGCCGATCTGACTTACCGTACCGGCAACGATACCCGTCTGGCACGCCTCTCGGCTGCCAATACATTTTACACTGGTGGACAGGATAGCACCGGATACGTTCGTCAGCGTCAGCAGTATGCAAATGAGACGGAAAACTATGGCGCATCCCTTTCATACACCGAGCCGCTGGGGAAACAGCAGTACCTCGAATTGCGCGCCGCCCGGCAGCAGTACACCAACAATACCGACAAGGACTTTTACGACCTGGTGGAAGTGCCCACGCCGGGAGAGGTGTTCAACCCATTGCTTAGCAATCAGTTTCGCAGAGGTTATCGCTACGACCGGGCGGGCCTGAACTACATGCGCAACCGGAAAAAATACAACCTGACAGCCGGCGCTGCCCTGCAAAACTCGGTACTGGACGGTACCCTGGCGGGCTCTGAGGAAACGTTGAGCAGGCATTTTACCCGCGTCATGCCTTCGCTGTTTTACAATTACGAACCGCAGATGGGCCGAAATTTTGCCGTAGAATACACCACTGACCTGCGCGAGCCCTCGCTCGAACAGTTGCAGCCCGTGGTCGACAACAGCGACCCGCTCAACATTTACATCGGCAATCCCGACCTGCAACCGGAGTATGCACACAACCTGGAATTGCGCATGATGCGTTTCGACCAGTTTAGCATGACCAGTTTTTTTGCCACCCTGGCGGCCAACTATGTCACCAATCGGATCACCAATGCCTCCACGGTCGACGAATTGTTCCGCCGAACCATCCGCCCGGTCAACGTAGCGCGGGATATTACCCTGAATGGCTATTTCAATTTTGGAAAACCTATCCGACCCATTCGCTCCAACCTCAACCTGGGTCTGAGCAGCACCTACAACCGCGGTATTCTGTTTGTAAACGATGTGGAAAACAACACCGACCGCTGGCAGCATACCTTCAACCTGGAACTCGACAACCGCAAAAAAGAACGCCTCGATGTGAGCGCCGGCGCCCGCTTTCTGCTCAATAGCACGCGTTATTCGGTGAGCGAAGCGCTCAATCAGCAGTTTCTGAACCAGCAATACCATGCTGATGTAACGGTTTTTCCCGGGAAAGGAAAAAAATGGGCCATCGGAACGGGCCTGGACTACTCCATTTACTCCGCCGAGGCCTTCGGGCAGGAAACGTCCATTCCGCTCTGGCGCGCCAGCATCGTACACTATATGCTAAAAAACAAACGTGGACAACTCAAACTCTCGGCCGCCGATCTGCTTAAACGGAACCTGGGCATCTCGCGCAGCAGCCAGTTCAACTACCTGGAGGAAGAGCGCATCGTATCGCTGAGCCGCTACTTCATGCTGAGTTTTGCCTACTCGTTGTCGGGATTTGGTAATGAGCGGGGCGGGTTTGAGATGAGGGTCATAAGATAGAGGTGAGAGTGTGAGAGATGTGAGAGGGTGAGAGGTGAGAGGTGAGAGAGTGAGAGGGTGAAAAAGCGAGAGATGTGAGAAAATGAGAGGGGCGGGAGTGAGAGAGTGGGATGAAGGTTATGTGTAAATGATAGCCCTGAAAGGGCGTATTCAATAGCCCGGGGCAACGCCCTGGGAAACCAATCGCGAAACCAAATGAAACCAAATGAAACCAAACGAAACCAAACGCGAAACCAAAACGGCATCGCCCCGGGAAAACATACCGTAAATTAATTGTGCAAAATGGTTTTCGATTTCTCAAAAAGCCCCATCTTAGCGGCCTACTAAAACAACCTTTTATTATGGCAACATTTGCTGAAACCTTAGACAAGTACAAAGCCGAAATGGACAGCCTTGGCATTTCCTATGATGAAGCACTGCTCAGCGCAGTAGCCAAAGGTCTGGGGCCTGCTATTTACAACGACGATTCTTCCCGTGTGTCTTCTTCCGACCCGGACGAACTGGCGCGTGTAAAATCCAGTTTCCTCATCGGCAAACTCGGCCTGTCCGACGGCCCCGCACTCGACGATGCTATCCAGGCCGTGGTCGACCAGTTGGGTTCTTCCAACCGCAACAAGTACCGCGCTATTTTCTACTACCTGCTGGTGGTGAAACTCGGCAAGCAGTCCGTGTACGCTTAAACAGAGGTGAGAGGTGAGAAGTGAGAGGTGAGATGTTTGGCATCCAGCCTTCCTTTTTGCCAGAACACCTGAATGAAACAATACTTCCGCTCCCGCATATTGCCTTGTGCAGTATGCGGGAATTTTTTTGGGTGAGTGGTGAGTAGTGAGTGGTGAATAGTCAGTAGTGAATAGTCAGTAGTGAGTAGTGAATGGGGAGAAACTCACCACTCACTACTCACTACTGACTATCCACCACATAAAACGTTAAATCTGAAACCATTAAAAATATGTAATCGTTTTGTTCCGTATTCTACCCGCAAACAAAACCTTCCTCAATGGCAAACAACCCCTTCCGGTTATCCGCTTTGATTTGCCTTTTTTACCTGCTTTCGGTCGCTTCCACCTCGGCTCAAGACCTGCGGAAGGACAAAAGTTTTTTTCAGAAAAAAAAGGGAGAATTCGGGCTGTGGCTCAAACAAAATAAACTCGACAGAATTTTCATCGCCGACAGCGTGTCCGTTTCCACGCAGAAAGTGACCTTGTTTCTACGCCCTCAGTACAAGGGCGCGCACGTGTGCGACTCCATTCAGCGCGCCTGGGACAAACTGGAACAGGACAACCGCAAGGTCAACGGGCAATATTTCCACGAACGACTGCTGCACAAATGGGCCTTCCTCACAGAAGTGCGCGAAGACCAGGTAGAAGTGGTGGTGCGTTGCCACGATCCGGCCCATTTTATGGCCAAAGTGTATTCCAAAAACGGAAAAGTACCGGTAGAACAACGCAGCATCCGCTCGGCCGCTGTGGCCGAAGTAAGCACCCCCGTTTCCCTGCAGGATGTGAACATTGGCGACAACAAAGCGTTGGTACGTGGTAAAAATGTGACGGCTGTATGCAATACGGCACGCAGGTTTTTGGTTAACACGTATAAAGGCAAGGGAACACCCGTTTTGTGGAAGGCCCGTGTGGACAGTTCTTATACCGCCTACGACGAATTTATTTTGGAAGTAACCCACTTAAGTTACGAAATTTGTCCGGACGGATACTTCGAATACCACCGAATTTACGTCAAGGGTCTTCAAAAGGGTGAAGATGTCGAACTCTCCTGGGAATTTCAGGGCAAATACGGTTCCGGCATTGTTTTCCCGCCCCGAAAGAATGACTACAAGGACATGGATCTGAAATACAAGAGCAATCTGGAGGAATACCAAAGGCGGCTCTTTAAAAAATTAACGGATTACCTTCGCCAATGACAACTTCAGAAACATCCACTATCGCCAGGTCAATGGCAGATACTGACGCAACAACCAACACAGCCCCGGCGGCGCCGCTGTCGCCCCGTACGCGTATCGCGCGGCTTATCCTCATTTATCACTTCATCCTGATTGGCGTTTCCTGCGTGTTCTATATTCTGCGCGGGTTCGACTTCGAAGAGTTTACGTCCCTCATGGGCGTATTGGCGCCGATCACAGCCTTATATGGCGGTGCAGTGTTCCGTTTTCTCGGTCGCAGCATCACCGAACCCAACCTGACGGCACAGAACGGGTTTCCGATCAACAGCCTGGTCAAATGGCTGGTGCATGGCCACTTTATTGTAGTACTCACCCTGATTACCATCAAAGCGCTGGCGCCCAATGTGCTCAATTTTCAGGATATGACCATGTTCCTCACACTGGTCGAGTCGGCACTCGGTGTGTACATGGGCAATATTATTCTGGCCTTGTTTGAAGGAAAAAGCACTGAAAAGTAGGAGGCTTAGAGGTATTCCCGCAGAGGTGTTTTCCTTCGTAGAGTAATTTTCTGTAGAGTAATTTCCCGCAGATGGCGCAGATTTACCCGCAGATTTACGCAGATCGTAGAGTACACTTATTTCTTCCAAACGATAGTAAGGTGTACTCTACGATCTGCGTAAATCTGCGGGTAAATCTGCGCCATCTGCGGGAAATTACTCTACGAGGGAAAAAAACTCTGCAGAAACCCCTCACTCCACCACCTGCAATTTCGCAAACTTCAGCACGATCCGCCGCTCCTCCATATCGTCGTTTTTGAACTGGATGGTGGCTACCTTATTGTCTTTGGGCCCTTCTACGTGGCTCACTTTTCCCTCCCCGAATTTGAGGTGCAGTACTGTAACGCCTGGAACGATGACTTCCGGTGGCGAGGCTTTGAAATCGGCCGGCGCTACTGCTGGCGCAGCACTTTTGGCCTGTCGCAGGCGTGGCGTCGCGAAATTCCCGCTGACGCTGGCACGGGCCGGCGCCGACTCGCGCACCATCGACTGCGATTGCCCCCGAGCCTGACCGATGCCGCCCAGAAATTCAAAATGCTCCAGTCCGATTTCTTCCAGAAAACGAGACGGTTCGCTCACCCGGATTTGCCCGAAACGATAACGGTTTTGTGCAAATGAAATGGTGAGAAATTCCTTGGCCCGCGTGATCGCCACATAAAAAAGGCGGCGTTCCTCATCCAGTCCGTTCATATCTTCCATCGACATAAAAGAGGGAAACAGGTTTTCCTCCATACCCGTCACAAAAATGCTGCGGTATTCGAGGCCTTTCGCTGCGTGAACGCTCATCAGCGTAATGTGGTCGCCAGTGTCATTTTTTTCATCGGCATCGGTCAGCAGTGTGATGGTTTGCAGGTAAGCCGCCAGCGTGTGGCCCATATCCACGCCATCCGATTCGGGCAGTACGATTTCCGTGTTGGAGGCCGGCGCATTGTCCGTAAATTCGGAAATGGCGTCGAGCACGGCATTCACGTTTTCGAGGCGGCCGATACCTTCCGGGCTGGTGTCGCCTTTCAGCATTTCAAACAGGCCCGATTTGCGCAGGATGTCCGATGCCAGGCGAAAGGCCGATTCGGTGTCGGCCCGGCGTTGCCAGTCTTCCACCATATGGCGGAAATTGGCCAGCGATTTCCGGGCGCGGTCGGTCACATCCAGGTCGGGCAGCATCATGGCCTCCCACATGGTGAGGTTGTACTGTCCGGCGAGCGCGCTGAGTTTGTCCACCGTCGCGTCGCTGATACCGCGGGTGGGAAAATTGATGATACGCCGCAGGGCTTCCTCGTCGCGCGGGTTGACGGCCAGGCGCAAGTAGGCCACAAAATCCTTTACCTCCTTGCGCTGGTAGAACGACATGCCGCCGAATACCCGATAAGTGAGGTTCAGGCGGCGGAGGTGTTCCTCAAATTTGCGGCTTTGCGAGTTGGTGCGGTACAGGATGGCAATTTCTGAATTAGCCAGGTGGTAGCGGTGTTTGTGTTCGAGAATGAGGTCGGCCACGCGGCGGCCCTCCTCGTCGTCGGTCACACATTTCAGCAATTTGATTTTGTGGCGGTCTTCCTTGTCGGTCCAGATCGTTTTGGGCAGTTGCCGGCGGTTGTGGGAAATGACCTCGTTGGCGGCCGATACGATGTGGTGGGTACTGCGATAGTTTTGTTCGAGTTTGAACGTTTGCAGGGTAGGGTAGTCCTTTTCAAAATCGAGGATATTGTCAATGGTAGCGCCACGGAATGCGTAGATACTTTGCGCATCGTCGCCCACCACGAATACATTTTCTGTGCTACCCGGGTATTTCAGCAGGCGGCGCAGGATGGCGTATTGCAGGAAGTTGGTGTCCTGAAACTCGTCGACGTGGATATACTTGAATTTACGCTGGTATTTCTCGAGTACCCCGTCGGGGTTGTCGCGAAACAGCCGATAGAGTTGAAACAGCAGGTCGTCGAAATCCATCGCGCCGGAGCGCTGGCAGCGCAATACATACTTTTCATATATATCTACGATGTAAGGGCGTTTGGCAGCGCGGTCCTGCTGCATCATATCGGCGTTTTCCCGATAGGCTTTTGGCGTAATCAGGTTGCTTTTCGACAGGGAAATACGCGAGCGAATGGCCGAGGCATTATAAGTATTCGGATCGAGGTTCATTTCCTTGATGATCGCCCGCAATACGCTGGTTGTGTCGTCGGTATCGTAAATGGAAAACGAAGCCGGGTACCCGATGCGCGTGGCTTCCGAGCGCAGGATGCGTGCAAACACCGAGTGGAAAGTACCCGCCCACACCTGTTGCGCTTTGGGGCCTACCACTTTTTCGATGCGGTCTTTCATTTCGCGCGCCGATTTGTTGGTAAACGTCAGCGTCAGGATTTCCCAGGGCGCAATGCCTTTTTCGAGCAGGTGCGCGATGCGATAGGTCAACACCCGTGTTTTGCCCGAGCCAGGCCCCGCTATCACCAGCACCGGGCCTTCCGTTGTGGTAACGGCTGCGCGTTGTACAGGATTGAGTTCGTCGAGATAGGTCATGTCGGGAATTAGAAGTGAGAATTGAGAAGCGAGAGGTGAGACTGCGTAGATTACACCTGTCAAATTAAACCCCTCGCGAAGGTACGCGGCCGGAGGGAGGGAGAAAAGGAATTTTAAATAAAATGTTTCAATTTGGTTATCCGTTATCGGTTATTAGTTATTAGGGGTGGTAGGGGGCCATCTGTACAACTATTTGGCTACCCCGAAAGGGACGTCAGACAGTTGTATAGATGGCCCCCTACCACCCCTAATAACTAATAACCGATAACGGATAACTTTTTTCAAGAAAATTTTCAACTCTATTTGGTTTTTCAAATCCCTTGTGCTTACCTTTGCGGGCGCTTTTGAAGCAAGGGGTACAAAATTCAATTTTGTTTCGCCTCCTTCGAAGTGTTGAAATTGAAATTTTAAATTCTTTTCAGGGTAATGAATCAGAAAATTCGCATCAAACTCCGGTCTTACGACTACAACTTGGTAGACAAGTCTACCGAGAAAATCGTGAAGACTGTACGTGCGAGTGGAGCCGTCGTAACTGGCCCGATTCCGCTGCCGACCGAGAAAGAAATATTCACCGTGCTGCGTTCTCCGCACGTGAATAAGAAGGCTCGTGAGCAGTTCCAGTTGCGCACCCACAAGCGCTTGATTGAAATTTATACACCGACGCAAAAAACGGTGGACGCTCTCTCCAAGTTGGAACTGCCGAGCGGTGTTGACATTCAAGTCAAACTCACCTAATTCGCATCATTCTTAAGGAGTCAAGTCTGTTGTTTCCGAAGGTATTCAAAGTGGTGGCGTTTACGTACTAACTGAATACATTCGAAAGCGGTTCCGATTCACGGAAGATCGCTTTTCGTATGTCGGCACTTTTCGAAGCACTGCTTGAAAGAAATTCATACATATCGTTCAATTCCATAAACGACAAAACAGTGAACGGTCTGATTGGCAAAAAAATCGGCATGACCAGCATCTACGACAACAACGGTAAGAACGTTGCGGTCACGATCATAGAGGCAGGCCCCTGCGTGGTAACGCAAGTTCGCACGGAAGAAACGGACGGCTATTCTGCCCTCCAACTTGCTTTCGGCGATCGCAAGGCAAAAAATACACCGAAAGCCCTCATGGGTCACTTCAAAAAAGCAGGTGTAGAAGAGCCTTTGCACAAAGTACAGGAGTTTCGCAACTCCAGCCTTTCCAAAAATCTCGGCGACGAAGTAACAGTGTCCGATGTATTTGCAGAAGGCGACAAAGTAGTAGTAACCGGCACCTCCAAAGGTAAAGGTTTCCAGGGCGTTGTTCGTCGCCACGGCTTCGGCGGTGTGATGCAGCAAACCCACGGTCAGCACAACCGTCTGCGCGCTCCGGGTTCGCTCGGTAACTCGTCTTTCGCTGCCAAGGTAATGAAAGGCATGCGCATGGCAGGTCACATGGGCGCCGCTCAGGTGAAAGTGCGTAAACTGCAGATTATCAAAGTGTTCCCAGACCAGAATATCATCCTGATCAAGGGTGCTATCCCCGGCCACAAGGGCGCTTATGTAACGATTGAAAAATAATTTTTTGACCAATACTAATTTCTTCGGAAATGCAAATTTCGGTCTATAACATCAAAGGCGAATCCACGGGCCGTTCAGTGAACCTCCCGGATGAGATTTTCGGCATCGAACCACACGAACACAGCGTATGGCTCGACGTGAAACGCTACCTCGCGGCACAACGCCAGGGTACGCATAAATCCAAAGAACGCAGCGAGATCAGCGGCTCTACCCGCAAACTCCATAAGCAGAAAGGTACCGGTGGCTCCCGTAAGGGCGACATCAACAACCCGCTGTACCGTGGTGGTGGCCGTGTATTCGGCCCGCGCCCGCGCAACTACGATATTCAGGTGAACGCCAAAGTGCGCCGCCTGGCTCGTCGCAGCGCTCTGTCGGCCAAAGCGAAAGCAGGTAACCTCTTCATCGTGGAAGATTTCTCGTTCGACGCTCCCAAAACCAGCCAGTTCCTGGCTATTCTGAAAGCGCTGAACGTGGCTGATAAAAAACCGCTGACCGTTACAGGCGCTTACGACCAAACGCTGTACCTGTCGTGCCGCAACATCGCCAAGGCATCTATCGCTCCTGCCACCGACCTGAATACTTATCAGATCGTACAGGCCGGTGCCATCGTGATCGCTGAAAGCGCCATTGAAAAAATTAAAGAAAATTGCGCGTAAGGTTATTAGTTATTAGTTATTAAGTTATTGGTAATCAACCACTCAGTAACAAATAACGAATAACAAATAACCAATAACAAAACTGTTATGGCTAAGCAAATTCTCATCCGGCCGGTCATCACCGAGAAATCGACGAAACTCGCCGACAAGCGCAACACCTACTCTTTTGTGGTGGACAAAGGCGTGAATAAAATCGAAATCAAAAACGCCGTCGAAAAACAATTCAATGTGTCGGTCGACAGCGTAAATACGGCAGTGATGCCAGGCAAACCAAAATCTCGCAGCACGAAGACGGCTGTGGTGCGCGGTACGAAATCCTCCTATAAAAAGGCCTTCGTTACCCTCACTCCAGGTGAAACCATCGACATCTTCGGCAGCACAGAAGAATAAAAAGTTAATAGTTATTAAGTTATTAGTTATAAGGGTATTGCCCAGGCTCTCCAGCCAAGAGCAATCTCCACCAATAACCAATAACCAATAACCAATAACATAAAAACAATGGCAGTTAAGAAATTCAATCCGCTGACGCCGGGACAACGTTTCCGGGTAGCCATTACGAAAGAGGAACTGACAAAAGGCGCGAAACCTGAAAAGTCGCTCCTGGTCACGATTGGCAGCACCGGCGGTCGCAACAGCGACGGTCACCGCACTATGCGCAATCGTGGTGGTGGTCACAAACGCCGCTATCGCTTTATCGACTTCCGTCGTGATAAAGAAGGCGCCGCTACCGTTCAGTCCATCCAGTATGACCCGAATCGCAGCGCCCACATCGCTCTGCTTCAGTACGAAGACGGCGAAAAGAGTTACATCATTGCTCCGAAAGGCCTCACCGCCGGCCAGGTAATCTTCTCCGGCCGCGGCGTCGCCCCCGAAACGGGCAACTGCCTCTACCTCTCGGAAGTGCCTCTGGGTGCTTTCATCCACAATATCGAAATGCAGCCTGGCCAGGGTGGCGTACTCGTGCGCAGCGCCGGTAACAGCGCCCAGATGATGGGCCGTGAAGACCGCTACGCCGTAGTAAAACTCCCTTCTGGCGAAACCCGCCGCATCCTGCTGACCTGCCGCGCTACCATCGGTATCGTAGGCAACGTCGACCACAGCCTCGAAGTGCTCGGTAAAGCAGGTCGTATGCGCTGGAAAGGCTGGCGCCCACGTACGCGTCCGGTGGTGATGAACCCCGTCGACCACCCGATGGGTGGTGGTGAAGGCCGCGCTTCTGGTGGTCACCCACGTACACGCAAAGGTCTGAAAGCAAAAGGCGCTAAAACGCGCAGCCGCACCAAGGCTTCCAATGCACTGATTATCAGCCGTCGCAAAACGGGTAAGTAATAAAATTTAACCGGAACTCAAACTCGTAACCGAGATATGCCGCGTTCACTTAAAAAAGGCCCTTACATCCACCATACATTGCTGGAAAAAGTGGCCAAATCCAAACAAAGCAACCGCAAACAGGTCATCAAAACCTGGAGCCGTGCATCCATGATCATTCCCGATATGGTCGGTGAAACAATCGCAGTGCACAATGGTAAAACGTTTGTACCTGTATTCGTAACGGAAAACATGGTAGGCCACAAACTCGGAGAATTCTCTCCGACGCGTAACTTCCGTGGTCACGCCGGTAATAAAAAGTAATTAGGGACGTCGGGGAAAAGAAAAGGGCAAAAGGCAACTTGCAAACTGCAAATGACAAATATGTCCTGATCTCTTACTCGATCTCAAATTTAAATAAACAATGGAAGCAGTAGCTAAACTGAGAAATTGTCCGATGTCGCCGCGCAAAATGCGTCTCGTGGTAGACAACATCCGCGGTAAAAAGGTGGTTGATGCCCTCGGCATTCTGAAATACACCAATAAAGAAGCAGCTGTATGGCTCGAAAAACTCGTCCTGTCCGCTGTCAACAATTGGGAGCAGAAATCCGAACAGGCCGGCACTGCTGACGACTACGAGCTCTACATCAAAACGGCCTTCGTGGATCCGGGCGGTATTATCTACCGCTTCCTGCCGGCTCCGCAAGGACGTGCATACCGGGTACGCAAACGCCGCAACCACGTAACCATCGTGGTCGCCAACCGTGTAGCGCTCGATAGCGAACAAAACTCATAGACTTCACTCATTCGCACATCCTCATTCAGAATATGGGTCAGAAAGCAAATCCGATTGGTAACCGCCTGGGCATTATCCGCGGTTGGGATTCTAACTGGTATGCCGATAAAGACTACGGTCTTAAAGTAGTAGAAGACGAAAAAATTCGCAACTACTTGCGTGCACGCCGCCCGAAAACGGCTACGGCCGACCCGCGCGATCGCAACAAACCGATGCAAAACGGTATCAGCCGTGTTGTGATCGAACGTACCATGAAGCGCGTTACCGTCACCATCCACACCAGCCGTCCCGGTATCATCATCGGTAAAGGTGGTAAGGAAGTTGACCTTATTAAAGAAGAACTCAAAGTGCTCACGGGCAAAGATGTTCAAATCAACATCTTCGAAATCCGTAAGCCCGAACTCGATGCGAACATCGTTGGCGAACAAATCGCCAAACAAATCGAAGCCCGTATCAACTACCGTCGTGCTATCAAAGGCGCAATCCAGGGCACCATGCGTGCCGGCGCCGAAGGTATCAAAGTACGTATCAGCGGTCGTGTAGGTGGCGCCGAGATCGCTCGCAGCGAGGAATACAAAGAGGGCCGTACGCCCCTGCACACCTTCCGTGCCGATATCGACTACGCCTGGGTAGAAGCCCATACCGTATACGGTAAAATCGGTATCAAAGTGTGGCTGTTCAAAGGCGAAGTCCTCACCAAACGCGAACTGACTCCATTCGCAGCAGCAGAAGGTACCGGCGGTGATCGTCGGGATGGCGATCGCGGCGGAGATCATCGTGGCGGAGACCGTCGCGGTGGAGATCGCGGAGATCGTCGCGGCGGAGATCGTGGCGAGCGCGGTGAACGCGGCGAACGCCGGGAAGGCGGCGATCGCAGAGGCGGTGGCAACCGTGGCGGTGGTAACAACCGTGGCGGCGGCGGACGCAGATAAAAAAGGCAACAGGCAAAAAGCAAGGGGCAAAATAGAAATGCCCACTCCTAATTGCCTCTTATTAACAAGTGCCAACCATTGATAATCTTGTATTGTGTCGTACCTTTGCAGCCCGTTTTCGGGAAATGAAGAAGGTGACAATATAAAACATTGATTGACAGGCTTTTAAATTGACCTACGATGTTACAGCCAAAACGTCAAAAATATCGCAAGCAACACAAAGGCCGCAACCGCGGGCTTGCTCATAAAGGAAGTTCCATCTCTTTCGGCTCTTTCGGCCTGAAATCGCTGGAATTCAGCCGGATCACCAGCCGTCAGATCGAGTCCGCTCGTATCGCCCTGACGCGTAACATGAAAAGGGAAGGAAAGGTGTGGATCCGTATTTTCCCGGACAAGCCGCTGACCTCCAAACCAGCCGAGGTGCGTATGGGTAAAGGTAAAGGCGCCGTCGACCACTACGTGTGCGAAGTACAACCAGGTCGCGTACTGTTCGAAGTGGAAGGTGTAAGCCAGGAACTGGCCTACGAATCGCTCCGCCTCGCAGCACAAAAACTGCCGGTGTTGTGCAAAGCAGTCACCCGCTACGATTTTGAAGGATAATTAAATAGTTTAGAGTTGAGAAGTTTGACGTTGAGATACTCAACCCTCAGCACCTCAACCCATCAACTGATAAACTACACAAACATAAAACAATGGCAAAGGAGAAATTAGAACTTGCTGACATGACTGTCGCCGACCTGCAAGCCGAACTGGCAAGCCTGGAAAACGAATATCAGCAAATGAAATTCGACCATGCGGTCAGAGGCATCGCCAACCCGATGGAACTGCGCGATGTTCGCCGCAATATCGCCCGCATCCTGACGGAAAGCCGCAAACGCGAATTAGCCGTGATGACCCCCGAACAACTGGAACTGCGTTCCAAACTGCGGGCTCGTCGCCGTCGCCAGAAATAAAAGCGTTCAACTCAATTACATCTCAATAGATGGAAGCAGTAGTAAGAAATCTTCGCAAGCAGAAAACCGGTGTGGTGGTTTCCAATAAAATGGACAAAACCATCGCCGTCAAGGTGGAGCGCCGCCTGATGCACCCGCTGTACGGAAAATTCGTAAAGCGTTCCAAGAAATTCTTCGCACACGACGAAGAAAACACTTGTAACATTGGCGACACCGTGCGCATCATGGAAACGCGCCCGCTCAGCAAAATGAAACGCTGGCGCCTGGTCGAAATCATCGAAAGAGCGAAATGATTTTTAGTTATGAATGATGAATGTGAAGGAAGAATAAGGAGATGCAATGCTCACTACTCACCACTCACTACTCACCAGACATAACTCATAACTCATAACTAATAAAGATTATGATTCAGCAAGAATCTCGTTTGAATGTGGCAGATAACTCCGGTGCCAAAGAGGTGCTCTGCATCCGCGTACTGGGCCACACCCGCCAGCGTTACGCCGGCGTGGGCGACAAGATTGTCGTAACGGTGAAAGACGCTTCTCCAGGCGGCGTGAAAAAAGGTACGGTGTCCAAAGCCGTTATCGTGCGCACCCGCAAGGAAATTCGTCGCAAAGACGGCTCTTACATCCGTTTTGACGACAATGCAGTCGTGCTTCTGAACGCTTCCGACGAGCCACGCGGCACGCGTATCTTCGGACCAGTTGCCCGCGAACTGCGCGATAAGGACTACATGCGTATTATCTCATTGGCTCCTGAAGTACTCTAATCAGCAATTTCAAATTAGCGCATTTTCAAAATGGCTACGAAAAATAATGTAAAGCGTTTCGCACCCAAACTGCACGTCCGCAAAGGCGATACAGTGATGGTAATTGCCGGCGACGACAAAGGCAAAACGGGCCAGGTGCTCCAGGTTTTTCCCGATAAAAACCGCGCCATCGTTGAAGGCATTAACATGGTGACCAAACACGTAAAGGCTTCTCAAACCGAGGAAGGTGGTATCCAGCAAATGGAAGCAAGCATCCACCTGTCCAACCTCGCACACGTGGACCCCAAATCCGGGGAAGCCACGCGTATCGGACGCCGCGTTGAATCTAACGGCGAAAAGGTTCGCTTTTCTAAAAAATCCGGAAACATCATCAAGTGATGAAATACGTACCTCGTCTTAAAACAAAATATCAGAATGAAGTTGTACCTGCGCTGATGAAGCAGTTCAACTACTCTTCTGTCATGCAGGCGCCACGCCTCTTGAAGATCTGTATCAACCAGGGCATCGGCGATGCTACGGGCGATAAAAAAATGATCGAAACGGCTGCCAACGAACTGACTACTATCGTCGGCCAGAAAGCAGTACCTACCAAGGCTCGTACCTCGGTGTCGAACTTCAAACTTCGCGAAGGTATGCCGATCGGTGTACGCGTTACCCTGCGCGGCGAGCGTATGTACGAATTCCTCGATCGCTTTATCTCGATCGCAATGCCCCGCGTGCGCGACTTCCGTGGTATCAACGACAAATCGTTCGACGGCCGTGGCAACTTCACGATGGGTATCACCGAACAGATCATCTTCCCGGAAATCGACATCGATAAAGTGTCGAAAATCATGGGTATGGACGTCTCTTTCGTTACCTCGGCCAACACCGATGCAGAAGCATACGCCCTGCTGAAAGAAATTGGTCTTCCATTTGTAAAGAAATAACTCACACTCAATCAGATATAGCGCAAAATGGCTAAGAAATCTATCATTGCCCGTGAGAAAAAACGCGAACGCCTGGTGGCTAAATATGCTACCCTGCGCAAGAAGTTGAAAGAAGCCGGCGACTACGATGCACTGGATAAACTCCCGCGCAACGCAAACCCGATTCGTTTGCACAACCGCTGCCTGCTCACTGGCCGTCCGAAAGGATACATGCGCAAGTTCGGTATCTGCCGTGTGAAGTTCCGCGAAATGGCTCTGTACGGCAAAATTCCAGGCGTAACCAAAGCATCCTGGTAAAATCTAAGTGTTCGGGTGTTTTGGTGTTTAGTGTCTTTCCGTGTCATTCACGAAAACACGAAAACACTAAAAAACGAAAACACTTAAAACACAACTCTTTTCAGATTACAATCAATCGAGAATATACAATGCACGTCACTGACCCGATAGCAGACTATTTGACCCGCATCCGCAACGCGCAGATGGCAGGCCATCGCATCGTAGAGATTCCGGCTTCCCGCATGAAGAAGTCGATCACTGAAATCTTGTACGATCAGGGTTACATTCTCAAATACACATTCGAGGACAAAACTCCTGAAAATAAACAGGGCATCATCAAAATTGCACTGAAATACGACGCGGCTACCAAACTGCCCGTTATTCGCGAACTCGTGCGCGTAAGCCGCCCGGGTCTGCGTAAATTCTCCGGTGCAACCGATATTCCCCGCATCATCAACGGACTGGGCGTGATGATCGTGTCGACCTCTAAAGGCGTCATGACCGACAAAAAAGCCCGTGAAATGAACGTTGGCGGCGAATTGCTTTGCTATGTTTCCTAATCAACTAAGCGTCAAACACTTAGAAATAAGAACTTATTTGCGATATGTCACGCATTGGTAAAATGCCGATTCCAATTCCGGCAAAAGTGGAAGTTTCGGTCGCATCCGACAACACGGTTACCGTTAAAGGCCCGAAAGGCAGCCTTTCTCAAAAAGTAGACCCCGATATCAAAGTCGAGGTAGAAGACGGTACCCTCACGGTGACGCGCCCTACTGATCAGAAGCGGCACAAAGCCATGCACGGCTTGTATCGCGCCCTCCTCAATAACCTCGTTACCGGCGTAAGTGAAGGTTATACCCGCGAGATGGAAGTGATCGGTGTAGGTTACCGCGTAGAGAATCAGGGCAACCTCCTGACCCTCACCATCGGTTACTCCCACCCGGTTATGTTCGCTATCCCGTCGGAAATCAAGGTGACCACAGCCATGGAAAAAGGCTCGGCACCGCTGATCCGCCTGGAAGGTTCCGATAAGGAACTGCTCGGACAGGTATGCGCTAAAATCCGCTCCTTCCGCAAACCTGAGCCCTACAAAGGAAAGGGTATCATGTTCAAAGGTGAAACAATCCGTCGCAAGGCTGGTAAAACCGCCGGCGGCAAGAAGTAATAACAACCCGACGGGCCGGTTGATCTGTCTTCCGCCCGTCCTTGTGTTCCTGCAATTATCATTGTTTTCCCGGTCGGTAATCGGGAGAGCGTAAATGAATAAAAATAATGAAACGCACTAAAAAGCAAAGTCGCCAGCGCATTCACCTGCGTATCCGCAAGAAAGTGAACGGCACTGCAGAGCGTCCGCGCCTGAGCGTGTTCCGCTCCAACAAATCCATCTACTGCCAGGTTATCAACGACCTGACAGGGCATACAGTGGCTTCGGCTTCTTCTGCCGGTTTGACTGGAACGAAACAGGAACAGGCAGTAGCAGTGGGCAAACTCATCGCCGAGCGCACCAAAGCAGCAGGTATCGAGTCCGTGGTTTTCGACCGCGGCGGTTACCTCTACCACGGCCGCGTTAAATCCCTGGCTGATGGCGCTCGCGAAGGTGGCCTGCAGTTCTAAATGAAATAAAAGGCAAAGGGCAGGAGGCAATGCCAAATACCCGGCCCTCTGAATAAAAATTACATCAACATCTCAACCATAGCTCGTCAAAAATGGCACGGCAAGAAAGAGAAAGAGATAATTCCCGCACTTCCGAAGATTCGGGTCTCAAAGAAAAACTCGTTGCGCTCAACCGCGTAGCCAAAGTAACCAAAGGTGGTCGTACGTTCAGCTTCGCCGCTGTAGTAGTGGTAGGCGACGGTAAAGGCCGCGTAGGTCAGGGCCTGGGCAAAGCGCGCGAGGTATCCGAAGCAATCGCCAAAGCGGTGAAAGATGCGGAAAAGAACCTCGTGAAAGTGCCCGTGCTCAACGGCACCATCCCGCACGAAGCACACGGCAAATTCGACGCAGGTCGCGTACTGATCAAGCCGGCCGCTCACGGTACGGGTGTAATCGCCGGCGGCGCCATGCGTGCCGTACTCGAAATGGCAGGCATCCACGACGTGTTGGCTAAATCGCAAGGTTCTTCCAACCCGCACAACGTGGTGAAAGCCACCATCGCGGCCCTGTCGAGCCTGCGTAGCCCGGTCGAAATCGCCCGTCAGCGCGGTATCTCCATGGAAAAACTGTTCAATGGTTAATCAATATCAGCACAACTGATAACAGATAACCGATAACTGATAACAAGACATGAGCAAGGTAAAAATCACCCTCGTCAAAAGCCCGATTGACAAAACAAAACGGCAAAAAGACACGCTGATCGCGCTGGGTTTCCGCAAAGTGAACCAAACCGTCGAGCATGAAAACAATGCTCAGATCAACGGAATGATCCGGGTAGTACACCACCTGGTTCAGGTAGAAAATGCCTGAAATCAAAAAAGGCAATAGACAAATTGCAAAAAGCAAAATAGTTTTCTCGCTTTTGAGAAACTATTCAAACAAAACATCAAAAACCTGTTGAGGGTCTTACCCCCACCGGGTTTTCATATCGAATAAAACACAGCAATGGAACTCAATAATCTTCGTCCGGCACAGGGTTCTGTGAAAAAGTCGAAACGTATTGGTCGCGGAACGGGCTCCGGCCGCGGCGGTACTTCCACACGCGGTCACAAAGGTGATAAAGCCCGTAGCGGCTCGAAAGAGAAACGCCACTTCGAAGGCGGCCAGACGCCTATGCAACGCCGTCTGCCAAAACGCGGCTTTAAAAACATCAACCGCGAAGAATACACACCGCTCAATCTGAGCGCCATCGAAGGATATGTGCAAAAATCCGGCAACTCCAGCCTCGACATCGCTGCCCTCATCGCAGCAGGCCTGGCAAAAGCCAGCCACAAGGTGAAAGTACTCGGACACGGCACCCTGACTTCCAAGGTAAATATCAAAGCGCACGCAGTTTCTGCAGCGGCCAAAGCCGCCATCGAAGCGGCTGGCGGAAGTGTTGAACTGGTTTAAATCCATCCTTCTCGGCAATGAAACTATTTACGGTTCTCAAAAATATCTGGAGTATCAAAGAACTCCGCCAGCGCATCCTCTTTACGCTGGGTTTATTGTTGGTATACCGTGTGGGCACTTTTGTGGTATTGCCGGGGGTTGTTCCGGCAGCGCTCGACAAAGCAGCACAAAACCGCGGTTCCAATGACCTGCTCGGTCTGATCAACGTATTCACAGGTGGCGCTTTCGATAATGCCGCTATTTTTGCACTCGGTGTAATGCCTTATATCACGGCTTCCATCATTGTGCAGTTGCTCGGCTTCGCAGTGCCCTACTTCCAGCGCCTTCAAACCAAGGAAGGGGAAAGTGGCCGCAAACAGATCAACCAGATTACCCGCTTGCTCACTGTTGCCATTACACTGGTGCAGGGTGGCGGTTACCTCCAGTTGATCCGCAGCACGCCAGGCGCCGTTACACCGGAAATTTCCGATGGCCTGTTCTGGTTTACCAATATCATCATCCTGACTGCCGGTACTATCTTCTGTATGTGGCTCGGCGAACGGATTACTGATAAAGGCATTGGCAACGGTACTTCCCTGATCATTCAGGCCGGTATCATCGCCCGCCTCCCGCAGGCTTTCGTGTTTGAGTTCCAGAAACTCTTCGGCGACAACAAACTGCTGCTGTTCTTCATCGAAATGGCGTTCTTCTTCCTGATCGTACTGGCTACTATCCTGGTTATCCAGGGCGTACGCCGCATTCCGATTCAGTTTGCCAAACGCATGGTGGGCCGCTCCGGTGGTTCGATGCCCGCAGCCAGCGCCCGCGATTACCTGCCCCTGAAAGTAAACTCTGCCGGTGTAATGCCGATCATCTTCGCCCAGGCGCTGATGTTCCTGCCTGCTACCGCCTACCAGTATCTGGCAGGCACCCAGGCCAATACCGGTCGCATACACATGTTCAGCGACATCTATTCATTGGGGTACAATGTTGCATTTTTCCTGCTGATTGTCATTTGCACCTATGTTTACACGGCGCTGATGATCAACCCGCAGAACTACGCTGAATACCTGAAACGCAACAATGCTTTCGTTCCGGGTGTTAAACCGGGTGAAGCAACCTCCGATTATATCGACAATATCATGACCCGCATCACACTGCCGGGCGCTGTGTTCCTCGGTATCCTCGGTATCATGCCGTCTATCGCTGCTACCTTCGGTATCAACCAGCAATTCGCCCTGTTCTTCGGTGGTACTACACTGCTGATCATGGTGGGTGTTGCACTCGATACCCTGCAAGTCATCGAAAGTTACCTGCTGACGCAGAAATACGACGGTCTTATCAAATCGGGCCGCATCCAGGGTCGTGCTACGCAAGGCCTTCAGGTAGGGCAGCCGCAGTAACAACTACATGGGACTTTTCGGTTCTGGTAAAGAAGGCAAAAGAGTCTTCTATAAAACCAAAGAAGAAATTGAATTGATGCGCAACGCCAACATGCTGGTGTCTAAAACACTGGGATACATGGGTACGTTGCTCAAACCGGGAATCACCGGCAAGGAACTGGATAGAGCCGCTGAGGAGTTTATCCGCGACCACAAAGCCCGGCCTGCTTTTAAAGGCTATGGCTCGCCGCACAATCCCTTCCCGGGATCGCTTTGTATCTCGTACAACGACATCGTCGTACACGGGATCCCTGGCAACCGCGCTTTCGGTGAAAACGACATCGCTTCCATCGACTGCGGGGTAGAACTGGAGGGCTTCTACGGAGATGCTGCGTTTACCTTCGCTTTTGCAGGGGTCGATGAAGCCACGATGGAACTCCTTCGCGTTACCTACGGCTCTCTTTACAAAGGCATCGAGCAGGCCGTGCATGGTAAAAGAGTAGGCGACATTTCCTTCGCCGTTCAGGATTTCTGCGAACGCCAACATAAATACGGCGTGGTGCGCGACCTGGTCGGACACGGAGTCGGACGTTCCTTACACGAAGAACCCGAAGTGCCGAACTTCGGAAAACGCGGAAAAGGCCCCGTCCTGATGGAAGGTCTCGTGATCGCCATCGAACCGATGGTCAATATGGGGGTCAAAGATGTGTATCAGGACAACGACGGATGGACCATCCATACGAGAGACAGAAAGCCGAGCGCGCACTACGAACACTCGGTAGCCGTGCAGAAAGGAAAGGCCGATATTCTCTCGACACATGAATTTATTTTGGATGCTGTAAAAAATAACAATTCATTGAGGGAAATATCCCCAAAAAGTTAGACCTTTGCAGCCCAAAATTGAAAAGGCATTCTATGTCAAAAGAGGACATCATAAAACAAGACGGAGAAGTAGCGGAAGCACTCTCCAACGCCAATTTTAAAGTGCGCCTGGAGAATGGTCACGTCATTCTGGCTACCATCTCCGGAAAAATGCGCATGAACTACATTCGGATTTTGCCTGGTGACAAAGTCTCGGTTGAAATGTCGCCCTACGATTTGACGCGGGGCCGCATTATTTACCGATACAAATAGTCAAGGTGAGAAATATAATTGTTGCAAACTGAAAATACGCCCGACATGAAGGTTAAACCGTCTATCAAAAAGCGTTCGGTTGATTGCAAAATTGTTCGCCGGAAAGGCAAACTGTACGTAATCAACAAGAAAAACCCGAAATTCAAACAGCGTCAAGGCTAAAACCCGGCGCCCGGCTTGTGCCCGTTGGCACGTGTCGGCACCTTATCAAGGATACAACAAATCAACAATAGAATATGGCACGTATTGCTGGTGTGGATTTGCCCCGGAATAAAAGAGGGCTCATCGGTCTGACCTATATCTACGGAATCGGCGTTGCTTCGGCAAAAGACATTCTGGAGAAAGCAGGTATTGACGAAAACACAAAAGTGGATCAATGGACCGACGAGAACATCAAGTCCATTACCCGCATCATTGCCGACGACTACCGTACGGAAGGTCAGCTGCGCTCTGAGGTGCAATTGAGTATCAAACGCCTCATGGACATCGGCTGCTACCGTGGTCTTCGTCACCGTAAAGGCCTGCCGCTGCGTGGCCAACGCACCCGTACCAACGCACGTACCCGTAAGGGCAAACGTAAAACGGTGGCCAACAAGAAAAAAGCAACCAAGTAATCAGCCTGTACGGATTCCTGTTCCGTTACTACTGGTTTCTTCCATAAGTTTTAAAGCACACTACCATATACGATGGCAAAAGGAGCTGCAAAAAAAGTTGTTAAGCGCAAAGTGAAAATTTCCCCCGAAGGAATCGTCTTCATTCGGGCCAGCTTCAACAATATCATTATTTCTATCACCAACAAGCAAGGTGAAGTCGTGTCTTGGGCATCTGCCGGTAAAGCAGGTTTCCGTGGTTCCAAGAAAAACACCCCTTACGCTGCACAAGTAGCTGCCAACGATGCCGCCAAAACGGCTTTCGAAGCAGGTATGCGCACTGCCGAGGTGTTTGTAAAGGGCCCTGGCTCCGGTCGTGAAGCGGCTATCCGCGCAATCGACCAATCCGGTATCAAAGTGACCGTCATCAACGACGTAACGCCGATGCCGCACAACGGTTGCCGCCCTCCAAAACGCCGCCGCGTTTAATATTTGCCGCTCACTTCACTCTATTGTCGAATTCTAACACATTCCTGTAAAGAATGGCTCGTTATACTGGACCTACTACTAAAAAAGCCCGCTCGTTCGGCGACCCGATTTTCGGGTTTGACAAAGCCTTTGAACGTCGTAAATATCCCCCAGGCCAACATGGTCTGTCGCGGAAGAAAAAACAGGCTTCCAACTACTCTCTCCAGCTGTCGGAGAAGCAGAAAGCCAAGTACACCTACGGCGTACTGGAGCGTCAGTTCCGCAAAACATTTGTCAACGCTACCCGTCGCCACGGTGTAACCGGTGAGGTATTGCTCCAACTGCTGGAAGCGCGCCTCGACAACACGGTATACCGCCTGGGTATTTCCCCTACCCGCCGCGGCGCACGCCAACTTGTTGGCCACCGCCACGTAACGGTAAACGGCAATGTGGTGAACATCCCTTCCTACTCGCTCAAACCGGGCGACGTAGTAGCGGTGCGCGGCAAATCGAAAGGCCTCGAAGTGGTAACTACCCACGTGGGCGCCAAAACCAGCAATGTACGCCAGTTCGGATGGCTCGAATGGAACCCCGATAAAATGCAGGGTACTTTCCTCGCTTATCCGCAGCGCGACCAGATACCGGAAAAGATCAACGAACAGTTGATCGTAGAGTTGTACTCGAAATAACAACAACAACGAGGAAACGGTTGGCGCACGGTTACGGCGCCAACCATTTTCGCGTTTGTGCTTTCCAATCCTGCCAGCCCCGCCCGATAACCAAATTTTGTTTTCCCACCCTTTTTAAGGAGACTTCCACAATATGAGTATTCTCAATTTCCAAAAGCCTGATAAAATCCTGCTTCAAAAAGCAACCGATTTTGAAGGCACCTTCGAGTTCAAACCGCTGGAGCCGGGTTTCGGCCAAACGGTGGGCAACTCGCTCCGTCGCGTCCTCCTGTCTTCCCTGGAAGGCTATGCCATCAGCGCTGTCCGTATCGGCGGCGTCGATCACGAGTTCGCAACCATCCGTGGCGTAGTTGAAGATGTGGTGGATATTGTACTCAATCTGAAACAAGTACGCCTGAAACAAGTCATTCAGGATGATAAAAACCCCCAGGAGAAAATCTACCTGACCATCAGCGGCCGTGAGGAATTCCGCGCAGGTATGATCGAAGAGTTCAACAACGTGTTCAAAGTGATGAATCCGGACCTGCTCATCTGCCGCATGGAACCGACCATCAACCTCGAAATGGAACTGACCATCAGCAAAGGCCGCGGCTACCAGCCCGCCGATGATGGTGCACCGAAAGACCTCGCCATCGGCGTTATTCCGATCGACGCGATCTACACTCCGATCAAAAACGTGTCCTACAAAGTGGAAAACACCCGCGTAGGCCAACGTACCGACTACGAAAAACTGACGATCGATATTAAAACCGACGGCACGATCCACCCGGAAGACGCTATCCGCGAAGCCAGCCGGATCATGATCCAGCACCTGATGCTGATCACCGACGACAATATCACGTTCGATACGCCAACCAGCCGCGAGGAAAATGTAGTGGACGAACACATCCTCCACATGCGCAAACTGCTGAAAACGTCGCTCGAAGACCTCGACCTCAGCGTTCGCGCCTACAACTGCCTCAAAGCCGCCAAGATCAATACCCTGGCCGAAATGGTGCGCTACGATACCCACGAACTGCTCAAATTCCGCAATTTCGGTAAAAAGTCGCTCGTGGAAATCGAAGAACTCCTGCAAGACAAGGGCCTGACTTTTGGCATGGACCTGGCAAAATACAAACTGGACGAAGAATAAAAAACGAGTTATGAGTTATAAGTTATGAGTTATGAGTGCACACGTAGCGTACTCACCATTCATAACTCATAACTCATAACTCATAACTCTAACAAAGTGTGGTAACCGCATGAGCGCCCAACTGCTGCTCCGGTGCCGCCACCTACAAAAAAGGTACCCGTACCATGAGACACGGAGATAAAGTAAACAACCTCGGACGCACCGCGTCGCACCGCCGCGCACTGCTGGCCAACCTGGCGATCTCGCTGATCGAACACAAACGTATCACCACTACGCTGGCAAAAGCCAAAGCACTGCGTCAGTACGCCGAGCCGCTGATTACGAAATCCAAAGACAACTCTACACACTCCCGTCGTGTAGTGTTCAGTTACCTGCAAAACAAAGACGCCGTAACCGAACTGTTCGGCCCGATCGCTTCCAAAATTGGCGACCGCCCGGGTGGTTACCTCCGCGTGATCAAACTCGGCTTCCGCCGTGGTGATGGCGCTGAAACGGCTATGATCGAATTCGTCGACTTCAACGAAGTGTACAACCCGAACGCCGGCAAAACCCGCGCTGCGAAGAAAACACGTCGTGGTGGCGCCCGCAAAGCCGCTGCAGTAGTCGCTCCCGCTGTAGAAGAGGCTCCTGCCGTAGTGGAAGAAGTAGAAGAAGTAGTCGCAGCACCGGAAGTGGAAGAAGCCGCTCCTGTAGTAGAAGCCGCTGCTGAAGAAGTAGCGCCTGCTGTAGAAGCCGTTGCTGAAACAGCCGAAGAAGCCGCACCGGAAGTAGTAGCAGAAGCCACCGAAGAAGCACCTGCTGCTGACGAAACACCGGCTACCGACGAAGAAGAGAAAAAAGATTAATTCAGATTTGGTGGAGGTGCAAAGGTTCTTACATTTGCACCTCCATTTGAAAGGGGGATTAGCTCAGCTGGCTAGAGCGCTTGCATGGCATGCAAGAGGTCATCGGTTCGACTCCGTTATCCTCCACTACAGAAATAAAAGGCATTGCGCGGTATCGCGTGATGCCTTTTGTCGTTGGGACCTATAAGGTTTTTGAAACCTTACAGGTCTGAAGTATCGTACCCAAGTATAGAAGGCAGTGCATGGTAACGTGAGACCTATAAGGTTTTTAAAACCTTATAGGTCTTAAGTATCATACCCAAGTATCAAAAATCGAGTTCTTCATCAAACCGCCAATCATAACCCTGGTGCCGGGCAATAAAAGCCGCTCGACCACCAAAGCGGTTCATAACAATTTCGCGTTCGATGATACTTTCCTGATTGCTTAAAAATGCAGGGTAGGAACTAAAGCGATAATCGAGCGGGGTGTTACAGAAACCGTGTCGGACAGCATTGAAATGATGATACAATACAACTCGCTCGAAGTAAACAGCGTTTTCTATCGGCTTTCGGCGCAAGTAATCAATAAAAAGCGCACCACGGCGATTGTAGCGTTTGTTGAATGCTTTTGCATACGCATTAAATAGGTTGCTGAATTGTTGCATCACAAACTCCGCATATACCTCGGGATATGTTGCCGGCCGATTTTGTGGCATGGTAAAAATAAGTTCAGCCGGGCTTCGCACCTGAACGGTAAGGTGAAAATGATTAGGTAGCAGCGCATACGAAAAGGTCCGACAAACCGGGGATATGTATTTCCGGTATTTTTCCAGAAAGTACAGGTAATTGGCATCTTCCCTAAAAAGGTTTTCAGTACCCACTGCATGGTTGAAAAGGTGGTATACTTTTCCAGGGAAAAGAGGAGGGTGTAGATTATTCATAATGAAGGTGTTGCAGACAAAATTAGTCGTTTTGATAAAAAAACCTATGAGGTTTTTAAAACCTCATAGGTTTAGTTGTTATCTGCACCAAAATACTGCGTCAGCGCATTGCGTAAATACGCTCTTAATTCCTCCACCAAACGATCCGGCGCCAATACTTTGATTCCAGCCCCCAGAGAAGCCAGTTTTTGTACCAGTTCTACATTTATCATTAGATCAAAGGCAATAATTGTCTGTTCCGACCCGGATTCCAACACCTCAAAAGGTTCCACGAATGGGCTACTCAGAAAATATTTGCCCTGCAAAGGCGTGAATGCAATTACAATGCGCTCCACGCGCCGATCCGACGGCACAGTAATTCCGTATATATGACGCCAGTAAGTAGATGCATCATAATCGGGCGGTTTGTCGTGGAAGTACCCAATGATACGAGGTACTCCCTCGATTCTCTCCAGGGGGAAAACCCGTACAAACTGTTCGGAAGGGTCGTGTGAAAAACCGCCTACATACCAGCGCCGGTCGTAATGCCTTAAAAACCAGGGGTCGAATACATGCTTTTTAGGAGTGCTGGCGTGAAATGCCAGGTAGTCGAACTCCACACGCCGCGATTGATCAATGGCCTCCAGAAAAAAGGGCAGGTGGCGCCCACCATCGTAGCGGGGCAATGGATCGAAATACACCGATTTGCCAACAGCACCCTGCTCATGCCCCAGCCATTTTTTTGCAGCCCGGTGAATCTTACCAAAAACCGCAGGCAACTGCTCGAAGCCTTGCAGGTGGTTCACCTTGGCCAACGTTTCCACCGCAATGCGCAGACAGGCCAGGTCTTCTCCGGTAAGCGGAATATTGTCGACCATTGTAAAATATTCCCCCGGCCTGTAACGCCAGCCTTTGAGTACTGCATCGTACTCCAATGGCGCGCCTTTCTCCTTTAGTACATCCATATCGGTGCGTAACTGCCGAAGGCTGATGCCCAGTTCTTCTGCCAGCGCCTCCGCTTTCACGACAGCACGTGCAGAGGTGCGGGCATGGAAAATGTTGTTGATGTGTTGGAGACGGGCAAGTGGTGTGCTTTTAGGCATGTTTTGCGTTGTTAATGCATATTACTGAGGGACCGTCAAAGGGGAAAATACGAACAGAAATGGAAATACAGGTAAGAAGAAACAAAGGAGGGTGAACATTTTAATGTTCAGAGCCTCCTTTTCATGATGGCCACCCTTAAGCAGCCTGTTTTTATAAAAATACCAGATTTCGATTGGTAAAAGTACTTGACTTAGAGGCCTTATCTGGGATGTTTTTCAACATTTGAAGATAACTCTTGCATTCTTCATAAGGAGTATTTACTTTCGCAGAACAAAATATGAAAAAATGCTAAATAATACAGAAGTATTCTTGTAAAAATCTAATTGAACAAAGGTTGAAACCAAGATTACTATTGTATCATTTCCACTGCCTCTTCCATAAAAACAAGGGTTGTAGAAGCGAAAAAAGTAAAACCGACCCAGCCTGGTAAGCGATAGGGCCGGTTTGTACTCACATTATTTTCTAACCGTGCTTGCGATATTGTATCGAAGGCACACAAACTTGTATTAATAATGCTTGGTAAAAGTAAAGTTTCTTTAGACAACAAGCGAAAAAAAGTAGAACTTCGCGAATATTATTTCCCGCCACATTGCCCTTCTTGCGGGGTTGTAGATTATGACTATTTGACGTATTGTGAGGTGTGCGGATACCGAAAGTGGTTTCATGAAGAATAATTTTATTAATTATACTGGTGTGCACAAAAATTGCACACCAACACCTTCAAATTTGTATTAAAATTATCTATGCATGCTCAATACACTATACGAGTTCGGCCGTCAACTATCGCAAAACGCCGACCGGGAAGAATTTGATGATATAATTTCTGTCCCGCCTATCGATGTAAAGGATATTGCCCGAAACATAGCATTCCACGTAGTGGAGGTCATTTTTGATTTGGACAATGGCACTTTTCGCTTGGGAGAAAGGCCGATGCCGTTTAGTGCGGAGGATAAAGGTTATTCACATTCACCGTATGCTCTTCGTTGCATCAAGATTCAGGGGGGCAATAATAAAAGTGTGTATCCTACAGTTGATCCGCGCAAATCATTCGAAGCCTGGAAGAAAACCCTTTTTGGCAAAGAGGATAAAAATGGCAATCAGCCCAAACTCCCTGAATTTGTTGAGGCTATCCAAAAGGATTATGTTGATCTGGCAGATAGTTTATTAGCCAAAGCCGTTTCCTTCGTTTTTCCAATGCGAAAGGCATTCGAAGAAATGTATCCGGACTTAAAAACGATTTCCACAGCATGTGGTATGGACGAATCCAATCGCATTGCCATGCTGTATGCTTCTGTCGTTTCGACAGGATTGGGTATTTCAGAACCAACCCCAATAGCCCATCTGGATGGCTTTGATACCTTTTTAAGAAGGAAGTTACAAAAAGGCGGCTCTCAATCAGGAGATAGCGAAGATTCAGTTTCAGTATCCAAACTATGTTATGTGACAGGCGAGGTGCACGAGGACGTAGGCGAACCGAACTTTAATAATCGTTACAGCCTGAATAAAATGTTTGTCACTACCACAAAAAACTATGCCGTCGGATTTGAAGATTCGGGTTTCTCTAAAAACTATCAGGTAAGCGCCGAGGCACAGATATATATGGAGCGAGCGTCTGCGCACGTATTAAAACACTATAAAGTCCAAATTGCCGGAATAGATCATTGTATCCTTCCTCAGTTTCGGGCAGGGCAGGACTTAGACCTGGATATGATGACTACCAGGCTGAAAAAGAATTCAGACTTACTTTTCCAGATCAGTAGTAAAGAAGCAAGTGGGTTGATTAAGGATTTAGAAACCATATCTAATTACGATATGTACTGGCTCAGTTTTCTTGGGTTTGAATCGGACGGTAATTTTTTCAAAAGTATCAATCAGATTCAGGACATCAGCAAAACCCACTTTGAACAGATACTCAAAACCCTGGGATGGGTAGACGAGGAAATGGGTAGCATCGAAGGCGTCAACTGGCACAAAGTAATGGCTTATGGTAAAGAACAGGCTCCAGTCAGTTTCAATTTTTATACGATTTATGGCCTTATCCCGGTTCGAAAAGAAAAGGAAAAACGAAATGAAGCACTCATTCTATTTAAGGCCATACTGGAACGACGACCTGTATTTCGAGACAAATTATTCGACCATTTCTCAGAGTTGATACAGTGCCACCGATTCGGAAGGTATCCGGGAAATAACATCACTCCAAATCCCATTTTTGACTTTGCAGTCCGCGATGCTGTCTTTCAGTACCACGCTTTTTTTCTATTTCTTAAAAAATTAAAACTCATAGATATGGCAGATACTACTCCAACCTCGGGTACGCTAGAAGAAAAAAATGCCGCCATCACCTCATTTTTTGAACGCATGGAATACAGAGACGAACATCGCGCCCTCTTTTTCCTGGGAAGGGTGCTCAGTAACGTGGCAAGAGCGCAATGGGAAAAAGGACATGAATCCAAACCAGTTTTAGGCAAGGTCAACTATAATGGGATGGACGCAGCAGCACTCAAACGCCTGCAAATTGACCTTTTTGAAAAATGCAGGCAATATGATATTCTTAAATACAATGAGGTGAACTTTGCCAAGTTCACTGATCTGTTTAACGTTTCTTCAAATGAAAACTGGGATCGACGAATGAAGCCGAATGAATCACTTTTTTTCTTGTTGTCAGGTTACTCTTTTCGCAATCCCTCTGATACTGCAGAAAATTCAGATGTCTAACAGGGCGAATCCACCAAAATATTCTCACTTAAAAATCACATATAGATTATGTCAAAGGATGCTATCATTTCGCACAATTCTGACTTCCTTTTCCTGTACGAAGCCATTCAATGCAACCCCAATGGCGACATCGATCAGGAAAACAAGCCTCGCATGGATTACGATACCCAAACCAACCTCGTGACCGACGTGCGTGTAAAGCGCTATATTCGAGATTTTCTGAAAACCCAGAATCACGATATTTTCGTTGACATGGAAGGGGAAAACAAGGTGAGCCCTGACAGCAAACTCAAAGCGGTACTTCAACGCCTGCTTGCTGAACCGGGTGAAGCAAAATCCGTCTTTGAGGGCCGTGATGATTTGGCTGCTAAATTTGATGAAATTCAGAAAAAATCACCGGAAAAGTCGCCGGAAGGTCTCATTAAGTTTCTCCAGGATAAGAAAAACAAGGAACTGTGCTCGGAAGTCAACCGTGGTCTGCTGGCCTATCTGGTCAGGCAAAAATTCATTGATATACGCTTCTTCGGGTCGGCTTTCGCTATTGAAGGTTTTACAAAATCTTATGTAGGACCTATTCAACTCAACTGGGGATATTCACTTCACAAGGTCCAGTTGATGGAGTCTAACTCCATCGTTACAATCATGAACGACGGGAGCAGCACCATTGGCAAAGACTATCGTGTACATTATAGCCTGTTAGCATTTTCAGGAGCCATTAATAAGTATGCCGCTGTGGGTACCGGGCTGACAGATTCTGACCTGACTATCTTTAGAAAAGCAATTTGGGAGAGTATTCCAGCCCTGCCAACGCGTTCAAAACTCAATCAGTATCCCAAGTTATATGTAGAAGTAGTATACAACAATGGTTTTCATAATGGGCATTTTGGTGATCTCCGCCAACATATTTCAGTAAAACCCAAGGCTGGTTTGGATGAAAAGCAGATCAGAAAATTTGATGACCTTGATCTGGAATTGTCAGCATTGAGAAATGTATTGAAAGATCAAATAGGAGCAGACAAGCCTGTAAAACAGGTTATTGTCAACAGTGCAAATGGCGTTCAATTTTCCCTGTAACCGGCTTTGGACAACACTTCCGAAGCATAAAACCAGTACATCATGGAAATCATATCCTTTGATGTCTGTGGGAAATTGGCGCACTTTCGAAAATACTACGCCAACAACACAGCCTTTACCTATTCTATACCGCCTAGAACGACGATTATGGGTATGCTGGCGGCTTTGGCTGGTTATGAACGCGATTCATATTACGAGCGCCTTGTAACTACCTGCCTTCGCGTAGGAGTTCGGGTGGTGCACCCGGTAAAAAAGACCTTCCACAGGCTGAATTTATTGAGTATCAAGTCACGAGGTAATGCTATTGAAGGCAGCGGCGATTTTACAGGAGCCGGAGGGCGCATACAAACACCCTTCGAAGTGGTAAGCGGAATAGACCTGGGACGTGACTATGTAACGTATCGTATTTTCCTAGCCTCTGGTAAGGACGATAATGGCGAGTTTGATAGGCTTAAAACTGTATTAGGCCTATCGACCGGTACACCTGTATCCGATAATACGAGGTTTAATCTGTCACTCGGGATTGCCAGTTTTTCTGCCTGGATCGAACGAGCACAATTGCACGTCGATATTTCAGCGCATACTCAAAACGATTTCATCAGAATACATTCCGCCATACCATCTGATAGGGTGATCAGCCTCGACTTTCAGAAGGATACTCCCGAAGAAGGTTACAATTACCTCGAAGAAGAACTGATGCCTGCCGATTTTGTGGCCGATGGAAATCGAGAATTGTCAAAACTGATACGAGTGCTGTTTAGTACACAAGGCAAGCCGTTTGTTGCAAAAGTGAATGCTCCTTTTTACATGGTGCCGGATATTAAGGGCAACCTACAAAACATACTATTCCTCGAATGAAAGAGTTCTTCTCTCATGCCGGGGAGTTCAAAGGGCGCATCATTAAACCTAAACTCCTGCGCGACCATATTGCCGGGGTCACCAGTAAGGCGCTGGGTCAGATTTCCCCAATCGTAGATTTTGGTGCTGGAGCATCACTAGTATATGAGCAGATGCAACAAATAGGCTTGTACCATGATCTTGGCAAGTACACCCCTTTTTTTCAGAATTATCTTCTAAAAAAGCCGGGTTGGCAATCGGGGGAAAACCTGAAACTAAAACAGCATGCCAAGTTTGGGGCATTTGTGCTGTTTGAAAAAATACGCCAAACAGGTACCATTCCGGAAGAAGCATTGGTAGCCTTTTTCGTTATCCTGCACCATCACCTTGATCTTTCGAACTTTGACGATATTAAATTATTCGGCCAGGAAGAAGATGAGCCGGATGCACGCATCTTCAAAAAACAATTGGCAAGCCTGCTCACAGACATCCAGCAAATTGCAGAGGAAATAAATGATCCGCTGATTCGACAATGGCTTCAGTTCCCAAATCAGCGCGATTTTAGCAGTGTTTTTAGGAAATTTTATCCAAAAGAGGCACATATACGGCATTATTTCCAGATCAACTACCTCTTCTCATTGCTCATCGAAGCCGACAAAATTGATGCGTCAGAAACAAAAGTTTATGCTCGAAAAAAGTTGGATGCCAGAGCCGTAGACCAACGCGTGTACGCTTTTCAACAAAAACCGGGCTTCAAACCACAGCCCTTGCGAGATAGAGTAAGAACCGATGTCGTGGCACGATTGACAGAGCCTGGCTTCGTAGACAAACGCCTTTTTACCCTTACCGCTCCAACTGGCGTAGGCAAAACCCTGACAGCACTTGATTTTGCCTTGAAACTTCGTGCTCAGGTGCCTTCCTCGCAACGAGGGCAAATCATTTACGCTCTGCCATTCATCAATATTATTGAGCAAAGTTTTGCAGAGTATGAACAGGTTTTTAAAGAACATGGATGCAAAGTGTTAGCACATTACCAGTATGCAGATGTGTTCAATCAGGAAAAACATAGAACTGATTGGGATGGCTCGGAGTCAGACTACCATCAAAAAGCCATGTCACTCGATACCTGGCAGGCAGATGTAGTTATTACCTCCTTTGTGCAATTGCTCCACACCCTTATTGGAAGTCGCAATAAGTTGCTAAAAAAATTCAACCACTTTGCAGACAGCATTCTCATACTGGATGAAGTACAAACACTGCGCCTTGACCTGCTTCCAGTTGTTGGTGCTGCCTTGTTTTACCTGACTCGCTTTTTGAATACTCGTGTTTTATTGATGACTGCAACAAAACCAGAAATAATGCCCCTGGCTTTCAATAAACTTTTAAAAAAAGAGGGCTTTAACGAAGACGACTGTAGGGCAGAGGAATTGCTGACTGACTTCGAACACATATTTGCAGATTACAGGCGTACAAAAATCATCCCTCTACTAAATGTCGAATATGGAAAGGACGATGTAGAGATCGCCTTTGTTGAAAAAGTGTTTTCTGAATACTGGAATCCCAACCAGTCATGTCTGATTGTAGTGAATAAAGTAAACAGAAGCATCCATTTTTTTGACACTATCAAAACTTTTCTGGAAGAAAAAGAACTTCAAAATCCGGTTTATTGCCTTTCTACCAACATTGTACCGTTGCATCGGCAGATACGTATTGGACAAATCAAGCGTGATATAGAACAAGGCTTTAAACCAATACTCATCGCAACACAGGTTGTTGAGGCAGGCGTAGATATTGATTTTGATATGGGATTTCGGGATTTGGGGCCCATTGATAGTATTGTGCAGGTGGCCGGCAGGATTAATCGCCAAAGCGACCCCATTTGCCCGGATATACCACATAAACCCCTTTACGTTGTGGACTTCGGAGATTGTTCTAAAATTTACGGGAAGACAACCTATGATTCGGTACGCTCAGCATTAAAAGGGAAGGTTGAAATCCCGGAAGGGGATTACCTCTCCTTGGTATCTGATTATTTTACTGACATCAGTAATCAGGGATACGATAGGTCTATCAAGGTTTTTGAGTGTATGAAAAAACTCAGATATGAAGATTTGGACGAAGAATTTCAGGTTATTGAAGATCGCCCGGATGCCGTATCAGTATATGTCATTTGTGATCCGGTGGAGGCATCAGAAGAAGTATTGGATGCATTCCGTAGGTGGCAGGATCGCAATGACTCAACAATGAACAAGGAGAAATTTGAAGAAGAGTATAAAAAAGCGTTTCACCAACGGATTATCGCAGTCCCTAAATATTACACGGAACATTTGGGAGAACTTTCAAAAGACATCAAACTTGCATTGTCAGTTCATTATAATTTTGAAACTGGCTTCCTTCGTCTAGGCTCAAATGCTCCTGACCATAAAATAACAAGCCTCTCTTTATGACCCACACCCTCCCCCTCGCCACCATCACATTCCCCGAAATACGCCTGCCACAGCGTGCAGCAGCGCAGTTGCGCGGGTATTTCGGTACCATTTTCAGGCAGCACAGTCCATTGTTGCACAACCATTACGACGATGGGCGCACGCGGTATGCTTACCCGCTGGTGCAGTACAAAGTCATAGCAGGAATGCCCATGCTGGTAGGATTGATGGACGGGGCCAAATTGCTCACCGATCTGTTTTTTCAAATGAAAACCTTGCAGATCAGCGACCGGGAGTACCCGGTTATGGAGCGGGATATTGCTTTTAAAAATGCTACTGTTGGAGTAGGAGAGGGGCTGTACGACTATCAATTCCGAACCCTCTGGATGCCACTGAACCAGCAAAACTATCCGGAATACTTGCAAAAAGATGCAGAAGCACGTCGCGCCATGCTGGGACGCATCCTGACAGGCAATATCCTAAGTTTCTTCAAAGGAATCGGCCTGTTTCTGCCGGAAGGCGTGCGCATACTGAGCAGTGTGCGACCACAGGAAGAACGCCTCACAGGATTTAAAGACCAACTGATGACCGGTATCGCCGGAGGCTTTACTACCAATGCTTTGTTGCCCGATTTCATCGGCCTGGGCAAAAGCGTGGCAAGGGGCTATGGTGCCCTCGACAAAAGTGCATAGCCATACATCATTACCAAAACAAACAGCATGCAACTCCACTTGAACACATACGGCGCTTATTTGCATGTGAAAGATGCCATGTTCGACATCCGGCGCAAGCAGCCCGACGGAGCCTGGGCATCTGCCTCGGCTGTGGCAGCGCACAAGGTGAAAAGTATTTGGCTGGCGCCTGGTACCGCGCTATCCAGCGATGCCGTCGGACTGGCTTTGCGACACAACATCGACATCGTTTTTCTCGAAAACAACGGGCATCCGTTGGGGCGCGTTTGGCATTCGCGACTGGGAAGTACTACCCGCATTCGAAAATGTCAGTTGGAGGCCTCCCTCGATCAAAGGGCCATGCAATGGACGTGTACCTGGCTGGCACAAAAACTGGAAAATCAGGCCGGCTTTATTCGCGATTTGAAAAAACACCGGGCACAATACCACAACTACCTGACAGAAAAAATCGATAAAATAGATGCACTACGGCAAGCCATATTAGCCATGCAAACGGGCATGCTCGACGAAACCGCTATTGGTACCGTACACGGACTGGAAGGAACCGCCGGTCGGCTCTACTTCGAAACCCTGAGTTATGTATTGCCGCCAGCCTGGCAATTCAATGGTCGTAGCAGCCGCCCGGCCCAGGATGTGTTCAATGCCTTTCTCAATTATGCATATGGCGTGTTATATGCAAGGGTAGAAAAATCGCTCATGCTGGCAGGCCTCGATCCATATGTTGGCTTTTTGCACCGCGACGATTACAATTACAAGAGTCTTGTGTACGATTTTATCGAACCCTACAGACAATGGGCAGACAAGGTTGTGTTCACCTTGTTTTCAGGGAAAAAAGTAAACCAATCTCACACGACCGCTATTACGGGCGGTTGTACGATGAATCCGGAAGGGAAAAAACTGCTCATGGAATCCTACAATGAATACCTGGAAAATGATCCGATCCGGTACAAAGGGCGCAACAGAACCCGGGCCACCATTCTGCTGCTCGATGCACACAGATTTGCACAGGAACTACTTGGTAAAAACGCCGGTGAAACGGAATTGGACATCACCACAATCTGATCTACTCTAACCCTGAAAAAATGTAATTAAATGATTGTCTGGGTTTTATATGATATTCAAAATGATCGCTCCCGAGACCGCGTAGCAAAAACCTGTAAAAAGGCGGGGTTGTATCGAGTGCAGTACAGTTGTTTTTTGGGCACCCTGGATGAGCACGAACTCGATACGCTCGAACTGCAAATAACCCCTCAAATTAATCCTGACATAGACAAGGTTTATATTTTTCCCATGAGCCGTTCGGAATTGAAAAATACCACCCTTTTAGGCCAGGCTTTCGATAAAAAAATGGTGACCGACGCTGTACGAGCCCTTTTCTTTTGAGTCGACTTTATTTTCTGATATGTTCAGTATTACGCCCTCACATATTATCGAGTACCTGTATTGTCCGCGCTTCACATATTTCGAATACGTGTTGCGCATTCCTCAGTATGAAGAAAAAAATTTCAAAGTGATGCAGGGCCGCTCCATGCACGAGTTGAAATCACTCCAAAACAAGGAATACCTGCGGCGGCGGATCGGCGTTGTGGAAAAACGATTAAATGTTTACCTTGCTAACGGAATCCTGCGCGGCGAGGTAGACGAAGTACTTCTGTTGGCCGATGGAACAGCCGCAGCCCTGGATTATAAATTTGCCAAATGGGAAGGGCGGCTTTATGAAACCTATCGAACCCAACTAGCCTGTTATGCGTGGCTGATAGAGTCCAATTTCAATATTGTGGTAAACCGCGGTTATCTGGTATATGTGAGAAGTAAAAATCATGTGGAAGAGGTACCTCTCAGCCCAGCCGATATGGCTGCTGTGCGTACCGCTGCTCGGGAAATTCAGTTGATACTTGAAAAAAATAATTATCCCCAAGGCACCAAAGTTCGAAAGCGATGCGATCACTGTACATATCGAAATATTTGTACTCAGTAAAAAATTTTCCGGGTGGCCATTTATCGGGAAGGGTGTATTTTTCCGGTATAAATGCTTCGATACCAATGATTTGTGTTTCCGGAAAAAATATGTGCCAACCCCAAAATATGTTCTTTGATAGACCGTATTCGGGTGAAAAGTACCCAAAAAACAGGTTCTTTATGCTTGAAAATCAAAATGTTATGATAAAAGACGAGTTGGCGGGCAAATTCCAGAAGAAGAAGGATTGAAACGTGTCAAATATGGATTGGCGTTCGTGGCAGCACGAAAAGTTGGCGGGCAAATTCCAGAAGAAGAAGGATTGAAACGGCTCTTCAATTACACCACCGTTCGGCAGGTCTACGTTGGCGGGCAAATTCCAGAAGAAGAAGGATTGAAACCCTATTACCTGAACATTCCTGACTCCAAAATTTTGCGTTGGCGGGCAAATTCCAGAAGAAGAAGGATTGAAACCATCCGTTTACCAGGCGGACGGCCCCTTTGGGCATGACGTTGGCGGGCAAATTCCAGAAGAAGAAGGATTGAAACTTCACCTGTCAGTTTTTTGGATAGTTCGGATTCGTAAGTTGGCGGGCAAATTCCAGAAGAAGAAGGATTGAAACAAAAGAGACAGTATTAAAAGAAATTGTGCCGCCTGTGTTGGCGGGCAAATTCCAGAAGAAGAAGGATTGAAACACCAGGAATCATACCCATAATGAGCATAACCAAAAAGGTTGGCGGGCAAATTCCAGAAGAAGAAGGATTGAAACAATCCAATAGGCATTCGCCAAAGTTGTCTGGTATTCGTTGGCGGGCAAATTCCAGAAGAAGAAGGATTGAAACGAACAGATCATCGCAGAGCATTCAGGGCCGCCGTACAAGTTGGCGGGCAAATTCCAGAAGAAGAAGGATTGAAACCAACCAAATAAAGTAGGTCGGATTGCATGTACTTAAAGTTGGCGGGCAAATTCCAGAAGAAGAAGGATTGAAACATCTTAATGATATTGTCCTGGTACTGCTGTTCCGCTTCGTTGGCGGGCAAATTCCAGAAGAAGAAGGATTGAAACCTCCACAACAGACAGCAAACTGTCGTACAAAGACCCGTTGGCGGGCAAATTCCAGAAGAAGAAGGATTGAAACATTCTTTCCTTACACACGATACAATCATTCCCGTCAGTTGGCGGGCAAATTCCAGAAGAAGAAGGATTGAAACCCACTCTTCTAAAAAAGATCACCTGCTAATTTGACAGTTGGCGGGCAAATTCCAGAAGAAGAAGGATTGAAACAGACATTAGTAGGTATAACAAATAGAGACGTTTGCGAGTTGGCGGGCAAATTCCAGAAGAAGAAGGATTGAAACTATAGTTCTGAAAGGTGTGAATTTGCAGTACACCACAAGTTGGCGGGCAAATTCCAGAAGAAGAAGGATTGAAACAACATCCTGATAATGTATTGCAGGTAGACCCTGAAAGGTTGGCGGGCAAATTCCAGAAGAAGAAGGATTGAAACCCTTCCGTCGAATCTTCGCCCGCTGGTGAGCGATTTGTTGGCGGGCAAATTCCAGAAGAAGAAGGATTGAAACCGCCTGACTTCATTATCGACATCCCCCCCCCCATGAGTTGGCGGGCAAATTCCAGAAGAAGAAGGATTGAAACATAATGGGGGTTTTGCACGCGAATAAAGGCGACGGAGTTGGCGGGCAAATTCCAGAAGAAGAAGGATTGAAACATGAACGAATCGCAGAGGGTTACCAACTCGCTGGATGTTGGCGGGCAAATTCCAGAATAACAAGGATTCCCCCCATCCGCATGCCCCAGATTCGAACACCCGCAGAATCACCCCCTCCCACACCCCTTCCACGCTCTCCCACACCCCTTCCATCCTGTCCGCTTACCCGGTTTTGCTTGGCTCCACACCGATCACGCGCTCTGATACCCCGTAGCCGCGTTCCGGCACTCCGCTGACACCCTTTCACACTCCGTCAACCCGTTACCAAACGCCGTCGTTGAGGTCTCCCAACCTAAATGCCGGCCTTTCCAACCCCAACGTTGGTCTCCTGAACGTCGGCATTTGTCCAAAATACCCGGCTATTCGGGGTTAAATACCTAAAATTTACTCATCAAAACCCCAGTACACCTGTTGAAAAACCCTATACTGCTTTTGCCAACCGAAAGGTTGCTCCATGTACCACTTCAAAACCCATATGCTCCTATGCCATTTCATGATTTATCCCGAGACCACCTGCTCCCCGAAGAAGAAACCGCTATCGACGCAGCCATCATGGCCCTTGAAAAAGCGCTGGCCAACAAAAAACGCAACCTTACCCCCCAGGAACGCCAGCGATTCGGGAGTGTAAATGAATCTAACAAGTTGTTTGTCAACAAAGTATTCGATTTTAGCCAGACCCAGCAGGAAATGTGTAGCCCCGATGTCGACTGGTCGGAATTTGCTGCCGACTACCGCGATCGCATGTTTTTGGAAACGCGCCTGTCTCGCTTGCGTGCCTTGCTCGAAATCATGGAAAACAACAAGATTCTGCACGACTTCGACAATTTCCAGAATGCATTGATGGATTACGCCTACACCCAATACAAAAAAGAGACGGATGCGCCCGGTTTTGTAAACAAGTACGAGGCCTTGCGGCAGTTTTTTTCGCGCAGCGGCGGCAGCAGGAAAGCGAATGAAAAGGGTGGATGAAGCGCTTCCGGGGGGGGCTTAAAAACACAAGCCATCCGGAATTTTGGGCAAAAACATGAGTCATCCCTCCGATTTTTTCGCACCATAATGACGCCAAACGCCCCTTGTTCTCCTGACGGGAACCGTCCACGCTACGAGGGAAAATGCGTGGTTACGCGCCGTAGAGTGGACAGTTCCCGTCAGGAAAACAAGGGGCGTTTGGCGTCATTATGGTGCGAAAAATTCGGGATGACTCATGTTTAGCGCTCACGCCACCAGTCCCAGTTTTTCCTGGGCTTTGGTTAGCATCAGTGGCCTTGCGTCTTTCATTTTTTGACCTCCAGATAGGGCAAATGGATAACGATATACCGGAAACCATCCTCTACCCAGTCATCTTCCTCGCCACCCTCGCGGGTACATATATAAATAAGGCTGACATTTTTAATACTGAACAAATAATCTTCAATGTACTGAGTGTCGACTTTATCGGCGATGTCCTGGTCTACTACTTTAACGACGTTCATGTTTAAAAATCTTAGGCTATGCCACCAGCCCCAGTTTTTCTTGGGCTTTGGTAAGCATCAATGGCCTGATATCCACCGCCTTTTTTACCTCTTGATAAGGCAAATGAATAACAATCTGACGGATACCGTCTTCATCCACCCAGTCATCTTCTTCGCCGCCTTCACGGGTACAGATGAAAATGATGTCGATGTTTTTTACATGGGCAAATTGGTCGGAAATGTATTTCGTGTCGACTTTGTCGGAAACATCCTGATCGACTACTTTGACTACTACCATAATGAAACATTTTTACAAAGTTACATACGCCTTATTATGATTGCAAGTTATCGCATTATCGCATTATAAGGCGGTCTTGCTAATCTGAATTCAGGCAATCGAGTCAAGTTTTCTGGTAAGTAAGGGTAGTTGAACAATTTAACCTGTTCCTCCTTGAGGCACTCTGCCAAATTACCCCGGAATTGTGTGACATATGATACCTTGTTATTTCTCAAAAACTTACCTGCATATCGCCCAAACTGCCCCTTACTTGTGACCCCATATTTCCATATTTCGCCAGCATGTAAATAGTATGTTGACCATCCGCTATGCAAACATGCATAATACCCGTCTTCCGTCGCCACCAACGCATACTGTTCCGAATCATCAATTTCCTTCAGCCGTTTTTGCAACTTCGATTCTTCCTTCGGACTGAGTTGGGAATGCCCCAGGGCAGCGTTCATGTCTGCATGCCTGTACAATGCTACGATGAACAGGAGTATCGCCATTCCGATTGCAAATGGCATAAAAGCCGGCATGGACGGCGCCTGCTTCTTCTTATCTTTTTCAGGATTATCTGCTCCCATAAATGACTGGTTTCTGGTGCGCGTTAAATGGCCGTGTTTGAGCGATTCTCTGTTTTTTGGTAACTTTCAAGCAAGAATACATCTTTTGGTTATATTTTTCCGATATGCACAAAAAAATATAACCATTGTATAGTAAATGCAATGGATCAAACCCAAATAGAGCAAGGATTTCGACTGAGAACCCTCATAAAGTCCCTGCACCTCAATCAGACGGAATTTGCCAAAAGCCTTGGCACCACGCAGCCGAACATCAACCGCATGGTGATCGGCCGAAACCGCATTTCCATGGAAGTGCTCAACGGCCTGGCGAGTGTGTATCCGCAGGTCAACCTCCACTGGCTCCTCACGGGCCGGGGCGATATGCTGCTGGAAGGGGTGGAAGGCGGTATCGGGATGGTGCGGGAGGAGGCAGTGCCGTACCGGGTAAAAGAAAAATTGCAGGAAGCCGAGCAACTGGCGGAGGAAATGGAGGGTACGCTCCGAAAACTGGTAAAAACGCTGAAAGGCTGATCTTCTTAAAACACGCTCTTACTCCTCCAGCCATTCGTCATAATTCTCTGGTGTCACTATGCGGGTTTCCGTTACCTCATATTTTTCCAGAAATAATGCGGGGAATCGAACCTTGCCTTGTGCCGACCATTTGAACTCAAAAGCGCGGAACCGGCCGTCTAATTCTTCCACGTAGTCTATTTCCTGCTGGTTGACGGTACGCCAGAAATAGGCGCGGGTAAACGTGCGGGCGTATTCGATTTGCTTGCGGCGTTCGCTCACCAGGTAGTTTTCCCAAAGCGGCCCTGTATCGGTACGGCTTTCTATGGGCGAAAAATTGCCAATGACGGCATTGCGCACTCCGTTATCAAAAAAATAGATTTTTCGGCTTTTGCGAATTTCGTTTCGCTCGTTTCGGCTGAGCGCCGAAAGCCTGAAAACGATGTAGACTTTTTCCAGCAGGTCGATGTACTTTTCCACAGTTTGCGGGGAAGCACTCACCAATTGTCCCAGTTCATGGTACGACACTTCGCTGCCTACCTGAAATGCCAGTGCTCGTACGATGTTTTCGAGCAAAGCGGGCTTTTTTAGTTGTTCAAGTCGAAAAAGGTCTTTGTACAGGTAGGAGTTGGCCAGCAGGTTCAGGGGTTCACGTTCATTTCCGGGCTGGTTGATAATTTCGGGGTATGCCCCAAATACGAGGCGGTGGCGCAAGGCGCCGCGTTCATGGATGAGTCCCTGGTGCGCGCTTAGTTCCCGGAAAGAAAGGGGGAGCATCAGGTATTCCCATTTACGCCCGGTAAGTGGTTCGCTGGTTTGCTCGTTCAAATCGAGTGCCGAAGAGCCTGTAGCCAATACTTGTACTTGCGGCAGGTTGTCGTGCAGCAATTTTAAGGTGATACCAATGCCCGGGATACGTTGGGCTTCATCAATAACTACAAATATTTTGGCGCCGATCAGTGCCTGCAATCGGGCGAGCGAGGCATTGCTTAACACCTGAACGGTGGCAGGATCGTCGCCGCTGAGCCACAGGTGCTGCTCCGCGAACGAATTGGCTAAGCGGCGCGCAAGGGTGGTTTTTCCTACCTGGCGAGGGCCAAGTAAAAGAATGGTTTTGCCGCTGAACAGCCGACTACGGACGATTTCTTCGAGCGTTCTTTGAATCATTGCCGTGTTGTTGTGTACAAAAATACCCGTTTTTTTAAAATTGATTTTAAAAAAATGCACAATAATTTTAAAAAACACCTCTTTTGCACATGCTCGACCAGTAAGTGCTAATATTGGAGCCCTAAACCTGCCAACATCGTCCACTCATCCAAACCCTCCGCTCACCATGGGATTTCTTTCCTACCTCGGCCCCAGGGCCCACATGCCCGATGTCATTTTGCGCACCAGAAGCCGCTACAAACACATGGACGCGTTTACGCAACACGTGCTGCGCGGCCCTTCTGAACTCAGCCCGAAAGAACGTGAAATCATGGCCACCTTCGTGTCGGCACTCAACGCCTGCCAGTACTGTACCGGCGTACACCGCGAAGTGTCGCTGCTGTTTGGCATGGATGAAGGCCTGGTACAGGCATTGCTCGACAACATCGATACGGCGCCGGTGGCAGACAAACTCAAACCCGTTTTGCACTACGTAAAAAAGGTGACCCTCACGCCTTCCAAAGCCGTGCAGGCCGACGTGGATGCCATTTTGAAAGCCGGCTGGTCGGAACAAACGGTGGAAGATACCGTAGCCGTCGCGGCCCTGTTCAACTACTACAACCGCCTGATGGATGGATTGGGTATCAAAGGCGAAATGGATCTGTACCAGAAAGGCGCAGGCTTTTTGCACAAGCGCGGGTATGTTTTTCCGGCGATTGTGGCCTGGTATTTCAGGAAGTTTGGGTTTAAGTAGGAGACCACAGTGCTTGACAAAAAGTAGGAGGGAAGCGCCAAATTTAACAAGACGAGGCGGTCTCATAAGTACCGCACATGGAATCAGATTAAGTTTTTATTTTGTTTTTCATACTGAAAACCTATGAGGTTTTTAAAACCTCATAGGTTTAACGCTCGATAAAAATAAAATATCGCCATCTGTGTAAATTAGAAACTTGTAATACAGCCTCGTCTAAATATGCTGAATTACACCAGTTCTCTTCTAACTTACTGAGCCGGAATAATGCTTTTCGAAACAGCAGAACTGGCCTTCAGAGGAGTTGTTTGCTTCGCCTCGTCTTCACACACCTCGCAACAGTGGTTGCACTGCACTTTTCGCGCCACCATAGTGGTCACCTCACGCTTGCGTATGGTGCGGGCAGGGCTTGCTTCGAACCTGCAATTGCCTTCGCGCAGAAAATCAATGATTTGCAGATCGTAACCCGTAGGCAAATCCAGCCGGAAATGAAAGGTGAAAAATTCCCCTGGTGCGAGCCGCACTTTTTCCGGCGCTGTTTCAATCGGGATACTCGGCGCCGTGTTGATGCGCAGCCAGCCTCTGGTGGAAAAAGTAGCGGTATCCATCGAAGCATTCTGGAACCGAACGCTTTGCAACACGTAGGAGCATTGCTCGGTATATTCCTTTTGAGTGGCGTCGTACCACAATTTTTCGATGTTGTCAAGGATAGTTTCTGCTTGTTTAGGTCTTTTGCCGACCTGAATATCCGAACTGAAGATTTCATCGATGCGGTAGGCCGCCGGGGCCCAGATCGTATCGAATACAGTGCTGGTTTGAGGTTCGAAGCGCACGACCGGTCCGTAACAGGATGGATGGAAAAACCATAGCCATGCAGCAAAAACGCCTGTAAACAACACCAGAATCAAGGCTATTAGGGGTGACTTAAAAACAGAATCCTGACTCATAGCAATATATTTTGTGCAGATCCCGCTGTTTTTTTCGTGTAGGTAAGATTGTTTCGGCACCTGCAGGTTATTAAAAAACGGTTTTTGGGGTTTGTTTCCACCATCAGAAACCAATCGGGCGCTTGGTTTCAATGACCAGTGTGGTAGCGGTGCCATTGGGGAAATAGCCGTCGAATTGTTCGCCGTTGACCAGAATAGACTTCAGGGCTTCGGCGTCCATGTAGTTGAGCAGGGCCGCTCCGTTGATGTCGGTGACTGCGCCCTGGGTAGGCGTTTCCGACTCGGTGATGCCGATAATTTTGACATCGGAAACGGCCTTGCCTTGTTTGTCGCGCACAAACACATGGTTTTTACCCGTTTTTATCAGTTTGGTATATTCCTCATCGCTGCTGTTGCGGTGGGTAAAGCGCAGCATGGCAATCTGGATTTCATTGTCGGATTTCCAGTCGAAATTCATTTTATCCAGTTCGAACACAGCCGCGGCCACCTGGTGTGTTTCTTCGCGGCATATGTTGCGCAAACGTTCGGAGCGGCGTTGGAGGCGCCAGATGGAAAAAACCAGGCTTTGTCTTTTCAGGAAGAAGAAAAAGAAAATACCCAGCAGGCTTTCCAGGACGAGGAACAGCGCTGGCGACGTGTCGAGGGCCGTGAACGGAATGTCTTTATTGGCTACTTTGCCCTCCCACACAACGCGCAAGTGGCTGAACCATATCAGCAGCACACAGCATACAATGAGGGCAAAAATGCCCAGGATATGCTGAATTTGACGCACCTTTCCCACCTGACGTTCGAGCGCAGTCTCGGGCAAATCAGGGTGTTCTTCTTTTGCCAGGTGCAGTTCATAGGCTGCGATATGCTTGTTGAAGAGCGTGCGCAGCGAGTGAGAAATCAGCACGCCGGCCAGCACCACTGCGGCAGCACCAAAAAATGCGTGCGGTATTTGAACGAACCCCAGGTCCAGACGGCCTTTCAGTAAGATTTTGTAAAACTCCCAGGAGGCGATCATTTCACAAAAGGCCACTACAAAAAAAGCGACTGTGAAAAATATGACCTGTTGAGACGGCAGGTGGTGATCCAGTTCTGCGAGTTGCTGTTCCTTCTGTTCAATCTCCTGAACAAGCAGGTTGTCCTCTCCGGCACATTTGTTGGCTTTTACGGCCGACTGGTGAGCAGCATCGAACGCCGGGCCGGGGCGGCGTTCCTGATCTTTGCGGAATGAATGATTGAGTTTCATAGTTACAGATTATTTAGTGCAGTTAGATTTTGTTTTGCCGGATAAATTCCTGAATGCAACGCTGGGCATCCGGCAGGCTCTCTGTGCGTTGCAGTGGTACGGTTGCATGTTCAAAAATGCTGATATCGGAGTTTTCCCAGGAATTGAGGACAATCTGTAGCGAGGCGTCGTCGGAGTCTTTCGTAAATTTTTGGGCAAAAGGGATAGCGTCACCAAAAGCATTCTCGTTGATGCCATCGGACAGGACGACGAGCAGTTTGGGGCGTTGCGAATGAATAGGGGAGTCGATGATATTGCGGACGCGCAGGAGGGCCTCGTCGAGCAGTGTCACATCGGCGCCGTCGGGTTGATACTGGAAAATGTGCCGATCGATTCGGGCAATGAATGCCTGCTGACGCTGGTTGCGGGCTGTTACTATGGAATCGTTGCTGAGCCGTGCGTAGTAACGTTCTTCCAGGTTGGCGTCGTCGCCGGGTGTGAAGATGCGGAAGGTATCGGCGTCGAATCTAAAACTGCTCTTGGCAGCAGGTTGCGGATTTCCACACAGTACGACGGCCAGGATACTACCGGGACAAAACGTTTGCAGGCTGCCGGCCACTTCATTGTAGAAGAACGCATCGGCTTTGACAATACCCTGCTGGTCGATGGTGCCAGAACGGTCATCCAGCACAATGATCAGCGGTGCGCGTTCCGGATGAATGGCTGCGGGCGCTTGCTTACGGGCGCAGGCAAACAACAGACAAGCCGGCAGCAGCAGGCGAAAGATCGTAGATGAAAGAGAGAGCGGGTGTAAACGAAATGTTGCCATGATATACACTGTTTGTGTGAAACATGGCACAACATTAATCTTGCAGGGGTTTTCCCGGGTTTAGGTCTTGGCAGCCTGCTGTATGTCCTGTCGAATTTTTTCGGCGCGATCCAGGATGCTTTCCGAGGCTTTCAGATCGCGTAAATGCTGCTGAAAAACATCCCATTCCTGAAGGAAATTGTTCAGGTTGGCTACTCTTAAGTCCTTTATTTTGAACAACTTCTGAAAACGGCTGGCTGTTTTCACAGCATTGTTGGTCAGCAAGTTTTTGAGTTTTTGCAAACCCTGTTCGAGGACATTGTAAGTGGCTGGTTTCTCTTCGCTGAGTAGTTGCGAGAGCAGTAATTCCGGCTGAACAGCAGCCAGCCATTTTTCTTCTTCGGGGAAAAGATTGGTTTCCGAGATTTCCTGATAAAGCCGCGACCCTACGGCTTTGTTCCAGTTGCCGTTGAACCCCAGTTTGCTCAGGAAATACCCTTTGGCGTTATCGCCGAGGCGCGGCGAGAATTTGTCGCAATATCCATTATTGAGGCCTTTAAACACGGCTTTTCCTGCTTTGTCTACCTCTTTTGTATCGAATTCGCCGTAAAATATTTTCCCGTTCTCTTTGTTATGCAGCAAGGCAATGGCCCGGTGCAGGAGAATCAGTTCCAGGATGTCCACATTCTCTTCCCGCCCAAGGTTTTCCAGGCGGCCAAAGTCGCAGTTGATGTCTAAAGCATCCAGTTCGCCGCTGAAAAAGGCTTCTGCTTTGCGCTGGATGGCCTGCATCATTTTTTGATGCTTGTCGGGCGACTCCAGTTTAATCTTGTAGTAGAGATTTTTGAGCGCTTTGGGTTTGCCGGTTTTTTGGTCTTCTCCGAAAGGTCCGTTCAGTGGGCCGGAACGGTTGCTGTGTTTTTTGTTTTTCTCTATTTCCTTTTTCAGGGATTTAAACATGGGAGTCAGGTTGTCGCTGGCGCTGAGAGAACCCGATTTGTTTTTGGGTAATATGTGGCTGTGGTGTTTGTTCAGGAGCGTTCTGAGCGCACGGCGGGGCAGCGCACTGATCACCCTGGTAGCGATTTCGGGGGCGTAGGTTTCGCAAAACTCCAGTAAATCGACGCCCATAACTGGCTGGTCAAAGCCGTCTTCCAGCAACTCCATATCGACGAAAAGGGCCTGATAAGCGTTGGTTTCTCCGTTTTTTCCCAGGATAGAGAGGGCTTCTTCGCCATTGGTAAACAGGTCGACTTCTGAAAAATACCTGCCAATAATCTCTTTTAATCTTTCGCCTTGCTCAGGATGGTCTTCCACGAGCATGGCGCGGTAGGGGAGTTGGATAATATCATTCTCCTGTTTTTCATCCCGTTTCTTTTCAAGATATCGGATCAGGGTGATTAGTTTGCCCAGCAGAATTTCCGCGAGGTCATGCGGATGCGGGGATTTCAGAATTTCAGCAATATCGAGGGCCGTTTCATGTGCATTGGGTCCTGTCAGAAATGCTCCCATAACAATGACGTGCCTGATTTCTTCTTCGAGGCGCGGGATATCAGGATTTTCAACGTATTTCTGGAGGTCGTGCAGGAGTTGATCGAGTTGACCCGTTGTAGTAAGGCAGTAATTGCGCAGGTAATTGTAACGCTGGCGGGAAAAATAGAACGGCGCCAGTTGTTGTGGCGGCCATTGCAGATGGATAAAGGACTTGACGTAGGGCAGGTGTTTGACCGAAGCGATTGAGCGGAGTTCGCGTCTCGATTTGAGAGAAATGAAACGCAGGTGGGCAATGCTGGATTCGGGTACTTTAAAATAAATCAGTTCATCAGCAATGTCGTATCCTTCCCGGACTTTCCCGCTCCAGGCTAATTCTACCTGGATAAAAATCTGATCAAACCCTTTGTCTGTGAATTGGAATGCCGACCATTCCCGGCTGTTTTTGATCGTCACGCATTCCCATGCTCCCGGTGTATGATTGGCAAACAGCGCAAGCAAGCCGGTGGAAAAAGTATCGGCTACTACTTCATTGCATATGAGCAATATGCGTTTCATGGCAACTGGGTGTTGATTAAAAAATCAGCCTGGCAACAATCTGGGAGGCCAGTTGCTTTCGGGGAGTTTAATTGCGAAAATGGGACTCAGGCTTGAATCTGAATATTGTTGAATCGAATTCTCAAATCTAGTATATCACCCATGATGGATGCAGGTAAATCGTCAATAGTCATGCCATCTGAGAGGCGCAGTATATCTTTTTCAAAACTGATGTGCGAGGGTCTCTGATTTTTGATCTTGTAATTGTCGACAAGTTCGGCTGTTCTTTCAATCAATGGTTTATAAAACCGGGTAGCATACACATAATGCAAAATATCGTCGTAGTTTTCTCCCAGGGATGCCCTGGTGGCAAGTTCTTCGACCTTTTTATAATCGTCGGGCTCCTGGCTGGTAAAATTTTCCAGCCAGTAGAGGCCCTGGTTCTTGATGGCTTTGTTGGTATCGTAGCCATGGATCAATAGATAGGATTCACGCTTCAGAAGCCCGTGTTCCTGCATCCAGTCCAGTATTTTGTGAGCAACTTTATCATGGTTTACAACGAATGAGCCTTCGTATTCCTCTTCAGTCCCTTCTGCAAGGAAATCGCCTTTAAGCACCCAAACTTTTTTTTGCGGGCAACAAAAAAATATCTGATTGTCTTTGTTTTTGAAAGCATCTTTAAACTCGTCGTGCCCGTTAAAAACAATTCTTGTTACAATGATAAGGGTCATGTGATAAGTGAAATTAGCCGCTGTGCTAACCGATATTTGGAAACGGTTTTGTCATTAAAATACGAGCTAAGTTCGTTATAGGAAATGAATTTACAAAATTCATAATCAATAAGGTGGTTATTGCCACCTGAGTCCAGAATAATGTGCGGGATATGCCTGCGAAGCGCCTTGATAAATTGCCTCGGTTCGGCCCCTTTGAGCCACTGGTTATTGCTGAACAAAGTGCGGTGGATGATGGCAAAGTCAAAATTGATCCGGCGGTTGTTGGTAGGCTCATCCCTATAAAAATTGGTGTAGGACCCCACTTCTTTCCCGTCGAATGTGAGCGTTAGGGTATGATCGTATTCGCCGTAATGGATGCTCTCATTAAGGGGAATAGCCCTGGACTCGTTGGAAAAATTGACATGGGTAGCGATAAAAACATTGCTGGCCCAGCACAGGTCAAAATTTTTCATCGGTATTTTCAGGTCAACGGTTTCTCTTCCTGTCTGATAAGGGAAATAGGAAGCAATTTCAATTTCGGAAGAGGTTCTTTTGGCATACTCGGCAAAACGCTCGTCGATGATCAGCACCCTCAACATAGCTGCATTGAACAATTTGTACGGGAAAAGCCATCTTTCGTCGTCAGATGCAAACGGGGGCGTATCGAGCCATGAAAAATCGAGGGAATTTTTGTCATAGGTCACATAGCCGAAGTTCTCATTCCGTATTTGGGGAATCCGGTTCTTGATTTTTTTGATACCCTTGCTATGGTGGTCGTAAATGGCATACATATGGCCTTCTTTCAGGTTCAACAGACCCAGCGTATTGTCATCCCTTCCCTGATCGAGTACTACATCGAAAGGCGGATTGGAGTGCTTGAAAGTAGTCAGTTCCTCCTCCCACTTTTTGGAAAAGTTTTCCCTGTGGATCAAGAGCGTTGCTTTGTTCAGATCACCATACCGTCCAAGCCATTCTTTCCAGCAGCGTTCAAGTAAGCCGTTGGTTTCTCCCGGTACGGGTTTGAGGTCTTCATGGGTTTCCTGCAGCCTGTTGCGAAAGTATGGGTTGTTGAGTGGGGAGTGTGCGGGCCGACCGGGGCTCACTTTCAAGAGGGTTCTGGCGGGCAGTTTCAACAGCAGTTTGTCTAAATCCTCTTCACTCAGTCCATCCAGGGCCAATTCATGGATAATAACAAAACTGTAACTATTGGCGCTTAATTTGGCTTTTTTGCGAAAATCAAATATGTTTTTGAACAGATACACGCCTTCCTGCATCAAGGTTCTTTCGAGGAAGCCACTTATTTCTACATCTTTCCCGATGTAGGCAATTTTGCGGGCTTTCTGTATTTTGAAACGGTAATTGATGCGGGCTTCCTGGAAATTAAACGTAGATGGGTGGCCGGCAACATTCGAGTCATGAGGGAGTGGCTGTGTTTTTTCCCAGATAAAAGGTGTAACGACTTCGGTTTTGTCTTTTTGGATATTTTGAAATGTTTCTTTCTGAAAATCGTCCTGAAACAACTGATCGCCTACCCGCAGATAGACCTGCAGGGCTTCGTTGTTGAATACGGCGTTGTCTTCGCTGGTGATATCTCTGTATCCAGCCATAACGGAAGCGCAAATTTTCATGTCCAGAATACCCAGGTTTTGTTTGGACGGCCGAAAGTCGTCCTTGGGATTTACAAAATCAGCCCTGACCCGATCCCTGAATTGCTGCCATTGCTCGTAATTTTCAAGTTCCGATACATTGTCGTACACATCCACCGTGAAACAGGTATCGTCGGAAGCATTATCCGTAACCTGTATGCATATTTCGAGGGGTTTTCGCTCGGAAGGTGAGGGGTTTAGTTGATTTTTCTGGTGTTTGGCGATATTGCGGATGAGGTTTTCCATCAGGGAGAAAAAAGCGTGTTCGTTGGGAATAGATACCTGTGGGTCTTTGTTTGGAATGACAGACTTGTTGGCATAAAATTCCTCATGTGATATTTGTTTGTCCATTTGGCTGATATCTACATAGTAAGGAAATTGATCCGGATACCGGACCATGTCGAATCCCTGAGGCAACAAGTCGCTGATTACTTTACTATTGCTGTGGCCGTATTCCGCTTTTAACTCGTGGCCCTGAAAAAAGAACCTGAAATACAACCTGTTGGCGCTGTTCGTTTCATAACGTATTCCTTCGCTGGCGGCAAGGTTGTCCATCAGCAACATATTTTCGGCCATTGGAAGCACCAGTTCGCGATAGAAATACATGGTTTTGGGTGGCTTGAATGGGTCTGCCATAAACTCGTTGCGCCCTACCATATATTCGTTGTGGTGATCGCGCAACCAATTCATAAAAGTATTTCTTGCCGTTGCGTCCGATTCCAGCGGTGGAGAAATTTCTGAAAGCCTGTCCGACAACATGGACGTCTTTGTTCGGGGGTGAATATGCGATCCCATGTGGTGAGAGAAGTTTCGGCTCAATATTTTGGAAATGGCTGCCTGACGTGCCAGTTCAATCACCTTCCTTTCCTGCAGACGTGACAGGAGGTTCCTGATTTTTGATTCCAATAGCGGGAACAGGTAATTGTAAAACCGCCTGGCGCCTTCCTGCGAGTCGAAAGGCTTGGTCAAACGACCTACTTTCCTGCTGGCGTAGGTGATAAGCATACCATCGAAATTCACGTCCCTGAGCCGGTTGATAAAACAAAAGAGTTGAATCACTTCACCATGGGAGGCCGAACCATGCGTGTCGGAATATTTTACCTTGCAATTGACCAGGCCTTTGCCGGTCGCTTCAGGCTCATAAAAAACCACTGTGTGTGCAAGCGGTAAAAACAGGAGCAACATTTTCTCTATTTCCTCGGGGCCCATCTGCGTATTGTCGCTCAGGTTGCTCTGTGGCGGGGCTACCAGATTGATTTCCAGGTTGGTATAGTCATACCAGTACTCGAAGTACATGTACCGGTGCTGCACTGGCGTTCTGTGTTTGAGGTCGAAATTTTCGTAGGAAAATCTGGAAATTCTATTTTCATCAATATACTTCTCCAGTTCGTAGCCATAATCCCTAAACGGCACATCCACCAGGTAACGCTCTTTACGATAGTTCAAACCAGTGACAAAAAAAGAAGTAGCGCCGATGTTCCATGCTACTTCTTTGTCATTTTTGGTTTCTGAAAGAATATTCAGGCTGTTGAGCGTTTTCAGATAGGATGAAATGTCGAGGTTGTTGAGGTTAAAATAGGCATCCTGATCGTTGAAGGCTTCCAACCCGTGCGCAATGTCTTCTGCTTTTACAGTGGAAGAAGATTTTTTTCTCAATGCTTCAAACCATTGAAAAAGTACGTGCCCTACAATCTGACTGTATTCTCTTCTGATTCTTGCCGACGCCTTGATGCGCCAGTTTTCTTTTTCGAGGCAAAATTCGGTTTCGTTGGCTTTGGAAAAAAAGGTTGAAGTGTCTAAAAAAACGATTTCCGTGTTTACATCGGCAACTCCTACACCTGCGAAACTGGACATTTGTTGCAAAAACTCCTGTTTCATCAGTTCCAGGTCGTAGGTCAGTTTGTGGCTCATGTACCCGAATAATACAATTCCCTTGAAGGCTTTGACCTGTTCGGGATGAAGTTTGGATAGCACGCCCCCCGACCCAGTCAGGAAGGTTTTTCGGTCTGCGTAGGTAGGATCCAATATCCTTTTTTTGTGGTTGTCTTTCGAACTTCCAAACATGTTGACCACCTCTCCAGCATGGGTCGAGTAGTAGAAAACCCGGGCATCTTTCGGCGTGGAGCCCTTCTCATTGGAAACAGTCAGTTTATTCAGGCAGAAGTCTGAAAAAATGTAATTGATATCGTATTTGGAAATTACATGCGTCACTTCTTCAATCTGCCGGTTGTGGCTCAACTGGTGGAATTTATATGTAAAATCAAAGGTTTCCAGCCGTATCTGATGTTCCGGAATATCGATGGCAGTCACGCATATATTGGAAGAATAATCAGGAAGTTGCTGCTCACTCACTTCCGGCTTCACCCCGTAGCCCTTCAAAAAGGCCGCAATGACATGCTGATTCAGCATATTGTCGCTGTCGATAAATAGCAGCCGAATAATTTGAAACTGTACAGGGGACGGTTGTGACATATGGGTATAAATATTTTCGCAATTTGTATAAAAAAGAGTTTTCCCGGGTTTTCCCGGGCCGGGCATCATATTTCGTGCTGTTTTATTGTCAGCCAAAAATGCAGTTAGGAGAGTTTTCCGAGGTTACGGCTGCTTCCGTCCCGGCACCCCCACACCCATCTTGTACATCCCGACATAAGCCCCGATCCGTTCGGCTTTCAGGTCGCGCTCTTCCAGCCCTTCGGCGGGCAGGTTGTCGGGGTACACGATCAGGCAGTCGATCACGTCGTGCTCGGTTTTGCCCAGTTGGCGGTACACGTATTTGCTACGGGCATAGCCGCTCACCTGTCGGATGTCGTCGTTGGTAAAGCCGTGCGCATAACGGGGTTTGTATTTGGCATCTACCACCATTTGGTAGTCGGGCGTATGAAGTACAAAATCGAGTTCATTGCCCGACACGGTGTAGTGGTACAGCACCTGCCGCGGCCCGGGAAATCGGTCTTTCAGCAAACCCAGCACATACAGTTCGAAGAGTTTGCTCATGTCTATCCAGAAAGGTGGCGTGTGCAGGGTGGCGGTTTTCCGCACATTGGAAAGGTGGTAGCCAAAGCGCTGGAGCAGCAGCCGGCCGAGCCGGATGGCTTCGGTGTATTCCGGATAAAATGCATGGGTCTTTTGGCAGGAAAGCATGTCGTTCACAGGATCTTCGCCCACCTGGTCAAATGCGGGGAGGGTGTAGCGCAGCAATTCCTGTAGGTAAGACTCGGCATGCAGGTATTGCACGGTAGGTAGGTAACGCTGCACGAAAACCAGCGTTTTTTTGAGCAGCCGGTTTTCGGGGCTGTCGAGGCCGAATTCATCAAATGAGCAGTGCATCAGAAGGGCATTGCTGTCGAGCATTTGCTGCCGGATGCTGTTTCCTGGATGTATTTTTCCTTTCACACGACCGTTCAGGCGTCGTTCAACCCGGTAGTACGATTTTTTTAAACCCCTTCTAACTATGCACTTGACAATACTCAAAAACTGTACGGCAAGCAGGGGCGTCAGCAGGTCATGCTCTGGGTAAATATCGATTGCAGGCTGATCGAAGCGGATCACAAACAGGTCTTTGGTATGCGCTGCTACGTCGGGGTGCCGAAGCGCTGTGGCGAGCATGCGCAGAAAATCAGTCTGAAAGCCTCCCTGGTTTAGTTTGGGCTGCACAAACAGGGCCTGGCCTTTATCGCCCACCCAGTCGATGCCAATGAAATACGAGGTTTCGATTCGGTGCCCGTCGGCTTCCGGCCGCAAACGGAAGCAGTATGCATCATTGTCTCGCTTTTGGTGCGGGTATTTGTAAAAAAATGCCTGGTCTGCCGGGAGCGGCAGTGTACGGACTTCGTTCGTATGTTCTGAAAATACAAGCATATATATAGTCAACAGTCGACAGTCAGCAGTTAACTCAGGTTTTCTATCTTTTCCCGAACACCTTCTCCCTGCAAAATACCATCTTTCAAATACTCCAGCAGAAGCGGTTTGATTTCATATTCCAGTTTCATGCGGAGTTCTTCGTGGGTTTGGGCGAGGAAATAACTGTGACCAAGCCGCACGTCGACTGCTTCGAAGCCGGGCGACAAAAATGCATCGCCAAATAGTGCGCTTGCTTTTTCATATAGACGGAGCGCTGACGCACGCACCTGTTCATCCGCTATCACTTCCCTGATCACGCCTTCTGAGGGCGGCACATGCACAAAGGCAAAACGCCGCCGAACTGCATAGTCGATATGACCAATACTGCGGTCGGCAGTGTTCATCGTACCGATAATAAAGAGGTTGGGGGGCAGGGTAATTTCACGGTCGCCTTCCAGTTCGTAGATGCTGTCGAGTGCCTTGCCGCGGTATTCCAGTGCGTAAATCAGTTCGCCCAATACGCTGGAGAGGTTGGCGCGGTTGATTTCATCGATGACAAGTACAAAGTTTTTGAGTTCTTCCCGGGCTACTTCCTGCTGCTGAAACGGGCGTTGCGCGGCAAATTCCCGAAATTTGTCCAGCACCTGTTTGAAATAGGTAGCGTGTGTGCGCGCCAGTCCGGAAATGCCGGGATAGTTGACGATGTCCTGCCGTTCTACCACTTCGTTGAGATACAGTTCGATGATGTCGTTGTATTTCATGCGTTGCGACGATTTCCACATGCCCATGTAGCGGAATGCATTGTCTTCCACGGATACAATGGTGACAAATGGCGTGAGTGCAAAACCGTTCTGGTGTTCCACTTCTGCTAGCACCTCTTCCTTGAACTGTTCGAAAATTTTACGCACCCACACTTCCCGGCCCAGCGCTTTGGTGTCTTTCCGGTGGTTGAGGAAATTATGCTGGGCTTTTTGTGCAAATTCTGCCAGCACCCGATTGCGCACATTGTATTCTACCTGCCCCTCGTTTACATCTGCGCTGATACCTCGTACAAAATCTTCGTAGGAGTAGGACGGGTGAAACTGAATGACTTTTGTTTCGCCGCCTGCCTCGGTGAGCCGGGCGGCTATTTTTTCTGACAACCAGGTTTTGCCGGTGCCGGGAGGCCCTTGCAGGATGATCTGGCGTTTGAAATGCAGGATATTCAGGATTTCCGAAAAGTCCATTTTGGGAAATGATTGAAGGCGCAGGAGCGATAAAATAGATAATTTTTTAAACGGATGTGAAAGTAGGGGACGCTGCTGCGTTTTACATCGCTATTGTCAGAATATTTTGATAATCGTTTAACATACTAATTCAACATGCAGGAGCATTTGGGATTATATTTGTACGCCAGAGCGCCGAATTTTAAAATAGTGTATGTATTCATTTTTTCCTTGACCGATCAAAATCGACACCACCATGGAAAATTACAATCCGACCGATGCTACGCCCGAAACCCTTCGTCAGGTACTGACCGCCCAGGATGAAACCATTCGTCACTTGAGAAACCTCGTTTCCGGTATGGCTGGCGACCAAATGGCAGATTTGCGCCATACCCTGACCGAACGCCTCCAACAAATGGAAGAACTGGAAAAACGAATGTGGGCTACTCTGTTCCCGCCTGGGCCGCAGAGCGAGTCGTCGGCTCACCGGATGACGATGACGTATTTCCCCTGAAAGGGCAAGGGGCAAAGGGCAAGAGGCAATGAGCAAAGGGCAAGAGGCAAAAAAATAAAGGGGAATAAACCACCCTCTATAATTTTCTCATTGTTTATTTGCCTCTTGCCTCTTGCCTCTTGCCTCTTGCCTCTTGCCCCTTGCCTTTTGCCGTTTGCCGTTTGCCGTTTGCCTCTTGCCTCTTGCCTTTTGCCGTTTGCCTCTTGCCTCTTGCCTCTTGCCGTTTGCCTCTTGCCTCTTGCCCCTTGCCTCTTGCCTCTTGCCTTTTGCCGTTTGCCTCTTGCCTCTTGCCTCTTGCCTCTTGTCCTTTTAACAAAAACTCCACATGTTTGAAAAACGCAGCCAGCCCGTCCTTCCTCCCAAACATTTTTACAATCGCCTGCTTCGGTACACGGGTTTTGCAGGGGCAATTATAGGCGTCTCTTTGCTGATCGGTATGGTCGGATATCAGATATGCACCCATCGGGGCTGGGTAGATGCTTTTTACAATGCATCGATGATTCTGACAGGCATGGGCCCCGGGCTGGATATGAACGAACTGACCGAGGCAGAGCAGAAAGCCACCAAAATATTTTCGGGCGTATATGCTATCTATAGTGGCGTGGTATTCCTGGCTGCCTCGGGGCTGGTGTTGTCGCCCATCCTGCACCGTTTCCTTCATTATTTTCATATGGATCCGGAGGAGCAATCCGATTAGGAACAATTCCCTTTTTTATCCGAATTGCTTCCCGCCGAAACAAGTTCGATATTCACCGATCATTTTTCCCGGCTCACCGAAACCCTTCGATACACTTTTTCCAGGCGCCTGAAATTTGAGGCATACATCTCATCAAGTTTCATTAAACGCTAAAGCATCATGAAAAAGTTAATCGTGGTCGCACTAAGCGCGGCCATGCTCGGAGGACTGGTTGTACTGGGCGGAGCGAAAGCCTTCGGATACCTGGGCGACCGTTCGGCGTCGTTCCTGACGCCTGCATTTGATGGACAGGTTCACCTGGCCAACCTGAGTAGTTCGCCCAATCCGGTGAATATGAATTTTACGCTTGCCGCCAACAAGACCCTGCCAGTGGTAGTGAATATCCAAAGTGCGGTTCGTACCCGTGAATACGCTAATGGCGGATTCGACATGCAAGACCTGCCCGAGGCATTCCGACGGTTTTTTGGCCCCAACATACCGCAAGGCCAGTCGCCACGTCGCGGCAATGACAACGACCAGGTGCAAATGGGTACCGGCTCGGGCGTTATCATTAGCCCTGATGGCTATATCGTGACCAACAACCACGTCGTGGCCGGCGCCGACGAACTGACGGTTACGCTCAACGACAAACGCTCTTTCAAAGCCAAAGTGATTGGCACCGACCCGTCGACCGACCTGGGTCTGGTAAAAATCGAGGCGGAAGGGCTGCCATTTGCCAATTTCTCCAATTCCGACGAAACGCAGGTGGGCGAATGGGTGTTGGCGGTCGGCAATCCGTTCAACCTGACTTCCACCGTCACAGCCGGTATTGTGTCGGCTAAAGGGCGCGATATTCACATCTTGCAGGATCAGGCGCCCATCGAGTCGTTTATTCAGACGGACGCAGCCATCAACCCCGGCAATTCGGGTGGCGCACTGGTCAACCTGAACGGCGATCTGATCGGCATTAACTCTGCCATTGCCAGCCCCACGGGCGCCTATGCCGGATACGGGTTTGCCATCCCGGCCAATATTGTAGCCAAAGTAGTCGATGACCTCAAAAAATTCGGTGTGGCTCAGCGGGGTTACCTCGGTGTCGTCATCCGGGAAGTAAACAGCCAGTTGGCAAAAGACAAAGACCTGGAAGTGTCGAAAGGTGTATATGTCGACAGCCTCGCTGAAAACAGCGCAGCCGGTGCAGCAGGCATCCGTCGGGGTGATGTGATCACAAAAATTGACGGACAGCCAATCGAGGCCTCTTCTTCCTTGCTGGAAGCCGTAGGCCGCCATCGCCCGGGCGACAAACTCGATGTCACAGTAATGCGCGGCAGTTCGGAGAAGGTGTACAGTGTCGTGTTGAAAAATCGACAGGGCAATACCGAAGTAGTCAAAAAATCGGATGCCTCGGGTATTTCAGCAGCGCTGGGTGCCGAGTTCCAGACCCTCAACCAAAAAGAAGCCCGTAAACTCGATATAGACGGAGGGGTAAAAGTGGTACAACTGGGCCACGGTAAATTAGCCAGCCAGACCGATCTGCGCGAAGGTTTTATCATCACGAAAGTGGATGGCAAACCCGTAAAATCAACCGAAGACCTTAGCGCCGCGCTCTACGAAAAACAAGGCGGCGTCATGCTCGAAGGCGTGTATCCCGACCGACCCGGCACGTATTACTACGCTTTTGGAATGTAGAAGACAGTTATTGCACATGTTCGAAAATAGGTTTTGTTAGTTGGTAGCGACGCGCTGTTGAGTGCGTCGCTATTTTTTTAGAGGTGAGAGGTGAGAGAGAGTGAGAGGTGTGAGAGAGAGTGAGAGAGCGAGAAGGTGAGAGGTGAGAGGTGAGAGAGTGAGAAGGTGAGATATATGAGAGAATAAGAAACGAGGCCACCCATTGCCACCCCACATAGCCCTGAAAGGGCGTATCCAATAGCACAGGGCAACGCCCTGTGTATTCGATGTGTATTTTTGTATTTGATGTGTATTTTGTGTATTCGATGCGCATCATCCCCATAGATTTCAACAGATTCCCGCATACCCCGTAATTTCGCCACCGAAAACTTCCTTTAATTCATCATTCATCATTCATTTGAAATATCTCATCATCGACGACAATCCCATGGCGCGTGCCGTACTGCGACAAATTGCCTCCAGCCTCGACGGTTTGGAACTGGCAGGCGAGTGTGCTTCGGCCCTGGAAGCCTTCAACCTGTTGCAGAAAGAGCCTGTCGATCTGTTGCTGCTGGATGTAGAAATGCCTGAAATGAGCGGACTGGAGTTGCTGCAGAGCCTTGCCACGCGCCCGCTGGTTATACTCATTACTTCAAAAACCGAATACGCTGTGGAAGCATTTGATCTGAATGTGGTGGATTACATTGTGAAACCCGTTACCATAGCGCGTTTCATGGCTGCTGTTCAGCGCGCCCGGGAAATCTGGGACAGCCGGCACAATACCGTCGAAAACAGCACGGAAAAAGACTACCTGTTTGTACGCTCCGACGGGGCGTTGATAAAAATCCGGTACGATGAAATCCTGTGGGTACAAGCACTCGTCGATTACGTACAATTTGTAACGGTTTCAGGCAAAAAGTACACCGTACATGCCACGATGAAGTCAGTCGCAGCCCATCTCAACGACCGTCGTTTTGCACGTACACACCGTTCCTACATTGTCAATTCAGACAAAATCGATCGTATTGAGGAGAATGCCATGATTGTGATCGGCAAACAAGTCATTCCGATGAGCGAGCAGTACAAATCGGCCGTGATGGAGCGTATCAATCTGCTCTGACCTCCGCCTCCGGCTACCGACGCAACTTCATTCCTCACCGAGGCATTCACCCGGCTCACCGATTCTTCCGGCATACAAATATGCTGCACCTGCACATTTGTACTGTTAGTTCACAGACGGCCGCAGGGGTCGGAATGGCGCACCCACCACCTTTTGCTTTCGGTTCCTGCGGCCGGCCACTTTTCACACTATTAATTTCTTTATCATGAAGTTTCTGAAAGTCTTTAGCCTGGCTCTGCTGGCCCTGTTTGTTGCTGCACAATCTGCTTCTGCACAGGCGGCTACCACACCCAAGCCCACTGCACAGCCCGCTGTAATGCACAATACTGCGCAAAAAACCGCTCCCGCTCCCAAACCTGCTGCTACCAGTCAGCCCCAGGCAAAGCCCGCTGCCAATGAAAAAAGCACCCAGCCAGCCGCACATTCGAATACAACGGGCGTCAAAAGCGCAACCCACAAAACGCACCGCAAGCACAAAGCCAAAAAAACAACGGGCGCTACCTCTTCGACGACAGAAATGAAAGGCAAATCGAACCATGCCGCAGCCGGAGACAAAAAGGCAAGCAAGCCCGCAAAGCAATAAGCACGATAGGAAGATTGTTTTCATCGCCCGGGTGTGCCGAAAGGTGTACCCGGTTTTTTTGTTATTGGCTTGATGAGGGTTGATGAGACGCGCCTTACGGCGCTGAGGGGCTTTGGATTGGGCGGATAATGCGGATTTTATGGATTTTTATTTGTAAGATTCATTCGAGATATTCCATAGAAACAGGCGTATGTGACGCATTGTGCCCCTTGTCCCATCCTGCTAGTAATGAAATAACAGATCATCTAAAATCCATAAAATCCGCATTATCCGCCCAATCCAAAGCCCCCTAGCGCCGTCAGGCGCGTCTCATCAACCCTATCAACCTCATCAATCCTATCAACCTTATCAACCCTATCATGTACCTTCGTCCTGCGTTCAAAAATAGTTATATGGAAGAAAATCGCGCAGGACTTCGGCGTTCGGCGGTCCGTTTTATTGTCAGTATCTACCTGTTCTTCTGTATCCTGGCGGTGGTAGCATTTTTTGTGATAACAGAACTGGAGAATGACAATCTTGTACACGACACCCAACTCGAACGGGGTGTTATTACCCTGGTATTTCTGGCTTCCTGGTCGTTTGTTTGTTACCGACTGTACCGGATAAACACCCGCATCTTTGACCAGCGCTCGCAGGTGTTTGATGCCCGGGAAGCGGAGTATTATGCCACGCGCGAACTGGCCCGACTGCGCGAACAATTTATGGCCAATATGAGCCACGAAATACGCACGCCGCTGAATGCCATTGTCGGCTTCTGCCACCTGCTGGCTCGTTCCAGCCTCGGCGCCCGCGAAAAAGAGTTATCGGATAATATCCAGATTGCCAGTGAAAACCTGCTGGCCATTGTGAACGATATTCTCGATTTTTCCAAAATCGAAGCCGGCATGATAGTGCTGGAAAACATGCCATTCGATCCTGCGGGTTTGTTCAAATCCGTGCAGCAAATGTTTGGAGAAAAAGCGCGACAGAAAAACCTGTCGCTCGAACTGGTACTTGCACCAGGTATACCCGATCAAATTTCAGGCGACCCGACCCGCCTCACCCAGATTATGATCAACCTGGTTGGAAATGCACTGAAATTCACCGAAAAGGGTGGGGTAGTGGTCAGCATCAGCCCATATGTACAAAAAGACGACCAGCATCGTATCCGCCTGCGCATCGAAGTACGCGATTCTGGCATAGGCATTCCGGCCAATCAACTGGAGCGTATTTTTGAAAGATTCACCCAGTCCGACGAGCAAACCACCCGTATTTATGGCGGCACTGGCCTGGGGCTGTCTATCGTGAAAGGCCTGGTGGAAGCCATGCAAGGCTCCGTGCGTGTAGAAAGCCAACCCGGCAAGGGTAGTACTTTTACCGTATTGCTGCCATTTAGTCCGGCTCCTGAAAATGCAGCGCCGCCCACACAATCATTTGACAATCAGTTGGATAGGATGGGTGCAGAAACCCTGCCCGACCTGCGCATCCTGGTGGCCGAAGACAATTTGATGAATCGCCGTGTTATGGAATTGTTGTTCGACGAATGGAAATGCCGGTACATGATGGCGCATACCGGTCGCGAGGCAGTAGCATTGCTGGCACAATCGCCCCAGTTTTTCGATCTCGTTCTGATGGATATACACATGCCTGAAATGGATGGTTATGAAGCGACCCAACTCATTCGCCAAAAACTCGGTTTGGCTGTTCCTATCGTGGCTATGACTGCCCACGCACTGGCCGGCGAGCGCGAAAAATGCCTTCAATTGGGCATGAATGACTACATTGCAAAGCCTATCCGCGAGCAGGAACTGTACCACCTGATCCGCAGTTTTGCAGCGGCTGCCGGCAAGTCAGATGAGTTTGGTTTCGATCGCGCCTATTTGCAGGAAACAACATTGGGCAATGTGGCCTATCAGGGTGAACTCGCTAAAATTTTTCTCGACCAGGCGCCCAAAGACCTGCAAGCCATTGCTTCTGCCTTGCATGCAGGCGATCGCCTATCAGCCGCCAAAGCCGCACACAGCATGAAAAGCACGGTGGGATATATGGGATTTGCGCACAACATCGGTCAGCAATTGGCTGCCTTTGAAAAGGCTTGCGATCAGGGAAAAGATACCACCCTTTTGTTGCACGACTGGAACGCCATCCAACAGGCCGTGGAAAAGGCCAAAGCATTGATTATTAAAGAATTTGGAATAACAAATGCGTAAACACCTGCTGCGAAAACAACATTTCCGACAGATGCGCGAAGTATGGCCTTTTGTGCTGGTGCTGTTGAGCGGCACGCTGATTTTTCTGGCCGATATGTATGAACTGGAAAATCCACTTTTCCGCGAAACGGTTTTGATTGGTGTCAGCCTCGCAAAATCCGTATGGTTTTTATGGTTTGTAGTACGGCGTATCCGGAAAGATGCAGTGCAGTCATTTCATTTTCAGGAGTTTATGTTGTTCATCGGGCTCAGCGTATTGTTGTATGTGCTGTCGTATGCCATCGACTTTTATTGCCTGTACCAGATCCGGCCCGATGCTTTCCAGGGACTGCCTGCACCACCCGATTTGCTCGACGATTTTATTACGTTCTTTTATTTCAGCGTGACCAATTTTACCACGGCTGGCTTGGGCGATGTAGTGCCGCGTGTGGTGAGCGCGCGCCTGTTTGTGTCGCTCGAACTGATCGTGTCTTTTTTCTTTTCCATTTTTGTCATTGCCAATCTGGCGATGTTGCGGGAAGCATTTGCCGAGAAACAACGAGGAAGGTAAACGTATTAACCCATTCCCACATTACCCAAAAAGTGCATGAATCCCGCCAAATCGGATAGCCCATTTTTTCCCAAATTCTTTTCTCTTTGTATCGGAAAAACTGCCCTCCACCTGATACACATGAAAAAAGCCCTCCTTTCCCTTGCAGGCTTGTGCCTCTTTATGGCCATAAAAGCCCAGACGATCCCTCAAAACCGCCTCGATAAAGCCTGGGATGCCTTCTGGATCACCGTGCCCGATTTGCCCGCTTCGGAATACCAGGTGTGTCTTTTCAGAAAAACACTCACCTTTCCTGAATCGCTTCCTTCTTCCTACGTCGTGCACGTGTCGGCCGACAACCGCTACAAACTCTTTGTCAATGGAAAAATGGTGTCGCTCGGCCCCGCCCGGGGCGACCTCCACCACTGGCGCTACGAAACAGTCGATCTCGCCCCCTTCCTGCACCCCGGCAACAACTTCATTGCTGCACAGGTATGGAATGAAGCCGACTGGCGCCCGGAGGCCCAAATTTCCCTGCGCACCGGATTTTTGCTCCAGGGCAGCACTGCCGCCGAAGCAGCCATCAATACCGGAGACTCCTGGAAATGCATCCGTGATGAAAGTTACACCCCGCTGAAAGTGCGCATGTGGACGTATTATGTGACTGGCCCGGGTGAGTACATCGACTTCGCCCGGCAGCCCAAAGGCTGGAAAGAAGCCGCTTTTGACGACAGCCGCTGGAAAAAGCCCCAAATACTTTTTAATGCCGTACCCAAAAATGTACAAGGCCCTTACGGATCACCCAATGGCTGGATGTTGGTACCTTCGCCGCTGCCACAGATGGAGTTGAAACAGGAGCGTTTTGGCAAGGTCGTACGCGCAGCCGGCATCGACGCCCCTACCGGATTTCCCTTTGAAACGGGTAAAATGTCCATCCCTGCTCGTTCAAAAGTTACCTTGCTGCTGGATCAGGCGTACCTGACCAACGCCTACCCAACGCTCGCATTCAGTGGCGGCAAAAACGCCACCATTTCCCTGTGCTATGCGGAAGCGCTGTTTACCCGGTATCCGGAAAAAGGCAATCGCAACGAAACGGAAGGTAAACAAATGATTGGCCGGAAAGACAGCCTGTTGTCCGACGGCTCCAGCGGGCAAATATTTACCACACTGGCATTTCGCACCTTCCGATATGTGGAACTGTCGATCGAGACAAAAGAAGAACCGCTGAGCATCGACGACCTGTACAGCACCTTCACCGGCTATCCGTTTCAGCGCAAGGCAACGACGGAATCTGCCGGCACGGAATGGGAACAGATACTCGACATCGGCTGGCGTACAGCGCGTTTGTGCGCCGTGGAAACGTATATGGATTGCCCGTATTACGAACAGTTGCAGTACATCGGCGACGCACGCATTCAGGCGCTGGTGTCCATCTACAACAGCGGCGATGTGCGACTGCTGCGCAATGCGCTCAACCAAATGGACGAATCGCGCCAGCCGGAAGGCGTGACACTCAGCCGCCATCCATCGTACACCCCGCAGTACATCCCGACATTCTCCCTGTGGTATATCGGCATGCTGTACGATTTCAATCGCTACGTCGACGATCCGGCTTTTGTGCGCGCCAAACTGCCTGGCACACGCCAGATACTTGAGTATTTCCACCAATATCAATTGCCTGATGGCGCGCTCGCGCATGTGCCGCAATGGATGTTTACTGATTGGGTAGACACAAAAGGTTGGCAATCAGGTGTAGGCCCGGTGGGTAAAGACGGTACTTCTGCCATGATCGACCTGCAACTGCTGTGGGCGTATCAACTCGCTGCAGAACTGGAGCGTCAGGCAGGTATGTCCGCTTTTTCGACCCTGTACAGCCAGCGCGCCCAGCAGTTGAAAAAAACGATTCGGCAGCGGTACTGGGTGGCCGATCGCCAGTTGTTTGCCGACGATGCCGAACACACGTTTTTTTCCCAGCACACCAATACGCTGGCTATTCTGACGGGTCTGGTGGAGGGCCCGCAAGCCCGCCAAATGGCCGAACACCTGCGCGACGATCATAGCCTCGCGCCAGCGTCCATTTACTTTCGCTATTACCTGCACCAGGCATGGATCAAAGCGGGTATGGGCAACGATTACCCGAACTGGCTCGACAAATGGCGCGAAAACATCGCCATGGGCATGACGACCTGGGCGGAAGTATCGGACATCAACAAAACGCGCTCCGACTGCCATGCCTGGGGCGCCAGCCCGAACATCGAATATTTCAGAACTGTACTGGGCATCGACAGCGATGGCCCCGGTTTTTTAAAAGTCGTGATCGAGCCGCATTTGGGGACTTTGACAAAGGTGGGTGGCAGTATTCCACACCCCATGGGCGAGTTGTCGGCCAGGTATGAATTGAAAAACGGGAAATGGGATATTCACATCATTTTGCCCAAAAAAACAAGCGGAGTACTAAAGTGGAAAGGGAAAACGAGCCTGCTCAAGGCGGGAGAGAACAGGTTTTTATTTTGAAATAGAACTACCTGTCGCAATGATTTTTTACCAAAACTCCCATGCCTGTAAATAATTGTTTGAATAGCGCTAATATTGCCCGCTTCCATGCCCGACCAGATAAGCCGCAATGGTTTATTATCAATTATCCAATTCAAATGCACACACATCCATCCTCTACTTTCGTCAGGTTTGCATGGGCAAGCCTGATGTTCCTGGCGTTCAACACGCTGTCATTTGCACAAAACAGGGTGCTCGTATTCAGCAAAACGGCCGTTTTCAGGCATACCTCCATCGGCGTCGGCAAAAATGCAATCGCCAAACTCGGCGCTGAAAACGGCTTTGTCGTCGATACCACTGAAAATGCTGCCATGTTCAACGAACAAAACCTGCGCCGCTACGCTGCCGTTGTATTTCTCAATACTACTGGTGATGTGCTGGATCCGCTGCAGCAAAATGCGTTCGAGCGCTACATTCAAGCGGGTGGAGGCTATGTAGGTGTACACGCCGCTACCGATACCGAGTACGACTGGCCCTGGTATGGCAAACTGGCCGGCGCTTATTTCAAGGATCACCCATCCACTCCAAGCAATGTGCAGCACGGCGTGTACCACGTGCACGACAAAACACATGCTTCCACCTCATTCCTGCCCGAACCCTGGGAACGTACGGATGAGTTCTACAGTTTTAAAAATATGAACCCCGATGTGAAGGTGCTGCTCACCCTCGACGAAAAATCGTACATCGGTGGCAACATGGGCGACTGGCACCCTTCGGCCTGGTACCACGAATACGACGGCGGCCGGGCATTTTATACCAGCCTCGGCCACACGGAAGAAACGTATGCCGAGCCCTTGTTTTTGCGCCACCTGCTCGAAGGTTTGAAATGGGCCATGAACGGCAAACTGGATTACAGCAAGGTGCACACCCCGCTCATGCCGGAGGAAAACCGCTTCACCAAAGTGATTTTGCAGGAAAAACTCGACGAACCGATGGAACTGACCACCCTGGGCAACGGCCGGGTGCTGTTTATCCAGCGCAAGGGCGAAGTGCGGCTGTACGACCCGAAAAATGGCCTTCGTACCATCGCTACCATCCCGGTCAGCACCAAATACAAAAGCAAGGAAGGCAAGGAGTCGGAAGCCGAAGATGGCCTCCTGGGACTGAGCAAAGACCCCAATTTTGCCCAAAACCACTGGATTTACCTGTATTACTCTCCCGCTGGCGACGAGGCCAAGAACATCCTTACGCGCTACGAACTACGCGGCGACGAATTGGTGATGTCGTCCAAAAAAGTGCTGCTGGAAATCCCGGTGCAGCGCGAAGAATGTTGCCATACCGGCGGCTCCATTGCCTGGGATGCCTCTGGTAACCTCTTCCTCTCCACTGGCGACAACAGCAGCCCGCGTGCCGACGGCTATTCTCCCATCGATGAGCGCCCCGAACGCGGCCCCTGGGATGCCCAGAAATCATCGGCAAATACCAACGACCTGCGCGGAAAAATCATCCGCATCCACCCGCAGGCGGATGGCACCTACACCATTCCCGATGGCAACCTTTTTGCCAAAGGCACACCCAAAACACGCCCGGAAATATACACGATGGGCCACCGCAACCCCTTCCGTATTTCTGTCGACCCCAAAACGGGTTTCGTGTACTGGGGTGAAGTAGGCCCCGATGCCAGCAAACCCGACTCTACCCGCGGCCCGCAAGGCTACGATGAAGTGGGGCAGGCCCGTAAAGCAGGCAACTACGGCTGGCCGTATTTTGTAGCCGACAACCAGGCATATCGAGATTATAACTACGCCGATAAAACCTCAGGCGATTATTACCAGGTGGATAAACCCCTGAACCAGTCGCCCAACAACACCGGACTGGAAGTGCTGCCGCCCGCCCAGAAGGCTTTTGTCTGGTACCCTTACGATGCCTCCAAGGAATTTCCATTGGTAGGTACCGGCGGCCGAAATGCCATGGCTGGCCCTGTTTTCCATAAAAATGACTTTGGAAATGCTGCTCGGGTATTTCCTGAGTATTACGATGGTAAATTGCTCATCTACGACTGGATGCGCGGCTGGGTAATGGCCGTCACGATGGACCAGACAGGCAATTTCGTATCGATGGAGCGTTTTATGCCTTCCGAAAAATTCTCCAATCCGATGGACATGGAATTTGACGAAAATGGCGACCTCTGGATGCTGGAATACGGCACCGGCTGGTTTCAGGGCAACGACGATGCCCGCCTGCTTCGCATCGAATACAGCGCTGGCAACCGCAAGCCACAGGCCCAGGTGAGTGCCGACCGCACGGCCGGTTCTTTGCCGCTGACGGTGCAGTTGTCTTCTGAAGGTACTAAAGACTTCGATGGCGATGCCCTCCAATACGAATGGAAAATAGCGCCTGCCAGCGGTGGGAAAACCCAAACCTTTAAAACGGCCAATGCCACAGTGTCGCTGAAAAAGAAAGGTGTGTACAACGCTACGCTTACCGTTACCGATCCTTCCGGCCTGAGCAACACCCGCAGCCTCGAACTGGTGGCAGGTAACGAACCACCCAAAGTGGCGCTCGAACTCGGCGAAGGCACCAACCGATCGTTCTTTTTCCCCAACCAGAAAATCAATTACGCTGTCAAAGTGAACGACAAGGAAGACGGCAGCCTGGCCGCTGGTACCATTGGCTCCGATGCGGTCGTTTTCACCGCCGATTACCTGGCGGAAGGCTACGACAAGGAAGCCATTGCCCGTGGCCACCGCGATGCCGATGCATCGGCCGTTCTTGCGCCGGGCGCTAAACTCATGGCAGGCAGCGACTGCCAGGCCTGCCATTTCCCCGACAAAAAATCGATCGGGCCGGAATACCGCCTCGTTGCGCAGAAATACAAGGATCAGGCAGATGCAGTGCCTATGCTGGCTAAAAAAATTATCAGCGGCGGCAATGGCGTGTGGGGCGATGTGGCGATGGCTGCTCACCCGCAGATCAAACTGGAAGATGCCGAAGAAATTGCGCGTTATATCCTCAGCATGTCCGATGTCAAACCACGCCTGGCGCCGGAAGGTGAACTGATTGCCTCCGTGCCGGAAGGCGACCAGGGGCAAGGGGTGTACCTGCTGCGAGCCGCTTACAAAGACCGTGGCGCGATGGGTTTGCCAGGCCAGATGTCGGAGCAGGTGTACGTGTTGCGCAATCCTGCTGTCGGAGCACACGATGCCGATAAATACGATAATGTGCAAAAAATGACTTTTGGCGGCAGCAAATTGCTCATTCCAAATTCCTCCGGCGCCTATGTCATGCTCCAGCAAATCGACCTGACCGGAGTGGCGCAAATTGATTTTACCGTTCTTGCACCCAAGGCTATGATGAACGCGGCGGGAGGCATTATTGAAGTGCGGCTCGATGCAGTAAACGGGCCATTGGCCGGGCAAACACAATTGATCGTGCCATCTGAGAAAGAAGGTTTTGCTGCTGACCTGGCCGTGGCGCCCCTGAAAGGACAAGGCGGCATGCACGATATTTACCTGATTTTCAAAAATGATCAGGCGCCCGCAGGGCAGTCCCTGTTTGTTATGACGGGCATCAAATTCCAGACGGAGGCCATGCTGGCTGCCGCTGCCGCCGAGGCAGCCAAGCCGGCTACTTCGAAAAATCCGCTGGAAGATTATGTCGGTAAATACAAATTCAGCGGCCTGCCTTTCCCGTACATCACCTTTACGGTTGCCGACGGTGCGCTGGTGTCAGATACCGGTACCGACAAAGGCCCGATCAAACCCACGGCTACTGCCGATCGCTTTGATGCGAATGGTCAGGCGATGTTTCAGTTTGTCAGAACCGATGGCAAAGTGACAAGTGTGAAACTGGAAGCGATGGGGATGACATTTGAAGGTGTGAAGGAATAAGTACCTGAACGTCGGCAGGGTTCTAAACCCTGCCGACGTTCTAAACCCTGCCGACGTTTAATGCGCAAATTTTCTGCCGACCATATTTATCCCGTTTCATCACCTTCGCTCGAACAGGGCGTGGTGATTACCGACGACGAGGGCGTCATCCTCGCCATCGAATCGCGTGAGCAGCACGACCCCGCCACGCTCGAAATGTTTCCGGGCGTGCTCATTCCGGGTTTTGTCAATACCCACTGCCACCTCGAATTGTCGCACATGAAAGGCCTGATGGATACCGGCATCGGACTGCTGGAATTTATCAAAGGCGTGGTCACACGCAGGCAAGCGCCGCCGGAAGTCATCGCTTCTGCCATCGAACGGGCTGAACAGGATATGCTGGAGGCAGGTATCGTAGCAGTAGGTGACATTTCCAATGTGGCCGATTCTTTTCCCGTAAAATCGAAAGGGCGTATGCGCTATTACACCTTCGTGGAAGTGCTGGATTTTCTGCGGAATTCGGGCAGTGAAAAAGCCATGGAAAATGCCCTTGCGGTATATCGCCAGGTGCATCCTGCGCCGGGAAGTGCTGCCTCTGTTGTGCCTCATGCTCCCTACACCGTCAGCGCTGCATTGTTAGAAAAAATCAGGGCGTTCAATCCCTCTGAAGGGATCAGCGTAAGTGTACACAACCAGGAGACGGCTGCGGAAAATGAGTTTTTTCAGTACAAAACGGGCGCTTTTTTGCCTTTCTATGCCGGTTTTGGCAATAACCTGGAAGAGTTTACGGCGACGGGGCACAATTCCATTTTTTATGAAATGAAGGGCCTGGAGGCACAAAACCGCAACATTTTTGTGCACAACACCTTCACGACCAGCGAAGAAATCAGCATGGCGCAAGCCTGGGGCGAACAGGTGTACTGGGCTACCTGCCCCAATGCCAATCTGTTTATCGAAAACCGATTGCCCGATTATCGCATTTTTCTGGAAAACAAGGCCCGGGTCACCATCGGCACCGACAGCCTGGCTTCCAACTGGCAACTATCCATTTTGGAGGAAATGAAAACCATCGCCCGGTATCAGTCATACGTCCCTTTTGAAACGATGCTGCAATGGGCCACGCTCCATGGCGCACAAGCCCTGGGCTTCGACGACACGCTGGGTAGCCTGGAGCCCGGAAAAAAACCGGGCATTTTGTGTCTGGAAGGACTGGAGCCAGGCGAGCGGCTGGGTGTGGCGGCGCGGGTGAGAAGGGTTGTTTGAATTTCCGATTTCCGATTACATGATTTCCAATTTCCGATTGGATTTTGGAATGAGGATTTTAGAATGAACGAAATGCACTCAATCTTACTTCTCAAATCCAAAATCCAATCGGAAATCGGAAATCATGTAATCGGAAATGGGAAATCTCAAAAATTCACCAACTCAATTTCAAAAATCAGCACCGAATTCGGCGGAATACTGCCAATGCCGGTAGGCCCGTAGGCCAGTGCCGAGGGAGAAAAAAAGGTGCCTTTGCCGCCTTTTTTCAGCAAAGGAATGCCCTCCTGCCAGGCTTCTATCAGGCCGGTGAGTTCAAATGTGGCCGTGGAAGAGCCGGAAGTCTGGTCGAATACGGTGCCGTCGAGCAGATAACCTTTGTAGCGCACGGTAACAGTAGCCAGCGGGCTCGGATTGCTGCCCGTTCCTTCCTGTGTAATGATGTAGTGCAGTCCGGAAGGGCGTTCGATAGCAGTAAGGCCATGATCGGAAAGATAATCCTTGATTTTATCGATGTCTTCACGCAGTTGCGCTTCGGGAGAAGTGTCCTTCAGGCAGGACAGGGTAGACAGGCTGAGGCCTACCAAAATGAGAGAAAGTAGTCGCATTATGTTTATTTTTTGCTGCAAAAATAGCGATTGTGCGGGTTTGCAAGGACGAGATTTGTGTAAGACGCTTTTTTTTACGAGATCGTTGGACGCAAAAAAACGAGTGCGCAAGGAATGCAATTTTACTACCTTTGTTCGCCAGACCCAATTATCAGCGAACAATCGGAATGCCCACTGAAACGAATCACGTTGCCGGTAGCAGCGGTTCCAATGACAACAACAAGGAGATATTCCAGACCATTGCCCGCAAGGTAAAGGACGGGATGGCCGTGTTGTTTCTGGGCCCGGGCGCTGTGGTGGTCAAAGATGACAAAGGCAACTGGACGCCGCTGACCGACCTTTGTGCTGCATTTCTGGTGAACAAGTATAAATTGCAACTGGCTGAAAATGAAGAGTGTTCGTTGCCATATGTTGCCAGTTTGCTTCGGGTTCGCAACCTTTCCACTGACAATGTTTTGCAGGAAGATGTAGCGCAGTTTTACAATTCCCAGGCCAACAAATGCGAACTGCATCCGGCACTGGAGCAACTTATCGACCTGCGTTTCCGAATCATTATCAATACAACGCCCGACAATTTTGTCACACGCCTGTACGACGAAGTCGCGGCGCCGTACCATGCCGATTTTTACAACTACTACAAACCCGGCAGCGCATTTACGTTCGATTTTGAAAAAGACCCGCGAGTAGTGGTGTACAACCTCCTGGGTACGTATAAAAAACCGGAGTCGCTGGTGCTCACCTACAAGCACCAGTTGAATTACATCAAAAAAATTGTTGGCGAGCAACAAAATGAGCGCCTGCCTGATGTGCTCACCAATGCATTCAAAGATTTTCGATACCACCTTTTCCTGGGCTTCGATTTTGAAGACTGGAACCTGCGCCTGCTCCTCGATACGCTTTACAAAAACGTACGCGAAAACATACAGCCTTACTCCTACCCGTTAAAAGGAGAACCGGAAGCCGATTCTGAAACAAAGGTGTTTTTTCAAGGCGAATTCGGCATGCAGTTCAGCGCAACCGATCTGTACACCTTTGTCGACCAACTCGCGCAGGAATACAACAACCTCGACAGCCCCAACACCAGCGCCCCCACAGAAAAACCCAAGGCAGAGGTGCTCATCCTGCACAACGAAGTAGCCGACAAAGACGCGTACGACCTGCTCATCAAACACCTCAGAAACCTGCCTGCGCGTTTTTACACCTTTGCCGATGCGACCGGAAAGGGCGATATGCAGACCTGGCTGAACGATATGCTCCAGCGCTGTCAGGTGGTGCTGCCTTTGCTGAGCGTCGATTTTTTTGACGATCAGAACAACCCGGCCCTGCCACTGCTGGAAGACATCGTCAACCGCAACAACCCGCGCAAAGGTTTTCTGGTGATGCCTCTTTTGCTCAAACCGCTTACGCTGGACCTTCCACTGAGCCGCCTGGGCACTATTCGCCCGCCCGATCGAACGCCTATGATGGGCAGTGCCAGCGAGAGCACCTACATCAGCGAAACGGTGGACAGCCTGCGTAAATACATCGAAAACCTTGCCCGGACATGAAAAAAAACGCCGTCGACCTCCCTCGCCGTTATCCGGGTCTGAAACCCTTCGAACGCAGCCAGAGCGCCGTATTTCACGGACGCCAGGACGATATTCAACGCCTGAGCAACCTGATTCTGCGCGAACGCCTCGTCGTGCTGTTTGCCAAATCCGGCATTGGAAAAACCTCGCTCCTGCAGGCTGGTGTAGCGCCGGAAATAGAACGCCAGGATTATACGCCCGTTTTTTTGCGCGCAGATAAAACCGGTGAATCGCTTGTCGATTCCATGAGCGCCCTGTTGTCCAACCATGTGCAGGTGGGCGGCCGCGACACTACGGGTGAGCGCCCCGGTGAAAAGCAGACGCTTTGGGAGCAGATGAAACGCCTGGAATTCGACCTCAACGGATTGCCGGCTACGCCGGTGCTGGTATTCGACCAGTTTGAGGAAATATTTACACTCGCCCACGGCGAGGAAAGCCGCAACCGATTTCTGGCAGAACTGGCCGATCTGGCCAATGAAACCATGCCGGAAGCCTTGCGCGCCAGCCTGCTGGGCCAGTTTCAGGCCGGAAAAATAGACGTCAATACCATGCAATGGTGGGAAAAACAACCCGAATTGCGCGTGGTACTGAGCATCCGTTCCGATTTCCTGCACCTGATCGACGGACTGAGCGCTCGTATTCCGGGTATTTTGCGCAACCGTTACCAACTTCAACCACTCGACCGCGACAAGGCGCGTACTGCCATCGTGCAGCCCGCACAGGCAGAAGGCACCTACCTGAGCCCGCCTTTTTCCTATAATGAAGCGGCGCTGGAAGGCATGATCGATTTCCTCGCAGGACATACGGCCACGGAAAACGATGCCGGAAATGTGCAGGCAATACAGCGTAAGGACGAGATTGAAGCCGTGAACCTGCAGATTGTTTGCCAGGACATTGAGGAAAAAATCATCGATGAAGACAAGGCCGCCGGGTTTGCAGTAGTACCGGAGTTTTACGGGGGCCAGCAAGGCCTAAATCTGTCCATTCGGAATTTTTACCACAACCAGTTGCTGCTTTTTCCAAAAGCCTATGTGGAGCGCATGCTGAACAAGGCGCAGCAAGGCACAACGGTTTCGGAAAAAGACCGACTGCTCACCGAACAGACGTCCGATCAGTTGTATGCCCTGGCGCAGCGCCTGATCGAGGAAAGCCTGATTACCTCGAGCAATCGCCGCAACAGCGTGGTGGACGATACATTGCTGGATGAATACGGTGTTACCGCTGATTTTTTGGACACACTGGTCGACAAAAGCCGATTGCTGCGCAAAGAACCCCGTCTGGATGACTTCTACTATGAAATCAGCCACGATACTTTGCTGCCGGCTATCATCGAATCGCGCAACAATCGCCGCGACAAAGAGCGGGCCGACCGCGAAAAACTGGAATACGAGCAGCGCCTGACCGAAGAATCGCGCCGGCGCGAAGAGGTGGAAGAACAACTGAAAACCTCGCTTAAACAACGCCAGTTGGCCCGAAAAGTGGCCATTACCTCCATATTTGCCCTGGTCATTTCGTTGGTGGCGCTGGCGTTTTCGGGGTATTTCCTGCGCGATTACCTGCGCTCTACCAGAAGCCAACTGGCACAGGCTGAACTGAACGTCAGCAATGAGATTTTTGATGCTGCGGTGCAGGACTACGAGGAACTTATCGACAACGCGCGTCGGAGTTGGATACTCAAAAACACACCACCATACAAGGATGTGAAGGAAGAATTGGTGAAAGTGAAAAAATTGCAGTCGCAATACGATACGCTCGATTTTTATGTGCTCCGAAGCGATTCGCTCACGTTTACGGCCGATTATGCCGGCGCTCTTCATGCCTACCGCGACGCACAAGTGGCACTGCTGCAATACAAGGCAATGAACTTCGAGTTATCGGCTGCCACCGACTCCGGCAGGGTTTGGCGTGTAGATTCGACCCGGATTGAACTGAAATTCCTCGATCTCACCCGGCGAGTTATCAACCTCCGCGAAACGCTGGTGCGCAATTTTGAGGTAAGCCAGCGCAATTTCGAAGTGTTCAAGGAAGCCAAGGTATGGGGGCAGGCCATCCGAAACCTCGAAAAAATGAAACGCCTGTTGCCGCACGAACCTGAAGACATGGAAGTGCTGCGTCAGGCCCTGGTGCTGAATGAATCGCCGGCCGATTATGTGGAGCGAGAATTAAAATTTACCCGGCGAATGCTGGGGCGTTGAGGTACTTGTCTTACCTGTTTTCCTTTTTGAATATTTTATAATCAACGGTACACTCTACGCTTTGTGTCCCTTGTGAAACCTTTGTGCGCTTCGTGGTTAAAATTTTTTACCACAAGGGACACAAAGGTTTCACAAGGGACACAAAGCGTAGAGTGTGCCAACAGACTAATGGTTTAACAAAGGAAAATCTTTTAATCTGCATATAACCAACTTCTTCCTTGCCACGCTTTCTGCTACCATGGGTATGGCAAAAAGGCTAAAGTCGAATTTATGCGCCTTCCTGCAAAAAAGCATTTGCTTGGAGAAATCCCGTTTGTGGAAAATAATTATTCGGAAAATTTCGGATGGCAAAATCATTGTCCAAAATATCCACAGAAATCCCCGGCATTTGCCCGGTTTTCTATCAGCCTGAATGCCAAATGAAATATTATTCGGTTTGAATCCCTTATTTTACTCGTTCAAAGAACTATCTTTGCTGCGTTTTTCAACTGTAAAACTAGTTATGATAAAAATTCTTGCTAACGACGGCATTCACCCCGATGGTCGCCTGCTTTTGGAAGAAGCCGACTACATTGTGGACGAGGATAAAATTGCGCAGGAAGAACTTCCTGATCGCATGGCAGATTATGACGTTCTGATCGTGCGAAGCGCCACCAAGGTGACAAAAGCCGTGATCGATGGCGGCAAAAAATTGAAAATCATTGCACGTGGCGGCGTCGGTCTGGACAATATCGACCTGGAATACGCACAGTCGAAAGGCATTCAGGTGTACAATACGCCCATGGCATCGTCGCGGGCGGTGGCCGAACTGGCTTTCGGGCATATTTTTACCCTGGCGCGTATGTTCCAGCGCAGCAACCGCGAACTGGCGGCAGGTGGTGATTTCAAAAAACTGAAAAAAGCCTTCGAAACAGGTTTTCAGATCAAAGGTAAAACCCTGGGTATTGTCGGCTTCGGCCGCATCGGTCAGGAACTGGCTAAAATAGCCCTCGGCGTAGGCATGAGCGTGCGTGCCCACGACCCATTTGTGAATGATGCCGATGTTTCTATCCAACTCAACGAGTTCCCGGATATGAAATTGAGCGTTACCATCCGCACGGAACCACTGGATAAAATCCTGCGCGAATCGGATTTTATCTCGTTCCACATTCCTGGCATCAACCAGCCGCTGATTACAGCCGACGAACTGGCTAAAATGAAAAACGGCGTTTTCCTGATCAATACTGCCCGCGGAGGTGTGATCGAAGAAGAAGCCCTGCTGGCGGCCCTCGACTCTGGCAAGGTAGGCGGCGCCGGTCTCGATGTGTTCGAAAACGAACCCACTCCGCGCGAACAACTGCTGCGCCACCCGCTCGTGTCCTGCACGCCGCATATCGGCGCCAGCACCGTCGAAGCGCAGTCGTATATCGGTATGGAACTGGCCGACAAGATTCTGGCTTACTTCGGCGACGACAAGTAGTTCAAGAGATAAGGGGCAAGAAGCAAAAGGCAAGGGGCAAAGAGCAAGGGGCAAAAGGCAAGGGGCAAAGAGCAAGAAGCAAAAGGCAAAATTGCAACTTGACCTACAACACTTTTAAAATGGGGCTGTTCTGTACCAACAGAGCCGCCCCATTTTATTTTCTCATTTTCTCATTTTCTCATTTTCTCACTTTCTCACTTTCTCACTTTCTCACTTTCTCACTTTCTCACTTTCTCACTCTCTCACTCTCTCACTCTCTCACTCTCTCACTCTCTCACCTCTCACTCTCTCACCTCTATGTACGCACTCCGCCACTCCTGTTCCGGCCACAAAGCAGCGCTGTATGCGCTGGCGCCCGGGCGTAGCAACCGGCATTTTTTGTCGGCCGGCGGCGACGGATGGATTGTAGAGTGGAACCTCGATGATCCGGAGACCGGGCATTTGCTGGCTTCCGTGGAAACGCAGGTGTTTTCCATGTTGAGCATTCCGGAACGACATCTGGTGCTTGCCGGCAATATGAATGGAGGGCTGCACTGGATTCGTTACGACCAGCCGGAACAAACGCGCAATATCCTGCACCACCACAAAGGGATTTATGATATCTGTGTAATCGACACACGGGTACTCACGGCAGGCGGCGAAGGGTTGCTTAGTATATGGGACCTTGCAACCAGTCGTTCGGTGGAAAGTTACCACCTCTCCAACCAGGCACTTCGTTGTATTGCTTACAGTCCCGTTCGGGAAGAACTGGCCATCGGCGCCAGTGACGGGTGCATTTACCTGCTCAACAGCACTACGTTGGGGCTCAAACACGTGCTCAAAAACGCCCACGAACACTCCGTTTTCTCCACGGCCTACACGCCCGATGGAAAATTCCTGCTGAGTGGTGGCCGCGATGCCATGTTGCGCATCTGGAAAACGGACGATTTTTTGCCGGTGTCTGAGCAAAATGCGCACTGGTATACCTTGAATCACATTGTTTTTTCTCCGGATGGCGGCTTGTTTGCAACGGCCAGTCGTGATAAAACCGTAAAAATCTGGGATGCTCGCAGTTTCTGTCTCTTGAAAGTGCTTGATACCATCCGCGATGCAGGGCATATCAATTCCGTCAATCGGCTGTTGTGGCACTCGGATTGCCTGATTTCGGCGAGTGATGACCGGACAGTGAAAATATGGGGGGGAATGATGAATGATGAATGATGAATGATGAATGATGAATGATGAATGATGAATATTTTGGCCTATGAAGGTAAATCATGCCTATTTTCGCTTTTGAAAGCAAGAATTAACCTGTATCAAGCGATCACTCAATAGTGAAGCCAAAAGCAATGTGAGTATAACTCATCATTCATCATTCATCATTCATCATTCACCCATGCCACTACTGCCATTTCTCCATGCCCATCAGTTGGAAGCCGGATGCGACGAAGCCGGTCGCGGCTGTTTGGCTGGACCTGTATTTGCAGCGGCAGTGGTACTACCGCCGGATTTTTACCATCCTTTGCTGAATGATTCGAAGCAACTGACAGAGGCACAACGTGAAATGCTTCGGGAAGTAGTGGAAAAAGAGGCTGTTTGCTGGGCAGTGGCGCGCGTGGAGCCGGAGGAAATCGATCGGATCAATATTCTGAAGGCGTCTTTTCTGGCTATGCACCGGGCGCTGGATCAATTGACACAAACCCCTGAATTTATTCTGGTAGATGGCAATCGGTTTGTGGCGTATAAAAATGTGCCCCATGCCTGTATTATCAAAGGCGACGGAAAATATGCGTCGATTGCGGCTGCGTCGATACTGGCAAAAACCTGGCGCGATGCGCATATGAATGATTTACACACCCAACACCCTCAATACGACTGGCTCAGCAATAAAGGTTATCCAACCCTGGCACACCGCGAGGCTATCCGGCAACACGGTATCACTGCGTTTCATCGGCGTTCCTTTCAATTGCTGCCCGCGAATGAACAACTTCAACTCTTCTAACCCTCTCACCTCTCACCTCTCACCTCTAAACATGTTCGTCCATCACGTCTACTTCTGGCTCAAACCCGATGCCGACCGCAATGAACTCGTTGCCGGCCTTCGAAAACTCACTTCTATCAAAGGTATCCGACAATGGCATATCGGCGCGCCTGCCGCTACCAACCGTCCGGTGATCGACAGCAGTTATTCCGTGTCGTGGATGCTGCAATTTGAGGACGCAGCGGGAGAAGCACACTACCAGGATCACCCCGACCACCATCGTTTTGTGGCCGAATGCGGGCATTTGTGGGAAAGGGTAGTGGTGTATGATTCGGTGGAGATTTAGTTTTTTTGTGTTTTAGACCTCACCCTCGCTTACTCAAATTCATCAGCGCCTCCGCCAGGTGGGCATTTACTTTTTTCTCCTGTTCCAGCATTTGAGTGAGGCGGGCAACTTCCTGTTTCAGGGTGTCGTTTTCGGCTTGCAGCCGCTGCTCCAGGGTGCCATATGCGGCTGTTTTTTCTGATACGGCAGCAGGCGTTTCTACATTTTCTGTAAAATATCCAGCAGAAACCTGAAAAACGGCCATCGCTTTCTGGAGCGGTTTGCGCGGCAGTCTTTCCATTTTATAGAGTTTTGGCAAATAGGATTTGTCCAAACCCAGCGCCGTGGCAATTTCGTCGTTGCTGCGCGGATCTCTTTTTACCAAAAGCATCAATTTTTCCCCTTCTTTAATAGGCGTCATGGCAGGAAAAATCATTTTTGAAATAATTTGGTCGAATAATGGATTTTTAATTATTTAAAATCCATTAAATGGAATAAATTTGCTTATTCATTTATGTAAGCAAATCTACGCTATTTATGTCAGAACCTGCCAACAACGGCAGCGGGAATCTGCTGCGTGTCATCACAGAAATGGTGGCATTCCGTTACAGCAACGAGCATGACCTCATGCTGGTCGGAGAAGCCGAAATCGTCATCGTATTAACGGGAAGCCACTCGGAGCCGGGCGTCAACCTGCACTCGGTACGTGTAGATATATTGTCGCTGTTCGATGCGGCCGGGCAGGATGTGTACACCCGATTTTTGGAGGATGCCACATTAAAGGCAGCCATAGAACAGACTGCGCTGGAGCATTATCTCCAAGCGCCCCGGGTGCCGGTAGGACTGCCGGGGCGCCTGGAATGGTAAAAAGCAATTGCCCACTTATCAACCTCATCAACCTCATCAACCTCATCAACCTTTATCAACCCTCATCAACCCCTCCAACTACAAATACCCCCTCACTGCCTCGACCGCCTCTTTCAACTGCGAGGTATCGCTGCCGCCAGCCGTGGCAAAACCAGGCTGTCCGCCACCGCCGCCTTTGAGGAATTTGCTGGCCAGTTCGCGTACGATAGCGCCGGCGTTCAGGCCTTTGTCTTTGGCCAATTGGTCGCTGATGCGCACCGTCAGCAAGGGTTTATCTGCATTGATTGTGCCGAAAGCGATGACACAGTTGCCAATTTCGCGTTCCAGTTCGTAGGCCAGCGTCTTGACGGCATTGGCGTCGCTGAGCGGTAGCACTGTGCCGATGTAGCGAATGCCGCTTGCCAGCGTTTCGAATTGAGAACGCAGCCCTTCGCGCAGGCTGTTGGCCTGTGCTTGCAGCAGCTGTTCGATTTCTTTTTGCAGGCGTTTGTTGTCTTCCTGGAGGTCGGCCACTCCTTTCACGAGGTCTTTGGCTTTCAGCACGTTTTTGATCGCGCCGAGTTCCGATTCGAGGCGGCTCACGTATTGTTCGGCGCCGGCAGCCGTAACGGCTTCGATGCGGCGCACCCCGGCGGCAACGGCGCTTTCGGCAGTGATTTTGAAATAGCCGATTTTGCCCGTTTGGCTCACGTGACAGCCGCCGCAGAGTTCGCGGGAGTAATGCGGGTCGAAGGTGATCATGCGCACCGTTTCGCCGTATTTTTCACCGAACAGCATCATCGCACCTGCTTTTTGGGCTTCTTCGATGGGCAGGTGGCGTTTTTCATCGAGCGAAATGTCTTCGCGGATTTTTTCATTCACGCGTTGTTCGATGCGGGCCAGTTCTTCGTCGGTCACTTTCTGGAAATGCTGGAAGTCGAAACGCAGCGCCTGGTCGTCGAGGTACGAACCTTTTTGCTGTACGTGTGTGCCCAGCACCTCGCGTAGCGCGGCGTGCAGCAGGTGCGTGGCCGAGTGGTTGTTCTCGGTGAGGCGGCGACGGGTTGCGTCTACCTCACATTTCACCGACGCATCTTCGATCGATGCGGGCATTTTTTCGAGGATGTGAATGATCAGCGTATTCTCCTTTTTGGTGTCGAGTACGCGGATTTTTTCATGGCCGAAAGTCATCCAGCCCTGGTCGCCTACCTGACCGCCACCTTCCGGATAGAAAGGTGTGCGGTTGAGCACTACCTGGATTTGTTCCGAGCCTTTGCTGGTCACCGTGCGGTATTTCACCACCTGCGAAGAATGGGTTTCGAGCAGGTCGTAGCCCAGGAATTCGACATCGGCTTCGTCGCTGAGCACAAACCAGTCGCCCACCTGTTTGGCGGCGTCTTTGCGGGAGCGCGCTTTTTGCTCGGCAAGGGCTTTTTCAAAACCTGCATCGTCGACGAGCAGGCCTTTCTCCCGGGCGATGAGGCGCGTCAGGTCGATCGGAAAACCAAAGGTGTCGAGCAGTTCGAAAGCCTGTTCGCCGGCCACCGTTTTATTTTGAATATCGAGGTTTTCGAAGCGTTTCAAACCCGCTTCGAGGGTGCGCAGAAACGATTTTTCCTCTTCCAGAATCACTTTCGATACAAACTCGATTTGCGCTTTCAGTTCCGGAAAAACATCCGAAAACTCCTCCGCCAGCACCGGGCAAAGCCTGTACAGCACGGGTTCTTTCAGGTCGAGGAAAGAGTAATAGTAGCGCACCGCACGGCGCAGGATGCGGCGAATGACGTACCCGGCGCCACCGTTATCGGGCAATTGGCCGTCGGCAATGGCAAAACTCACGGCCCGCAGGTGGTCGGCCACGACGCGCATGGCGATGTCGGTTTTGGCCGATAATTCGTAAGAGCCGGTGTATTTTTTACCGGAAAGTTGTTCGAGCAGGTTGAACAGCGGGCGCCACAGGTCGGTGTCGTAGTTGCTGGCAACGCCCTGCACGGCGCGGCAGAGGCGTTCGAAACCCATGCCTGTGTCGACCGATTTTGCGGGCAGTTCTTCCAGCGAGCCGTCGGCTTTGCGGTTGAACTGCATAAATACGTTGTTCCAGATTTCGATCACGTCGGGGTGGTCGTTGTTGACCAGCGACTTGCCATCCACCTGTGCGCGTTCGGCGTCGGAGCGCAGGTCGACGTGTATTTCGGAGCAGGGGCCGCAGGGGCCCTGGTCGCCCATTTCCCAGAAATTTTCCTTTTTACCGAACGGCAGAATACGGTCTTCGGCAATGAATTGCTTCCAGGTATCGTGCGCTTCCTGGTCGAAAGGCAGTTTTTCTTTTTCATCGCCTGCAAACACCGACACGTACAGGCGGTCTTTCGGAATTTTGTACACTTCCGTCAGCAGTTCCCAGGACCAGGCCAGGGCATCTTTTTTAAAATAATCGCCGAACGACCAGTTGCCCAGCATTTCAAACATGGTGTGGTGATACCCGTCGAGGCCCACATCTTCCAGGTCGTTGTGTTTCCCGCTCACGCGCAGGCATTTTTGCGTATCCGCCACGCGTTTGGCCGGGGGCGTCTGGTTGCCAAGGAAAAAATCTTTCAGGGGCGCCATACCCGAGTTGATAAACATCAGGGTCGGGTCGCTTTTGGCCACCATCGGTGCGGACGGAATAATCTTGTGGTCTTTCGATGCAAAAAAATCGAGAAACTGGCGGCGAATGTCGCGGGAAGTCATGTACGGGAACGTTGAAAATACGGTAAACACAATATTCCGCACGCTGGCGGAAAAAGCGCTGCAAATGTACTGCGTTTTCGTAAAAACCACGATGTAGGGACATACGTTCCACTTGTATTTTAAATGTTCCCTTATCCCAACCTGATAACCAATAACCGATAACCGATAACCAATAACTACCTTTGCCCTCCAAGTTTTCAAATCATGGCAAAGAAGCATATTGTAATACCGGAGGTGCCCATTCACGGGATTGCCGACCGGGGAAAGGGCGTGGGCCGGACGGCTGAAGGCATGACGGTTTTTGTGGAAGGCGCCGTGCCGGGCGACGTGGTGGACGTGTTTATCCAGAAAAAAAAGGGTGGTTTTGCCGAAGGTGTGGTGGAACGCATCGTTCAGCCATCGGCCGATCGGACGGAGGCCTTTTGCGAGCACTTCGAGGTGTGTGGCGGCTGCAAATGGCAAAATCTCTCGTACGAAGCCCAACTCCGCCACAAACACCAGGTCGTCGAAGATGCCCTGTACCGCATCGGAAAAGTGGAGGTGCGTGAGTTCCTGCTGATTCTGGGGGCGCCGGCTACTACCTTTTACCGCAACAAACTCGAATTCGGCTTTGCCAACCGCCGCTGGCGCACCAAAGCCGAAATGAACCTCGATGTAGAAAAAACGCCCGCAGAAGGCCCCGACGACTACGGCCTGGGCTTTCATAAAGCCGGTTTTTTTGATAAAATCATCGATATCCGGAAATGCTGGTTGCAGGATGACCCCTCGAACGAGGTGCGCAATACCTGCCGTGCCATCGCTTTCGAGCAGGAATTGCCGTTTTACGACCTGCGCAAACACACGGGTATGCTGCGCAACCTCATGGTGCGCCTCACCACGACGGGCGAACTGATGCTATTGGTCAGTTTTGCCAAAAACGATCAGAAGGTCATCCAGCGTTATCTCGACGCCATTCTGGAAAAATTTCCGCAAATGACCACGCTGGTGTACACCGTGAACACCAAACTCAACGACTCCATGTTCGACCTCGAAATGGTGACGTATTTCGGGAAAGGGTACGTGGTGGAACAACTGGGCGACCTGAAATTCAAGATCGGCCCGAAATCTTTTTTCCAGACAAACTCAGAACAAGGCAAAAACCTGTACGACGTGACGGCTGAATTTGCCGGCCTCAGCGGACAGGAAAACGTGTACGACCTCTACACCGGCACCGGCAGCATCGCGCTGTATCTGGCGCGCCAGTGCCGTCAGGTGGTGGGCATCGAGGAAATCCCCGAGGCCATTGCCGACGCGGAAGAAAACATGCGGCTGAACGGCATCGAAAACGCTATTTTTTACGCCGGAGATGTAAAAAATGTGCTGTCGCCTGAATTCGCCGAACGCCACGGTCGCCCGGATGTGGTGATTACCGACCCGCCGCGTGCCGGTATGCATGAAAAAGCCGTGCGCTTTTTGCTCGATCTCGCTGCCCCCCGAATTGTGTATGTAAGTTGCAATCCTGCCACCCAGGCCCGCGATTTGCAACTGCTGTCTGAGAAATATGATGTGCTGAAAGTACGTCCGGTAGATATGTTTCCCCATACCCACCACATTGAAAATGTAGCCCTCCTCGAACTCCGTTCCTGATCCCTCTCACCTCTCACCTCTCACCTCTCACCTCTGCACATGTACGCCTCCGACCAGCAACGCATCCTTTTCGACCTCTCCAAAAAATTGCTCGACGGTACGCTTGTAGAAGCCGATCCGGCCCGCCGCATCGACGACTTGCAGCAGGTGCTACGTTTCCACGAATGGAAATATTATGTGCAGAACGACCCTGTGGTGAGCGATTTTGAATACGATCAGTTGTACAAACAACTCGAAGCGCTGGAGGCGGCACACCCCGACCTGATTACGCCCGACTCGCCCACGCAGCGGGTGGGGAAGGACCTGACAGGCAATTTTGCCCAGGTGGCCCACCTCACGCCCATGCTGTCGCTCGACAACAGTTACAACGCCGACGATCTCAACGACTTCGACGAGCAGGTGAAAAAACTGTGCAAACTCGACAAAGAATCCGAGGTGGCCTATTGCGTGGAACCCAAATACGACGGCGGCACTATTGCCCTCGTGTATGAAAACGACCGACTGGTGCGCGCGGCCACGCGTGGCAACGGGGCCGTAGGCGATGAAATTACCGCCAATATCCGTACCCTGCGCTCGGTACCGCTACAGGCGGGCTTTTCAAAATCGGGCATTTACAAGGCAGAACTGCGCGGAGAGGCGCTGATTCGCAAGGATATTTTTGATAGAATCAATAAATCGCGCCAGGACGCTGGCGATCAGGTGTTTGCCAATCCGCGCAATGCAGCCACGGGCGGACTGCGTATGAAAGACCCGAAAGAAACTTCTGAACGCGGCCTCGAAGCCTTTTTGTACCAATTGGGCTATGCCGTAGACGCTGAAGGGCAAAACATCATCGAGCGTTTTCACACCCACGACGAAAGTATTCACCTGCTCGAATCGCTGGGATTTAAAACGCCGCTGGCCAAAACCAACGAACAGCAACACCTGCCCGCCACCAAAACCTGCAAAAACATAGCAGAAGTAATCGATTTCTGTCTGCAATGGCAGGACTACCGCGACGAATACCCGTACGAACTGGATGGCATGGTGGTCAAAGTGAACGACATCACCTTGCAGGAACGCTGTGGCTTCACCAGCCACCACCCGCGCTGGGCCATCGCTTTCAAATTCAAGGCGCGGCAAGCCACTACCAAACTGCGCGACGTCGAGTTTCAGGTGGGTAAAACCGGCGCTGTGACGCCTGTCGCCAAACTGGAACCTGTGCATCTCGCCGGTGTAACGGTACAAAATGTGAGCCTGCACAACGAAGAGTTTATCCGCAGCAAAGACCTGCGCATCGGCGATCAGGTGCTTGTGGAGCGTGCGGGCGACGTTATTCCATACATCGTCAAGTCCTTGCCCGAACTGCGCGACGGCTCGGAAGTGCCTGTGCAGTACCCTAAAAATTGTCCAGTGTGCCAATCGGTGCTCGTAAAACCCGAGGACGAGGCGGTGTGGCGCTGCGAAAATGCCGAATGTGAGGCGCAGGTGCTGCAACGCATGATTTTCCATACCTCCAAACACGCCATGGACATCGAAGGCTTCGGGGAAAGCACCATCGAGCGTTTTTACAAACTCGGTTGGCTGCATTCCATAGCCGACATGTACCGGCTCGACTACGACGCCATTGCCCAATTGGATGGGTTTGGGGAAAAATCGGCCACCAAACTGCGGGAGGCCATCGATAAAGCCAAACAGAATCCTATTTACCGGCTGCTGCATTCGCTGAGCATTCACCACCTCGGGCAAAAAGGCTCGAAACTGATTGCGGCTGAAATAGAACACGTGCTGGACCTGAAAGACTGGGACCTGGAAAAATACCAGACCATTAAAGACGTGGGCCCTGTGCTGGCCAAAAATGTGTTCTACTTTTTCCAGAATGAACACAACGTCGAACTTCTGCAAACTATGGAGCAATGCGGCGTCAACCTCCACCAAACTGACGCCGACAAACGCCCCGACGCACCAACGGAAGGGCCGCTGCTGGGCCGCAGCATTCTTTTCACCGGCACGCTTTCGCAAATGACCCGCGAAGAAGCCGAAAAACTGGCCGTAGCCGCCGGCGCCACACTGGCCAGCGGCGTCAGCAAACACCTGAGTATTCTGGTTGTAGGAGAAAAGGCTGGCAGCAAACTGAAAAAAGCGCAGGCCCTGGAGACGGTGGAGATATGGACGGAAGAGGAGTTCTTGAAAGTCCTGAGTCCTGAGTCGTAAGTCCTGAGTCTGTAGAGTACACCTTGTTACTCTCGGTATTCATATAGGGAGATGTCAAGAGTAACAAGGTGTACTCTACAGACTTAGGACTCAGGACTTAGGACTCAGGACTAAAAAAAAAAGCCGCCTGTGCATTTCGCGCAGGACGGCTAAACCCCAAAAAACCAAATGAAAACAATCTTCCTTTTTTTTGCCTTTTGCCCTTGCTCACTTGCAAAGACATACTTTATACGCGGTCATTCGAAGAGGTCACAGCCGCAGAAGAAAATTTTGTTTCTTTTGAAAGTTGTTAACAAGCCGTGGGAAAATAATATAGGTGGGGCAGGTTTTAAGTGTTTCATTTTCAGTGCTTTATATTGAAAATTGTTTTTTTTGTTACTATCAGTTTTTTGAGGTGGATTTTTGATGGATGTTGTTGATTTGACAACTTTTCAAAAGTTGTCAAATCGTGGGTTTATGCAAGGGGTTGAGATTTGACAACTTTCAAAAAGTTGTCAAATCGTGCGTTTCCCTCAAAAACAAAAACCCCGTTTTTGAAAACCATCTTTCAAAAACGGGGCAGACAAATTTTTTACCCTGTGGTCAGTATTGCGACAGCGGGTCGCCAAAATCGTAGTCGATAAACACGGCATCCAGCAGCGGGTCGGCGCCGGGTGTGTAGCCTTCCTTGAGGTCGTAGCCCCAGAGTTTGCCAAGTTGGTACCAATAGGTAGCCGTTGTGCCGCCCCGTGTTTCGCGGATGATGGTATAAAACGGCTTGTGCAATTGTTTTTCGATCATTTTGATCAGCACCCTTCCTTCCGTTTTGGTCAGGTTCATCATCTGATCTTTCATGTCGTCTTTCAGTTCCTTGTGTTCGTGGCGGATAAAGCGCCGGCGCTGGCGCTTGTTCATCTGATCGGTCTGATCCTGAATTTCTTCGTACAGTCCTACCGCCTGAAGGGCATACGGATACACCTTTTTTGCCGCGCGGATATACAGGTAGTATTGCCGCTGTTGTTGCAGGTCGGAAAATTTCCAGCGTGCTGTAATCCGCACAGGCCGCAGCGACATGACGAAAGTGGTGTCTCCATTCACAATTTCCATACGCGCCCACGCGCCGAGTTGCTGTGTGGTATCCGTATTGGAGGTAAATGTGATCTGGCTCAAAGCAGGGCTGCTGAAAGCCAGTAGCGCCACAAGCGCTGCCCATTGAAAGATGTGATGATGCAAAAGATGTTGTTTCATTGTTCCGTCGATGCGAATAGAACGTATTCAAAACGCCTAATGTTGTTGAAAGTCCTAAGTCCTGAGTTGCTTGGCATTTGTGATTAAGACGGATTTATATTCACGAGTAACTGCGAATGCCAAGCGACTCAGGACTTAGGACTTTCGACTCAGGACTTAGGACTATCAAAGCAGTGCTGCCCCGAACACCCCTGCACTATCGCCCAGTTTGGGTTTTCTAAAAATGGTATCGATGCGCGGATTGAACAAATATTTCAGGGCTTCCTGCACACCGTCCGTATAAAGCCGGTCGATATTGCCGACGCCGCCGCCGATCACGATCACATCGGGGTCGAGCACATTGATGATAACGGCGATGGCTTTGCCGAAAAAATGCACCATTCGGTCCATGGTCACCGTTGCGATTGCGTCGGTACCGGCTTCGGCGCGCGCTGCGATGTCCTTGAGCGGCAGGTGGTGTCCGCTTTGTTTTTCGTAAAATCGTTCGAGGGCGGGGCCTGAAATCACTGTTTCCACACAGCCTGTGCGGCCGCAATAGCAGGGGCCGCCGCTTTCGTCAAGGAAATTGTGCCCCCATTCGCCACCGATGCCCTGTCGGCCATTGATCACTTTTCCACGCACCACTACGCCGCCACCCACGCCGGTTCCCATAATAACGCCGAAAACGACCTCGGCGTTGGGTAGCGCCTCGGGTGCGGCGCCCATGAGGGCTTCTGCTACGGCGAAACAGTTGGCATCGTTGGCCAGTTTGACCGGAATGCCCAGCACGCGTTCGAGGTCGACGTTGAAGGGGCGGCCGTTGAGGGCCGTGGTGTTGGCATTTTTGATGAAGCCGGTAATAGGATCGAGGGTGCCGGGATGGCCAATTCCCAGCGATTGCGGATGCATTCCGGATGCTTCAATCAGCATATCCACCAGTTTTTTTACCTGACCTACAATATGGTCGTAGCCTTGTTGAGCCTCAGTCGGCACGCGCAGTCGGTGCAGTACGCGCAGGCTTTGGCGGCTTTCAAGAATAGCGCCTTCTATTTTGGTACCTCCCAGATCGAGGCCCCAGATGGGCTGGTCGTTTTGCATGGCTGGTCGTTTTACAAAGTGAAATGGAAACAGAATTTCCCGCAGGACGAGCAAAGGAAAAAAATTATTTTAAAAAAACAGGTCGGCTTGTTCACGCAGCCCTTCACAGCGGCATTTATTACCAAACGCGCGCTTCAAAAAACCAAATGTACGCTCCTAATCGGCTGATAAACCCAGCCAATGGAAACGGCCCCCGCCTTTCTTTCTTTGCGTATCCTGTATAATCCTGTGAAAAAACCTCCATGAAGACGCCCCCTTGACGCCGCCCTTTAAAACCCATAGCCTCGTTTGTGAATGGCATCCTGCCATGCTGCTGAAACCTGGATTTCCGATGATCGGAGGTTCGGGTTTTTTGTTTGGGGTAAGTGGTTTCCCGCAGGGGCTTTTTCCGTAGAGTAGTTTCCCGCAGATCGCGCAGAACGTAGAGTAATTTCCCGCAGAACTCGCAGATTTACCCGCAGAACTCGCAGAACGTAGAGTACACCTCATTGTCGCTTTGAAGAAAAAGGTGTACTCTACGTTCTGCGAGTTCTGCGGGTAAATCTGCGAGTTCTGCGGGAAATTACTCTACATTCTGCGCGATCTGCGGGAAATTACTCTACGGGAAATGGAAATAAAAATGCCCCCGCTTCTATCGCTGCACCGCCAGTTTTTTCACTTCCACAGTAGCGCCCGATTGCACTTGCACCAGGTACATGCCAGTGGCTAGGTGTCTGGTATCCAGCGAAACCTGTTGCAGGCCGGAACCATATTGTTGGGCATGCAGGTCGATCACGCGGCGGCCATCGGCGCTAAGCACCTGAATAGACACTTCTCTTGCTTCGGGAAGTTGGAAGCGCAGCAAGGCACGGTCATTCGCCGGGTTGGGAGCCAGGCTGCTTTGGAGCACCGACGCAGGCTGGTGGGTGCTCACGGAACTGAGCAATCCGGCACGCGGGCCCATCAGCACACCGCGCATGATTTCCACCTGGCCTTTGGTGAACATATTCATACATTCCTCGCTGGAGTAGTCCATGTAATTTTCCACCAGATCGAGCGGGTCTTCATTGTAGAACAATTCCACTTGCTCGCAGGAGTTTTTGGTTTTGTCGCAGTCGAATTCCGATTGAGCATTGGCAAAAGGTGTATCATCCACGCCATCACTTTGAGCGCAGTCGTTGGGGCCAAACAAGCCGCCGTCGCCCCAGATATGGCGCAGTCCGAGGTAGTGGCCCACTTCATGCACAGGGGTGCGGCCTTTCATGTTGAGGGTGCTGCCATCGGTCGGGTTTTCGATTGGATTCGGATTGATGCTGCTAAAAGCGCGGAAGTCGATCACCACGCCATCTTCCCCAGCAGTAGGGGCGCTGGAATCATCGGGCCAGTGCGAGAGGCCGTCGGGCGGAAATGCAAAGCCGAGGATTTGGCCCACTTCGAGGCCGAAAATGGTGGTTGGCTGGATTTTGCACACCCAGATATTGAGGTAGTGCTCGGTGTCCCAGGCGTCGCTGCCGCCGGTGGCGTCGCTTTTCAGGTTGGACAGCAGGTCGCCGCCCAGCACGTCGATTTCAAACAGTTCCTGGGTTTGTACGCGCACGATTTGAGCCAGTTCGAAATGAATATCCGCATTGCCGGCCACAAACTGAAATTCTTCACGCAGGTCGGACGTGTCTGCATTCAGGCGGTTGTAGTCTTCATTCAGTACACGAATCTGGTCTTCGATGATAGCGTCGGACAGGTTTTCTTCCGTTTCGTTCCACACCACATGCACCACCACCTGGATGGTGAGCGGCGAGCGCTGGCGCACTTCGTTGTGTCCGAGTCGTTTGGCTTCTTCAAAAGTGGCGCGGATGGCCTCTGCGCGTTCGGGGTACTTTTCCTGTACAATGTGGGAAAACACTTCCTGGCCGCAAATGATGGGCAAACGGGTTGTTTGGGCGCGCAGGCCGACGAGGCCCGCCAGCAGGAAAAACAGGGTTACAAGTTGTTTCATGGTTTGTTGTTTTTGTGAAGGGGTAAAAATAGGCGATGGGGATGGAATGGGGTAGGTAAGGTTTTGTTAAAAATGGCACTTTGGATGAAAATGGAAATCATGTAATCGGATATCGGAAATCTTTATAACCCCGGGCAGCAAACACCCGTTTCGCTGCATCTGCCAAAAAACGATTACCTTCGGCTAGTTTTCTACCAGGAACCGGTTTCCCTTTACCACAAAATAATCCTCGTAATTGAACGAAACTGACATCATCCACGGTTGTCTGCGCGGGTCGACGCAGCATCAGCGGCTTTTGTACGAGCGTTTTGCCGGCAAAATGTACGCTGTATGCCTGCGCTATGCGCGTTCGCAGTCGGATGCAGCGGATATTTTGCAGGAGGGTTTTGTGAAGGTATTTACCAAACTGGATCAGTTTCATTTCCAGGGTTCGTTTGAGGGCTGGATTCGGCGCATTATGATCAATACCGCTTTGCGGGCGTATCAGAAACAGCGTTTCGATATGGAAACTTCCGGCTACGAAATTTTCCCCGATGCGCCCGTCGATCCCGATGCCATCGCCACGCTGTCGGAAGCGGAACTGCTGGAACTCATCGGCCGATTGCCCGAAGGATATCGGGTCGTTTTTAACCTGGTCGCTATCGAAGGGTATTCGCATGCCGAAGTGGCGCAAACGCTGGGTATCCAGGAAAGCACCTCGCGTTCGCAACTGACCAAGGCGCGGCGCTGGCTTTGCGAGCAACTGGAAACGATGCATAAAATCCGGCTTCATTCACCTGTAAATCCCTGAAAGTATAGTACGATGGAACACGATGCCAACCATATTGATCAATTGCTGCGGCAACGCCTGCACGATGCTTCGGCGCCTCCGCCCGACTTCGTGTGGCCGCGGGTAGAAGCGGCTATTCGCAAGCGCCGCCGCCGCCTGTTGTTTTTCTGGCTCTGGGGCACAGGGCTGGCTGTAACGGCGTCGCTGGGCTGGTGGGTGCTGGCGAAAAACAAGGCAGGCCATTCTTCCTTGCAGCACCTTGCTACTGCCGGGCAACCCGCTGATATAAAAGTGGTAGAAAAAGCAGCCAATGTTCCGACTGTTCCAGCAGAAAAAGAGCAGGCACAGATGGCCGCTCCTACTGCTTCATCGCACCCCACATCCGTTTTTGCTGCTCCTGACAAGGTAAAATCTGCTTTTGCGGTACACAAAACCCGCAAAACCGGCACGCCTGGCAAAGCGCCACAACCGACTTCTGATGCACTTGCCGGGACTTCAAATGTACCTGCACCGGCCACATCGCTTATTTCCGACTCTGCGCCTGTTTCTCTTGAATCAAATCATTCCGAGGCGCCGCAGTCTTTCGTTTCCACTTCAGACATATCGCTCCTTTCACCCTCCATATATCCCTTACCCCTCCTCTCAACCTCTCAACCTCTCAACCTCTCAACCCCTCTCACTACTCACTACTCCCTACTCACCACTCATCACTCACCCAGCATCATTCGCAAAAAAGAAACCCGCAACTGCTACGATTTTTCCCAGCACCCCAATGTGTTACTGGCGGATGTGTATGCAGGGCCATCGCTGGCACGCAAGGAAATGCTCACCGGCCCCGATAACCAGCCGTACCTGGCGCAGCGCCGAAATACGGAGCATCGCGACTGGTCGTTCAGCGCAGGGTTGCGGGCATCACTGCTGCTCGACCGGCATTTTCTGGTGCGCACTGGGTTTCATTACGACCAGGTGAACGAGGTGTTTGAATACGCAGACCCCGATTTTGTACAAGTTATTATCCGGCAAACAACCCAGATTATCAACGGACAACCGGTTACGGTCATTGATACATTGGGGGTGGAATATGGCGAGCATTACCAGAAAACCTACAACCGCTACGGGATGCTCGACATTCCGCTGGAAGTAGGCGTGGAAGTGCGCAACGGGCGCTATGGACTGAGCCTGAACAGCGGACTTTCCATCAATATGCTGTTCTGGAAACGTGGCGCTATCCTGTCGCCTATCGACGGCCAACCGGCCTATTTCACGCCGTCCAGCGGTACGGTCGATGTGTTCCGACGCAATGTAGGGGTAAGTGCGATCGGCAGCGTGCAGTGGTTTTGTCACCTGCGGCCGCGCCTGCGCGTCTTTGCGGAACCGTATGCGCGCATAGTGCTGAGGCCAGTCAATCTGCCGAACCATCCGGTGCAACAACGATATGCCATGCTGGGGCTGAATTTTGGGATAACCCGCATTTTTGATTGACTGTAATGCCTCCCAATGCTGAATATCCTCCTTTCTATCAAAAACCTTCAATAAAAAATGTTATCGAAGCAGCGTACTGGTATGCTGTTGCATCTCTTGCATCAACAGGCGCCTAAAGACCCGACCCCAAAAACGCCAAACAATTAAAAACCATGCGAATTTTACAAAACATCGGACTGGTTCTGCTGCTACTGCTTACGGGCTGGGGCTGTCGGAAAGATGTGGACACCTTTCGTCCATACAGCATTTCCGTTGCCGATATTACGCTGGCCTTGCAGCAGGTGCCGGAGCCGCAAAGCACCTCGCTGTTGATGCTGCAAAACCGGCAGGGCGACACAGTTTTCACTACACCTGGCGGTGTGCGTATTTTTTTGAGTGACCTGGATCATTTGTTCGTCAATGCTTCCGGTGCAGTCGTGCCTTGCAGCACGTGCTCCGATTTCAGGCTGGAAGTAGTGGAGGTGAAAACGAAAGGCGACCTGATCGCCCGCAACACCGGCACGGTCACCCCCGGCAACCAGGTGCTCGAAAGCGGCCGGGTGTTGCACTTGAAAGCCACTTGTGGTGGGGAGGAACTGGCGCTGGCACAGGATAAACTCCTGAAAATCCAGATTCCGGCAGAGCAACCGCTCATCGCCAATCAGGTGTTCAGCAATCTTGCCGGTACGACAAATGATAATTTTACAGGCTGGTCGGGCACTAGCGAACCGGTCGTTAATGCAGAATGGTCGATTTCCAATGGCAGTGCTTTTCAGTTGGGTTATCAGTTGTTTTCCGCCGAATTGCAATGGATTTGCGCCGGCCGACTGCTTGAAGAAGCCAACAGCAGTTTTTGCCTGGAATTGCCGCTTGGCTTTACCAACAAGAACACAAAGACGTTTATGGTGTTTAAAAACATAAGTACGGTGTTGCCGCTGACTTATGATGCCGCCGATTTCAGGTTTTGTGCCTCGATTGTGCCACAGGGATTCCCGGTTCAATTGCTTACCATCAGCAAACTTGGCAATCAGTACTGGATGGGCTACAAGGATGTGGAAACGGGAGCGAGCAACTCAGCAACCATTGAACCTCAAAAAGTGACAGAACAACAAGTCATCGATTTCGTCAAAAATCTTTGACCTCAAAATATTACCCGTGTTTAGTAACGTTACCTGATGCCGGGCCGGAGCAATCTGGACCCGGCGCTTTTTTTTAGAGGTGAGAGAATGAGAGAGTGAGAGGTGAGAGAGTGAGAGAGTGAGAGAGTGAGAATGGCCACTCATTGCCACCACGAATAAGCCCTGAAAGGGCGTACTCAATAGCCCAGGGCAACGCCCTGGGAAAACAACACACGGCAACGCCCTGGGAAAACAACACAAATCCACAAAAAACACAACACCTCCCACCATCACTTCATTTGCATCCACTCCGGAATATTTCTTTTGAGTAATTTGAACAAATTTTCCTGAAAAGGATTTCTGCTCTATACTATATGTTTGCGCACACAATCTTCGCGCCATGGAAATTTTTACGACGAACGGGATAACGGTGCGTGTCGAAACGCAATACATGCCTTTTCACTCCAACCCACGACAGTCCAAGTTTATCTTCGGCTATCACATCACGATTGAAAACGGCAGTACCCATACGGTGCAGTTGCTGCGCCGGCATTGGGTCATCAATGACTCCGACGGGCAGGTGCGCGAGGTAGAAGGAGAAGGTGTGATCGGATTACAGCCTGTGTTGTCGCCGGGCGAATCACACGCTTACGACTCCTATTGCGACCTGAGTACGGAATTCGGAAAAATGTCGGGCACCTACCTGATGATGCGCCTCGACAACGAAACCCTTTTTGAGGTAACCATTCCCGAATTCAGGATGGCCGCCCCTTTTAAATTGAACTGATTGTGCAGCAACCTATTCATGGCGCCGCAGGACATTAGCACATATTTTTACCCTCCACTGTATGAATTTATCTGATCTTTCCCTGAGACGCCCTGTCATGGCTACGGTCATGAGCATCCTGATTGTACTGTTCGGTGTAATCGGATACAATTTTCTTGGCGTTCGTGAATACCCGGCGATCGACCCGCCGAATATCACGGTGCGAACCAGTTACACCGGCGCCAGTGCCGACGTCGTGGAAAGCCAGATCACCGAACCGCTCGAAAAAGCCATCAACGGTATTGCAGGCATTCGAACAGTGTCCAGTTCTTCGGCGCTGGGGGTAAGCAACATCACTGTCGAGTTCGACCTGGGCGTAGAACTGGAACAGGCTGCCAATGACGTACGCGACAAAGTGAGCCAGGCGCAACGCAACCTGCCGCAAGACATCGACGCGCCACCCGTGGTGACCAAAGCCGACGCCAGTGGCGATCCGATCCTCTTCGTGCCTATTCAGAGCAGCACCCGGAATATCATGGAACTGTCGGACTACGCCGAAAACGTCATCATGGAAAAAATCCAGACGATCCCGGGCGTTTCTGCGGTGAATATTTTCGGTTCCAAACGCCCTTCCATGCGCCTCTGGATGAATCCTACGCGCATGAATGCTTATGGCCTCACGGCGCAGGACGTATTGGCCGCACTCGAACGCGAAAATGTGGAATTGCCGGGCGGCAAGGTGCGCGGCGACGCTACCGAACTGACCGTCAAAACGTTTGGCCGCCTGCAAACGGAAACAGATTTCAACGACATGATTATCCGGGAAATACCTGGCCAGGGCGTTATCCGTTTTCGCGACCTCGGAGAGGCCGTGCTCGGACCTGAAAACGAGGAAACCGGCGCCCGCAGAAACCTGGTGCAAGGTGTTTCTCTGGCCGTCATTCCGCAACCCGGCTCCAACTGGGTGGAAATTACCGACGAGTTCTATCGCCGTTTTGATCAGATACAGAAAGAACTGCCACCGGATATCGTGATGAGTATCGGTATCGATAAAACACGCTTTGTGCGCCGCGCCATCAGCGAGGTGACCGAAACGCTTTTTATCGCCATTGGCTTGGTGGTACTGATTATTTACCTGTTTTTCCGCAACTGGATTATTGCCCTGCGCCCGCTGATCGACATCCCGGTATCGCTGATCGGCGCATTTTTCATCATGTACATTTTCGGGTTCAGTATCAATGTATTGACGCTGCTCGGTATCGTACTGGCAACCGGTCTGGTGGTCGACGACGGGATTGTGGTGACGGAAAATATTTTCAAAAAAATAGAAGCCGGCATGGACAAGTGGACGGCAGCCCGAGAAGGGACGCGCGAAATCTTCTTTGCCGTTATCAGTACCTCTATTACGCTGGCAGTGGTGTTCATTCCGGTTGTATTCCTGCAAGGATTTACGGGCCGACTTTTCCGCGAATTTGGTATCGTGGTAGCCGGCGCGGTGCTGATTTCTGCTTTTGTATCGCTTACCCTCACACCCGTTCTGAACGTCAAACTGGGCGGCAACACCAAAGAGCACGGCCGGTTTTACAACATGACCGAACCGTTTTTCAGGGGTATGGACCGCGTGTACGGCAATGCACTGCGCAGTTTCATGCGCTTCCGCTGGCTGAGCCTGGTCATGCTGATAGCCTGTTTTGGCATGATCTGGTTCTTCCAGGGCCAACTGAAATCCGAACTGGCGCCGCTGGAAGACCGCAGTATTATCCGCACCAACCTGACAGCGCCGGAAGGCACCGACTACGACAAAATGGAACAGATCATTTACGATCTGTCGCAGCGACTCATGGACTCTATTCCGGAAAAACAGATGGTATTCGGTATTACGGCGCCGGGTTTTGGCGTGTCCAGTACCAACTCGGGCTTTGTGAGCCTGCTGCTTACCGACCCGGAACAACGGCAAAGAACCCAGGCACAGATTTATGCCAAACTGCTGGCGATGACCAAAAAAATGCCGGAAGCGCGGATGTTTCCCGATCAGGAACAAACCATTCAGGTGGGGTTTGGACGCGGTTTGCCGGTACAATACGTGCTGCAAAATTTGAACTTCGAAAAACTCAAGGAAGTAGTACCCAAATTCCTGGAAGAAGCCCGTAAAGACCCCACGTTTGCCAATGTAGATGTCAACCTGAAATTTAACAAACCGGAACTGCAGGTCACCATCGACCGCCTGAAAGCCGCCGAACTCGGCGTCAATGTGCTGGATGTCAGCCAAACCCTGCAACTGGCCCTCTCGGGCCGCCGTTTCGGCTATTTCCTGCAAAACGGTAAACAATACCAGGTGATCGGGCAGGTAGACCGCGAAAACCGCGACGAACCGATCGACCTTACCGTACTTTTTGTGCGCAATAACCGGGGTGAAATGGTGCAACTCGACAACATTGTACACCTCGCCGAAACCAGCAGCCCGCCGCAACTGTACCACTACAACCGCTACAAATCGGCCACTATCAGCGCTTCGCTGGCGCCCGGCAAAACCCTCGGCGAGGGTATCGACGCCATGCAGGCCATTGCAGACCGACTGCTCGACGATACGTTTGATACCGACCTGAGCGGACCTTCCCGTGACTTTCAGGAGAGCAGTGGCAACACATCTTTCGCGTTTTTGCTGGCATTGGTGCTCATCTACCTGATTCTCGCGGCACAATTTGAAAGTTTCCGCGACCCCTTTATCATCATGCTTACGGTTCCACTGGCCCTGGCCGGCGCCTTCCTGAGCCTGTATGTGACGGGCAACACCCTGAATATTTTCTCCCAGATCGGTATGATCATGCTGATCGGTCTGGTGACCAAAAACGGTATCCTGATCGTTGAATTTGCCAACCAGAAACGAGATGCCGGTATGGATAAACGGCAGGCCGTTCAGGAGGCATCGCAGGCGCGCCTGCGCCCGATCCTGATGACCACGCTGGCTACGGCGCTCGGTGCATTGCCGATTGCCCTCTCGCTGGGCGCGGCAGCCACCAGCCGTATCGGACTAGGGGTAGTAGTGGTAGGTGGACTGCTGTTCTCCTTGCTGCTCACGCTCTTTGTTATTCCAGCCATGTACACCTTCCTGAGCGGAAAAAAACGGAACAATAGCCCGTGGAGTAAGGGATGAGTTGTGGAGTTATGAGTTATAAAGTTATGAGTTATGAGTTATACCCACATTGCTTTCGGCTAATCTAGTAAAGATGCCGAAAGCAATGTGAGTATAACTCATAACTCATAACTCATAACTTTATAACTCATAACTTTCCTTTCACGTCCATCGCATCCCTCAGGCCGTTTCCAACCAGATTAAATGCCAACACAGTAAGTGCAATGGCCAGTGCAGGAGCCAACGCCATGAGGGGTTTACCACCCAGCGCATACCCATAATTTTCATTGAGCATGGTACCCCAGGACGGGGTCGGGGGCTGGACGCCGAAGCCGAGGTAACTCAGTCCGGATTCGACAAGCACGGCCGTGGCAAAATTGCCGGCCACCACGACCAGCACAGGGCCCATGAGATTCGGCAAAATATGTCGCAAAATAATCCGCGTGGAGCGGAAACCCATACTTTGCGCAGCTTCAACAAAGGGCAAATCGCGCAGCGACAGCACCTGCCCGCGCACCACCCGTGCTACGTCTACCCACATCGTAAGTCCGACTGCGACGAAGATAATCCCGATCCCGCGCCCGAGCGCCAGCACGATGGCAAACACCAGGAGCAAGGTTGGAATCGACCAGATGGTATTGACCAGCAACATGACCACATCGTCCGTCCGGCCCCTGAAATACCCTCCCAGCGCGCCGATAAACAACCCGATGGTAAGTGAAATGAAAACAGCGATGCCGCCTACCAGCAGCGATATGCGAAACCCCAACAGCAGGCGACTGAAAATACAACGCCCGAATTTGTCGGTGCCCAGCGGGAAATGCCGGTGTTCCAGTACCTTATCCGTGGGTGCGGGGATTGTTTCTATGGCGCCCTGCGCTCCAAAACGCTGGAAGGAAACACTATCCGCCTGCCACTTCAGGCTGCCGGGCGCCACAGGAATCAGTCGAGCGCCCGGAGGCGTGCCATGCAATATTCGTTGCCACCATCCGGTGCTTTCGGTATTGCGCGTCAGCGGGATATGGAGTAAATCGGCTTCAAAACCGGGTTCCTGAAGCGCAATTTCAGGTATTTGCATATTGGCATCCGGCGAATTGTCCGGCGCCAGCACGTATCCGAATATTGCAATCAGCACAGCCAGTACAATAAAAAACAGGCCTGCCAAGGCAGGTGTATTGCGCCGGAAACGCTTCCAGGCCAAAGCATATGTAGAACCTTGCTGCAAATAGAACGAATTGGAAACGGCGAATTTACCCGTTTTTATCAGTTGCCGGCCTTTTCTTCCGTTCCCAGTAACTCAGGGCTTCAGAAAGCAGCCAGGCCAGCCCGATCAGGAGGAGCAACAACTGAATGGTGCCGAGGCTGCGCAACAACAATGCCAGCAAGGTAAAAGCAATGCTGATACCTACCAGCAACACAGTTGCCTGAGAGTGCGACCAACCAATGTTCAGCAAAAGATGGTGGATATGGTTGCGGTCGGGAGAAAACGGCGATTTCCCGTTCAAAATCCTTCTGGCAAATACCCGAACCGTGTCGAACAGCGGGAAAATCAGCACACCCACCGCAATCACCGGCGCCGTATCGAAATGCAGTGGCGCGGCTGCATCCGGCCTGGAATTGATTTCAATAAAATTAATAGCCAGTACGGCACAAACCATTCCGATAAAAAGAGACCCGGTGTCGCCCATGAAGATTTTGGCAGGCGTCAGGTTGTATTTCAAAAATGCTACAATAGCGCCAGCAAGCGAAAACGCGAGTACCGACATGGCCGGCACATCGATAATTGCAAACCAGGAACCCCACAACAAACAAGCCCACAACCCGATGCTGCCGGCGAGCCCGTTGATGCCGTCGATGAGGTTGAAGGCGTTGATAATACCGATGATTGCAACGATGGACAAAGAAAAACTCGTAATTTCTGGCAGTTCGTAAATGCCGAACAGGCCGAACAAACTGGTGATGCGCACATTGGCCTTGTAAGCCAGAATAATGGAAACCAGCATTTGGCCGCTGAGTTTCTTGGTGGGCGACATTGGTACCAGGTCGTCCAGAATACCCGTCAGAAATATCAGGATAAAAGCAGCGAGGATGTATTGCAGTACCCCGAACGCTTGCATGGGCGTCCACAATACAATGGCACAAACCGTGCCTGCGAAAATGGCAATACCGCCCAGTGACGGTGTCGGCTCAACGTGTGCGCTGCGTTCGTTGGGGGCGTCATACAGGCGCCGTTCTTTCGCTACCCTGATAATGATCGGAATGATCATATAAGTCAGGGTGAAGGAAGTAATGAAGCCAAGTATAATTGTGTACATGAATGATCCTCAATGTTTTGGAAGGAGTGCTGCATATGTCATGACATGGCAGGTTGAACAAGAGGGAGGCTTCACCAAACTTTTTATCAATGGGATTCCCGGCACAAAGTAAAGGCAAAAACCAATTGTTGGTATATTTTTAGCGAATGCTCTTGCAGCATGGTTACGGTATTTGTTAGACTTCAGTACCGTATCTTTGCCCACCTTTTCCATATAAACACCACGTTCCTGTTCAGCCTTACGACGGGAATTGGTAAAAAAGTTTTATTCTGATGAAATTTGCCACCAAAGCAATCCATGCGGGCATCGAGCCCGACCCCGGCACCGGCGCTGTGATGACCCCTATTTTCCAGACCTCCACCTATGCGCAGGACAGCCCGGGTGTGCACAAGGGCTTTGAATATGCACGCACCCAGAACCCGACGCGTTCGGCCCTGGAAAAAAACCTGGCCGCCCTTGAAAATGGCCTGGATGCCGTGTGTTTCAGTTCGGGCCTTGCCGCACAGGACGCCGTGATGAAACTCCTGAAATCGGGCGATGAAGTGCTGGCAGTCAATGATTTATACGGCGGCTCCTACCGCCAGATGGTGCGCGTATATGCACAATGGGGACTGAAAAGCCGCTTTGTGGATATGTATACGGCTTCGAACGTGGAAAGCGAAATCGGCCCCGATACCAAACTGATCTGGATTGAAACGCCCACCAATCCCATGCTCAATATCGTGGATATTGCAGCCGTGTGCGCCATTGCGCGCAGCAAAGGCGTGCTGGTGTGTGTCGACAATACGTTTGCTTCGCCTTACCTGCAAAATCCACTCGATCTGGGCGCCGATATTGTGCTGCACTCTGCCACCAAGTACATTGGCGGCCACTCCGATGTGGTACATGGGTGTCTGATCGTGAAGGATGCCGACCTCGCTGCCCGGCTGCATTTTATCCAGAATGCTACCGGCGCCGTGCCTGGCCCGCAGGATTGTTTTCTGGTGCTGCGCGGCATCAAAACCCTGCACCTGCGCGTACAACGTGCCTGCGAAAATGCGGCTGTCATTGCACAATACCTCGCACAGCATCCGAAAGTGGAAAAAGTGTACTGGCCGGGCTTCGAATCGCATCCCAACCACCACGTTGCCCGCAAACAAATGCGCATGTTCGGCGGCATGGTGTCGTTTGACCTGAAAGATAATTCCCTGGAAAATGCCAACCACGTGCTCAGTAACACCCACCTGTTTACCCTGGCAGAATCGCTGGGCGGCGTAGAGTCACTGATTGGTCACCCGGCCAGCATGACCCATGCCAGCATTCCACGCGAAGAACGCCTGAAAGTAGGGCTCACCGATTCGCTCATTCGCCTCAGCGTAGGTATTGAAGATGCCGACGACCTGATTGCCGACCTGGAACAAGCCCTGGATGGGGTAGGAAAGGGTGTGGAGGTAGAAGATGCGCCGGTAGTGCAGGCGTATTGAGGTTCGAAATTCGGTGTTTAAAAATATTGAACACCGAATATTGAACACCGAACACCGAAGTATGACACCTGTTAGGGCTTAAAAATCCTCTATTTTCCGAAGGATGGTCGTGCGCGTAAAATCAGGCGTATAGGGTACCGGCGCCCGCATGTTTAATACGACCTCAAATTTTTGATCGAACAGTTCCTTGAAGGGAGCCAGATAGTACGGGCGTTCTGTGTTGTCGATGACAAGCAGACCGCCCGTTTTCAAATGTGGCAGTGCTTGCTGAATGCAGGAAGGCCGCGCGCGCCCATCTACCAGCACCACATCAAAATGGTGTTCCGGAAAAATGTCGATGCTACGCGCATAGCGTTCGAAACTCATGCTGTCCAGGGATTTCGAACCGCTTTTAAAGTTGCCCGGATTGTGAAAATCTTTATTTTCCATACCTGGAATTTTCTCCGGGGGAACATGATAACCTGTCCAGTGTGGGTAGTTTTTGTTCTGTACCATTTCCGTCAGGGTCTTAAACCATTCGGAGTTGTCTTCAACTGTCACGACTTCAGCCACGCGTTTGCAAAAAAAGAGGGTGGAGCCGCCTCCACCAAACTCAAATACCCGAAATTCGGGTTGCAGATTGAGTTCCAGGTAATTCAGGGCAGGAAAAGTAATCCAGGCCCATTCGTCGGATACGGAGGTTCGGCCATGCCGAAAAGAAGAAAGCCATTGGCCGTAAAACGACCATATTTTCTTGAAATGCGCCCAGTTTTTGGCATATTTGAATGCTTGCCAGGCAAAAAAGGGCGGCGTTTTTTTCCAGGACATTGACAAAAATTTGTGCAAAGAAACCAAATTATTGATGAGTGCGGGCAGGCTGCTTGCGCGGGAAGGAAGAAAATGTGATTCTGTAGGCTGACCTCTCTGAAAATAAGTCAATTGTCGGCATTCCATCAACAACGCCCTGCCTGTAAGTTCCCAATAGCATAAGTTTGTATCGTAATTATTCATGCTTCTCAAATAATTCCCAATGAAACGGTTTTACCTACTCACCTTACTTATCTGTGTATTATTTCCCGGTATTTCTTCCAGCCAGTCTTGCATACAGGGAGTTATCAATATTTATACGCCCGTACTGGGTTTTGAATGCGCCGGAAATACCGTTCTGGTGCAAAGTACGAGCGGTTTTCAGGCCGGCGATCTTGTATTATTGATACAAATGAAGGGCGCAACTTGCGAACTGGGCAATACCGCTTCATTTGGAGAAATAACCCAGTTGAACAATGCCGGCAATTACGAAATCAACCGTATTGCGGGTGTACAGGGCAACCAGGTGTCGTTGCAATACCAGCGGACGCGCCATTACGATATTCCAGGAAAAGTGCAATTGGTTCGCATTCCCGAGTACGACTATATCAATGTATGCGACCTGACCTGCAAACCCTGGGATGGAACAACGGGCGGCGTGCTCATCCTGCGCGCATCGGAGCAAGTGACCATGCTGGGCCCGATCGATGTATCCGGAAAAGGATTTAGAGGCGGGGTAGTAAACAACAATTCCGGCTCGCCATCCAACCACGAAACCCAGTTTTTTTATCCACCCAATCCATTTTTTTCCGCTGCCAAAGGAGAAGGTATTTCGGTTATTCCAGCCAATATTTCGTACGGCCGTGGCAAAATCGCCAATGGCGGCGGTGGCGGCAATGCCCACAATGCAGGTGGTGGCGGTGGCGGTAATTTTGGCGGTGGTGGCCAGGGTGGTACGGAATTTTCCCATACGGTACCCAACCCCAATACTTTTGGCATAGGAGGGCTTAGCCTCGCAGGCAACGATCAGCGGATATTTATGGGGGGCGGCGGCGGCGCCGGCAATACCAACGATTTTACGGGATCAGGCGGCGGAAATGGCGGTGGCATCGTCATTTTGCTGACTGAAAACCTGGAACCCAATGGTTTTTCCATACTCGCAAATGGTGAAAATGTGTTGGGCGGCAATGCCAACAACGATGGTCAGGGAGGGGGCGGCGCAGGCGGTACCGTGGCCGTGCATGCTGCAACCATCACCGGGATGCTGCATGTACAGGCCACCGGCGGTACGGGCGGCAACAGTATTTTCCTGCAAGCGCCGACCCAACTGATCGGCCCGGGCGGCGGTGGCGGCGGCGGCGGACTGATTCGATACCACATTACACCCGATATCAACAGCAACCTCGCAGGAGGTGCGCACGGCCTGGCCAACGGCGATATTGCGTACGGCTCGCAGGATGGTTTTGCCGGGATGGCCATCAGCGATATCCCGATTCCGCTCGATACGGTGGCTGCCACCCTGCAACCTGAATTGCAGATCACTCCACCGGATTGCATCGGGCTGGCCAATGGCTCGATTCAGGTAACGACGGCTGCGGCTACCTATTCATTAGGAAATGTGACCAATACAAGCGGATTGTTTACAGATCTTGACACCGGTACGTATGTCATCAACCTCGTTTTTGCCGACGGATGTACTGCCACTGGAACCGCCGTACTCGGCGCTGGCACAGGGCCTGTGCAAGAGTTCAGATACGAAATATGCCCGGGCGACAGTGTCACGTTTGACGGTATCACCTACTATGAATTTGGCATATTCGCCGATACCATACCTGCGCTAAATGGCGGTTGCGATACCATCCGGATCGTGCATGTGATGGAAGCGCAGTTTTTGGTGGCCTATGAAAATTATGAGTTGTGTCCGGGCGATTCTGTCGTCGTTGACGGGGTGGCGTATTTTGAGCCGCTTACCTTGTTCGATACCATTCCGAGTAGCACCGGAATCGGTTGCGATACCCTCATCAAACAAATGGTAACCTGGGTAACGGGCTCCCAAATTACCGATACGATTTTTTTCTGCCCGGGTGATACCGTTTTCATTGGATCACAGGTTTTTACAGCACCTTTTGAAATTTCCGATACCCTGCCAGCTCTGGTCGGTTGCGATACCATTCACACCATTGTTGGATTGTGGAATGAAATTCCGCAACTTACCCGGGAGGATTTTCTTTGTCCGGCAGAAACCATCCGCATCAACGACATCGTGTACACCGCACCAGCCGAGGTGTACGAAATACTGCCTGCATCGAGCGGCTGCGATACCGTATTGTTGCACATCATCAGGTCATATCCGCCTCCGTCGCAACATTTTCTGGAACCTGTAGCCACCATTTGCTCGGGTGACCCACTGGAGTTGCGAAGTCCTTATCCAGGGGCTGTCTGGAACAATGCAGTGCATTCGGAAGTCTTTTCCGTCACAGAACCAGGCATTACCACCGTTTATTACCCGGACGAACATGGATGCGAAAGAAGGGATACCATGCGTGTCAGAACCTGTTGCAACCTGGAAACTATTTATGTGCCGAACGTTTTTTCGCCAGGCCGCGATGCAACAGGAAATGTATTTCTGATCAACACGACCTCCTACTGCGACTTGTTGCACCTGAAAATTTACAACCGTTGGGGCTCCCTATTGTTTCAAACAGACCAACCGGAAACGGGCTGGAACGGCATGTACAAAGGAGAATACTGCACTCCCGGCGTATATATCTGGGTGCTGGAAACCGCCGAAAGTGAAAGTGGCAGAAAAACACAATTGAAAGGAGACGTTACTATTGTGCGATAACGATTGCCATTCGGATTTTCTTTATCATTGCCCCCCCGTTTGGAGTGGCTCCTTCAACAGGTCTTTTTTAGAAACTGTTTTAAAACCCCTGACGAGGCGAAAAGGCTTGAGTTTTAAGGATAGATGAAATTCATTTTTGAAGGCATAGTGGCGCCTATTCCTTTAAAAATGGATGAAATATAGCCTTAAAAGACAAGTCTTTGCGGCCGGCGAGGGGTTTCAAAACAGTTTCTTACCTTCTTTCAGGTGAAGAACGCCGTGAAAGCGCAACAAATGATCGGGCGCCTGTTCGTTGTAAATACAAAGAATGAGGCTGTTGCGCTGCGTGCGTTCGCTTGAGAACAGGATTTTGACCGGATTGTGGATGTATCCGCGTTCGGCAAACAATTCCAGTTGATGCTGGCGAGGCCTGCGAAAAAGTTTCAATTCATCGGCCGAAGCAGGCAAAGGCACATCGCCATACCCTTCGTCGCGCAGAAATTGGCGTACCATATCGAAGGTATATGCCAGCCTCGAACCGCCAAAAACGCTTCGGTATTCCCAGCCGTCACTGTGGCCGCCGAGGTAATCGGAACCGGCGGGCGGAAACTGCTGACGCATGGGGACATGCGGAATTTCGGGCGCCTGTTCTGCGGCATCCGGAATTTTTTCTTCCTCTTCTATAAAACCAAATTCGTCGTATTGCATTGTAGCGATCATCGCTTGCAAAATTACAAAAATATGCAAACCCACCTTCTTACCATTGGCGATGAAATCCTGATCGGCCAGATTGTAGATACCAATTCTCCGTGGATGAGCCGCGAACTAAACCTGCGCGGCATGGCCGTTTCGGGCAAAAGCAGCGTTGGCGATACCCGCCAGGCTATTATAGACGGCATCGAACACGCCGCTTCCCGCGCCGATGTGGTGATTATGACGGGCGGACTCGGCCCCACCAAAGACGATATTACCAAAAAAACGCTGGCAGAAATGTTCGGCTCCGGCATGGCATTTCACCCGGAAACCTATCAGCAAATCGAAAGTTACTTCACCAAAGTTGGCCGCCCCACGCCCCCTGCCATGCGCGACCAGTCGACCTTGCCTGAAAAAGCGCTGATTTTGCGAAACAAGGTGGGCACAGCACCCGGCATGTGGTTTGAAGACAAAGGTAAAATCTACATTTCCCTGCCCGGCGTACCTTTCGAAATGGAGTACCTGATGACGGCAGAAGTGCTTCCGCGACTGCAACAACGCTTTCAGCCACAACCGATTATACATCGAACACTGCTGACGGCCGGGGAAGGTGAAAGCAATATTGCCAAGCGTATCGAAGCGTTTGAAGACGCCCTGCCGCCACAGATCAAACTTGCTTACCTGCCTGCGCTGGGGCAGGTTCGACTGCGTCTTTCGGGCACCTGGGACGGCGCGCCGACGCCTGAAGCCGAAGCGCAAATGACGGCGTTGGTTGAATCGAAAAAGAGCGAATTGCTTGCACTGATTCCCGACCTCGTTTATGGTGAGGAGAAAGAGTCGCTGGAGGAAGTGGTGGGGAAAATCCTGATAAGTCAGCACAAAAAATTTGGCACGGCCGAAAGTTGTACAGGCGGTTATGTAGCGCACCTGATTACTTCAGTGCCCGGTTCGTCGGAGTATTTCCCGGGTTCTGTGGTGTCTTATTCCTATGAAATGAAGGAAAAACTGCTGAATGTTCGCCCGGAAACCTTGCAGAAATTCGGCGCAGTAAGCGAAGAAACGGTGCGTGAAATGGCACTCGGAGCCTTGGACACACTCGGCCTGGATGTTTCGCTGGCTATTTCCGGTATTGCCGGCCCGGGTGGTGGCATGCCTGAAAAACCGGTCGGCACGGTCTGGATGGCTGTAAGCGATCGGGAACGAACCGTGGCGATCAAACACGTTTTCGGGCGCGACAGAATCAAAAATATTCAACTGACCGGCACCTACGCCCTCAATCTGGTGCGAAAATTCCTGCTCGGCCAGGTCTAAGCCCTCTCACTTCTCACCTCTCACCTCTCACCTCTGCCCATGTTCCAACGCCAGACCCGCAATGCCTTTCCCGCCCGAAACATTCTTGTGCTCGCAGCCCTTGTGCTCGCCTGCCTTCTGTATGTGCTACGCAGTATGAAGGAAAAACCTACTCCGCCTGCCACTCCGGAAACACCTGCTGTTCAGGCCGACAGTGTGAAATAGTAACTACTCCGACATTTCCTCCAGCGCATCAAAAATCGCTTCGATCTCATCGAAGGACTTGACGCCCACGCGTTCTTCTTCGCCGCCAGCGAGGTCGATGCCCGCTGGCTGGAGCGCTGCCAGGAGTTCGGGCCATTGCGGTGCTGCCACATCGGCCCGAATCAGGACAGGATAACGGGCGCAGCGTTGTTTCCATGCGTCGAGATGGGTAATGAAGCCGGTTGCGGGATCGATTTGCCCGCTCATATCCACCAGGAAATAAGCCACATACGGCGCTTTTTCTTCCAGGATTGCATCTATTTCCGATAAACTGCCGTCTACGCTGGCAATGACCGTCAGCCCTTCCAATACAGACCAGTCCCCCTCCTGTGCCGAAACAGGTACTTGTACCGCATCGAGGCCGAAAAATGCCGCGGCCTCGCGCACATACGACATGGAAGCCCGGGAAAACTCGCCCACTACCTGAGGGCCTTCCACCCATTCTCGGATGGCTTTCATGTGCATGGGATCGAGGTAGCCCTCGGTATTTTCTTCGAGGTTGAAACCCAGAAAAGCCACTTCCTTCGCTGCAAAATAGCGCGCGTCGGTCAGGTTGGTAATCGCAGATGCCTTGATCAGCATAGTTATCGGTTATCTGTTATTGGTTATCAGGGTGCGTTTGATGGAGCCGCTGCAAAGATGGGGCGCTGATTTGACAACTTTTCAAAAGTTGTCAAATCTCGATATGGATCATTGGCATAGTTTAGATTTGACAACTTCCGAAAAGTTGTCAAATCTTGTCTGCGGTCCCTTCCGAGCCTTCCCACAAAAATACAAACGCACCCTTACCACCCTGATAACCAATAACAGATAACCGATAACTTATTTAGTTTTGCGCCGTACTTTTCAAATCGTCGACTCTTGAACAAGCGTCTATATCTCTGGCTTTTTTTCCTGCTGGCTCTGAGCGCCATTGTCTGGAAACTGTATTCCAACAAAAAACAACTGGAAACGGAAGCCGAACTCAGCAAAATACCCCGCGCTTTTATCCCCGTTCAGGTAGCGCAACCACAACTGGAAACACTCGCCAATACCCTCCAGGCCGACGGCATTTTTTTGCCGGTCAAGGAAATGTTCGTCATTTCCGAAACTGCCGGCCGGGTACTCGAAACCTATAAAAACAAGGGCGAATGGGTGACAGAAGGCGACCTGATCGCCAAAGTGGACGACGAACTCCTGCGCATCGAACTGGAAGCCACGCAGGCCAACCTCGCCAAACTGCGCAAGGATCAGGAACGCCTCACCAACCTCATCGAAGGCGAAGCGGCGCCCAAAAACAAGATCGAAGACCTGCAACTGGGCATCCTCGCAGCCGAAGCCAAGGAAAAAGGCCTGAAAAAACAGATTTCCAATACCAGCATCAAAGCGCCTATGACGGGCACCATGGGCCTGCGCTTTATCGAGCGGGGCAGCGTCATCGGGCCGGGTATTCAGGTGGCACAAATCACCAACCTCGAAAAACTGTTTCTCATGGTGAAGGTCACCGAACGCGATGTGCTCAATATCCGTAAAGGCCAGATTGTCAAGGTAATAGCCGATGTGTACCCCGAAGCGCCCGTGACGGGTAAGGTGACCAATATTGGCCTGCGCGCCGACAATGCCTTCAACTACGATGTGGAAATAGAGGTGCCCAACCCCAAAAGCAATCCCATGCGGGCGGGCATGCACGCCAAGGCGACTTTTACGTTTGATGCCAACCGCCAGGGACTGACCCTGCCGCGCAAAGCCATCGCGGGGAGTTTGCAGGACGCAAAAGTGTATGTGATAGTGCAGGATTCACTGGTGCAGGCGCGTACAATTCGCGTCGGCGGCGTGTACCACGACAAGGTGGAAGTGGTGTCGGGACTGCAACAAAGCGACCGCGTGGTGGTGACGGGGCAATTGAATCTGTCGGACGGCGCGAAGGTGCAGGTGTTGGAGTGAGCCCAGGGAGCAAGAGGCAAAAAACAAAGGGCAAGGAGCAAGAGGCAAAGGGCAAAGGACAAGGTTAAGAGGCAGGTATTTGATTGTGCGCATACTTTCAGGAAAAGGCCAAGCGCGGAGCCCTTTGGAGGGGGTGGCCGCAGGCCGGGGGAGGACAAGTACCTCATATTTAACTTTTCGGTAAAAGGCAAAAGGCTGCACATCAACCCGTTGTGCCATACTTTATGTCCTTCGTAGTAATAAAACAACTCAAATAACTGTGTCAGAAACCAGGCAACGACCCATCCATATTCCAGCCCTCGACGGGGTACGGGGTATTGCCATTGCCCTGGTGATGCTGAGCCATTTTTTGCTGCTGGACTGGTGGACTGACCTGCACTGGTACACCTTCATCCAGGGCGGCTGGCTGGGCGTTGATCTGTTTTTTGTGCTGTCGGGTTTTCTTATCACGGGCATTTTGCTGGAAACAAAAGGCCAGCCCGACTACTGGAGTGGTTTCTACCGCCGCCGTTTGTTGCGCATCTTTCCGCTGTACTACACGGTGGTTATCATTACCTGGTTTGCTACATATTTCATTGAACATGAACGACCTGCGGGGTACGATTCCTTCGGCTGGTTTTTTGGATTCGCGCCCAATATCGCCATCGGCCTGAAAAACGACTGGTCGTGGCACAGCCATATTTTCAACCTCAACCACCTGTGGTCGCTGGCGGTGGAAGAACAGTTTTACATCCTGTGGCCGCTGATGGTGTACCTGCTGCCCCGGCGTTATTTGCTCGGACTGTGTGTGTTGCTGGTGTATTTCAGCACCGGACTGCGGCACATCACCGACGAATGGATGCAAACCAGCATGTCGCGGGCGAGTTATGTGTTGCCCTACTGTCGCATGGACGGACTAGCGGCGGGCAGTTTCCTGGCTATTTTTCTGCGCCTGGAACTGAACACGTACGTGCCTTTCGATAAATGGATTGCCCGCATCCTGCTGCTATGGATGGGCTACCGCATCGCCGACGCACTGTGGTTTGGCAATACGCAGTATATGGCCACGATGACGGCCCTGTTTTTTGCCTCGTTGTTGTACCTGGCGCTCAACGACGACCCCAAAGCATGGGTGCGCCGCCTGTGCGAAAACGCTTTTTTGCGGCACCTCGGCAAGTTCAGTTACGGCCTGTACATTTTCCACCAGATGTTCGAGTATTTCTGGCACGACTGGTTCCGCGATCCCTTGCTGCATGCGGGGGTGCATCCTGTGCTGGCCCAAAGCATTTATATCCTGCTGGCATTTGCCGGAACGTATGCGCTGGCGCGGCTGAGTTGGGTGGTGATCGAGCAGCCGTTTTTGAGGATGAAAAACAAACGTTAAAGGGATTTTGCCAATACCCCTTGTTACAGGATTGGAAAACAGATGCAACGGGTCTTTCCGGATTTGAATAAATCCTCTATTTCAATTTGAATCCTCACACCCCCCATCCCTGCTCTTTCAGCAGCAGCAACTGCACGCCAAACGGCGTAAAGCAATACACAAACCCTTGTTCGTGGTTTACTTCCAGCATGCGCATGCGCGGAATTTGTTTGAGTTGTTCCATGGTGTGGCCCAAATCGGATACCTGAATGGCGATGCAGCAGCCGGGCACCGTGCTTTCGCGCAGCGGGTTCAGGCCTTGTCCGTACACTTCCCATTCGCGCAGTTCGATGCGTTGTCCGCTGAGTTCCAGCAGCGTCGAGCGGCCAATGGCTTTGTCGGGCATGCCGTATTGCCGGTTGATGCGGTCGCCCGCATCTGAAATGGGCCCTTCTTCGGAAAGGATGGAAAACCCGAGCCGGGAAGTGAAAAACTGAACGGCGGCATCCAGGTCAGGAACAACGAAACTGCAATGGGACAAGCGCATGATAGAGAGTGAGAGGGTGAGAGAGGTGAGAGGGTGAGAGGGTGAGAAATGTGCAATAATAATAGATTTTTCAAATAGCGAACCGTCAACTCTACGAATTCTCACATCTCTCACTCTCTCACCCTCTCACATCTCTCACTCTCTCACATCTCTCACATCTCTCACCCTCTAAAAAAGCGCCCTTGCCGGAAACTCTTCCGACAAGGGCGCTTTTTGTGGTGGTGAACGAAGATTAAGCGTTTTCAGTTCTGAGGCCCCCGACTTTGCGTGCCACATAAATGGCGGCCAGTACCAGGGTGTAAGTGAATGTTGCGGTCATGGTTATTGTTGTCAGGTGATCGGTTATGTGTTTGTATAGACAGGGGGAAAACGATTATCCCCTGTGCTTTCGCTGCCTGATGACGTTAATTTTTTTGAAAAAAGTTTTTTGAAAGGAAATGAGGGTGTTGCAAGGGCATGATAAACAGCCAATTAGCGCCGAAATGCTATTTCTGGCATCGCTTCATTCCAGCAGAAAAACGATCAGTCGGGTTTGCCGCCTACGACGATCACGATCTCGCCTTTCACTTCTTTGGCGCCGAAATGCGCTTTCAGTTCCGACAGCGCAGCCGTTTTTACCTCCTCGTGTTTTTTGCTGAGTTCGCGCGCCACGCATGCCGGGCGCTCGGGGCCGCAGAAGGTGGCGAGTTCTTCCAGGCATTTTAGCAGGCGGTGCGGCGACTCGTACAACACAAAAGTGTGCGGCAGTTCGGCCAGGTATTTCAGGCGGGTTTGTCGGCCTTTTTTGTGTGGTAGAAACCCCTCGAAATGAAAGGTATCGCAAGGCAGTCCGCTCGATACCAGGGCCGGCACGAAAGCCGTGGCGCCCGGCAGGCACTCCACCCGCACGCCGCGGCGCTGGCAGGCGCGCGCCAGCAAAAAACCCGGATCGCTGATGCCCGGTGTGCCCGCGTCGGATACGAGGGCCATGTCGACACCCGTGGCGAGTTCGTCGACGATGCGTTCCGTCACTGCGTGCTCGTTGTGGGCATGAAACGCGCGCATGTGCGTCGTGATGCCGTAATGGTCGAGCAGGCGCCGGCTGGTGCGCGTATCCTCGGCCATGATCACCGCTACCTCTTTGAGGATGCGCAAGGCGCGCAGGGTGATGTCTTCGAGGTTGCCGATGGGCGTGGGAACGATGTAGAGCATGTTTGGTTATTGGTTATTTAAGTTGATGAGGGTTGATGAAGGTTGATGAGGGTTGATATTCATCGGCTCGATGAAGTGAAAAATGTTCCTACCCGAGCCGATGAATATCAACCCTCATCAACCTTCATCAACCCTCATCAACTCAAATAACAGATAACTAAACGGGCTTCAGCACGTAGTGGTATGTTTCCATAATCAGATTCGCCAGCAACTTCTGGCAGGCGGTTTCCACCTTTTCGCGGGCTTCGGTTTCGCCGGCCGCTTCGAGCGTCATGCTCACGTGGCGGCCGATGCGCACGTCGGCAATGCCCGAGAGGTGGAGGTGTTTCATGTTGTTGACCACCGCTTTGCCCTGTGGGTCGAGCAGTTCGCGATGCGGCATGATGTCGATTTCAGCGATAAATTTCATGTGTATGGGTTGGGAGGGTTGATAAAGGTTGATGAGGGTTGATGAGGGTTGATAGGGGTTGAGGAGTTGAGGAGTTGAGGGGTTGAGGAGTTGAGATAAGGCCGCTCAAATAGTGAGGCGCCCGATATTAAGCGAACATCTTCCAATTTTTTCGAGTGTCTTTATCTCAACCCCTCAACCCCTCAACCCCTCAACTCCTCAACCCCTCAACTCCTCAACCCTCATCAACCTTCATAAACCCCACAGATGCAACAATATAAATCAAAATAATCAAAGACAATGCGAGGGCTTTCAGCAATACAAACAGCACAATAAACAGGGCAAGAAAAGCCAGGTTGAACAGGTTGCTGCGCAGGTCGAAGCCTTTAATTTTCATGCCGAACATCGGTATTTCGCTGTTGAGCAGGAAAGAAAGCGCGCCTACCAACGTGTACAAAAGCCAGGGCTGCTGGATGATTTTTGCCAAACCAAAATAGTCGTAATGCACCGTCAGCGCCAGCCCGAGCACAAAAACCGTGCAGGCAGGCGTACTCAATCCGATAAAATAAGTGGTCTGGCGCGTATCCAGGTTAAAACGGCCCAGCCGCAAACCCGATGCTGCCGAAAGGATAAAGGCCGGAAGCGCTGCAATACATACCGAAAAGGCATGTCCCGGCACGACCGACTCGGCGCCGCAGGTAGAAAATTTCAGCAACTGATACAACATTGCCCCCGGTACCACCCCGAAACTCACCACATCCGCCAGCGAATCCAGTTCCTTGCCCAGCGGCGACGCCACTTTGAGCGCGCGTGCAGCCATGCCATCCGCATAATCGCACAGGAAAGAGCCCAGGGTAAACAGGGCTGCCGTCACCGGATCGTAAGCCAGGGTGAACAGCAGGGCGCAGCACCCGAAAAACAGGTTGGCAAGCGTTAGCAGGTTGGGAATGTGTTTCATAGGAAGGTGGCGGTGGCCGCCGCAAAAGTAATATTTTCGCCCGGAATGGCATTTTTCAAAATAACTTATCCTTTGGACGAACCCTGGCCACGAAAAAGCGATTTTTATGCGTTGAAATTGTTCTTTTGCAGGCATGAATCGGGATTATGGGTATGAATACCGCAACTTGTTCGTTTAGTATTAAAAAACACATACTCTACGCTTTGTGTTTCTTGGGACGACAGGCCGAAAAATCCTTTTTATCCGCCGCTCATCCCTATCATCCGTTATCCTATCCTGCCAAAAGGAGTACATCACCTGGCTCAACCCCATTTTTTTAAGAAAACTTTGACACTGTAACCAACCAACAATTCACCTCTTTTTTGCGTCTAACCATATGCCTCTACGCTCCTGAAAATTCGAAACGCAACATCATCATGAGAAAACAACCACTCCTTTTACTCGTCCTCTTGCTGGCTGCTGTGGCTGCATGGGCCCAGCCCTCCAACGACGAGTGTTCCAATCCGATTTTTATACCCAATGTGCTGAACTTTTGCAGCGCAAACGGGCAATTTACCAATGTAGACGCCACTCCATCGTCGTACGGGCCTGCCACCTGTTTTGGTGCTACCACCCAGCGCGATGTGTGGTTTGCTTTTACAGCTCAGGCCACCGATGTGACCATCACCGTGCGTGGCGCCACCCCACAAGCCCCCGGTGGCACGCTGCAAAACCCGCAATTAGCGCTGTACTTCGGCACTTGCGGCGGCACCATCAACCAACTGGAGTGTCAGAGCGGCGTGCAAAATATCGTGCAGGGGTACCAGGGCGGACTGTTTGTCGGCTCTACTTATCTGATACGTGTACAGGGCGCAGCCGGGAAAATGGGCACCTTCCAGTTGTGTATCAACAACTACAACCCGCCGGTGGAGCCAACTTCCGACTGTCCCGACGCTTCTATTTTGTGCGATAAATCGTCATTTGTAGTGCAAAATATCGTCGGTGCCGGTAACAACACATCCGAACTGACCGATGCCCTGTGCTTTTCCAACGGCGCGCCCGGTAACTTCGAAACCAATTCCACCTGGTTTGTCTGGACCTGCTCCCAATCCGGAACGCTGGAATTTACCCTCTCGCCCCTGAACGTGAGCGACGACCTCGACTTCGCCCTGTATCGCCTGCCCAACGGCATCGGCAACTGTGCGGGCAAACAACTTGTGCGATGTATGGCCTCCGGTGACAACACCTATCCAAGCCCCTGTATGGGGCCAACCGGCCTGCAAGCGGGCGACCCCGACGTCAGCGAAGACGCGGGCTGCACCAACCCCGGCGACGATGCCTGGCTGGCTCCCTTCGATATGGTACAGGGAGAGTCATATGCCCTTTGTGTGAACAATTTTACGGCTACGGGAAACGGGTTTAGTATCGATTTTGGCGGCTCAGGGCAATTTCTGGGCCCGGAAGTAGCATTTACCACCGATCCGCCGGCCGTTTGCCTGGGTACGGCAGTACAAGTCACCGACGCTTCTACTTTCGCATTGGGGTCTATTACTTCCTGGAAATGGAGTTTTGGCGCCGATGCGGTGCCGCAAACAGCCATTGGCCCCGGCCCTCATACGGTACAATTCAATACGCCCGGTCTTCGGCCCGTAGTATTGACCCTCGAAACCGACCTCGGATGCAAACTCACCGATATTCAAACGGTCAATATTTTCCCCGATGTGGATGTGGATACACTCATTGCAGCGCCCGACTGCAACGGCACCGCCAATGGAACGATTACAATTAACAACATTACCAGCGGAACGCCGCCGTATCTGTTCAGTTGGAACGGCGGCCCGTTTGGTAATACGCCCAGCCTCAGCGGCCTCGGGGTCGGCGTATACACGCTGAAAATCCGCGACTCCAACAACTGCGAAACCGATTTGTCGATCGATGTAAAAGAAAGGGTGCTAACGGCAGAGGCAGTGGTGGACAAGCCACTTTGTTTCGGCGACGACAACGGGGTGATTACCATGAATGTCACCAATGGCGTGCAGCCTATTCAGTTTGACTTTGGAAATGGTTTTATCAATCAAAATTTCCAGGGGGGATATGCTGCGGGCAATTACACCATTCAGGCCATCGACGATGTGCTGTGCAAAGGAACATTTGAAGTGGAAGTGACAGACAATCCACCCCTGCAACTGGCCATGGACACCACCGATATTTCCTGCTTCAGTGCCAACGACGGCATGGGGCTGGCTACACCCACCGGCGGTGTGGGCAACTACACTTACTCCTGGTCGGACGGACAAACGACCATGAAAGCCAATAACCTCCCACCCGGCTTCTACTCCGTCACCGTAACAGACGGAAACGGCTGCAACATCGTGGGCAGCATATTTGTGGTCGAACCGGCCGATGTAGCCGTTGATGTGCTCGATGTGCTCGATCTGATTTGCAACAGTGAACCCACCGGCGAAATACGTGTGGAGGGCATCGGCGGCCGACAACCGTATATGTTTAGTGCCGACGGGGTGAATTTTGTGTCATCTGATACCCTGCGCAACCTGCCTGCCGGCGATTACTGGGTAAAAATCAAAGACGGCGGTGGGTGTATCGACTCCGTTTTTGCCACTGTTGTACAACCTCCGCCCTTGATCGTAGCCGCCGAACCCGGCGATACTACCCTCGACCTCGGATTTACGGTGCATGTGGCCACTACGACCAGTCCGGCAGGCCGACCGGTTACCTACGCCTGGTCGCCGGGCCTGGGTGTGGACGATGTGACGATTGCGGAGCCAACCATCACGGCCATTTCCAATCAGATTTATACGATTACCATTACCGACCAGGACGGTTGTACCGCTGTCGACGATGTGCAAATCATTGTGAACCGCAACCGACCCATGTATTTCCCTAATGTTTTCGGGCCGGAAAAAAATTATCCCAACAACTTTTTTACTGGTTTTGGTGGCCCGGCAGCCGAAGCCATTACCTTGCTGCGCGTGTACGACCGCTGGGGAACCTTGGTGTATGAAACCCGCGCCAATCCGCTGAACGACCCCGATAAAGGCTGGGACGGGATGTATAAAGGAGAGCCTGTTCAAGGGGTTTTTACCTTCTATGCATTCGTAAAGTTTATCGACGGCGAAGAGTTGCAGTATGAAGGGGATATTACGGTGGTTCGATGAGTTTTGGAGTTATGAGTTATGAAGTTATGAGTTATGAGTTATACACACATTACTTTTGGCATTTTCATTAGAGAAGCCAGAAGCAATGTGTGTATAACTCATAACTCATAACTCATAACTTCATAACTCATAACTCATAATTCAACTTGTGTCTTACAAAAACATCCGGCTGCATCCAGTTCTGCGTATCATCTATTTTTTCCTGCGTGTATATGCATGGGTGGGCACACGTGTATTTTACCGACGTCGAACCGTGTTGGGGGCCGAACACCTGCGCTTTGACGGCCCGGCTATTGTCATCAGCAACCATCCCAGCACTTTGATGGATGTGTTGAATGTGGGCATTCCCATCCGGCAGGAGATGTTTTTTCTGGCAAATTATGGATTGTTCAAACACCCTGTCAGCAACTGGCTGCTGACACGCCTGTTTTGCATCCCTGTAAAACGCCGGGAAGATGTAGCGGAAGGAGAAGACCGCAACAATGATGCTGCCTTCGAAGCATCGTTTCAGCACCTGGAGGCGAGTGGAATATTGTATATCGCTGCCGAGGGGGTGAGTTGGATGAACCGCTGGGTACGTCCGTTCAAAACCGGAACAGCCCGCATTGCCTTCAGTGTGGAGCAAAGGAATGCCTGGAACCTGGATATGAAAATCATACCTGTGGGCCTGTCATATAATACGCCCAATCTGTTTCGCAGCGATCTCGTCGTGCATTTTGGCGCTCCGGTGAAGGTAGGGGAGTGGCGGCAGGCCTGGCAGCAGGATCCCGAAAAAGCGGTAGATGATTTTACCAGCCACCTCGAACAGACCGTTCGCTCCCTGACCATCGATACACGGGATGAAACAGGCGAACGCGTTGTGGGCCATTGGGAAGAAATGTTGCAACATAGTGCTCCTGTTTCTGCCGAAGCGGCATTTCACCGAAGCCAAAATATAGTAGCGCAACACATAGATAATCAGCAACTTGTTGAAAAAACAGAGTCCTATTTTTCCCGACTCGCAAAAGCCGGAGCGAACGATCTGGGCGTCCAGATGGCCTTCACAGGTATAAAAACCGGACAAATGTTGATGCTGATGCTGGGCCTCCCTTTTTTCATAGCAGGCTGGATATTTTGGGTTATTCCCTGCTTCTTGCCCTGGTGGCTGGCCAAAAAAATGAAATTATATATCGGTTACGACTCCAACGTAAAGGTGCTGGCAGGCTCCTTCACATTTGGCATAGCCCTGTGGTGGGCGCCCTGGATAGTGGGGATGCATAACCAGTGGTCGGCCGCACTCGTTATCCTTGCTTGTATTGCATTGGGGTATTTTGTGGAGCAATATCAGGATGTTTGGAAAAAGTGGCAATCGTATCGCCGTTTCAGGAATTTGCCTGTCGTGGAGCAGCAGGCGTTGCAGGCACAACGCGCCGAAATTATTCAGAAACTGTTTTAAAACCCCTGACAAGTCTTTGCGGCCGGCGAGGGGTATTAAAACAGTTTCTCAGTCCTTGTCGGTGTCGGGAGACACCTGAATTTACAGGGCCGGTAGTTCTATGGTAAAGGTAGTACCCTTGCCAGGCTCGCTATCCAGCGTTATGGTTCCGCCGTGTTGCAGAATAACATTGGACACATAACTGAGTCCCAATCCATGGCCGCTGTTGTACATACCTTTTTCAACAGGCACCCGGTAAAACTTTTCAAAAACCTTTTGCTGGTGCTCAAAAGCAATACCTACGCCATTGTCGCTGATTTTGAGCACAATCATTTTTTCTTTCCGGCTCAATTCCAGCCTGATTCGGGGCGCGCGTTGCACATATTTCAGGGAATTATCGAGCAGGTTGAACACAATACTGGTAAGGTGAATCCGGTCGCCACGCAACAGGAATGCTTCCTGTTGTTCGGGCTGTAGTGTAATAATGGCCTGTTTGCGTTCGGCGCGCAAGCGATTGGCCATCAATACCTGCTGTACGATTTGGTACATGTCGAGCGGCTCCGGATACAGGGCAGGTTCCCGGTCTTCAAACATGGAGAGCCGCAACACCCGATCGACGAGCAGGTTGAGGCGTTCGAGTTCCAGTTTGGATACCTGCAGCAATTCGGTCGACTGCCGGGCAGGATCGTCGTCGGTCGACATGGCCTCCAGCGCAATGCTGATGGTAGCAATCGGGCTGCGCAGTTCGTGCGACATGCTGCTGATAAAGTCATTTTTGAGTTTCCCTAGTTGGTATTCCTGCCGGAGGTTGCGCAGCAGCATCCCGAAGGAAATCACAATTACGCCCATCAGCAGGAGAGCCACCAGGATGTAGGGCACCATTTCACCCGACCAGTAGTCGGTTTCGCCATACACAGATCCGTACAGTTCCGTCCACACCGTGTACAACCAGTAGATCAGAAAAATACCTAGCAGCGCGAGGCTGGTGATGATAAACCAGAGCGGACGGTATTGCCGGCGGATGCGCATAAAATTTGTGTTTGCGGGGTTAAAAATAGGCGATTTGTGTGAATTTAACACAAATTCTCCCGCTCGATTGTCTTGGAGCGAAAAGTGCGCCAAATTGAAAAAATTGTGCTTGAGGGCGCAAACGATTGCGGGATTTTCACCTTTGCGCATATTCTTGTATGTCAAATTTTTACAGTAAAATATTTTATATAAACAAAAGTTGACAGAATCTATCTTGGTTTTCAAGAAGTGTATACTTTCGCCTGTGAAAATTGAGTGAAGCATTCTACTGATGCAACAGTTATTCAACATTTTTGAAGTTACACAGTCGAACGTCGATTACAGACTGGCACACCCAGAACCTTTGTGCCGACACGATTATGAGGAGATTCTGGTAGGCACCAACGGTCAGTTGGATCATTACATTGACTTTCGAATCGAGCGCTCTGTGGCGCCGTCGGTGGTGTTCATACCGATGGGCAAGATACATTACACGCAGCCCAGCAAGGATGCCAGGGGCTGGGTAATTCAGTACAAAAGCGAGTTTGCACCCGGCACGCCGTTCAGTACGTTTTCCAAATTCCTGGAAACGTCCTGCTACCCGTTTTCAACGCCCGAAACCATCGAACGGATGACGGGCCTTTGCCAGATGATGAACCGGGAATACCAGATGGCTTCCCCGGATTACCTGGTGATACGTCACTTGTTGTGTGCGTTGATTGCGATGATCGACTCCGAACGAAAGAAAAATTTGCCGGCTGTGCCCGAGGCCAAAAGCACGCAGGTAATGCTGTTCAATAATTTTTTGAAGATACTGGAAGCCAATTTTCGCAGTGCTGCTGGCTGCAAGACGTATGCCGAGAAACTGAATATCTCCGTTCGTCACCTCAACAATGTGTGCCATGCCATGTTCGGGAAAAGCGTTTCGGAAATCATTGAAACGCGTAAGTTGCTGGAAGCCAGGCAATTATTGATAGGTACTTCCCGTACCGTTTCTGAAATAGGATTCGACCTGGGGTACAATGAGAAGTCTTACTTCACAAGGGTATTTCATAAAAAAACGGGGCTTACCCCGACCGAGTTCAGGACGGCTGCAAAAAGCCTTACTTCCTAAAAGTACCACGATTTATCTGAAAAGTGTTACCCCTTGCTAGGCCTCAGAATCCACTTTTGCCCCATAATAAATTCGCTGTCATTGCGTAGTTTGACAAAATTATAATTGTATCAAAACAAGCGTATTTTGGTATAATTTGGTTTTTTAAAAGTCTGTTTTCCGGAGTGCTGCCATTTCGAATCGGCAATGAAACAAAGAGATGCAAGGAATGAAGATGTAAATGTTGCCTGCTGTTCAGGCCCACCACACTGAACAGTTGAGGCAGTAACTCCGCTATTTTGAATGATATTACAGCCACTTGTTGCCTGCTGATTGGGACCAAGTTTTAAAAATCCTTGAAATGGGTCTTCTTGCGACACCCTGTTTCAGGGTTTTCGGTGCAGTACTACTTATGAGCTCCCCAAAAGCCATCCGTTCCATGACGGATATTCAAATGGCTTCATTCAACTCACTATAGAACTAATACTTTATTCAAATTCATTCAAATTTCATTCGCATGAAGGAAAAACAACTTACCAATCGATTCATCACCCCCCCTGATCGTCACAGATTTTGGGGAGGGCTGATGGTCATGATTTTGCTGTTTTTGACCACTTCGGTCTTTGCGCAAAAGCAAATCAGCGGTAAAATTACCGACGAGAACGGCAATGGCCTGCCTGGCGTAACAGTGTCTGTAAAAGGCACTTCCACGGGTACCACAACCGACATCGACGGCAATTACAAACTGTCAGTACCTGCTGGCTCCACGATCAGCATTTCGTACACAGGTTACGAAGGAAAAAATGTGGTAGTGGGAGAAGGCGGCACGTTCGACCTGGCCCTCCAGCCCAACGAAACGCTCATCACAGAGCTGGTTGTAACGGGTTACACCGTTGATACGCGCAAGCAAACCACTGGTTCTGTTTCCACGGTGAAAACCCGCGACCTGACCGCCGTACCATCCGGTAACGTCGAGCAGCAGTTGCAGGGCCGTGTAGCCGGCGTAACGGTTATCACCAACGGTCAGCCAGGTACCTCCAGTATCGTGCGTGTACGTGGTTTCAACGCATTCGGTGGCAACGAACCGCTCTTTATCGTAGACGGTTTGCCGACGTACAACGTTGACTTCCTGTCTCCGGACGATATCGAGTCGACTACCGTACTGAAAGATGCTGCTGCTGCTTCTATCTACGGTGCGCGTGCTGCCAGTGGTGTAATCGTATTCACCACCAAACGCGGTACAAAAAAACCACAACCGCTGACCATTTCTTACGACGGTTCCGTTGGTTTCACTACGCCTGGTAAAGGTCAGGAAATGCTAAACCCACAGGAATTGGCCGACTGGACCTGGAATGCCCTGCGCAACACCGGCCAGACGCCCAGCCACCCGCAATACGGTTCCGGTGCAACACCGGTTCTGCCCGACTACATCAACGTAGGTGGTGCAGCAGGTGTAATCGGCAATGTTGACCTGAATGCAGAACGCGCCAAGTACAACATCGACCCGACTGTAGGCCCGGTTTATCAAGTGGTAAGAGCCAACAAGGCTGGTACTGACTGGTACGGTGCTATTACGGACAATGCTCCTATGACGCGCCACTCGCTGGGTTTCACCGCTTCTACGGATCGTATGCGTTTCTATTCGAGCGTCAACATCCAGCACATCGATGGTATCCTGCTCAACAACTCTTTCGACCGTCATACCTTCCGTATCAACTCGGAATTTGACCTCAGCAAACGCATCCGCGTAGGTGAAAACCTGCAGATCCTCTACCGTCGCGTACTGGGCCAGGGCGGTGGCAACAACGGCGCCGGTGTTCCGGGCGACGAAAATGCCATCCTGAGCGCTTTCCGTATGCCTTCGATCATTCCAGTCTATGACGAATTCGGTGGCTACGCTGGTACGGCTGCAAAAGGTTTCAACAACCCGCGCAACCCGGTTGCCGAGCGCGATGGCATCGCCAACAACCGCGGTTTCGGCTACGGTACCCTGGGTAACTTCTACCTGGAGATCGATCCGATCAAAAACCTGACTATCCGCAGCAGCATCGGTGGTTTTGCCAGCGCTTCCGCTTACAAATTCTACAATCGCCTGCAATACGAAAACTCAGAGAACAACGCCAGTTTCTCGTATGGTGAAGGTAATTCCTATTTTGTAAACTGGACGTTCACGAACACGGCTGCCTATAAAGCACAATTTGGCGAGTCTTCGCTCGACCTGCTGGCAGGTATCGAAGCCATCAACAGCGGCAACGGTCGCTCTACGGATGCTTCCGGTCTGAACCCGTTCTCTACCGATCCTAACTACATCAACCTGACCACGGTTTCCAACCGCCAGGTAAGTTCGAGCTACATCACCCTGCCGCACTTCTTCTCGGTGTTCGGTCGTGTGAACTACGGCTTCCGCGACAAATACTACGTGACTGGTGTGCTGCGTCGTGACGGTTCTTCCGTATTCGGCGAAACCAACCGCTACGGTGTATTCCCTGCTGTTTCTGCTGCATGGCGTATCTCTGCAGAGCCGTTTATGGAAGGTGTTACTTTCCTCGACGACCTGAAACTGCGTGGTGGCTGGGGTCAGATGGGTAACTCCAATATCAGCAGCCTCAACCAGTTCAGCCTCTTCGGTGGCAACGTGAACGATTCTTACTACGACATCAACGGTAGCAACACCAGCACAGTAGAAGGCTTCTACAAAAGCCGTATCGGTAACCCGGATGCAAAATGGGAAACTTCCGAAACGAGTAACTTTGGTTTCGACGCTTTGCTGGGTAATGGCAAATGGGACGTGATCCTCGACCTGTGGCGCAAAAAAACCAAAGACCTGCTGTACACTGTACCGCTGCCGCAGGTAATTGGCAACTACGCTGCTTCTCCTGCTGTGAACATCGCCAGCATGCTCAACGAAGGTATCGACCTGCAAATCGTGAACAAAGGCCGTTTCAGTGCCAACTCGAAATACGAACTGACGCTGACAGGTGGCTGGCTGCGCAATGAAATCACTTCGCTGGCGCCTGGTATCGACTACTTCGATAACTCTCCGCCAACCAACCGCCTCAGCTCGCCTCCGATCCGCAACCAGATAGGTTACTCCATTTCTTCTTTCTATGGCTATCAGGTAGTGGGTCTGTTCAAAGACCAGGCTGAAGTAGATGCCGCTCCTGATCAGGACGGCGCCGGCCCAGGTCGCTTCCGCTACGCCGACTTGAACGGCTACAATGCTGAAGGTAAACTGACAGGTGCACCGGATGGCAAAATTGACGCTGCCGACCGTACGTACCTGGGTAGCCCGGTACCGAAATTCATGGGCGGTGTAAACCTGAAAGTTACTTTTGGTAACTTCGACGTGGAAACCTATATCTACACTTCACTGGGTAACAAGGTATTCAATATGTCGAAATGGTACACCGACTTCTACCCGTCCTTCACCGGTGCTGCTGTCAGCGCTCGCGTAAAAGACTCGTGGACAACGGCCAACACCGGCGCAGAAACACCGATCTTCGAAAACGTTTCCAACTTCAGCACCAACACGCAAGCCAACTCTTTCTATGTAGAAGATGGTTCGTATGCTCGCATGCAAAACCTGGCTTTCGGATACACGGTGCCTTCCAGCGCATTGAGCAAACTGAAAATGAAGCGCCTGCGCCTGTATGTGTCGACCAACAACGTATTCACCATCTCCAAATACCAGGGCCTCGACCCTGCTGTAGGTGGCGCTGCTGATACTACCTTCGGTATCGACATTGGTAACTACCCAGTAACACGCAGCTTCATGTTTGGTGTGAGCGCCGGGTTCTAAATCTTTTAGAAATTGATTTTTCAAAAGTTAATACAACATGAAAAAAACTATCAATAACAAAATTCTGATTGCCCTCAATATTATTTTGGTGGGAAATCTGATACTGGTTGCCTGCAAAAAGGAATTTTTGCAAATTCAGCCGACCGGCCAGTTGACAGAAGAAGTTCTGTCTTCGAAAAAAGGCCTGGAGGGGCTCCTGATCGGCGCTTACGGTATGCTCGGTGGCCGAGGCAACTACTTCGGTGGCGCTTCCAACTGGACAAACGGTAGTATCCAGGGTGGCGATGCCAACAAGGGTACCAATGCCGGTGACTTCAACGACATCAACCCGATCCAGCGTTTCGAAACGACTCCTACCTCTCGTGTAGTTGCCGACCGCTGGGGCCCACTGTATGAAGGTATCAGCCGTTGCAACGCTACGTTGCGTATTCTCGGTACATCTACAGACGCTACACTGACAGATGCTGACAAGAAGCGTATCTCTGCCGAGGCTCGTTTTCTGCGCGGTCACTACTACTTCGAACTGAAAAAATCGTACAACAACGTTCCTTATGTGGACGAATCGCTTTCTTCTGACGAAGCCGTAAAAGTGCCCAACACTGCTGATATCTGGCCGAATATCGAAGCCGACTTCCAGTATGCCTTCGACAACCTGCCTGAAACACAGTCCGCTGCAGGCCGTGCCAACAAATGGGCTGCTGCTGCTTACCTGGGTAAAACATACCTGTACGAGAAAAAGTACCAGGATGCGAAAAACATGTTCAATCAGGTGATTTCCAGCGGAAAAACCGCCAGTGGCGCCGCCTATGGCCTGATGGACAACTACGCACAACTGTTCAACGCCGAGTTTGACAACAACAAAGAGTCGATCTTCGCTGTACAGGCAGCAGCCAATACGGGTAGCACGAACAATGCCAACCCTGATTTCGTACTCAACTTCCCGTACAACACCGGCCCTGCCGGCCCGGGTAACTGCTGCGGATTCTTCCAGCCAAGTTTCGAACTGGTAAACTCTTTCCGTACAGACGCCAACGGTCTGCCTTTGCTCGATGGCTCGTACAACAACGCAGCCAATGAGGTGAAGACCGACCAGGGGCTTCTGTCCAGCGCTGCATTCACACCAGATGCAGGTAACCTCGACCCACGCCTCGACCACTCTGTAGGCCGTCGTGGTATTCCATACCTCGATTGGGGTGCGTTCCCAGGCTACGACTGGATTCGCGACCAGGCTTATGCAGGCCCATATGCGCCTAAAAAATACATCTACTACAAATCTCAGGAAGGTACGTTGACCGACGGTAGTTCCTGGACGCGTGGTTATGGCGCTATGAACTACGTCATCATTCGTTTCGCCGACGTACTGCTGATGCAGGCCGAATGCGAAATCGAACTGGGCAACCTGGAAGCAGCACGCGCACTGGTAAATCAGGTGCGTGCCCGCGCAGCCAATCCGGCTACATGGGTGAAAGACAGTGGTGGCGCCAATGCAGCCAACTATGTGATCGGCCTCTACAACACACCATGGACCAGCGCTGACGCTGCCCGCTCCGCCGTACGTTTCGAGCGCAAGCTCGAACTGTCGGGTGAGGGCCACCGCTTCTTCGACCTGGTTCGCTGGGGTATCGCCGACGCTACACTGGATGCATACCTGCAGTATGAAGGTAGCAAACTGCCGGTTGCACTTGGTGGTTCGTCCTTCACAGCCAACAAAAACGAGTACTACCCAATTCCGCAGACACAGATCGACCGTCAGGGCGCAGATGTGCTGCACCAGAACCCGGGTTACTAAGTCGGTGAATGGTACCCATTTAGAGTTATATTCTCCGAATGGACAGTACCAGACGCCTGATATTTAAAAGACAGGTTGATGGAGTCCCGGAAACGGCTTCATCAACCTGCTTTTTTTAAGCGCGTGTTAAGCAGTTTTTTCAGAACATTGCGCGACCATGATGATTACCCTCTATGAAATGTAACAACTCTTATTTCTGGCTTCTTCTACTCGCTGCTGCAGCATTTATTGGCGGCTGCACCCACCAACCCGATACCCTTTTCCAACTGCTGGACAGTAAAAAGACGGGAATCGAATTTAACAATGACATTACGGAATACGATTCGCTCAATATCCTCAACTCCGAATTTATCTACAACGGCGGCGGCGTAGCCATCGGCGACCTGAACGGAGACGGACTACAAGACCTGTATTTCTCCGGCAATCAGGTGGAAAACAAGTTGTACCTCAACAAAGGCAACCTGCAATTTGAGGACGTGACCGAGCGTGCCCTCGCCCAAAAACGCCCCGGACAATGGTCGGCCGGCGTTAGTTTTGTCGACCTCAACCGCGACGGCAAACTGGACATTTATGTGTGCAACACCTTTGTAAAAGACCCTGAAAAACGCGCCAACCTGCTCTTCGTCAACCAGGGCAACGATGCCAACGGCATCCCGCAGTTTGAAGAACTGGCTGCCGCTTATGGTATTGCCGACACCACCCATTCGGCCAACGCCCAGTTTTTTGACTGCGACAATGACGGCGACCTCGATTTGTTTCTGGCCGTCAATTTCATGGACAAACCCAATCCCAATCAGTACTTTCAAAAAGCCACCGACGGTTCTTCTCCCAATCGCGATCGCCTGTATCGCAACGACTGGGTAGCAAAAGTAGGCCATCCTGTTTTTACCGATATTTCCCTTGAAGCCGGCCTTAAATGGGACGGCTACAGCCACAGTTCGCTGGTGAGCGATTTCAACGAAGACGGCTGGCCTGATATTTATGTGGCCAACGACTACGTGACCAATGACCTCGTTTACCTGCGTGATTCTGCCACCTCAGCCTATACCAACCAGATTGCCCGTATTTTCAAACACCAGGCCGCCTCGGCCATGGGCAGCGATGTGGCCGACATCAACAACGACGGCCGCCTCGATCTCTTCACCACAGAGATGCTGCCCTACCACAACAAACGCAAAAAACTGTTTCTCAACGCCAACAACTACTCCACTTACATCAACAACGAGGTGTATGGATACGAATACCAGTTTGGCAGAAATACCTTGCAGATCAATCAGGGAATCGATGCGCAAAGCGGCCTGCCCGTATTCAGTGATGTGGCTTTTCTGACCAATACCCAGGAAACGGAATGGAGTTGGACGCCGCTGATGGCCGACTTCGACAACGATGGCAACCGCGATATTTTTGTCACCAACGGCTTTCCCCGCGACGTCACCGACCACGATTTTAACAACTACCGCAGTACGGTCAGTTACCTGCTTCCTCCCATGGAAATGCAACAGGCCATCCCGCAGGTGAAAGTGCCCAAATTTGTATTTCACAACGATGGCGACCTGCATTTTACCGATTTTTCCAAAAAATGGGGCGTCGACGTGCCCGCCTTCTCCAACGGCGCGGCCTGCGGCGACCTCGACAACGACGGCGACCTCGATCTGGTGGTCAACAACATCGACGACAAAGCCTTCGTGTTTAAAAATACCCAAAACGACGGCCCGCAAAAACCCAATTACCTGCGCCTGAAAATTGTAGGCGAGGATACCAATCCTGATGCTTTCGGCACCGAAATTACCGCATACTTCGATGGGAAAGCACAAAAAGGGCAACTGCTGTCGGCACGCGGCTATATGTCGGCTTCTGAAAATTTCTTTCACCTCGGTCTGGGCAATACCACCAAAGTCGACTCTGTGGTGTTGCGCTGGCGCGGTCTACGGACGGCTACTGTCAAAGACCTGCCCATCAATCAAACGGTGACGCTTCGCCTCGCTGAATTGCCGGTTCGTTTTGCCAAAAATGCGGCCGGTGCGGCCGGACTGTTCAGAGCGCCCGATCCCGCTTCACTCGGGCTGGCTTTCATGCACCGCGATTCCGATTATATCGATTTCAACTATCAGGTCACTTTGCCGCATAAATACTCCGAATACGGCCCCGGCATTTCCATCGGCGATGCCAATGGCGACGGCCTCGATGATGTGTACCTCAGCGGCAGCGCCCGCGAACCCGGCACCTGGCTGCTGCAAACGGCGCAAGGGCGTTTTACCCGCAAAGATGTGGCTTACAAAACCGACCCGCACCGCAACGAGGAAGAACTGGGCACGCTCTTGTTCGACGCCGACGGCGATGGCGACAACGACCTGTACCTGGTGCACGGAGGAAATCAGGAAGCCGCCAACGCGCCCGGTTATCAGGACGTGTTGTGTGTGAACGACGGCAAAGGCAATTTCTCTATCGCTTCGGGCGCATTGCCCCAGGAAACTTCCTGCGGCCAGGCCGTAAAAGCCGCCGATTTCGATGGCGACGGCGACCTGGATCTGTTTGTAGGCGGGCGCGTGCTGCCGCGTTCGTTCCCGAAACCCGACCGCAGTTTTATCCTGCGAAACGATTCAAAAGGCAAGGACTCGCCCTTGTTTACCGATGTGACCGAGCAGGTTTGTCCCGAACTGGCCACCATCGGGCTTGTAAGCGACGCACTTTGGACAGATTTCAACAACGACGGCCGCCCCGATCTGCTGGTGGCCGGAGAGTGGATGCCACTCACGTTTTTCCAGAATGAGGGTGGAAAACTTAAAAACATTACCCCGGAAACAGGCATAGCCGATCAAACCGGCTGGTGGACGAGCCTCGCTGCCGCCGATTTCGACAACGACGGCGATGTAGATTACGTAGCCGGAAATTTTGGTGAAAATGTGTATTTCCGATGCCAGGCAGGCGAACCGCTGTCGATTTATGCCAAAGATTTCGACGGCAACGGATTTTACGACCCTTTCATTTCCTGCTTCTGGCCCGACTCCGCCGGCAATCGCCATGAATACCTGTACCACAACCGCGACGATATTCTGAAGCAACTCATCAAAATTCGCAAGCGTTTCAATACCTATGGCGCCTTGGGCGAAGCCACGGTGCAAGACATTTTCAAGCCCCAAGACCTGAAAGATGCGCAGATTATGCGTGTCAACCGCATGTCCAGCAGTTTTGTGGAAAACCTTGGCGGCGGGAAATTCAAGATAAGCAGCCTGCCCGTCGCCGCACAAATAGCGCCCTTGCAAGGTATGCTGCCGTATGACGTCGACCACGACGGACTGCTCGACCTGCTGCTGGTTGGCAACGACTACGGCATGGAATTGCAACAAGGCCGCGCCGATGCTTTCTTTGGATTAGTGCTAAAAAACCTGGGTCAGAATCGTTTTCGGGCGCTCGATCTGGAGGAAAGCCGCTTTTATGTGCCCTATAATGCCCGCGCATTGGCGCGACTTACGCTTGGTAGCGGTCAGGAACTTGTGCTGGCCACGCAACATCGTGGCCCGCTGAAAGTGTTTGCGCCCGCTACAAATGAAGGGAAGGCTGTTCGCCTGAAACCCAACGAAGCCAAAGCCCTTGTAATCCTGAAAAACGGACAGAAACGGTCGCAGGAACTCTACTGGGGCAGTACCTTTTTGTCGCAGGATTCCCGCAGCCTGCCCATGGATAAACAGGTGGATTCTGTGGAAATTTTTGATGCCAAAGGCAAACAAACACGCGTTATTGCAGGGTTTTAGACCTCACCCCCCGGCCCCCTCTCCGTTGGAGAGGGGGCCGGGGGGTGAGGTCCAAAACACCAAAACACCAAAACACAATCATAAACAATCCTCCCGCATGCCATACACCGCACACGCCGCCCGCTACGATCAAATGGAATACCGCCGCTGTGGAAAAAGCGGTCTGAAACTGTCTGCCCTTTCGCTGGGGCTGTGGCACAATTTCGGCCATGTAGATGTGCTGGAAAACTGTCGGGCCATTCTGCGCCTGGCCTTCGACAGTGGCATTACGCATTTTGACCTTGCCAACAACTACGGCCCGCCGCCGGGCTCGGCAGAGGAAAATTTCGGGCGACTGCTGAAACAGGATTTTACGCCTTACCGAGACGAACTCATCATTTCCACCAAAGCCGGCTACCACATGTGGCCCGGCCCGTACGGAGAGTGGGGCTCGAAAAAATACCTGGTGTCGAGCCTCGATCAGAGTCTGCAACGCATGGGCCTCGACTACGTGGATATTTTTTACCACCACCGCCCCGATCCCGATACACCGTTGGAAGAAACCATGGCGACGCTCGACCTGATGGTGCGGCAAGGCAAGGCGCTGTACGTAGGTATTTCCAACTACCCGGCCGATGCAACGGCACGCGCCTGCGCTATCCTGAAACAACTGGGTACGCCTTGCCTCATTCACCAGCCGAAATACTCCATGTTCGAGCGCTGGGTGGAAGGCGGACTGCTTCAGGTGCTGGAACAGGAAGGCGTCGGTTGTATTCCCTTTTCACCGCTGGCGCAAGGTCTGCTCACAGACCGTTATCTGAAAGGCATCCCCGAAGATTCCCGTGCCCACAAGCCACACGGTTTTTTGCAGGAAAATGCCCTTACGGAAGATCGACTGAACCAGATTCGCGCCCTGCATTCCATCGCATTCGGCCGCGGACAGTCGCTGGCGCAAATGGCGCTGGCCTGGCTGCTGAAAGACCCACGTGTAACTTCCGTGCTCATTGGGGCCAGTCGCCCCGAGCAATTGGCCGATTCCTTGCAGTGTTTGAAAAGCCCGCAGTTTTCGGAAAAGGAGTTGAGGACGATTGAGACGATATTGAGGGGGTAAATGACTCCCAAAATCCTCATTCACCCCTTCCTCCGCAATCCCCACAGCCCCTTCAATGCCACCAGCCCTGCCAGCGGCATAGCAGCGGCAGGCAGTTCCTGCGGCCAGAATTTCCAGAAAATAAGACACAGCCCGGCGAGAATGGACGTGATGGCAAAGTAGTTGCGCATCCACGCCTTCCGGTTTTTCAGCCGCCAGAATACGAGCAAATGAGTCGGCAGCGCCCACATCAGGTTGTAATTCGTTTTGGTCGCCGAGTGGTCGGTAGCAAACCACAACAGCGCCATAATCAGGCCTGCAAGGCCGATGACAAACCAGAAAACCGTGTCGAACATGCGCTCGGCGCGTGGGTGCAACATGCAGAGCAGCCCGATCAATACCAAAAGAGACGTGCAGAGCAAAGGGCGATCAAAAATGCCCGGCTTCCATTCCGGCAGCGGGAAGGGGCGTGGGGGAGTGAGCCGCTCGTCGTACACCAATGCCCGGCCGTCGGGTAACCTGGCCGTTCCGAACATGTTGTGCAGCCCATCCGGTAAAAACATAAAATCCTGTGGAGAAGCGCGGCGGTCGGCGGGTGTACCTAGCACCAGGTCGATGCCAAACCCCATCCAGGGTTGCCGTACCAGATAAGGGCGCAGCAACTGGCGCATGGTGGTACCCATCGGCAATTGTGTGCTGTCGTATGTCACCTCGTTCAACAGCGCATTTTGCACAATGTCGCGGATACGGGTGGCGCAGTTGTCGTAAAAAAAATCGTATTGGTAGTACCTGTTCTCCTCTTGGGCATTTTCCTGCAAGAGGGCAAACAGGCGTTGCCGCTGCGTACTGTCCAGTTGCAGATACTGCTCCTGCATGGTGCGCCGGTCGGCCAGGTTGCCGTATTCAAAGCCGCGATACGATTCAATATCCAGAAAATAGAGCAACTTTCCCCGGCAGAATTTTAACAGAAAATTGGGCTGATCAAACTGAAAAGTACCGTAGTTGTAGCAGCGATCCACGCCCTGTGCCGGGTCGAACACCCGAATGGCGCTGTGCCCAAAGGTGCTGTAGACGAATTCGCCCGGCGCAACGGTCATCAGGCTGATACGCGCACTCGGAGAAATGGTTTGTACAGGCTTCTGGGAATACAGCGTGGCTGAAAGCAACAGAAAAAAACCTAAATAGAATTGCTGAATGAGTCGACAGCCGACAGTCGACAGTCGACAGTCTGTAGAGTACACCATATTATTCTTGGCTTTGCTATTATTGACACCAAAGGTACAAGGCGTATGACTTAGTCGTGGCATAAGATATAAAAAGTCGATAGCCTGTTTTGCCATCGGCAAAACAGGCTATCGACTTTTTATATCTTATGCCACGACTTGTAAAGTTATATTGCAGATAAGCGTATAATGCGTAATCTACCAACTGTCGACTGAAGACTGTCGACTGAAGACTTTATTCCAGTCTCAACGGTTTACCCAGGTAAAAATCCAGGATTTTCAATTTGAACAAATAGTCATACTTGGCCACCACCATATCATTTTCTGCATTATCGCGGTTGTTCTGGGCCGTCGTGAGGTCGAAAGAATTGACGGCGCCGACGGAATAGCGTTTTTGCATATTTTCGAAGGTCAGTGTGGTGAAATTCAGGGTGCGTTGAGCCGCTTCAAATTGCCGGCCTGCTGCGCGGGCATTGGCAATAGCCGTCTGAATATCGTTTTTCAGCGTCTGGCGCGTCTGGTTTTGCTGGAGTTGGGCATTCAGGAGCGCCAGTTCGGCCCGTTCCACGCTGAGGCGGGTGCGGCCGTTCTGGTAAATGGGGATATTGACGCCGACGCCGATGCTTTGACCAAAGTTTTGATTCAACTGGTCGAAGTAAGGCACCCGGCGCACGTTGACAGGTACCTGAGTGGGCTGTCCGGGAATTTCCAGGGTGCGGTTTTCACCGTCGATCAGCACGGGAAGAATAGTTGGCACAGTGATGATATTCTCCGGGCGTTCGAAGGCAGTAGAGTAGTTGGAGTTGAGGTTGACACCCAGGCCAATGGACGGATAATACGCCGATTTGGCAATCGGGATGCCCTCTTTGGCACTTTCCACGCGGTAGTCGGCAGCGCGAATATTGGCCTGAGTGCCCAGGGCTGTCTGATACACATTGGTCAGCGAAAGGCCTTCTGGTTGGGCATCAGCGGGCAGGGCTACTGTTGGCTTTTCGATGCTCAGGGAATAATCGGGTTCGAGTTGCAGCAGTTGCTTGAGGTTCAAGTAAGCAATATCGATGTTGTTGTGCGCAAGTACAGCCGACTGCTGATCGCGGGCGATCTGCGATTCGATGTTGTATTTGTCGACGAGTGGAATGGTGCCGGCATCGATCATTTTTTGCGTCACTGCGAGTTGCTGCTGGCTGAGTGCCACCCGACGGTCTGCGTTTTCACCCTGTTCTTCGTTGAGCAGAATGGTCAGAAATGCCGATGCGACCTGAAGCGAAATGTTATTCACCGTTTGCTCTGCATCCGCTTCTGCAGCGCGGCGATCCCAACCTGCTTGTTTGACGCTGTGGTGAATCAGTCCGCCATTGAACAAGGAAATGTTGGCGCTCAACCCGACGCTGTTGAAGCCTGTGGCTGCCGTGCTAAAGGTATTGGTGGTCGGGTCGATGGTATAACCGAATTGTTCCCCGGCATTGATCGTTGCGCTAACACTCGGGAGCCTTGCTGCTTTGGCCTGGCGTTCAGACAAAGCCGAAATTTTGGCATTGGCAGCCGATTGTTTGATGTTCAGGTTGTTCTCCTGCGCGTATTGAACGCATTTTTCAAGCGACCAAACCTCTTGTGCGTGTGCAGCCCCGCCCCATAGCAGGGCCGCGAGTAAAGCACTCAGTTTAAATGTGTACTTCATGTTTGAATGGAAAGCGTTGATTCTGTTTCCAGCCGTTTTTATCCACAGCAAGAGTACGTCAAACATGGGACGTATGGGTAGGATTTTCTATAAAAGGTGGGATTTTATGGATAAAAATAAGTCCTGAGTCCTAAGTCCTGAGTCCTAAGTCCGTAGAGTACACCTGATTACCCTGAGCATCTTATTTACAAATGCCGAAGGTGATCAGGTGTACTCTACAGACTTAGGACTTACGACTCAGGACTTAGGACTTCGTCCGAAGGACTCTCGCTACCGGATACATCCGATGCGTAGGCTCATACCACGGCGAATGCCGATACACCCATTCCAGTTGAGCGGCGCCATCGGCAGCAAAAGCGGGGTCGGCTTTGCGTTTGATGTCGAGTTCGGCTTTGACGGCCGGGTTTTCCCGAAGAAATTGTGCGGCAAGGTCTTCGAATACGTAGGCGGAATAGGATTCCTTTTGCATAAGAATAGGTTCGAAGAAATTCCAGGCAAACCAGGAATCGGGTGCATGGGGTTCGAGTGTTTCCACGATGTATCGATTGGCGCGCTGGTTGACAGGAATCAGCAAATCGCCTTTGTGGAATGTGCGACGCATGGTACGCTTTTCCAATTGCACCCCAAAGTGAAAAGCATGACCTTCCCAGGCATTCCGAGTTTTGTAATCGCCGATGAAATAGGTTTCCGTTTCAAATTCCTCGTCGCGTTCCAGCGGCTTCATGTCAACACCATTGAGGCGCAGGCGCTCGATGACATTTTCCCAGGCGGCGGGCAAGATGTAGGCCTCCGGTTTTTCCACCGTTACGGACGGAGTGAAATAGTTGTAGTAAAAAATGTTCTTTTCGTAGGGTTTACTGCGGTCATACCACAGGCGTGGCAAGCCGCTCACTTCCGAGGGTTTGTAGGCTGCTTCGTAGCCCTTGAACAAAAAAGTATCATGCTTCTGCTGGTCAAGGGCGTAATCAAGGTTGAACTCTTTTTTGGTTTGGGTAAGGTGAAACGCTGCGTCCCGCGCTTTCTGGATTTCAGCATGGTGACGGTCGATGAAATGAATCACCGCATCCATGAAGTGGTAGGTGCTCCAGAGCCGGTCGGCAAAGGGTTTGAGCATGTGTGTTTCGGGCATAAACCCGATGGTATTCCAAAGTGCCGCATAGCCGGTGGAGTAGCGGCCATAGTCGCAAAAACCGACGATACCCGAATCGGGCACCTCATTGGGCGAATCCACATAAGGTGTCATTTCCCAGTGGCGGTTTTTCATATCGGCATACAATTCATGCAGCATGGTATCCTGTAAAAATGTGCCGAGTGGCGCCTCCAGTTTGTTGTGCTGGGTAGCGATCAGCGTCATTGTGTACTGATAATCAGCGCCATTGCTGGTGTGGTTATCCACAAAAATATCGGGCATCCAGGTCTGGAAAACCTGGTTGAAGGAGCGGGCATTGCGCGTATCGCATTTTACAAAATCGCGGTTGAGGTCGTAGTTGCGCGCATTGCCCCGAAAGCCATACGATTCCGGGCCGTCCTGATTGGCGCGGCTGTGGCTGTTGCGGTTCAGGCAACCGTCGATGTTGTACACCGGAATAAACACGATGGCGAGGTGTTCGAGCGCCTTTTGCAGTTCAGGCTTGCTCAGGTAGTCGCGCAGCAGCAGGATAGTGGCGTCGATACCTTCCGGCTCACCCGGGTGTATGCCGTTGTTAATCAATAAAATACGCTTGCCGGATCGGCGAATGGCATCCGGATCGAATTCACCTGCCGTATTCAGCACGGCCACATGCAAAGGGTAGCCGCTGTCGGTGCTGCCAGCCGTTTCCAGGTGGAAAATGCCGGGATGCGCTGCCGCCAGTTTTTCGTAGCACTCGATGGCTTCGAAGTAGGTGAGCGTCTGGTTGGGGTTTGTTTCAAAAGGAATTTTAAAATCTGCCATGGTGCGAACGGGATGAATTTTATCGGTACAGGACGTAAAGAGCAGCAAGAGGATGGGTAACGCGCGGAGCATACTTTTGGGCGAAAGATAGCGCTTTGAATGTGTTACTTTTGCCGATATAAAAACACAAAATACCGTGCTCCCAATCGAAGTGATCTCCGCCGGCGCTGGCTCCGGAAAAACCTATCGCCTCACCGGCCGAATGGTCGAACTCCTGCGGGAAGGAGTACGCCCGGCGGGTATCGTAGCCACTACATTTACCCAAAAAGCCGCCGCAGAATTGCAGGAGCGCGTACGGGTGCGCTTGCTCGAATCGGGCATGAGCGAGGCGGCCAACAAACTCGGCTCGGCGCTCATCGGCACGGTACACAGCATCGGCACGCGCTTGCTGCAACGCTTCGCCTTCGAAGCGGGCGTGTCGCCGCTGGTGGAAATTATTGCCGACAACGACAGCCAGCGCCTCTTCAACGAATCGCTGGCGCAGGTGCTCACGCCTGCGCGCATCGAACGCATGAACCACCTGGCCGACCGACTCGGCCTCTCCAAAAAACGCGCTACCGGCGAAAACTACGACTGGCGCCGCAACATCCGCGAAATGACCGATGTGGCACGCGCCAATAATTTTTCCAAAAAAGTACTGGAAACCAGCAAGCAACGCTCCTGGGAAACCTTCGAACGCCTGCTGCCACCCATGCAAAACACCGACCCGGTGGTGTGGAACAATCGCCTGCTGTCGGCCATCGACCAAACGGTGGCTGCCCTGGAGGCCAATGAAAGCGATACCACCGTGGTGACGCAAAAGGCGATGGAGGTGTTGCGCGATTTCCAGAACCAGTTGAAATACCGGGGCGAACTGTACTGGCATGAATGGGTGAAAATTTCCAAAACCAACCCTTCCAAAAAAAGCGCCGATTTGATGCAGGACTTGCAGGAACTGGCGCTTCGCCACGACGAGCATCCGCAATTCAGGGCCGACATCAAGGGTTTTATCGACCTCGTGTTCGACATTGCTACCGATGCGCTCGGCGAATACGAGCAATACAAGAAAAAACGCGGCCTGATCGACTACACCGACATGGAAACGTACGTCAGCCAGTTGCTGCGTGTGCCCTCGGTGCGCAAAACGCTGGCTGGAGAAATCGACCTGCTGCTGGTCGACGAATTTCAGGATACTTCGCCCATTCAACTGGATATTTTCCTGCAAATCAGTCAGTTAGCCAAACGCTCGATCTGGGTGGGCGACCCCAAGCAGAGCATCTACGGGTTTCGCGGCGCCGACCCGGTGTTGATGCAAGCCATCATCGAGGCGACCGGCGGGGTACGCGACGAGAATATCCTGAAACAATCGTGGCGCAGCAGACCGGATATTGTGCGTGCCGTGAATGCCATTTTTACCCGCGCATTTCCGCAGGTGCCGGAAGAGCAGGTGGTGTTGCAACCGGCACGGGAAGAAATGCCCGGGCTCGATGCCGCTTTGCAACATTGGCATTTCCGATCGGCGCTCGACGAAAACAAAGTGCCCGCCAAGCCCTGGACCAACCACTGCATCGCTGCACAAATCAGGGTATTGCTTGACCGGCAAACGCCCATTCCGGATAAAAAAACAAAGGTGCTTCGCCCGGTGCTGCCTTGCGACATCGCCGTGTTGTGTCGCAACAACCGCGACTGCCTCGATATGGCCGAAGCCCTGCATCGCGCAGGCCTGAAAGCGGCCATCAGTCGCACAGGCCTGCTCGACACGCCCGAAGCCAAACTTATATTGGCTTGCCTGAAATACCTGCTGACGCCTTCCGATGCACTGAGTGCTGCCGAAATACTGCTGCTGACACGTGAAATGTCGCTGGAGGAAATGGTAGATAGCCGACTGGAATGGCTGCATGCCGAAGCAGAAAACGGCCGTTCGCCCTGGGCGGCCCACGACACCATACTGGAACACCTGCTCCAACTTCGGCCCCGCATTGCCGACCTTTCAGCCTCTGAAATTCTCAATCTTGTACTCGACGAACTGGAAATACGCCGGCTCGTGGCGCCGCTCGGTTACCTGAACCAGCGCCTCGACAACCTCGACCGCCTGCGGCATTACGCTTTGGAATACGAATCGGCCTGCAACAGGCTGCATTCAGCGGCTTCTTTGAGTGGTTTTTTGTTGTGGACCAACGATTTGTGGCGCAATCAGCAGGATGCCCAGGGTTCGGGTGAAAGCGAAGACGCCATCAAGGTGCTTACCTACCACCGCAGCAAGGGACTCGAATACCCGGTTGCCATTTGCCACAACCTCGACGAGCCGCTCAAGGAACGCATCTGGGGCCTGAACCTGGTAGCCGAAACAGAACGCCCCGACATCCAGAATATCCTGGGCAACCGCTGGCTGCGTTTCTGGGTGAACCCGTATGCCGATCAGTTTCAAAATACACACCTGGAAGAAACCCTGAAACAAACGGAAGAATGGGCTGCCGCATCCCGGCAGGCGCTGGAAGAAGAAGCGCGCCTGCTGTATGTGGGGCTCACCCGCGCCCGCGACTACCTGGTGTTCCCAACGGTGCGGAAACCCGCGCGCTGGCTCAATCGCGTTTTTAACCACGGCGACGAATCCGTTCCCACCCTCGACCCGGATTCCGACGAAACGCCTTTTTACTACAATGGTATGCCGTTGCACTGCGCAACGGATATTTCCATTCATCCCAAGGATTTTCCCGAAGCCCAACCCGACACACAGCCGGTGCCATTTCATGCTGCCCGTGCCGGCCGCCGCCCTATCCCGCGTGCGCCGCTACTGATCGACGCTGTGAGCGAACTGCCACCTACGGGGTTGCCTGCGCCGAGTTCAGACCCCCGGCCTTTTGCGCCCTGGCTGGCGTTTCGGGGCGATTATTCCAGCGCCTTGGGCAAGGCTGTGCAGCACTTTCTGGGGGTCGCGATGTACCCTAATTCGGATGTTCAATTGCTGAAGGCGGCTCGTAAACAACTGGAAATCAGGGAGGTAACAGAACAACTTTCTGCCGAACAGTTGTTGCAACATGGCAAAGCCTTTCGCGACTTCTGGATGCAGCAGATTCCTGATGCCACCCCTTGTTTTCAATATCCGCTGGAATGCTGGCAGGGCAAGCGCGTGCTGCAAATTCAGCCCGATCTTTTTCTGGAAAACAAAGATTCTGTTGCGGCAGTCTATTTTGCAGGTTTTGCCGAAGGCATGAAAAAATGGAAGAACCATACACAGTCCCTCGCGCCCCTTACTGGCTGGACACAAATGTTGCTCCGGCAGGTATTCCCGGACAAAAGAGTAGGGGTTTGGCTGGTATTTGCGATGGAAGGACAAGTTATAGAGATGTGAGAGCGTGAGAGGGTGAGAGATGTGAGAGGGTGAGAGATGTGAGAGATGTGAGAGGGTGAGAGTTCGTAGAGTGTACCGCTCCGTTTAAACATCTGTTGGGGCGAAGCGGTACACTCTACGAACTCTCACTTTTCTCACCCTCTCACTCTCTCACCCTCTCACTCTCTCACCCTCTCACATCTCTCACCTCTATTTAAGCGGGTAAATCTGCGCCATTGCATACGCAAAAATGGCAAACAGGATGCTGCCGATCAGCACACCCAGCGCGAGCGGGCGATCATCGCTGGTTTTGAGCATAAAAAAGCCGGCGATGATACCGCCAATGGCCAGGAAATAATATGGAATGATGTATTGCAATGCCGCAAAAAGGGCAAAGGTGGCGATGGTGCGGAGTAGGGTAGGGAGCATTTTTAGAGGTGAGAGGTGAGAAGTGAGAGGTGAGAGGTGAGAAATGAGAGATTAAACAGCACAGTCACACTTTGTAACCACGAGCAAGCCCTGAAAGGGCGTATTCAATAGCACAGGGCATCGCCCTGTGTATTCGTTCAAAACCATCGTTCAAAACCATCTTCCAAAACGACCGCACCTGTGCATTCGTTCAAAACCATCGTTCAAAAAACCAACATTCCAATATTTTCACCACCTTCTTTTTCCCAACGACAACACCGTAGCCGCGAGGAACAAGGCAATCACCGACAGAAAATATACCACATCGCGGGAATCGAGTACACCGCGGCTGATAGAGTCGTAGTGATAGGAAATGCCGAAAGATTGCACAATATCATCTGTTTTGCCATAAAAAACAGGCAATCGGCTCAGCGAATCAAATGCCATATAACTCATAAAACACAGGAAAGTGGCCAGCACAAAAGACACGATCTGGTTGTTGGTAAGCGAACTGGCAAAAACGCCGATAGCAACAAAAGCGCCGGCCAGAAACAACAAACCGATATAAGAACCAATGATGCCGCCAGTGTCCAGATTGCCTTTCGGAGCGCCCAGTTGGTACACCGTAATGTAATATAAAACGGTCGGCAGCAGCGAAAACACCACCAGTGTAAAGCAGGCCAGGAATTTTCCGCCCACAATTTTCCAGTCTGAAATCGGGCGTGTTACCAGCAGTTCAATGGTGCCCGTTTGTTTTTCCTCGGCAAAAGTGCGCATACTGACAGCCGGAATCAGGAACAAAAAAACCATGGGCGCAATGCCAAACAGCGCGTCCAGGTTGGCATAATTGTTATCCAGCACGCTGTATTCAGGAAATACCCACATCACCAGTCCCATCAATACCAGAAAGGTGCCGATGACGATGTATCCGATCAGCGAGGAGAAAAAACTGTTGATTTCTTTGAAGTAGATGGCAAGCATTGCTTTGAAAGAGGCAATTTTTTAAAAGGCAAGGGACAAGGGGCAAAGAACAAGGGGCAAGGGGCAAAAGGCAAGGGGCAAAGAACAAGGGGCAAAAGGCAAAGAACAAAAGGCAAGGGGCAAAAAAGTATGTGTTATCGGGTTAGTTGCTGGAATACGTCTTCCACGCTGTACATTTCCTTGTGCAGTTCGAGCAGGGTCAGTTTATTGGCCACGGCAAATGCAAAAACATCTGCCCGAATATCGTGCTCGGCAGAAGCAGTCAGTTGCCAGGTATGGTTTCCGGTCGACTGAACCGATTGTACGTGCTTGATTTTTTTGAGCAGGCCTGCATCGGCAGGGCCGGCAAATTCCACGGTGACAATGCTTTGTCCGGTAAACTGTTGCTTCAGTTCCTGGATCGGTGCGTCGGCCACCAGTTTGCCTTTGTTGATAATAATAGCACGGTCGCACACAGCCTCCACTTCGCCGAGGATGTGGGTGCTGAGGATGACCGTTTTTTCGCGACCCAGGTCTTTGATCAGTTGGCGGATTTCGATAATCTGGTTGGGGTCGAGTCCGGAAGTCGGCTCATCCAGGATCAGCACTTCCGGGTCGTGCAGCATGGCCTGCGCCAGCCCCACGCGTTGTCGGTAGCCTTTGGACAGTTCACCGATTTGTTTGTGCCGATGGCTCGTCAGACCAGTGCGTTCCACCATCTCGTCCACGCGGCGCGCGGCGTTGCGTACGCCGTGCATACCGGCTGTAAATGCCAGGTACTCGCGCACATACATATCGCGGTAGAGCGGATTGTGTTCGGGCAGGTAACCGACACGGGCGCGCGCTTCCATGGGCGATTCCGACACGTCAAAACCGCAGACTTCTGCTTTACCTGCCGATTGGGGCAGATAACCCGTAATAATTTTCATGGTGGTGGTTTTTCCGGCGCCATTTGGGCCCAGAAAACCCAGTACTTCTCCCTTGTGGGCTTCGAACGTCACATCGTCGACGGCACGCTGCGCCTCGAATGTTTTGACCAAGTGGGTGACTTTGACAGACATAGCGGCGCAAAAATAGGGAAAATCAGTTATCAGTTATTAGTTATTAGTTATTGGTTATCAGGGTAGGTAAGGGTTTATTTACACAAATGAATAGCATCACTGCCCGTGCGGCCATTCATTTGTGTAAATAAACCCTTACCTACCCTGATAACCAATAACTAATAACCAATAACTAAACGCTGATCATGTCCAGCCCAATAATGCCGGACGGAAGGTGGGTAAATGTTTGCTGCATACAGGAAACCAATTAGTGAAAAAAAGATGATTACAGATCGGCCTTTGATTCACTACAGCGGATTAAAACTTTAGGTACTAAACAGCGCCAAAAGTAAACATATGTGTTAAAAAAATACATTGTTCGGAAAAATAATGTTAAATGCTTTTTTGATCTGCCTCTAAAAAAATGGCATCTCTCTTTATGCAATGTCGTTTCAAATCGCATCCATTCAATACTTTTGGCGGTTCAACTTTCTGTATACTCTATTCATGCTGAAAATTTTCCGTCCGAATGCCGCCAACCAGGACAGCGATGATGCGCTGTTGGCCCGATACATCCGGACAGGGGAAGCGGACTTGTTGGGCCGCCTGTATGAGCGCTACATGCCAATGGTATATGGTGTTTGCCTGAAAATACTGAAGGACCCCGGAAAGGCGGAAGACGCTGTAATGGGTATATATGAATCACTGAGCAAGAAAGTGCAGGAGCATCAAATCGAAACTTTCCGGGGCTGGTTGTATGTGTTGGCACGAAATTATTGTTTGATGGAATGGAGAAAGGCACAACGCCGACCCACCGATCATTACGCACCCGAGGATATGGTACATCATGATGCGGTGGAACAGGCTGCCGAATATGAGTTGCCGCAAGACCGCACACCGCTTGAAAAATGCCTCGAACAACTCAATGTTGTGCAACGAAACGTGGTACAATGGTTTTATTATGAAGACAAATCGTACAAGGAAATATCCGAAATGATCACAGAAGACGTGGGTAAAGTGCGCTCCTATATTCAAAATGGTCGCCGAAACCTGCGTATCTGCCTCGAAAATTCCGGAGCAGCCTAATTTCTCACCTCTCACTTCTCACCTCTATGTTTCTTCCCGACGACGCCCGTTTCCTCGACCTCCTGCAGAAGTGGCAGGACGGGGATTTTACGCGCCGCGACGAGCAGGAAATGCAGGCGCTGGTGCGGGAAGACGCGTTCCGCAGAGAGGCATGGGAGGGATTTCAGGATCACCCGGAAACAGACCACAACGCCCGGCTGGATGCCTTGCGCGCGCGTTTGCGCCCTGCACAGCGCAGCCGAAGGGTATGGCTCCCGCAGGCAATGGCCGCTGCCGCCGTATTTGTAGTGCTTTTGGCCGCCTTGTGGTTTTTCAAGGGCCCGGGGCCGGAACCTGCCGACACCCTGGCAAAAACGGAAACGCCGACGTTGCAGACAGAAACGATGTCTGACGCGCCCACCTCCGCGCCTGCTCCCGAAGCGCCCGTGGCCTTGCGAAAGTCGGTAGAGCCCATTGCACAAGCCGACAAGCCTGTTTCGCGAAATGAGGCGGCAGGAGCAGTGTTTACGGATGCCGTTTCTGAAAAAAAACAGCAGGAAGATATCGCCGTTGCCGACGATGTACAAAAGCCCGCTGCCATCTTGAGCGCAACAGAAGAGTCGGAATCGCCCAAGGAGTCGAAGGATTTGGGCGATGTAGCAACCACACCAACGGCGCCTGCCGCGCGCCCTCCCGCAGAATACGAACAAATGTCGACCCGCGCGAAAGCCGCCTCCAAACCGCAGACCAGCGCACCGGGCCAGCCTGCTTCACAGGCCAATGCCATGCAGGATGTCGATTACGATATGCTGGCCCTGCAGGATTACTTGCGCCGGAATGCGCGGCTTCCGGAAGCCGCTCGCCAGAACAATATCAGCGGATTTGTGAGGGTGTCATTTCGGCTTACCAAAAATCGCCGGCCCAAAGATTTCGTTGTCGTACAGTCGCTTGGCTACGGATGTGATGAAGAAGCCCAGCGCCTTTTGCGGGAATACAACTGGAGCCAGTTCACACAGGATACGCTTACGGTGGAAGTACCCTTCGTACGTTGAGGCGCCAATGTGTATGTGAATTGGACAAATCGAGCGAAATATTTCCGAAAAAATACGTTGTTGGAATAACCAAAGTAATTTTGCAGTGTTTTAACAGCGATTTCCCGGAAACATGCCCGATATCACCTTGAACAGACAAGCAGAAGCCCCGATTCCTACGCGTTACGGGTCGTTTCAGATGATCGCTTACGCCGATGACCCGGCAGAACGAATGCCGCACCTGGCTTTCGTGGCAGCAGATTTTGATGCATCCCGCCCTGTGCCCGTGCGCATTCACTCAGAGTGTATGACCGGCGACGTATTTGGCTCCCGCCGTTGCGACTGTGGGGAGCAACTGGATATATCCCTGAAAATTACCGCCGAACGCGGTGGCGTCGTTATTTACCTGCGGCAGGAAGGCCGTGGCATCGGCCTGATCAACAAACTGAAAGCCTATAACTTGCAAGACCTCGGCCTGAATACCGCCGAAGCCAATACGCACCTCGGTTTCGATGTGGATGCCCGACAATATGATTGCGCCATTTTTATCCTGCAAGACCTGGGTATCCGTGAGGTGGAACTCATCACCAACAATCCTGACAAAGTAGAAGCCCTCCGCCGTTCGCCCATTCAGGTAATGGGCCGTATCCCCATCGAAATTCCTGCCAACGAAGACAGCCGCGATTATTTACAGGCTAAAAAGGAGTTGATGGGGCATTTGCTGGGACTCTAATAGTCCTGAGTCGTAAGTCCTGAGTCCTGAGTCTGTAGAGTACACCTGGTTACTCTTGGCATTCATAATAAAGGAACGCCAAGGGTAATCAGGTGTACTCTACAGACTCAGGACTCAGGACTCACTTAAGTGCACAGCACACAATCACCCATTCTTCTCCATTTTCTTCATCCGTAAATTCCTGCATGATGTCAAATCCGAAGCGTTCGTGTGCGCGCAGGGAGCGGGTATTGCGGCGGGAAATTTCTGTGACCACCAGTTCAAACCGATTGGCGTTAAAATTTTTGAGTCCGTGGTAGAGCCCGTCGAAAACGCCCTGCCCGCGGTATTCTTTGGCAACGCACACCTGGCCCATGACAAAATAGGCGGTATCTTGCAGTGATTTTCCATTCCACTGCATGTCATCGAGACGGTCGAACATCGACATCAGTACCGGTATTTCCGTGCGGAAGGAGGGTAGCATAGTGAGGGCATAACCTACCACGAGGTTGCCGTCTTTTGCAATGGTGTGTGCACCGGCATCGTTCATGCGACGCAGAATATCGAGGTGGTGCACAACGGTCACAAATCCCTGATCGGCCACTTCTTCGGGGCTCAGGTTGACCGCCAGGTTTTTTCTTTGCAGTGCAAGAATACCCTGTAAGTCGGTATCGCTTTTTGCTTGTGTAATTTCAACCATCATAAAATGAATATTGTATTCTAAAACCAGCGCGCCAAAATACTCACTATTCACCACTCACTACTCACTACTCACTACTCACCACTCACTACTCACCACTCACCGTGAACAATCTCTACGCCGGCCTGGCAGAAGTATATGAGGCCATGTACCAGACTTTTATCGACTATGACGCCGAATTTCAACTGTACAGCCAATTGCTCAAACAGGCGCCCGGCAGGTCGGTACTGGAAATCGGATGCGGTTCGGGGCATCTCACGCCGCGCTTCGAACAGGCCGGATTCCGTTATGCCGGGCTCGATCTGAGCGCCGATATGCTGAAAATTGCCCGAAGCAAATCGCCTGAAAGTGACTTTTGGGAAGCAGATATGCGGCATTTCGATCTGCCCGAGCCCGTAGACGGCGCGATCATGACGGGGCGCACGATCAGTTACCTTCTGCCATTTCAGGATGTGTACGACTGCTTCGTGTCGGTGCGGCAAAATCTGCGGGATAAAGGGCTGTTCTGTTTTGATTTTATCGATGCTGCCCGATTTATCCCTCGTATCCGCGAACAGGAACGGGTCGTTCACCGGGCCGAGTACCAGGGCAAGCACTTCTTCCGGGAAAGTTTTTGGAAGCCCAACCTCACATACGGCTGGGGATTCGACTGGAAATCAACTTATTACGAAGAAACAGAGAGGGGGCCGCAATTGCTTGGCGCGGATGATTCGACCATTTCCGCCTTTACAAAAGAAGATATTGCGCTGTTGTTGCAATTGGCCGGATTTGAGGTGCTGGGGTTTGAGGATCGGCCGAGTTATGCTTTTGAAACGTGGGTGGTAGTTAGTCGTAAGTCCTGAGTCCTGAGTCCTGAGTCTGTAGAGTACACCTTGTTACCCTTGGTATTTACTTATGGGGATGCCAAGGGTAACAAGGTGTACTCTACAGACTCAGGACTCAGGACTCAGGACTCAGGACTTTTATCATTCTCCCAACAACTCCTTCAACTTCTCACCCAACTGTTCGCCTCGAACATTGCGGGCAAGGATTTTTCCATCTTTATCCACCAAAACGGTCTGAGGGATAGAGGTAACGGAATACAGGGCAGCGTGCGAACTTTGCCAGCCTTTCAGGTCGCTGATGTGGTGCCAGGGCAACCCGTCGTCTTTGATGGCTTTTTTCCAGGCATTGGGTTCGCGGTCGAGGCTGACGCCGAGGATATCGAAACCCTTGTCTTTGTATTTGTTGTAATTCTTGACCACATTGGGGTTCTCGCGGCGACAGGGGCCACACCAGGATGCCCAGAAGTCGATCAGCACTATTTTACCGCGTAATTTGCTGAGTGAGTACGACTGGCTGTCGGGCGTCATGCCGACCAGGTCGGGTGCTTCAAAACCGGGTGTAGAGGTACCTGCGCGTTTCATTTCGTAATCCATTTGCGCAATTTCTCCATAACTGTCATTTTTGTAACGCTCCATATATTTCTTGGAGTAGTCGGGATACAGCGGGTTATTGCTGGCTTTAAGCCCCGATACCAGGCCGCCGAGAGCCAGGCGGTAGGTTCTGGAATTCTGCGGGATTTTTGCCAGTTGGAGTTGGGCCCACTGATCAAACTCCTGCTTGGAAGCGCGCAGGTTGGTCAGAATTTGGGCGTATTGTTGGAATGCCTCGAACACGTAAGGGAAACCTTCCATGCCGGGGTCGGCCAGATTGGCATAGCGGAAAAATTCCTTGCCATAAAACTCCGAGGGGCCGGCATAACCTTTCACAGCGGTGGAATAATCGGGGAACAACAGCAGGGACGCTGTGCGCGCCAGCAGCGGATTGCTTGCTTTAAGCGAATCGATCAGTTTTGTTTTTTGGGCATTGAGTGCTTCAATTTGCTTCTCAGCACTTTTGTCGGCCATTTTGGCGCGCAACTGACCACCTTCTTCGCGGAGTTTGGCTACCTGTTTCTGCAATTTTTCATTGGCAGTATTGATGGGCGAGCCTGTGGTGCGACCCAGCGACATGTATTGCGCCTGTGCGTACAGTTTTACCTGGGGTTCTTCGCCCAGGATCACCTTGGTGGCTTCCAGTTCGTTGATACCTACGCCGTAAATGCGCGATTTGGAAGCAGGCACTGTCAGCACAAACGAACTATCGGGCATTTGCCGGCCGCCACTGGCAATGGCGCGGTTGCCTAGGCCGTTCAGTTCGTACAGCATGATGCTGTCAACGCCGGGTGGCAAACCGTAGATATAGCAGGTGAGGGTCACGACCGATTTGGCCGGTTTGCCGGATGTATTTTTTTGAGCCCAGAGCAGTGCAGGCATCAAAAAAAGAAAGAGAAACCATTTTTTCATGTGAAAGAGTCAATTTTGACAGCCGGAACCATCGCCCGACTTTGAATGGAATTACAACGCAAAAAGCGTGCAAAAGTATTCCTTTCCATGCGGAGTTGACGTTGTGAGAACGTTAATGGATGCCAAAATCAAAACTAGTCCACCACTTTCACGGGCCGGGACTTCGAATAGAACTCGGTAATGCCCCGCACCTCCACGCCGTCTACGACGGCTTTGGTCAGCCGTTTGCGGACGACGTAATAAGACCAGTTGCCTGCCGGGATTTCTGCCATTTTCACTGCAGGGAAGTCGATAATATTGGAAGTGCCGATGTTGTACAGTTCTACGGGTATGGTCTGCCCTTTTTCCGTATTTTCCCAGATAAACACCAGGGCTTCACCTTTTTCGAGCGGCGCACCTTTCCAGGAAAAGCGGGCCGGTTGCTTACGCGACACCACTTTGGGATCGAACGAAATACTGTCGAGCGCATTCATGTGCATGTTGAACTCCAGGGTTTTACCTGCAGCATTTTTCCATTCGAAAGAATGTTCTTTGGTAAAATCTGCCGGATAGGCGTGTTGGTATTTCAGGCCAATCACCGGCACCAGCGTCATTGCCACGCGTTGGTAACGGATGCCACCGGGCACTTCCACTGGTTTGGGTGGCAGGGCGCTTTCGCTCATGGTGGCCTCCGCGGTCAATTTCCCTGCTTGTTCATCAAAACGGGCGTAACAATCCAGCGTATATTTTTTGGCTGGCTCGGATGGCGTGCACGAGAAAAATGCTAAAGTGGACAGAATCAAAAAAAAGATGTGTTTCATGTGTTCGTCTAAATATCTTTGCCGCCAGTCGGTAAAGGAAAGGCATTTGGTCAGAAAATATGCGCGGCACTGCGCGGTGCAAATTTCCGCCAACTGCTTCAAACGACCAACTTCTGCCCGATTCTTCCACGAACCAAGATAGAGCATTCGCGGGCGCTCGCATACCATTCACACAATCTGGCATTTCCATTTAAAAAAGGATGCCGACATTCGACGAATAATCAGGATGAAAAAAGTGCTCATCACGGATGACTGTCATCCTTTACTGGCAGAGGGATTGGAACGGCTGGGATACCAATGCGATTTTTTGCCCGATATTACCCCCGAGACAACCTTTGACCTGATTCCCGATTACGAAGGGTTGATTATTAATAGTAAAATAAATGTCAACCGCGCCTTTCTCGATCGTGCCACCCGCCTGCGTTTTGTAGGCCGACTGGGATCGGGAATGGAAATAGTAGACCGCCCTTACGCCGCTGAAAAAGGGGTAGCAGTATTGAGCAGCCCGGAAGGCAATCGAAATGCCGTTGCCGAACAAGCCCTGGGTATGCTGCTGGCCCTTCAAAACAACCTTCTTCGAGCCGACCGTGAAGTGCGCGCCAATATCTGGCGCCGCGAAGCCAACCGCGGATATGAACTGCGGGGCAAAACCATCGGTCTGATCGGATTTGGACATACGGGCAGCCAGTTCGCCCGAAAACTGGCCGGTATGGAAATGACCGTACTGTCTTTTGACAAGTATAAATCACCCGGTTATGCGGCCGAAATGCCCTGGGTAACGGAAACGGATTTCGACACCATTCAGCAACAGGCAGATATTATCAGTCTGCACTTGCCACTGACGAACGAAACCCGACACCTCGTAAACACGGCATTTATCAAAGTCTGCAAACCAGGGGTCATTCTGATAAATACCTCGCGAGGTGCGTGCATCCATACGGCAGATGTGGTGAATGCACTGGAAAACGGCGACTTGGGCGGTGCTTGCCTCGATGTGTTTGAAAACGAAAAACCACCCACTTTTTCCGACGCCGAGCAGGCTTTGTACCACCGCTTGCACCAGTTGGAAAACGTAGTGCTCACACCGCACATCGCCGGCTGGACGTATGAATCGAAATACCTGCTGGCGAGTGTGTTGCTGGAGAAGATAACAGAGAGTGAGAGGGTGAGAGGGTGAGAGAAGTGAGAGGGTGAGAGAGTGAGAGAAGTGAGAGGGTGAGAGGTGGTCACTCATTGCCACCAAAAACAGCCCTGAAAGGGCGTATTCAATTGCATAGGGCACCGCCCTATGTATTCTGAAAGGGCGTATTCAATTGCATAGGGCACCGCCCTATGTATTCTGAAAGGGCGTATCCAATAGTATAGGGCACCGCCCTATGTATTCGATCGAAAAAAAACACAAAAACCACCCACAAATCCGATCAAAAAACCAACCAAAGCCTTTCGACCCATACACCCACATAATACCCAAAAAACCACCCCCTAAACCCCAAACAACCATGCTCCAATTAGCAAACCGACAGATTCTGCCATTTGGGAAGCCCTGAAACGACAGGGTTTTACTATCATTGCAGCCTTTTTTTAATGCCGAAAAACCAAAATGAACACAACGCTTTGATTATCAATAACATAATCTCAATTGATAGGATTTTACACCATTTTTTCAATCACTGTTCTATGGTACGTTCTTTACTCTTAACCATTGCCATGCTATTTTGCCTCGGCGCAGCCATTGCCCAGTCGACTGTGTTGACGGGTAAGGTAAGCGACGACAAGGGCGAGGTGTTGATCGGTGCTTCGGTCAAGGTGTCGAAAGGCGCCGACATGATCAAGGGCGCCGTGACCGATTATGAAGGCAACTTCAGGATCACACTCGACCCAGGCACTTACACTGTGGAGTTTACCTATACAGGTTTTAACTCCGTACGAGTAGAAGGCGTGAAAGTACTCACCGCCCAACTCAACTTCCTTAACCAGTCCATGTCGGACAACCTGACATTGAGCACGGTAGACATCGTGGCTTACAAGGTGCCGCTCATCGAGCAGGATAAAACCTCTGGTGGCCAGACGCTCACGTCCGACCAGATCAAAAATCTGCCGACGCGTAGTGTTAATGCCATTGTTGCCACCACTGCCGGTACGACCTCCATCGACGGAGGCGCTATCAACATCAAAGGCGCCCGTTCGACTGGTACCAACTATTACATCGACGGGATCCGCGTGTCGGGTACACCCCCACCGGTACAAGACCTGGAACAGTTGCAGGTTATTACCGGCGGTCTGGGCGCTGAGTATGGCGACGTAACCGGTGGCGTAATCTCCATGATTACCAAAGGTCCGGCCAGCGACTACCACGGCTCCGTAGAGGTGGAAAACTCCAACGGTCTCGACCAGTTTGGCTGGTTGCTCGCTACGGCCAACGTAAGCGGCCCGATCATCAAGAAAAAATCTACCGATGGCAGCAGCCGTACCATACTGGGTTTCCGTTTGTCCGGACAATACAATACCCAGAAAGACGACGACCCGCCTGCTACTCCGGTGTACCTCGCTAAAGGCCAGGGTGTAGATATGGCCAAACTGTATGGCACAGATGAAGCGGCTGCCAATGCAGAGCGTGCCAAACTCAACGACCCGAACAACGTACTCGGTCGTCTGATGGCACACCCCATCATTCGCAGTGGAGAACTGATTATTCCTTACGGCGAAACGCTGACCAACGACAGCGTGGATACCTACCACTACAACCCGTACGAGAACCGCCGCGACATCGACCTGACCGGTAAACTCGACCTGCGCCTGACCAACAACATCGATTTCAGCGTAACAGGTACCTACAAAGACCAGCAGGATCAGTTTACGCCGGGCGGCTGGAGGCTGGTAAACACCCAGTTCAACCCGACGCAATATTCGAACCGCTATCGGGGTATCGGTCGTTTCCGCCACCGCCTGGGTAGCAACAATGACGACGAAAATTCCAGCAGTTCCAACCGTGTAAGCATTTCCAATGCCAGTTATCAAATACAGTTTGCCTTCGAACGCGGCAGTGCCAAAGTGTACGACCCGCGGCATGGTGACAACCTGTTCGACTACGGCTATGTAGGTAAATTCGAATTTGAAAATATTCCGCAGGCACTTGCTTTCCGCGATTCGACAGGACAGACCATCGTTCGCCATGCTGGTTACACCACCGACTTCGTTGGTTTTACACCCAGCACGATCAATCCGGGCCTCCTGCCTTACAACGAGTTTGCCGTTGCAAACAGGTATGAAACCTACCAGGCTACCAATGGTATCGAGCCAAGCCTGTACACCACTATCTGGGGCAACCACTCCAATGCAGGCCTGGTGTACAACTCGTTTTCCAACAGCCAGGACGACATCATGACGATCACTGCGAACAGCAGTTTTGACCTGAAACTGGGCAAAACAGGTGTTCACAATATCCAGTTCGGTCTGTTGAACGAACAACGTACCAGCCGCTTCCGCGGTGTAGCGCCTATCGGACTTTGGCAGCAGGCCATCCAGTCGGCCAACAGCCACTTCAACGGTATCGACCTGAATGCTACTCCAATTGGTACATTTGTCGACCCCGACTATGCTGACATTGGTGAACTGCCACAGTACCCCTACCTGGTGGTAGATCAACCCGGTCGCCGCTTCTATCGCGCTGTTCGCGAAGCCATGGGTGTGCCGCTCAACCAGTACCTCAATGTAGAAGCCCTCGACCCCAGCCAGTTGAGCCTGAGCATGTTCAGCCCGCGCGAACTGACCGACCGTGGCCTGGTGAACTACTATGGCTACGACTATTTGGGCAATCCTACCTCGGAAGGCGTTTCTTTTAATGACTTTTTCCGCCTGAAAGATGCCGACGGCGCTCGTTCGCTGCCGGTAGCCCCGCTGCGCCCACTGTACCAGGCTGCTTACCTGAAAGATAAGTTCACGTTTAACAACATGATCTTCAGCCTCGGTGTACGCGTAGAGCGTTTCGACCTGAACACGAAAGTGATGAAAGACCAGTACTCCCTGTACGACATCATGACGGCGAAAGATTACTTCGCTTCCGTGCCGGGTGCTCCGTCTGTTCGTCCGGGCGGCATTGGCGACGATTTCAAGGTGTATACCGTGAGCGATCAGGATAATTCTCCTGTAGCCTTCCGCAATGGCGATACCTGGTACTTCCCTGACGGCCGTCAGGCCAACGATGGTGTAGCCATTTACGGTAGCGGTGGTGTCGTACACCCACTGCAAGTAAGCGATGTAGAAATTACCAGCGATGAATTCGATCCGAATACCTCGTTTGTGGACTACACGCCGCAGGTAAACTGGCTCCCGCGCCTGGGCTTCTCGTTCCCGATTTCGGAAGATGCCAACTTCTTTGCGCACTACGACGTGCTGGTACAGCGCCCAACCAACTATCAGGTAACGGCACTCGACTACTTCTACTTCTACACGCCCGGTCGCACACCTTCGAACAACGCCAACCTGAAACCGGAAAAAGTAGTCGACTATGAAGTTGGTTTCCAGCAGCGACTGAACCAGAACTCTGCGCTCAAATTCTCTGCATACTACCGCGAAATGCGCGATATGACGCAGTCACGTACGATTCAGCAGGTGCCGGTAATCGGCCTCTACACCACATATGGCAACATCGACTTTGGAACAGTAAAAGGTTTTACCGTTCAGTACGACCTGCGCCGAATCAAAAATGCCGAACTGCGCCTGGCTTACACCCTGCAATTTGCAGATGGTACAGGTTCGAACGCCAACTCCCAACGCGGTCTGACCCGCCTGGGTAATATCCGTAACCTGTATCCGCTCGACTTCGACGAACGCCACAATCTGTCCGGTATCCTGGACTACCGCTTCAGCGAAGGCCGTGAATACAATGGACCACGCATCGGCAACAGTGATATTCTCTCCAATTTCGGCGCCAACCTGCAACTCACGGCCGTTTCGGGCCGCCCATACACGTCCAATATCCGCGCTACCCAGTTTGGTGGCGATGGTATCCAGGGCGCTATCAACGGAAACCGCCTGCCATGGCGCTTTACACTCGACCTGCGTGTGGACAAATCGTTCAGCCTGACGGCCAAAAACAAAAAGCCGCTTAACCTGAATGTGTACTTCCGCGTATCCAACCTGTTGAACCGTAAAAACATACAGGCTGTTTACCCTGTTACAGGTTCGCCAACCGACGACGGCTACCTGGCAACAGCAGAGGGTGTTAATGTAGTAAACAACATTGTGACAACCGGCAGAAGCACGCAGGCTTACCTGAATTCGTATTCCTGGCTGGTTCGCAACCCTGATTTTTACATGCTGCCCCGTCGTATTTATGTGGGCGCAGCCTTCGAATTCTAATTCAGTTGATTCCAATTGCCCGCCAGCCGCAGTTGGCGGGCATGTTTAAAATTTAAAAATTATCAACCATGCGTATTTACAAACTTCTAATAGTTGTTGTACTCGCATTTGTCGCAGGGGGAACCGCTTTTGGCCGCCACCCCGATGATTATCGCCCCGAAAAGCGCACGAATCAGGTGAGATATCGGGATGTGTGCGCCAACTCCGGGTCGGCTATCGACCAGTCGATCAACAACGTACGCGCCCGTTTGCTGGGTGGTGGCGACTGCTGGTGGAACTTCACCGACGGACGTTATATCGTACCAAAAGTAGACCCTTCCAGCGGACAACAAGAGGTATCCTCGATGTATGCCGGCGCAGTATGGATCGGCGGATACGACGACTTCGGCAACCTGAAACTGGCTTGCCAGGACTATCGCAGTTCTACCGCCAATGACTTTTGGCCTGGCCCGCTCGACCCCATTCAGGGCAACACCGATGCGGTTACCTGCGAAAACTGGGACCGTCATTTCAAGGTGACGGGCGACGAAATCCGCCTGCACCTGCGCAACCTGGCTTCCGGGAAGGATAGCCCCAGCGACATCCCGAAAGGACTTCGCGAATGGCCGGCAAAAGGAAACCCATACTTCGTGGATGCATGGGGATTTGACCTGCCATTTACTCAACAGGCCCTGGCGGGCTTTTTCGACGCCGACGACGATGGACTGTACGATCCGCTGAAAGGTGACTATCCTTCCATCGAAATTCGTGGATGTCCGAACGACCGCTATCCTGACGAAATGATATTCTGGATTTACAACGACGAAGGCGGTGGTCAGGACCACACCCAGTCGCGCGGCGATGCCATTCGTATGGAAATTCAGGTGCAGGCTTTCGGCTATGCTACCAACGACGCATTGAACGATATGACGTTCCAGCGTTACAAACTGATCAACCGTGCCCAGGACCCGATCGACTCCACCTTTTTTGCCATGTGGGTCGACCCTGACCTTGGTTGCTCTATCGACGACTACATCGGTTGCGATACTTCCCTCAGCCTGATGTATGTGTACAACCAGGACCCTGTAGACGGCCAGCCGGGCAATACCTGCGATGGTGTGCCAACGTACAACGACAAGGTGCCTATGATCGGCGTCGACTACTTCCGTGGCCCTTTGCGCCCGATTACGGTCGACTCTTCCGTCGAACTGGGCATGTCCTCGTTCATGTACTACAACCGCGGTGGTGCAGAAGGCGGTAACTGGCCAGCAGCCATGACCGACCCGCAGTCGCCACAGGCATTTTACAACTACATCACCGGCTCCTGGGCAGATGGCACCCCTTGTACTTACGGTGGTAGCGGCTACAACCCGAACAACCCGACAGCAGCCGATATCGATTACGTATTTACCGAGCAGCCCAACCAGCCGATTCCGGCATGGTCGATGTGTACTGCCAACCAGGCATTCGGTGACCGTCGTACCCTGCAGGCTTCCGGACCGTTCCGCCTGAACCCGGGTGCTGTGAACGAACTGATTATTGGCCTCCCTTGGGTGGCTGATATTTCGTACCCATGCCCGGATATGGAACCGCTGTTCCGTGCCGACCGCCTGGCGCAAGGCCTGTTCGACAACTGCTTCGACCTGCTCGACGGGCCGGATGCACCTGCTGTCAACTGGATCGAACTCGACCGCGAAGTGATTGCTGTTCTGACCAACGACTCTCTGTCGCTCAATTTCAAGGAAGATTACAGCGAAGTAGACTTCCTTGCTCCAGACTCCCTGCGTTTGAGCAACGACCCGGCTAAATTGGAATCGACCAAATACCGTTTTGAAGGTTACAAAATTTACCAGTTGCTGAACCCGAATACGTCGAATGCAGATTTTGAAAATCCTGATCGCAGCCGTCTGGTTTACCAGGTGGACGTGAAAAACGGTGTGAAAAAGATTTACAACTGGGAAGAAGCCCCGAATCCGAACAACCCGGGTGAAAAAATTTACACCCCGTCTGTTCAGGTAGAAGGAATCGACGAAGGTATCCGACATACGTTCTCTATCAAGGAGGACAAATTTGCTACGGGTAACGACAAGCGCCTCGTCAACCACAAAAAGTACTACTACGTGGCTGTGGCTTATGCGTACAACAACTTTGGTACTTTTGATCCGTTTACCGGCGCAGGCCAGCCCAAACCATATCTGGTAGGTCGTAAGGCTGCTGATGGCCCGATTCAGGTGTTTACTGTGGTTCCACGCCCGATCGTGGATAAAGTATTGCAATCGTCCTACGGCGATGGCGTAGCCATTACCCGCCTGGAAGGCGAAGGCGCTGGCAATAACTTCCTCGACCTCGATGATGAAACACGTGCACGGTTGCTGACACCGGGTTTCGACAGTCTTCTGACCTATAAAGCAGGCCGCGGCCCCATCAACATCACCATCTTCAACCCGTTTGAAGTAAAACAGGGTGACTTTGAAATTTCTCTGGTAGACGACAACCTGACCGACGATGTCCTCGCTCCGAATGCATTGTGGCAACTGAAAAGCCTGACCGACGGTACGGTAGTGATTTCGGAAAAAACACTGGCTGAAATCAACGAACAAATCGTACCCAAGTATGGCTTTTCGGTAAACATTTCTCAAACGCTGGATGCAGGCGACAATAACCAGAAAAACAATGGCGCGCTGGGTGCAGAAGTGGAATATTCCGATCCGAACATCCCATGGCTGACGGGTTACAAAGACCTCGACCTGCCGCCATTCCACTATGTGTTGACAAAACCGCCTATGGAAGTTGACCACGAACTCGATATGAGCCGCGGCCTGAGTATCATGGGCAATGGATGGTTTGTACCGTTTGTACTGGCCGACTGGCGTTTGGGCGCTCGTCAGAACGTACCGAATGACCGCGTGATCACACCGGCCTGGACAGAAAAAGGCGGTACACAGATTGGTACGCTGGCTTCCAGTGCACTGGGTAATAATGATGACAGAAGAGCAAAACTTGCCCAGCTGCCAAACGTGGATATCGTTCTGACCAAGGATACAAGCAAATGGAGCCGTTGCATGGTAGTAGAATCGGCATCGTATTACTACTCCGGCAACGAATTCCCGAAACTCGACGGTCTCGAAACGGAAAGCCCGTCCAACCGCAAACGTGTGATGTTTGACGTTCGTTATGCTCCTTCGGTAGGCAAAGTCGACGCGGATGGCGACGGACGCCCTGACCCGGATGGCGCTGTGAACCCGACCGGTGTACCTGGCAACAATGCCGGTACCCCTGTACGTGGCATGGGCTGGTTCCCGGGTTACGCAGTCGATGTAGAAACGGGCGTTCGCCTCAATATTTTCTTTGGCGAAAACTCTGTGTACAGTTCTACCATCGACCCAACCTGGACCGGCCGCGATATGCTCTGGAACCCGACGGATCAGGTGCTGCGCGACCCGAATCAGGTGGAAGATTACTACGACCTGATGCTCGGCGGACAACACTGGGTATACGTTACGTACACCCCATACGATGGTTGCGAAGCCATGCGCCGTCGCCTGACGCCGGAGTTTGCTCCGAGCGCCAACTCGGCTGGTATCTTCAAGGTTCAACGCATGAAAGACATCGCGTGGGCGGGTATGATTCAGACGGCGCCCGGTTTCCAGATGAAGCCTTTGAGAGAAGGACTCATTCCGAACGACGCCATCATCAAACTGCGTGTAGACAACCCGTATCAGACCTGGTACAACGATGCGGATGCCAACAGAAAAACGGGCCACCCGAAATACCGCTTCTCAACGCGTAACCAGGAGCCTACTGACCTCGATCAGGTACAGGTTGGCAATGCACTCGACTCTATCAAGGCAGTACCCAATCCGTACTATGGTTTTTCGCAGTATGAAACATCCAAGTACTCGAACACGATCAAAATTACCAACCTGCCCGGCAAATGCACGGTTACGATCTACTCGCTCGATGGCAAGTTCATCCGCAAGTATGAGCGCAACGAAGTGTACCAGCCTTACCAGCAAATTACGCCGGATCTGGAGTGGGATTTGAAAAACAGCAAGGGTATCCCTGTGGCGAGCGGTGTTTACCTGATCAATATTCAGGCGCCCGGTATGGGAACCCGAACGGTCAAATGGTTTGGTATAGCCCGACAGTTTGACCCCTCAGGACTCTAACGTGATGCCAGGCGGCCGGAGTTTCGTTCTCCAACAAGGAAAGCGAGGCTCCGGCCCCTTCTTCATTTCACTTTCCGGAATTGTTTTCCGGATTTATTTCATTTCCGAATCAATATGAAATATACATACTCACTATTACTGTGTTTTTGTCTGCTGGCTTCAGGAGCAATGATGGCAGGCAACCCGGACCGGCAAGGGGAGGCAGGCGCCAACCAATTATTGCTCAACCCATGGGCGCGTAGCGCAGGCCTGCACTCGCTGAATACCTCTAGCGTATCGGGCGCAGAAGCCATGTACCTGAATGTGGCAGGGCTTTCCCGCCTCAAAAAAACGCAGATTCAACTCAGCCATGCGCGTTACATCGCCGATATCAATCTGAATGCACTCTCTTTCGGACAGCATATCGGTTCGGGCGGCGGCGTATTTGGTATCTCTTTGGTGTCGATGGATTTGGGCGACTTTTTCTCCACCAGCGAGGACATTCCTGGCGGTACCGGGGCCACGTTCAGCCCTTCTTATTTTAACATGGGATTGTCTTATTCTCACTTGTTTGTCAACAAGGTGTCAGTAGGCGTTACTTTCAAATTCGTCAATGAATCGATCAGCAACGTAGGCGCACGCGCTATGGCGCTCGATGCCGGCGTTCAGTACGTAACAGGCGAAAATGACAATTTCAAATTCGGCATCTCGCTGCGGAACATCGGTACCAAAATGAAATACACGGGTGAAGGTTTGTCGACTCCGCGTCCGAATCCGAACCAGACCTGGGAATTCCCGATTACCTACTACCAGCGCTCTGCCGAATACGAACTGCCCTCACAACTTAATATCGGCTTCTCGAACGACTGGTTGCTGGGTAAATCCAACAGGCTCTCTCTGATCGGTAACTTTACCTCCAACGCGTTTTCGCGCGACCAGGTAGGCGGCGGCCTCGAACTCACCGTTGGCCAGAATTTCGGCCTGCGCGTTGCTTACAAAACGGAATTGGGAACAGCCATCGGTAGCACCGAAGCCACCCTCGATAACGGTGTGAGCGCGGGCTTTACAGCCTCCATCCCGTTCAAAAAAGGTTCCGACAGCCGTCTGACGCTTGATTACTCCTACCGTGCCACTGCTGTGTACAATGGTATTCATGGGGTAGGGCTGCGCATCGATTTGTAGAAAAAAAAGAGGCAGTCTTTCATTGCATTGAAAATTGCCGTAACTTTGCAGCACGATTTTACAACAGGAACGTTTCTATCTGCCCGATAGGAACGTTCCTGTTTTTTAGTCTGTATGGAAAAAAACGCAAGGTTTATCCTCCTGCATGGACGGATAAGCCTTTTTTAACCTAACCAAAGAGGATTTTTTTAACCTTTAATACCGTTGAATATGGCAAACTACACCTATCTGACACAAACCGGCTACGACCGGCTACGGTCCGAACTGGATGAACTGAAAACTACTGGTCGTCAGGAAGCAGCCCGTGCTATTGCCGAAGCACGTTCGCAAGGCGATTTGTCGGAAAATGCCGAATACGATGCCGCAAAAGATGCACAGGGGCTGTTGGAATTCAAAATCAATGAACTGGAAACCATTCTCGCCAATGCGCGTATCATAGACGAATCGCAACTCGATAGTTCCAAAGTGGCGATCCTTTCCAATGTGACCATCAAAAACCTGAAAACAGGAAAGGAAATGACCTACAAACTCGTGTCTGAAACTGAAGCAGATGCGAAACAAATGCGCATTTCCGTTACCTCTCCCATCGGACAGGGCCTGCTGGGCAAAACCGTAGGCGAAATCGCCAAAGTGGCGACACCCGCCGGCGCCATGGAGTTTGAAGTAATGGGAATATCCGTCGGATAGTAGTTATCAGTTATCAGTTATTGGTTATCAGGGGTGGTAGGGGTACATTTGTGCAAGTTTTTTCGCGGCTCTAAAAGGCGTGTTGAACATTTACACAAATGTACCCTTACTACCCCTGATCATTTATCTTGCTACACGACCACAGATGTCCGGTATAATGAACAAATGTACCCCCACCACCCTGATAACGAATAACTAATAACTGATAACCAATTATGTCAAGCATTTTCACCCGCATCGTAAACGGAGAGATTCCGTGCCATAAAATTGCCGAAACCGATGATTATCTGGCGTTTCTGGATGTGCGCCCGCAAGCCAAGGGGCATACGTTGTGCATCACCAAACAGGAAATCGACTATATTTTCGATGTAGAGGATGACCTGTACACGGGTCTGTGGCTTTTTGCCAAAAAAGTGGCGCATGCGGTAAAAAAAGCCGTCCCCTGCAAACGGGTAGCCGTGGTGGTGATCGGCGACGAAGTGCGCCATACGCACGTACACCTGATTCCTTTTAATAGCCTGGAAGATGTGCGTTTTCAGGGCTCTGCCAAAGTGGATATGTCGGCAGAGGAATTGAAAGAACTGGCGGCGAGTATTGCCGGGTACTTTCAGTAAGTGTTTTTGTGTTTTGGTGTTTTGGTGGGCTTCGCTCTTGGTGTTGGGAGGTAATTTGGCCGTGAAATCGGACAAAGTTTATTGAAAAGTCTCTGATTTCACGGCCAAATTACCTCCCAACACCAAGAGCGAAGCCCACCAAAACACCAAAACACAAAACCCCCCCCTAATACTTCCTCAACTTCTCCAACTGCTCCTTCATCCGTTCCAGCGGAAAAAAGTTCTGTTCCAGCGGAATGGCAAAGGGCACCGGCGTATCGAGGCTGGCAGCCCGGAGTACCGGCGCATCGAGGTATTCGAACAAGTTTTCGGAAATCCAGGCGGCAATTTCACCGCCGATACCGCCAAACAGCGTGTCTTCATGGAGAATCAGCACGCGATTTGTTTTTTTCACAGAATGGGTAATGGCTTCATAATCAAGTGGCACCAGCGAGCGCAGGTCGACTATGTCGGCATCCAGGCCGAGTGCATCGGCAGCGGCTTCTGCCCAGCGTACGCCCATGCCGTAGGTAAGGATACTTACTTCCGAACCGCTGCGCACCTGGCGGGCTTTCCCGATTTCTACTGTGTAAAAGCCTTCGGGCACCAGACCGCTTTCCGAGCGATACAGCGCTTTGTGCTCGAAAAACATCACCGGATTGGGGTCTTCAAAAGCCGCCAGCAGCAGGCCTTTCGCGTCGGCAGGGGTGCTGGGGTACACCACTTTCAGGCCGGGCACGTGTGTAAACCACGCTTCGTTCGACTGTGAGTGAAACGGTCCGGCGCCCGTACCGCCGCCGGTAGGCATGCGCACCACCATATCGGCCGTTTGGCCCCAGCGCCAGTGCAGTTTGGCGAGGTTGTTCACGATCTGGTTGAAGCCGCAGGTGACGAAGTCGGCAAACTGCATTTCCACCATACTTTTGATGCCTTTCAGGCTAAGACCCAGCCCGATGCCGACAATGGCGCTTTCACAAAGCGGGGTGTTGCGCACCCGATCTTTGCCGAATTCCTGCATGAATCCATTGGTAATTTTAAAAACGCCGCCATAATCAGCAATATCCTGGCCCATGAGCACCAGTTCCGGATGGCGTTTCATGGCCTCGCGCAGTCCGTCGCTGATGGCATCGATAAAACGCAATTCTCGGCCGGGTTGCGCAGGCGCCACGGCGGCCGGCGCCGGTGCATACACGTCGGCCAGTTCCTCGGCCGTATCGGCCACCGGTTCGGGCTCTGCAAACATGACATCTACGGCTTTCTGGATGTCTTTTTTATACCGTTCTTTCAAGGTTTTGGCCTGCGCTTCGGTGAGCAGGTTTTCTTCCAGCAGCCATTTCTCGAAATTGTCGATGGGGTCTTTTTGCGCCCAGGCATCCATCAGTTCCTGCGGCACGTATTTGGTGCCGCTGGCTTCTTCGTGGCCACGCATGCGGAAAGTGACGCATTCGAGCAGGAAGGGCTCGGGATTTTCGCGCATTTCGGCAGCAATTTTCCGAATGGTGGTAAACACCTCTATAATATTGTTGCCATCGATTTTGGCCGAGCGCATACCATAACCTGCTGCACGATCGACGAGGTCTTTGCAGGCGTATTGCTCATTGGGGCGGGTAGACAAGCCGTAACCGTTGTTTTCGATCAGGAAAATCACCGGCAGTTTCCACACCGACGCCACATTGAGCGCTTCGTGGAACTCGCCCTGGCTGGTAGCGCCTTCGCCGGTAAATGCCAGCGACACGCGGCCTTGTTTGCGCAGTTTGTGGGCCATGGCGACGCCGGCTGCCAGCGAAAGTTGCGGGCCCAGGTGCGAAATCATACCAACAATGGCGTGTTCCATAGCGCCAAAGTGAAAAGATCGGTCGCGGCTTTTAGTGTAGCCGAGTCGTTTGCCCTGCCACTGGCAAAACAGGCGGTCGAGCGGCATGTCGCGCGCCGTAAACACACCAAGGTTGCGGTGCATGGTAAATATTACTTCGTCGGGCAGCAGGGCGCAAGCGGCCCCGACGCTGATGGCTTCCTGCCCGATACCGGAAAACCATTTGGAAATACGGCCCTGCCGGAGCAGGTTGAGCATTTTTTCTTCAATGAGGCGAGGGCGTACAAGTTGTTCGTACAGGTGCAAAAGGGTGTCTTTTTCCAGACCGGATGCAGTGTAGGGAATAGCAGTTGTGGTGGCGGTCATTGTGTAGTAGCGGTTTAGTTGTTGGTTGTTAAGTTATTGGTTGTTAAGTTATTGGTTATTGGTTATTAAGTTATTAGGGGTGGGTAAGGGTTTATTTCTTCGTTCGTTTGGCTGCTCAAACAGGAATGCCAAGATGAACGAACCACCAAACCCTTACCCACCCCTAATAACTTAATAACCAATAATCAATAACTTAACAACCAATAACTAATAACTAACCGGCGGCAAAATTCCAACATTTCCCAGACAATATTTGTCACATTCCTTTCATTCCTGATCAAGTGGTTTTATTTTTGTTCTGGAAATAATTGATGTACTTATTAAATATATTTTACTTTTGTGCATTCGTTCCCGTTAATCTTCTTCCCTTGGGTACTCGAAATCCGCCCAATTCTATAATCCGCCTAGGTTTGAAAGAGATTCGACAAGCACTTTGATTAAACGCTTTTGCGGTTTAATCCTTTCCCTTTTTCAGGTCATACTAAAATTCCCATTTCCGATCACAGCGAGGTTGATCCCTGGCTGGCTGGCTCATTGTCAGAATTATGCTTTCGGCCTTTGTGGCGCTTTGAAATGGCGTCGCACAGGCTCGGGTTGTTTATATTTTTTTTAATACATGTACCCTATATGCGTGATTTGATCGAACTCACTAACCTCTTGAATACCACCAAGATGAAGGGAGACGGCATGATGAAATACATCATCGAGCCCAACACCAAGATGGAGCGCCTCTATGAGGCACTGATCTCCAAAAAGGTGAAAAGCGATGAAGATGCCAAAACTCTTTTTGGGGATCAAGAGAGTGCCACCAATCTGACCGGACTGAAAAACAAACTCAAAGAGCGTTTGCTCGATTCGGTGTTCCTGCTTGATTTCAAGGAGGCCAACTTCTCGTCGCGGCAGAAGGCTTTTTACGAGTGCTATAAAAAATGGTCGGTTGCCATGACACTGCTCACACGCAATGCCAAAATCACCGGCATCGACCTGTTGGAGCGCCTGCACCGACATTCTATCCACTTCGAATTTACGGAACTCACCCTCGACATCCTGCGCGTGCTCAAATTGCAGTACAGCGTCGTGGAAGGCGATATTGAGAAATACCAAAAAGCCAAAACCCAGTATTTTCGGTACGAGCACATCTGGATGATGGAAAGCAAGGCCGAAAACTATTATTCCGAACTGATGATTCAGTTCACCAACAGCAAATCGACCAAAACGGAGGTTACCGACCTCGCCAAAACATATTACGCCGAACTGGAAGGTTATATGAAGGAATGCGATTCCTTCAAACTCCACCTGTTCGGGCGCATGATTGAACTGACCATCTACAACAGCGCCAACGACTACCTCGAAACCGCCCGGCTTTGTGAAGACGCTATCGCCTTTTTCGACAAAAAAGAGTACGACAGCGGCTTGCCACTTCAGGTGTTTTACTATAACCTGGTGGTGTGTTATCTTCAATTGCGCGAATTTGAAAAGGGCCAGGAAGTGATCGGCCGCTGCGAATATTTCTTTACCGAGGGCACCTTCAACTGGTACAAACTCCAGGAACTGTTCTTCCTGCTGGCTATGCACAGCGGCCACTACGCGGAAGCGTATCGGCTGTATGAAAAGATCACCAACTATCCGCGTTTCAACGAGCAGGCGCACCAGATCGTGGAAATGTGGAAAATTTATGAGGCTTACGTGCAGTTCCTCATACGCATCGGCGAAATACCCGACGACCTGGTGAGCGAAAAAGCCCGGAAGTTCAGGGTGGGCAAATTCCTCAACGAAGTGAATGAATACGTGAAGGACAAGCGTGGTATGAATATTTCCGTACTCATCGCTCAAATCCTGTTCAATATTGCCGATCGCGACTACGACGAGGCCATCGAACGCATCGAAGCCATTGAAAAATACCGCTCCCGCCACCTTAAAGAAGACGATACCTTCCGCAGCAATTGTTTTATCAAAATGCTGCTGCAAATACCGCTCGTTAATTTCCACCGGGAAGCCGTGCTGCGTAAAGTCGAACGCTACCATAAGAACCTGCTTACCGTACCGCTCGAATCGGCTACACAAATGCACGAGGTGGAAATCATTCCTTACGAGCCTTTGTGGGATATGATTATCCGAAATCTGGAATTGAAAATCTACAATTCAAAGAAGAAAAAATAGGTTTTTGAGTTATGAGTTATGAGTTATGAGTTATGAGTTATGAGTTATACTCACGTTGCTCTTGGATGCTCTAAAAGTGAAGCCAAGAGCAACGTGAGTATAACTCATAACTCATAACTCATACCTCATCACTCAAAAACCTATTCCCTTTTCACCCGATAACTACCCGACACCGTATGCGTAGCCCCCTGTTCATCCAGATACGTGCCGGAGAAGGTGCCGATGAAATACTCGCCAGGATTTGCGGGGAAATTGGTCAGGTTGGTAATAATGCCGGCGGCTGCAGCGCCGGAAAGACCAACAGTGGGGTTGGAGAAATATTCCAGGGGATAGGTGCCGGCCTGCGTTGCTGAAAACTGAAGGGAGATATAACTGGTAGTGCCGAATCCTCCATACAAATTGATGCTGGCAAAACCGATAGAATCTATGGAATAGCCATCCGGTTCAGGAACAGTAAGTGTCTGCCCATCGATCGTGGATTGAATATATTCGTCCAGGCCGATACATGCGGTGAGTGTACCCACATTTATCACACCACCAGGGGTAGGTATAGCAACCGTCTGCACAGGGCTTTCTTTCAGGTTGTCGAGGTCGAATGCCTGCACCTGTATGCTGGGCAAGTTGTTACAATTCAGGATAGTATATGAAAAAGCCCCGTTTTCGTCTGCAAACACGATATTATTTCCAATACGCACATACCCGTTGCTAACAGGATTACCTGCGCAGTTGACGATATTGCCGGTGAATGTAGGCGTATTCAGAGATGAACTGCTGATAATAATGGGCGGCAAAGTGGTGCTGCTATTGAATGGCCCAATGGTTTGGGTGTATAGTACCTGGTTGCCACACTGGCCGTACAACTGGATATTCATTTGCATCTCAACACCTTGGATCACCCCTCCGCCGAACTGACCGTTTTGGTCGGTATTGGCATATCCGGGCCAACTGGTGTTGGTCGCAATCAATTCGATGGTCACAAATGGCAGCGGGTGTTGCAGGTCGTCGAGATAAACACTGCCATTCAACTGCACCAGCGACAAGCCTACGTCACAGTTCCAGAAAGAAAAGTGTTTCACTTTACCCACGTACTGATTGCCGTTTTTCTGGGCCGAGCCCTCTTCTATCCAACGGGACTTGACTACATCGAAATGCCAGAGCGGGATGTCCGACGGCGCTTGCGAAGCCTGCACACTTGTAATCGGCATAGTCAGTTCCACCTCCATGCCATCGGCAATCTGGGCTTTTCCGGCAGCGCCTTCCAGTTCTACGGCGACCATGCCAAAACTGCCAAGTGCCTGTTCGTTTCCGGAGGTACCGATTCCCCGAAAGTCGCCAGGGCAGAATAAGGCCAATTGATCGTCCTGGGGGTTCAGGTAGCGTGCAAACACGCGGATATTGCCGGATGTGTTGACGGAATTGGCCGGGAATTTCAGGGTAGGGCCGCCCGGAATACTGACGGTACCACCCGACGCATTGTCGAACGAACCAACCTGTACTTTTTTAATCAATTGAATCGTAACCGTTTGCAGCGCCTCGTCTTTCACATAGTAGGCGCGGGAGAACTCGAAGTAACCATCTTTATTGACAGAAAGTATCGCGTCATTGTCGGGCATTTGTACCTTTTTGGTACGGAAAACACCGTTGTCGTCCGTCGTCACGGTCTGGGTGCCCGCCTGTACCTGTGCATTCGCCACCGGCGCACCCGATTCGTCGATAATACGCCCCGCAAAGGCTACGTCCACCAACCGGGATTCAAAATTCATGGGATCCTGGTTGCAGGCGTACCAACTGACTATGCTCAGCAGTAGCACGAACAAGCCAAGGGTTACTCTAAGGTTTTTCATACTGTAAAGTTTTTGTGAAAGAAATTGGTTGTCAGTCCATTTCACGCATCGCTCCCTGGGAAGGTTGGGTAAAGCCGAAAAAATTCTTTTCAACGCATTTGTAGAATTATCTTCGCCGCCCGTTCGAAATTCACATTTACCATCACAATCATGCAGTTTCAGGTCGTATTCAACCTGTATCCTTTTTCAGAAAATCTGTACCTGCCCTCCGCCAATATTGTGCAGGAGGACAAGGGCGGGCAACTGACGCACCTGGTGCAAAAGGCCACTGCAGCAACCGTGGTATCGTACGGACTGGAACTCACCCCTCTGCAGCAACGACTGCTGGGGATGATCGAACAATTGACACCCAAAAGCCTCGAATCCAGGTACAAACCACCCAAAGCCAAAACGGCCACTGCGCTGGATAACCTGCTGGCCGACAAAGCGACGAAAGACGTGGTGGAGCGTTATATTTTTTCCCAACTCGATGTGTTTCTGGATGAAATTGCCCGCAATCGACTACCGCTGACCATCGATGCCGAACGCAAATCGCTGGCAAAAGACGTGCAGGTGGTGTTTCCACGCGAAGAACTCGTGCCGCACCTGTTCTTTAAAAAAACCACAGAAGGCATCGAGTATCGCCTGCAATTAGGCACCGAAACCCAGCGCTGGAACCTGCGCGAACACAACATCGTGCCGCTCACCAACCTGGAACCTGCCTGGATTCTGGTCGACTACGCCTTGTTTCGCGTGCCGGGCATCAATGGCAACATGGTCAAGCCGTTTCGCCAAAAAGACACCGTGCTGGTACCTGCTCGTTCGGAACGCGAATATTTCAGAAAAGTCATTGCCAAAAGCATTCGACGCGGCCGCGTGGAAGCCGAAGGTTTTCGGGTGGAAAAAGCCGAAACCCTGCGTTTTACCCGCCTCGAAACAGTGGAAAACATCCTGGAAAACCGCTGGCTGCTGAAACCGGTGTTTGAATACGACGGCGCCGAATTTCAGTGGGGCGAACGCCGCGACCGCGTCACTTCGCTGGATATTCCGGACAACGATCAGGGTGAAATTGCCGTACATCTCGTTTGCAGGGATGCAGAAAAAGAATTAAAACATATTGATTTTCTCAAAAATAACGGCCTGGAAGACGACGGCCGCGCCATGAGCACCACACATTCAGGTGAAGGAAAATATGCCAGTCTGCAAAGCCTGCTTCAGTGGCTCGGTCGCCATCACCGTGCACTGGAATCGGAAGGTTTTCGCATTGTAGCGCCGCAAACCGACGGTCGTACCCTGTTTCTGGGCGCCTCGGATATTGCGGTTCAGTCGGAAGCCGCCGGCGACTGGTTTGATGTACAGGGGCGCGTGACAGTGGGTGAATATTCGTTTTCGTTTCAGCGTCTGCTGCCCAATTTGCGCCGCAACGACCCGTTTTTTGAACTGCCCGACGGCACTTTTTTCCTGATTCCGGAAGAATGGTTTGCCCGCTTTGCCGACCTGGCGGGTGTGTTGCAGGAACAGGGCGACCTGCTCCGGCTGCCCAAATCGCTGTACACCGTTTTGCAAAACACCGACAGCGATGCAGAGCCGGAAAAATACCCGCTCATCCAGCCCGAATCCGTTGACTATCAGCCGTCTGAACACCTGAAAGCCACGTTGCGGCCCTATCAGTTGACGGGTATAAAATGGCTGGTCGGGCATTACCGACACGGCTTCGGCGCCTGCCTGGCCGACGATATGGGGCTGGGCAAAACCCTGCAAACCATCGCCTTGCTGCTGCACGCCAAGGAGAACAAGGGACAAAGCGCCGAATTAGCACCCGCAACAGGCAATAGCCAACTCGACCTGTTTGCCAACTACCGCGCCGAACTCCGCCCGCTGAATGCGCTCTTGCTACTACCTGCCTCGCTGGTGTTTAACTGGCAGCAGGAATTGGTGCGTTTCGCGCCTTCGCTGTTTACCTACGCGCACCTCGGGCCCAAACGCCTGCGCGAGGCCCGGGCCATTGGCGCCCACGATGTGGTGCTTACGACGTACCACACGGCTTTGCAAGACCTCGAATTGCTGGAAAAAGTGGACTGGCATTTTATCGTGCTCGACGAAAGCCAACAGATCAAAAACCGCGATTCGGAAATTTCCAAAATGGCCAGAAGCCTGCGCGCCGACTGCCGGATTTCACTGTCGGGTACGCCCATCGAAAACTCGCTGGCCGACCTGTGGACGCAGATGGAATTTATCAATCCGGCCACGCTGGGCTCCTACCGCCAGTTTCGCGAACAATTTCAGGCGCCGATTGAAAAACAGGGCGACGAAAAAGCGAAAGCGCGCCTTTTCAGCCGCGTACAGCCGTTTTTCCTGCGCCGCACGAAAGAAGAAGTAGCGCCCGATCTGCCGGAACTGACTACCCAGATTTTTTATTCCGAAATGTCGGCCGAGCAGAAAAAATACTACGAACAGGTGAAATCGGCCATGCGCAACCAGATTCTATCGCTGTTCGACGACCCCAAAACGCGGCTTCAGGCCTTGCAGGCACTCACCCGCCTGCGGCAAATTGCCAACCATCCCCGCCTGGCCGACCCCGATTACCTCGGCTCCAGCGCCAAGATGGACGATGTGCTGGCGCAGTGGGACGTGGTGCGCCGAGCCGGCCACAAAGCCTTGTTTTTCAGCAGTTACGAAAAACACCTGCAATTGTATCGCAGTGTTTGGGAAGCCGAAAAACAGCCGTATTCCTGGCTCACGGGCGAGGTATCGCAAGCCGACCGCGGCGCTGCCGTGCAACGGTTTCAGACGGACGCCGATGTGCAGGCATTTTTCATGACCCTCGGCGCCGGCGGTGTGGGTTTGAACCTCACGGCAGCCGATTATGTTTTTCTACTCGACCCCTGGTGGAACCCCGCCAAGGAAGACCAGGCCATCGCGCGTGCGCACCGCATCGGCCGCATGCACCCCGTGACGGCCGTGCGATTTATCAGCCGCGGCACCATCGAGGAAAAAATATTGCAATTGCAGGAACGGAAACGAGCGCTGGGGAAAGATTTGTTCGCTACCGCCGACTCCGAATACCCGCATTTGGAGCGGGAAGACGTGGAAATGCTATTGCAGTAGCAGTCCTAAGTCCTAAGTCCTAAGTCCTGAGTCCTAAGTCCGTGGGTAGCGAGCCCTGATAACAGATAACATATAACAGATAACAATTATGAAACCTGGCATTTATTCATTTCTCCTGGCGCTGGCAACTGTACTGGCGCTGTCGTCCTGCGGTGCCGATCCGGCGCCGGAAAGCAGCAAACCCAATGCCGTTACGACGCCACAATCTGCACAAGACCAGGCGGCTGCACCGGGCCCTTCGGCCGTGCCGGAACCACCCTTCATCAAGGAAGGTGAGTTGGCGTTGCTCGACGCCACGGGCAAAAAAGTGTTGACCAAACTCGATATTGAAATTGCCGAAGTATCGCAGGAACGCGAACAAGGTCTGATGTACCGAAAAAGTATGCTCGACAAGCAGGGCATGCTCTTTTTATTCGAGTTTCAGGAAGAACAGAGTTTCTGGATGCACAATACCTATATCCCGCTCGACATCATTTACCTGAACGACAAACTGGAAATTGTTTCGATCCAGAAAAATGCCCAGCCCATGAGCGACAAACCCTTGCCCTCGGGCAAACCTGCGCAATACGTGTTGGAAATCAACGGCGGCCTCAGCGACAAACTTGGACTCAAACCCGGCGTGAAAGCAGCGTGGATGGATTATGTAAACAATCGGGAAGTGGGGGGGTATAATGGGTTGTGAGGGGTAGAGAGGTTTTGAGAAGAATAACAATATCAAACCATGTGATCTGATTTTGATTCAACACTTGCCCTTTTTCCTGTAAAACAGTACCTTTGATGCGATCAAATGATGGCATCATGATTCACAAATATTACGAAGGCACCCCTCAAATCATCAATCTGTCCACCGAGATTGGCAGGTTGTTAGGAGTTGTTGATGCTACACACCTCCAGAAGCCACAGGCCGAACTCAGGAAAAAAAACAAAGTAAAAACGATTCGCGCCTCCTTGGCAATTGAGGGGAATACTTTGAGTGAAGATCAGATCACTGCCATCATTGAGAACAAACGCGTAACAGGTCCTTCCAGAGATATCAAAGAGGTAGAGAATGCCATTCGTGCATATGACAATCTTTCGAATTTTGACGCTTTTTCAAAAGAATCCTATTTGGAGGCACATCGTCTGTTAATGTCGGGCCTTGTAGATACGCCTGGGCAGTTCAGGACTGGTTCAGTCGGAGTAATACAAGGAGACAGGATCGCCCATTTAGCGCCACCAGGATGGAATGTCGATAATTTGATGACAACTTTGTTTGGCTATCTTAAAGAAGGAGAGGATAACCTGATCATCAAAAGTTGTGTATTCCATTACGAGATGGAGTTTATTCATCCTTTTATGGATGGGAACGGACGCATGGGCCGACTCTGGCAGACGGTGATACTGATGAAGGCAAATCCCGTGTTTGAATTTTTGCCAATCGAACAAGAGATAAAGAAAAGTCAGGAAGAATATTACCATGTACTGAGCCAATGTGACAAAGAAGGGCTTTCCACAAAGTTTGTGGAATACCTCCTGAGCAAGATAAAAATAAGTTTGGCGGAACTGGTCGCTGCCCAACGTGTAAATTATACCGATTTGGAGCGTTTGAATTATTTTCTCGATCAAATTGGTACTGCCCCTTTCACAAGGAAAGATTATCTTAGGGTATTCCCTAAAATCTCCACCGCAACAGCAACACGGGATTTAAAAAAAGGGGTAGAAGAGGGCATTTTGACCAGGAATGGGAAGGATCGACTTGCCAACTATCAAAAGAAGTAATAACCAGCCTCGACAATACGCTGAAAAAAAAACTGTTTTTTGTTACACCATCCATGGCCGCCTGTGTACTCTTTCTGTCCTCAATGACACTTAAAATAATCAAACGGCTCCAGGCAATCCAGGCACCTGAACAGCGCCTTGCAGGCCGTTGAGCCAAACTGCGACACCATTTCCGTGCGGGTGGAGTGGCAAAAAGGGCATTCCAGTGCGCGGTGTTCTCCCGTGAGCGCTTTTTTATCCATACTGGCTTCGGCGGGCGGCGCGATGCCGTATTCGGCTAATTTTCGGCGGCCCTCGGCGCTGAGCCAGTCGGTCGTCCAGGCCGGGCTGAGTACGGTGGTCACCCGCGTTTTCTGGAAACCGGCGTCCTGCAATGCCGCCCGGATATTTACCTCGATCATGTGCATGGCCGGGCAGCCGCTGTAAGTAGGGGTGATGACCACCTCCACCTCGCCGTCGGAGTGATGAATGACATCGCGAATGATGCCCAGGTCGCGAATGGTGAGTACCGGAATTTCCGGGTCGAAAACCGTATCGAGTGAACGGTTAATTTGGTCGAGCACCTGAAGAGCAGGCATTTTGTCAGAATTTTGGGGTAAAGTTATCCGTTTTATTCATTTATTAACCAGGAGCGTATTATACCCCGGCCATTTTTGTTCTTGAAAGTGGCTAAAGTTGCAAGAAATGCCAAGCGTAATTCAGGTGGTGGTATGGGCTTCAGCCCGTCAGGACAGCGCCATTTATGGCGCTCACAATAAAAATACTAATTATAGCGCCTTAAAAGTCGCTGTCCCGACGGGCTGAAGCCCATACCACCACCTGAATATCGCTTGGCTGTTGTGTAGTACGGACGCCCATTCTAACAATGGGGACATATGCAGTGGTCAAAAGAAGGGAACGTTTCCGAAACAAAAAACAGCCAAAGGGTACATACCCTCTGGCTGTGACATTCCACAAGATTATTACGAAGATTGTACCAATGCGAGGCGAACGAGCCTGCTGCTGATAGCCAAAAAGCAACCGGCAAATGTTCGGCGCCGCAGGAGTTTTTTTTATGAGCGGGGTTGGAAGCAGGCGCCCGACTTTTCGGACGCCTGCGACCCGCTGTTTCGCAACCCCATGCTCCCTTCAACGCTTTGAAAGAAACATTTTGGTGGAGGAGCGAACTTGTAAAGAGCAACTATTTCATGTTATTTGATCTGGATCATCTTGCGCGTAGCGCTGTCATTATCCGTTTGCAGGGTGTAGTATAGCACCCCATTGACATTTACCATACTGCGGTCGATCGGGAAAGAATTGTATCCTTTGCTGAATTTCCCGCGTTGCAGGTGAATCAGGTGGCCGCCTTCGTCGTAAATGCTCAGGGTAGCCTGGGTATCTTCGGGCAGGTGGAATCCGATCACGGTACTGTTCATAAACGGATTCGGCATGTTCTGGTACAATTCGAAACCTACGCCAGTGACCGTTGGGCCATCCTTGCTCTGGAATCTGAATGCGACATCCAGTTTTTCGCCTTCCACTGTGTAGGCTTCCGCTTTGGTGATGCGGCTGGAAACGCCCAGCATTTTGCTGATTTCGCCCGATTTTTTGGCTCTGAAACGAAGCGTGAAATGTGCTTCCTCGTTGCCATCCCAACTGGTGGTCAGGGCGCCGTCTTCTGCGAACACAGCGAAATTTTCACTTTTCATGGCATCACCCGGTTTGATGTCGATCAGTTCCAGGTCGCCGAAGTTCATGGTAAATTGATACCCTTGCACTTTCTGATCGGCCTTGAATGTCACTTCAAACATTTCACCCGCTTTCACCATGCCATTGTTGCTTTGTGTGGAAGGTGCATCCACATCGAATACCAGGGCGCCGCTGCTGCGTTCTTCCGCACTCATCAGAGAGTTGGCAATCACGGAGTTGTTTACGTCGCCAATTTTGATAGCCACCATACTGTTTTCCACCTGGGTGCCCTGGATGTCCGATACCGTTTTGTTTTCCGGGAAAACAGACTGGAACGGATTGGCCGGGTTGTCGAATTGGTAGTCGCGGTCGACGAAGCGCCAGGACGTATTGTTCGGCAGGTCTTCGTAAATACCAAGGATCAGTTTGCGCAATTCAACGATGTCGAAGGTGGTGATCGAGCCGGAGCGGTTGGCGTCGGCAGCAATCATTTTGTACGGCGATCCGAGCGTTTCGAGCCCAAGAATGTGTTTGTTGATCAGCACCAGGTCATACGTGGTCACACCATTCAGCGGGTTGTTGTCTTTCGTTGGCGTGAGCGTGTAGTCAGACATTGTGGGTATGGCTTCCGGGAATTCGAAGTAACCCTGGTCATTGGTCATCACGAACTGATTGAAAGCAGTACCATTGGGCGATTGGCCCGACAGTTCCACATCGCATTCCTCCAGTCCATAGTCCATTTCCGTTTGCATCACACCTGCTACAGTAGCCTGTGTTTGTCCGCCGCCGCAGTTGTTCAGCGGGTCCTGAATAGTGATGATGGCAGAACAGTAGTCGGCATTGCCGGCCTGATCCATCGCCCACAATTCTACAGTTTGAGCGCCTACATCCGAACAGTCGAATGTGATGGAGATAACAGGCTGGCCATTGTTGTCGAGCGGGAATTGCTGCGGGCCATCGGCTGTCTGGATACCAAAAATCAGGTTTTCTTCCGGTGTACAGTTATCTACGGCTTGCAGGAGGAAGTCGCTCGCAAAAAGCGTCACCATTCCTGTCGGCATCAGGGTAACACCCCATCCGCCCTGGCAGAATATAGACGGCGGCTTGCAATCGCGTACCACGATAGTGTATTCGCACACACTTTCGTTGCCACAACCGTCGCCGACAATCCATTTGATCTTGTGTTTGCCATGCGGCAGTTCGGGCAGCACGTAGTTGCCAGGAGACGCGGCAGTGTTCCAGCGTACGCCTGCGGTCAGGCTGCCGTTCACCACAGAGGTTTGCAGGGCAAAGCGGTATTTCTGGTTGGCAGCTACGGCGCGCTCGTCGAAGTTGCGCACGGTACCACCTGCGAAGTTGGCCGTATTGGCATTGTTGTACCGTACGGTGCCGTCTGCGGGCGGGTTAGTGCTGCTGACAACTGTTTCCATCGTTCCATCGCCATCGAGGTCGAGGAACAGCAGGTAACGGACGCTCAGGTTGGTACCCGAACACAGGTCGGATGCATTGATATTCAAGTCGGCCGGTGCTTCGCACAAATCATGTATTTCATTTTGTGTATCGAACCAGTATGATTCGTTCCACAGGGCAGCATTGTTGGTACTATTGTCACAAACCGTATCCGGCGATGAAGGGCAGACCATAATAGGTGGTTGATTATCAATCACTTTAATGATTTGTTTGTACTTATAGCACGCGGTGGCGGCGTTCCAGAAACTGCTGTAATCAGTAGTCTGTGTATCGTTGGCATTGATTTTTACCACCGAGGCTGTCCACGGCGCAGGTGTACCTGGCGCCGACACGATGGGGCCGGTCAGATTGGCCGGTGCATCGGGTGTTGCGCTGGGGGTCGGGTTAGGTACCGTGGTACACAGGCTTTGCGGCGTGTAACTGCACCAGTTGATCACCGTCCAGGTTCGTTCTATTTTGTAGCAGGCATCGGGCACTACGGTGAAAATCTGATCCTGGTAGGCTACGCCGAGCAGTTCGCAATCTTCTCCGTAGAAAGTGGGTTCGCCGTAGATGCCGTTGCCGTTGCAACTGTTGATGACCACATCGTTCGGGAATTTGATACCGAATTTCTGGTCGTATGTAACCGTAATTTTCTGTGTGCAACTGCTGGACAAGCCGCGGCAGTCGTAGGCACGGAAAGTACGCGTAATGATACCTCTGTTGCAGGTTGTGTCGAACTGGCTGTAGTTGGCCGAGTGCGTCAGACCCTTGTGGTTCTGGTACACTTTTGTAGAGTCCAGGCAGCAGTTGTCGTACACATTCGGTACGCCGTATGCCCACAGGCTCGGGTCGAAGTTTTCACAACTAACCGTCACATTCAGCGGCGGCTCACAAATCGGCTTGATCTTGTCCTGTACTTCTACCTGGATGGTACATTCATTGAAAATCGGTGTTCCATCGGGGTAGTGGCTGATATTACCCAGCGCATCTACCTGATACACCCTCAGAATGACATCCTGTACGGTACCTACTTCACAGCAGTAGAATTTGATCGAATCGTTTTCTGCTGTAGCGATATCGTATTCACATTCGTTCAGGCCGGTGATGCAACTGCTGTATGGCGGCACACGGCGTATGGTGAAGGTGACGTCGCCACAGTTGTCGTACGAACCCTGATCGAAATTGGCTGCAGGAACAACTGCCACGCCGGCAAAATCGCACCCATTGTTCAGTGTGTAGCAGTCACTTGGATCATCGATACCGATGGCTACGATGGTGTACTGTGTGCACGAAGGAATCGGTGGCGCATAGTCGTTCACAGTCAGTTCGAAGGAACAGGAACTCTGATTACCGCAGTTGTCCAGGGCAAAATAGGTCACATAGTGCGTACCCACGGGCAGGCAGGGCGTATTGCCGAACACAGCCAGTGTATCGCGATCTCCGGTGTTGTTGCCGGGGAAATTATTGAGTGTTCCACTCAATACGATGGTGTTCACGATATTTTGAGTGGCAGGGTCTACTACTTCAATTTCCGCTCTGACACTGGTAATTCTCGAGCATCCGTCGTCCACAATGACATCGGGGAGGTTGACGGTGCCGCAGCAGGAAAACGGGTCGGTTGTGACCGAAATATCCGCCGGGCAATCGATTGTCGGGCCTGTTAGGTCGCGCACCCTGATATATTGCGTATGCGTGATGATGTTGTTGGAGCACACATCGGTAGCCGTCCAGGTTCGGGTAATATTATAGGAGCCGTCGCACAAGGTAGCCACCACATCGATATGATTGAACGTGGCGAGGTTGCCCGGGGGCAGGTCGAAAATGGTCGGATTTCCTTGTAATCCCTGGCTTTCAATCCACTCCGGCGTCGGGTAGGCGCCTGTGATGCAACTGAATGCCGGCTCCTCAAAATCATCGTAGTTCGGCGGGAACATGAAATCTTCCAGTTCTACCGGGCGCAGCAATTTAATATTTTGCACACAGGAGGTGCTGTTACCACTTTGGTCTACAGCGGTCCAGGTACGCATAACGATGGCAGACAGGCCAGTTTCGCATGGTTGCGGTGTTGTCCAGTCGGTATAACTCAGGGTTACGTCGCTGCAATAGTCGATAACGCCTGCAGGAGCCAGGTATTTATTGTTGGGCAATGCCACGAGTGGCGGCAAGGTCAGTTCGTTGGGGAAGCCGACCGTGAAATTGCCGTTCATGCGAACGTACAGGTTGATCAGTTCTATTTTGGAAATATCGTTGCCTGCATTGGTATCATTGATCCTCAAAATCCAGTTACCATTGGCAGGCTGGTTGTCAAAACTGCTGAACGAACCCGCGCCATTGGGAATACGAACGCGAATGTTTGTCGTCAACGCTGGGCAGGTCATCGTATTGGCGCCTTCGTCGTCGAAGCGGGCCCAGATTGTGCTGGCGCCACAGCCGCTTACATTATCCCATACTTTTACAACCGTGCCGGAAGGGCTTTCCAGTTCGATGTCGAGGTTGCCGAAAAATGCATCCTGCGATATTTTCAAACCCAGGTCTACGTCTTTTACGATCGCGCCATCAGGGCCGGAAACCGGAATGGTGAAACTTCTGGTCTGAAAATCCACCACATTTACAGGCAGTTCGGTGATCGAGAAGCGAATCGTTGCTTCCGTTTCCTGAACGAAAGTAGGTGTCAGCGGGTAGTTAGCAGGTACTGTGACGGTGTTGCATTCCAACACAGGTGGAACGTTGTCAAAAACTTTTACATCACCATAACATTTGTTGGTAGTGATCGGATCTGTCACCCGTACGCGGTATGTTTTGCCAATATCAGCGGCGCCTACTACGGCAGGCACCCATGGGCCGTTGCCAAATGGAGGCACTTTGTCGAGTTCGACAATATAGTTATCATAGCAGCCGTATGGGCCGCCTTCCAGCACCTGGTCGGCCAGGATGACATCCGAACAACCTTCTCCGAGTGAAAAGTGAACGAGGTCGTTGCAGACAAGGCCGGTAATCGGATTGGGGAATGGCGCTACCGTTACTTTGAAAGAACAGTCGGCCGGATTGTTGTTGGCATCTACACAGTGGAATGTATTAATCGTTTCACCCACCGGATAAGGCTGATTGGGCGCGATACCGGCCATTTGTTGTGGCACGCTCACAACTTCCTTGAAATATCCAACAGAGCCGTTGTAGGAACGGTCGGCGAAAGTAGTGCCGAACGCATACTGTTTTCCTGCGCCCGGGTTGGACGACACGCGCAAGGTACCGTCGTCGACCTGGCGGTTGCCTTCCGTGTAATTGAGTGGAGCGCCGCTGGTGCTGGTCAGGTAAATACCTTTCGACTGGCCAGGGTTGAGCACGATACTGAAACCGGTAATGGGGGTGCCTGTGCCTGGAGAAGCCGAAGTGACGGTGCGGGTTCCGGCAAGTGTCCAGGCCGCCGGGTTGTTGGCATTGCTTTGCCACGAACCAGAGGCGGTGGTATAATACACTTCCATTTGCCAGGTACCTACATTGATAGAAGGCGAGAAGTTGGTGATGGTCAGTTTGGTATTGCCGATGTTTTTTACGTCGAACATCACACCCGCCTGGGAGTTGTTGAAGTCGATCGGGTGCGAAACGGTACCACTGGCAGTGTATGGGCAGTTGTCGGTGCAGGTAACGGAATAACTGTAGTTGACGGTGCATTCTCCCGGTTCGAGCGTGAGTGTCACGTCGCCTGGGCAATTGAGTTCCGGAGAAGTATTGTCCGTTACGGTAATCGTCTGGTTGTCGGATGAGATGACGCCGTTGCCGCATGGGTCGACGAGTTCCCAGGTAATGATATTGGTTCCGACAGGTGTTGGAATGGTGGTAAAGCCTGCATTGTTGACAATAACGGCGGCGCCGCCGTTGATACGGTACTGCAACTGGTAACCTGCATTGCAATTGTCGACAGAAAATGTAGGCAACTGGGTGGTTACATTGGCAAAACAACTGGTGTTACCCGGGCCGGTGAAGGCGCTCAGGTTGCCAGGTGCATCAAGGACGCAGGAGATTTTTGGTATCTGACGCACGATTGCCGACCAACCCGGAAACTGGGTGGCCGCATCGGAAATCAACTGAAAAGTAAGGCCTTCGCTGGCATTGGCCCCCACGGCTGCGATGCCGGTGTTGGCAGTAATGGTGCCGGGGGTACTGATCCAGTTGCCGGGAGTAAAGTTGTTGAAGGTGCCGTTGCCGGTACCGTTCACCTGATTCATCCCCACGGTATTGCTGTTGAAAATATAGAAAGCATCCCAGTTCCCTTCCACAGAAAAAGATGTAAAAGACACCTGTATTTTGTGGGTAGCAGGGTTGGAGGGCAAAAAGGTCACATTTGAATTGCCGTTAGGGCTGTAAGAGTTGGCCTGGCCGCCACTGTCAAAAAAATTGAAGTAACAGTTGCCGGGTGGATTGAGGGTGAATGGACTGCCTACTGTGCCGCCGTTGGCAGCCATATTTACATTCGCTTGGGCGTGTAGTTGAATCCCTACCCACATTGATGCTACAATGAGCATCAGGTATTTCCTATAAAAGTTGCTCTTTTTCATAAGAGGATGATTGTTGAAAATAAAAAGTGCGGATTATGCGCGCGGCACAAACGGCCTTGCGGGCGATGTCCGATCATAGCCATTCGGACACCTCCAGTGAGATGTGTTGTGTATAAGTATCCAATTGCAAAAAGGGTCTGCTGGATTAGTTCGTAAGTGTCACGCGTGCTTCCTCGCGCAAGGCGCGCAGCACGATCTTGGATGTGTAGGTTGCTTCTTTTGAAAAGCCGAGGGTGGCGGCAGCCGGCAAGCCCAGGTCGAGCGATTCGGCCACGGTGGCGCCCCGGTCAATTTCCTGAATAATGGCCTTGAAATAGGATACCCGCCTGATCGTATTGTCGTACAAGGGCGTTCCTTCCGTGATGCCTGGAATTTGCTGGTTGAGCATGGTCACCTGGCTTTTCAACAAAGCAATAGCATCGGATGGCGATTTCCAGGAATAAGCCTGGGCTTGGGGCTCCGATTGCGGAATCTGAGCCAGGCATTGGTTTGCGAATGCCAGCATGCCTGTCAGAAGCAAGGCAAAGCGGAGCGACATCAACCAATGACAGCCGTTTTGATACATTTTTTTCATGAGAAAAATGCGTTTAGTGAATGAATACTTTACATTAATACGTCCTCGGTTATAGTGTATCCTGAACCGAAGAGGCGGGAGGGGGATGATGAAAAATGATGGTTTCCGGAGCGGGCGAACCCTGTATCATGATGGCCACTGCAAGTGGCTGCGATTTGTTTTTCTGACTTTTTCATAAGATTATTTTGTTGATTATGAACAGTTAATCTTTTAGGTTTCCATGCCCTCTCCCTGCTTTCAGGGAGAGAGGCATGGTCCCTATATGCTTCATAGTGTTGGCCAAATGGCCGTGATGATGGAGATTAAAATGGATGATCTAGTGAGTGGTGAGTGGTGAGTAGTGAGTGGTGAGTGGTGAGTAGTGAGTAGTGAGTGGTGAGTAGTGAGTGGTGAGTAAGAATTTGAACATTCACCACCTACTCACTACTCACTACTGACTACTCACTACTGACTACTCACTACTGACTACTCACTACTCACCAAACCGGATCCTGTACCGGCCATCCAGTTCTTCCACTTTGTACTGGCCTGGCTGGAGGGTGTAAAATTTGAGGCCTATCGTTCGCGCTATATCCAGCGGGATTTTGCAAGGCTCCTGGAGCACGAGTACGCCGTGCCGCAAATGGGTTTTCCAGATGTGTACGCAGAGCAGTTCGCGGGCAAAAACCATAGAGAGGCTCCTTCCATGCTCTCCACTGATCAGTAATGCCTTGGCGTGTTTGCATTCACGGCGGGCGCCATCAACAGGCGTATTTCCCTTGCGTGCTGTAATTTTGCAAATGCCTGTTCCGCGGCAATCATTACTTGGCGACCCAAACACTACATCGCAACTCATCGATTTTTCCGTGGCGGTTTCACGCACCGGCTGCAACAGGTTCCCGAACGGATCGTATAGCCTGCCCGTCCCGGGGACCGATTGATACGTAGAATAGTTTTTCATAATATTGTATGTTTTGAAATGAAGTGCCAGGGCGAATTCTTCTGTGCGAAGTCGCAGTTTATGCACCGATCAGATCGAGGCCGGTGATGCCGGATGTTACATTCTGGGTGTTGGAAGCGAAGCCGGAGAAGAAGTTCGTATTCATGTCGTGGAAGTGTTTTTTCTTAATTTTTACACTTCAAAGGTCAGGCGGCACGACAGGCTGTCTAGGGACACGAAACAGGGGTTGGTATCCCGGCTATTTTTACCCGTTTTTTAATATTTTTTACACTAAATAATTGATTGTCAATTTTTTAGATCAATTTTTTTCAAATAAAAAACGACCTTTCAGGCATTAAAAAAGCCCCTTTCAGGGCCTCTCAGGATCCAATCAGGTAAAATATCAAGGCCTTTTTTTTGAATATCGGACGGATAGGGGACTTGCGGAGTTATGAGTTATTGTGTGGGATGCTTGGTTTTGTGAGGGTTGAGGTGTTGAGAAGTGGAGGGGATATGGTTGAGGAGTTGAGATAGTTGAGGGGTTGAGGCCGACAATGCAGCATGACGGCAACAGGCTGCGAAAAACCTAAAAAAAACTCGGGATGACACACTTTTCATTTGTGTTCCAATAAAAAACAGCCTAATTCAACAGAGACGATGAATCTCAACTCCTCAACTCCTCAACTATCTCAACTCCTCCACTTCTCATCCCTTCCACTTTCTCAAAACCAAATATATTTTTTCCTGTTTTAGTGTCGATACACTTAACTTTGTGTCATGAAACTGGAACTGGAATTAAAAAACAGCAAGCCCCTCCAATCGCACCAGCGTGCAACGCTCAATATCATGTTTACAGCCAGTTGGCTGGATTGCATGCTCACCCGTCAATTGCGCCCGTATGGCCTTACAGGCCCGCAATACAACATTCTGCGTATCCTGAACGGTAGTTTCCCAAAGGGTTTGTCGGTACTCGACATAAAAAGTCGTATGATCGACCGCAGCAGCAATGTGAGCCGGCTGGTTGAAAAATTGCGCCTCTCGGGCTTGGTAGAACGCGTGGCCAATACGGAAGACCGCCGGATGGTGATTGTTTCCGTTTCTGAAGCAGGCAAAAAACTGCTTTCCGATATTGAAAATGCCAACTTCATCAACGGCCCCGGCGCTCCGGGCGGCAAACTCAGTGAAGGAGAAGCGCTCGAACTGGCACACTTGTTGGATAAATTCCGCGAGTGATACCACGCACAGTGCCATTGGTTATCTTTGCGCACCGAATAACCTGAATGTGCTGCCACTCCTACATTTTGCCGGTATTTTTTGATTTTTACTGCACCAATCTGTCTGCCTGTACGTCGCTGACGACGCAGATCATTGCTATATGCTGACGCTAGACCTTTTTACGCCCAACGACGACGTTCGACCTGTGTTTCTGACCGGAAGTTTCAATGATTGGACCACCCGCGACGAGCGGTTTAAAATGATGAAATTAAAGGAAGGGCATTACCAATATACCTTCAGGGAAATACCTGTCAATGGCGAGCCTTTTGAGTACAAATATGTGAAAGGCGGCTGGGAAGCCGAAGAACTCGGGCACGATGGCCATCCACCTACCAACAGGCGCATGGAAAAACCGCGCGGAAAAGTAGCCGATATTGTACCACGCTGGAAACAGCACTCGGGCGCTTACGATCCTGGTTTCTACCCCGATATTCGGGTGGTGGCCAAACGATTCAATGTGCCGCAATTGCGCCGCCGCCGCCGTATCTCTGTATTGCTGCCCTGGAATTATGAACTGAGCGACAAGCGTTATCCCGTTTTGTACCTGCAAGACGGCCAAAACCTGTTTGAGCAGGATGCTCCGTTCGGCACCTGGGGTGTCGATCAGAAACTGGCATACATGGCACAGCATGGTAAAGGCGATGTGATTGTTGTAGCCATCGACCACGGCGGCAAGGAACGTATCAAGGAGTTTTCTCCTTACAACACCCACAAATGGGGCGAAGGACTGGGACAGGAATACGCCCGTTTTCTCGTGGAAACCCTGAAACCCTACATCGACCAACAATTCCGGACGCTGCCCGACAGGGCCCACACCGGTGTAGGCGGCAGCAGCATGGGCGGACTGATCAGTATTTATGCCGGCCTGATGTTTCCGCAGGTGTATTCCAAATTCATGATTTTTTCCCCTTCGCTGTGGCTCACACCGCGTATCTATTTCGAGCCGATGCATTTTGCCCATTTTTCCACGCCTACCCGTATTTACCTGTATGGTGGCGGAAAGGAAGGCTCCAACATGGTGGCCAATGCCAAAAAATTCAAGGTGGCCGTGGAAAAACGTGGTATGCCGCCAGGATTGCTCCAGTTCCGACTGGAAATCGACCCCAATGGCCGCCACAATGAATCGCGCTGGGGCCAGGAGTTCCCTAAAGCAGCCGAGTGGCTTTACACTTTTTAGTTATTGGTTATTAGTTATTGGTTATCAGGGGAAGAAGGGAACATTCTGGTGATTTCCTGAAAGATAAAGATAATGACAACAAGAATCATCCCGAATCCTGGCTTTCACCAAAATTCGGGATGGCTAATGTTGTTTGCTAAAATAAAGACGCTGAAGCGGCTCTTAGAATTTAAACGACAACTGCACATTAAACATCCGGCCCAACTGGCTGAACTGAGAGCCATTGTAACCCAGGATGTCGTAGCGGCCGCTGAAGCCCAGGAAACCACGCAGCAGGCTCTTGTCGGCCGGGTCGGCGATAGCGGCAGCGCCTTCGGCGTCGAGTGCTACCAGATCCCATTTCGGCAATACGTCGAGCAGGTTGTTGCAGTTCAGCGTAGCGGAGAATTTTTTGTTGAAGTTGTAACCGATGCTCAGGTCGGTCACCACGGCCGGGTCAAATTCCGCTTTGATGTGGTTCATGATAGCACCGCCATTGTCCAGATCCTGGAAGCGGGTAGGGCCGAACAGAGTATTGTTCAGTCCGACAAACAATTTCCCTACCGAGTAATCGAGGCCGAGGATGGATTTGTACTCTGGGCGGCTTTCCGTTAGCAGCGATTTGATCTGGGCGCTCAGGATACTCGAACCTGCTTGCTTAATAGCCTCTGGCTCGGCAGGCGTACCCACGATTTCATTGTTGAGGATAAAATTACCCGCCAGGTTCACATTCAGGTTGCCATTGCCCAGGCCGATATTGCGGTAAGACACCACATAATCGATACCGGAGGTACTGGTTTCGATACCATTAATAAAGAACTGGATATTGGCTACACCTGCTCTGGTAAGGATAGCGCCCAGTGTGCTGTTCGGGTCGCTCGACGAGATGGACGAACTGTACACAATGCGGTCTTTCACATCGATTTTGAAAAAGTCGAGCGAAACGCTCAGGTTGTCAGTCGGGTTCAGGCCAATGCCGAGGGCGAGGTTGGTCGAATTTTCCGGTTTGAGGTTGGGGATACCCAGTGCCCGCGCTTGTGCGCTGCGGTTGTTGAACAAGCCCGACAACTGGATGGTGCCACCTACAAAAGATGCCTGCGTAGACTGTGCGTAAATCTGATGCAGGGTAGGGGCCCGGAAGCCGGTAGAGTAGGAACCGCGAATGACTACTTTGTTATCGAGAAGTTTGTAGCGCGAAGAAAGTTTGTACACATTGGCATTGCCAAAATCGCTATAGTTTTCGGTACGGAAAGCGCCGTTGATGAGGAAATTTTCGGTGATATCGTACGTGAGGTCCACATACCCACCCAGGTTGAAACGGGTGTTGACGCCGGCATTCACCGCATTGATACCAGGGAAAGAGTTGGCGCCCTCGCCGGAATAAGAGGCGGTATCGCCAGCAAAAATGGTGTACGACTCCGAACGCGCTTCCATACCCAGGGCCAGGTGCAGGTCGTCGTTGATGGCTTTCGTTACGTCGATATTGCCTACCGTGTGGTTGAAGCCGTATCCGCCGGGGCGGAAGCGGGTGGGGCTGGCAGTGCCGAGGGTGCGGTTGACGGTGTTATCAACGGTGTACAATTGTTTGTTGCCGCCGAGGGTAAAACTCAGGTCGGTTGTCCAGCCGTTTTGTTCGTTTTTAGCGCCTACTGTGAAGTTGTAGTCGCTCAGGTCGCCTTCAAAAGTAGGTCCGTAGCCGATATAACCACGGTAAATAGCCGGGTCGTCTGTCGGGAAAGCCAGCGTAGCATCATTGATGTAGTTTTTGCCGCCGTTGTCGGTCACGCTGTGCAGCAGCCCGCGATCCTGGCGCCAGTAGGGCGTACGGAAGTTGGCGTTGCTGATTACTTTTTTGGCTACATAGGCAGCATTGGCGTACAGCAGGGTGTTTTCACCCACCGGCAAGCCGCCGTTGATGAGGAATCGGGCTGCGCTCACTTCGCCGGTGCCGTTGATATTGCCTGCTGTGGGGTAGTCGGCCAAATAGCGCTCAATGAGTGCATTTTGTTCCGAACTGCCGCCGAAAGTGGCGAGTTCTGTTGCCAGGTCTACCTTGCCCGAACGCACGGCATTTTCTTGTTGGCTGAAATTCAGGGTGTAGTTTATATACCCGCGGTCGCCGAAGTTGGAGCCGCTGTTGAGCGATACACCATACGTTTCGCCATCACCTTCTCCGGTGATACCTGCATTGAGGTTCAGCGTGGTGTATTCGAAACGATCTTTGAGGATGACGTTCATAACGCCTGCGATTGCGTCGGAGCCGTATTGAGCCGAAGCGCCATCGCGCAGGATTTCCACGCGTTTGATAGCATCGGTAGGAATAGCAGACAGGTCGACGCCCGTTTCACCGCGGCCGGGCGAGAACTGAACGTACAGCAGTGAACTCAGGTTTTTGCGTTTGCCGTTGATCAGTACGAGGGTACGGCTCGGGCCCATGTTGCGAATTTCGTACGGGTCGAGCAGGGTTGTGGCGTCATTTACGGGGGTATTTACCGTGTTAAAAGAAGGTACTCGGTATTGCAATGCCTTGTCAAATGTCGTTTGTCCGGTGCTCAGCAGGTCCTTGGTTGCCAGTACGTCGATCGGCAGCGGCGAATCGGTGATGGTACGCTGGCTACTGCGGCTACCGGTACTGATGACGACCTCGCCCAGTATGTTTGCATCTACATCCATGGTTACATTCAGTATGCCGGATTCCGGTATCGCCAGTTCCTGCGTAATGTGGCCAGTGGAAGTGAATACCAGCATTTTGTACTCATTCGGTACGTTCACGCTGTACTTTCCATCAATATCGGTAGTAGCACCGCCGGTAGTGCCTTTGATTCGGATACTGACACCCGGCAGTCCGGCGCCGTCGGTTTTATCCTGTACGGTTCCGGTGACTTGACGGCTCTGCGCGCCGACCACGTGTGAAATGCATAGCAAGATGCAGGTACTGAGAAAAATTTGGAAAAGTCGCTTCATACAAAAAGGGCAAGTTTTAAAAATTAACAAATTATTGCTTTGCTGCAGAAGCAAATATGAAATATGTTTTTTGGTTTGACAAGAAAAACTGTTGTTAACGCAAAAAGGGTTGATAAATGTTGATGAGGGTTGATGAGGTTGATAAATGTTGATAAATGTTGATGAGGGTTGATAAGTGTTGATATTCATCGGCTCGAGGTAAGGGTTGGTTTTTTCATTCATCGAGTGGCTGAATATCAACCCTCATCAACCCTCATCAACCTTTATCAACCTCATCAACCTCATCAACCCTATCAACCCTTCTTCCTCACATACCGATTCGTATTGCCCGTGCCTCCGATCTGGGAAATTTCCAGCACCTTGCCATCCGCTTTTACGATGCTGTAGCATATATCGTCCTGGCCAATAACTTTCAGGCAGGGCATTTTCCCGACAGGATTACAATCTTGCGGACAAACAGGATAATAGATATAGCGTGCGGGCAGCGGCTCCTGCCCTTCATATAAGTCGATGTACTGGCCATTTACAATTTTCACGGATGCTTTTGGGTCGTCGGCCGATTGCCACTCTCCCTGTAACAAACCCACCGTACGCGCGTCGGCCTTGCCCAGGAACGGATCGTTAAAACTTTGGCGTTTGTAAGTACCGTCCGCTTTTACATTGGCGCCGAAACCGCAAAATGCATCTGTGCCGGCGAGCGTTTCGATTTCCACGCCGTCGGCCTTCCAGGTAAATTGCAAGGTGCATTCGCCGCCGTATTCGTTCAGCGAATATTTAGCCACGTTCTGTGGCGACAGAGTGGCCTCGCCTTCCATAAAACCCTGATTGGGTGCTTCGCCAGCGCCGAAAACAGAGAGTTTGAACTTGATTTTGTCGAAAGCCGTCTGGCTCACCTGCAATTCGCCGGTGCCCTGGAAATTAGGCGTATCAAAGCCATAGGTACCCGTAATCGGGTCGGAACTGGGCTCAACAATGTCGTCTTCCAGTTCGGAAGCGATGGCCAGCATTTCCACCTCACCCAGGATGGTTTTGGCGGATTCGCCCACTTGCGGGTCGTTTTCAAGCGGTTTTACGGCTGCAATGATCGCCTGTTGCATGGCAAAACGCTGCTCTACGCTGCCGCGCGCCGAATTGGTCAGCACGCTGTCGCGCAAGATGTACAGCCAGCCAACTACATGGTCTTCGCCTTTTTCATAGGTACGCTGAAAATCGGCCAGGGTTCTTTTCGGGTTGCTCAAAAGCAGGTCTTTTACGGCAAGGGCTTCCGTAACACAGTTGTTGCCGCCACATTTTTTGAAATCTGCCCAGGGGCCGGTTTCAACGTTTTTGCAATACATCAACAGGGCAGTTGCTGCAAACAGCAGCAGGTACATCGATTTTTTCATAGGTACAATTGAAATGGTTATTGGATATGGATACTGCGTGATGCGAAGCCGAACGCAGTATCCCGAAAACGGGGCGAATTTCAAAATTTTGAACAACAACCACCCACAATGTTCTAAGAGCGTGTTCGGGAATTTATTTCCGGCCTTCTTTCGGCTCAGAATAAATTCCTGAACACGCTCTAAAACCCGCACCACCCACCTTTCCAATCCGTGTAATCCGCCTCTAATCTGTGTAATCCGTGTTTCACTTGATCATGCGCCGTACCAGCACCGGCACCAGCAATAAATCGCAAAACAGCGCCCCTGCCAGCGTCGCGCTCACCAGCAAACCCACCGAAACGGAGGGAGGATGAATGGAAAACAGCATGACCAGAAAACTAAAAAACAGGATCAAACTGCCCATACACATGGCTTTGCCGGTTTCGGCCAGGGTGGTGCGCAGCGCTTCTTCCACGTTCATGCCCTGTTCGCGGCATAGTTTGAAATTGCTCAAAAAATGCACCGTATCGTCGGTAGCGATGCCAAAAACAATACTGAACACAGTAGCGATACCCGCTTCCAGCGGGATGCCCAGGAATCCGATGAGCGCCCCGGCAAAAAACAGCGGAAATACATTCGGAATGGTGAACACCAGCACCATGCGCAAATCTTTGAATAACAAGCCCATAATGAGTGCTACCACCAGTACCGAGGGAATAAGTCCCTGCAACATATTGTCGCGGATGTACGCGGAATTTTTGTCGAGAATCACCCCCGTACCGGTGGTTTTAAACCGGACGATATTACTGTCGATGTGCGACGTTTTCCAGGCATCGATGCTGGCCTGAATGATCGCCACGGTATCGCGGCCTACGTCCTGCATACGCCCGGCAATGCGGGCTTTGTCGCGATTTTTGCTCAGCAGCACATCCGAAGCAGACGGCGGTAATTGCGCAGCAAGCCGATGTATTTTTTCAAATTCCGCCAGGCTGTCGGGCAATCGGTAGGCCTCGGGTCGGTTGCCATAGTTCATGGCGTGGAGGCTGCGGTACAGGTCGTTGACCGACACCAGTGTTTTCACCGGGGCGTAGGTACGCACATGCTGTTCAAATTTATCCATTTCGCGCAGCACCTCGAAATCGTCGGCAGGACGCCCGTTTTGTGGAAAAACAGCAAACTCCAGCGGTCGGAACCCGGAAAACTTTTGTTCGAAATACAAAAAATCCCGGGTGATCTGTTGGCCGCGTGGCAGGTTGTGTTTGATGCGGTAGTTGGTGTTGATTTGCGAAATGCCCCAAAAACACAAGGCCAGCAAACCCAGCGATACCCAGGCAATTTGCCGGCCGCGCAGTCGGGTAAACTGGTAAATGCGCTCCATGGCTTTTCCCCAGAAAGCGTATTCCGGCGTGAACTTCACCAGTTGATCTGCTGAAAAACGCGGCAACATCGCCCATAGCCAGCCATAAATCACAAAAAATGCCGCCACAACGCCCAGTGCAGCATTGAGGCCGAATCCTTGAATGGGCGCCGTCCGGTTGGTGATGAGCGAGGCAAAACCAATGGCTGTAGTGATGCAGGTGATAAAGGTGGCCAGCCCGATTTCTTTCAGGGTAATGCGAATGGCTAACTGCCGTTCATGTCCTTTGCCGAGTTCGTCGAGGTATTTGCTGGTGATGTGAATCGTATCTGCCACGCCTACGATGCACATCAGGATAGGGTAGAGGGCTGCCAGCGCATTCAGTTCGCGCCCCATAGCGCTCAACAGTCCCAGAAAAAACAGCAACGACAGCCCAATTCCGGCCATCGCGATGAACACCGACCACCAGCGCCGGAAAATAAAAAACAGAATGGCCGTTGCCAGCAATGCCGCTACGAGGGTGGACACCGCCACTTCCCTAATTTCCATCCATACCATTTCTGTCTGAAAACCGGCGCGCCCCAGGGTGTGCGTCGCCTCGAACGGATACGATTTCAGAAGGATGTTCAGGCTGTCCATCAATTCGCCGGCCTGTTCCAGCGAAGTGTTGTTGATGGTTTTCAGCACAACGGTGAGCGCTGTAGCATCTTCCGAAATCAGGTTGTGTACGAATCGCTGGTCCTGCAGCACCCGCCGGCGGTCGCTTTCATAAAACGCCGGCTGATCGAGGTGAATGGCCGGCGTACTCGTAATACCAAACGGCGTTTTAAGCGGATACTGCATGCGCGTCAGCGAACTGACGGAAGTAATGTGCGGCAATTGCACCGCTTTCAGGGAAAAATCATGGAATTGCGCCAAAAATACCGAGTCGAACACCCCTTCCTTGCGCTCCACGGCAACGAGCAAAAAATTGTCGTCGCTTTCAAAATCGCGGATGTAATTTTTGAAAAACTCCCAGTCAGGGTCGCCTTGTGGGAAAAACTGCTCAAAATCGAAGGTGAATTTGAGGCGGGTTAGCAGAAAAAAACTCAGAACGGTCAGCAGCCCATACAGTCCGAGCAAGAGGTTGCGCTGTTTCATTTTTGCAGTGATAGGTGGGCAAAAAGTTTACAGCGAAACGGACAAGGGGCGCAAACGTTTAGAATCGAGGAAATTTTGGAAGCAGTATAAATTGTGGGGTGTTCGGCTTCGCCGCCCGATTTTTAAGGGCCGGTCGGCTTCGCTTCCCGACAGGGGGAACTTTGGATTATGCGGATAAAGCGGATGAAATGGATTTTTTGGCCTTGCGGCCAAAATTTGCTCGTTTGCAAGCATGTCGAGTGTGCCAATGTTGTTGCCCATTGCCAAGCGCGAAGGTGCCTGGTAGCATGGACTTTAGTCCGTCGGGACAGCGCCTTTCAAGGCGCATAAAATATTATTTTTTTGTTGTGAGCGCCATAAATGGCGCTGTCCCGACGGACTAAAGTCCATGCTACCAGGCACCTTCGCGCTTGGCTGTTATTGGAGCGTCTGCCGGCTGGCCGAGGAAACAAACAACCCCAAAATGTGGGAAAGTGGTGCCGGAGTATATGTTGTGCAAGGAAAAAATCAATTGAAGTGGCCGACAGGCCACAAAAATCCATTTCATCCGCCTGATCCGCAGCATCCAATGTTCTTCCTGTCGAGGGGCGAAGCCAAACGCCCCAACTTACATCCGGGTAAAAGTAGTCGTCACACTTTCTCCCGCCATCTCCACCCGTACGAAATAAGTGCCCGCGGGAAGATCCTGTGCAGGGATGGATAAAACGGTGTCACCGCTGGTTTCCTGCGTCCAGTGCAGGTTTGTCGGGCGGCCATCGGCATAAAAAACATCCACCTGTACTTTTCCGGAGCCGGGCGTTTGAATGCGCAAGTCGCAACGTTCCCGCGCAAGGGTAGGGGAAATCACCGCAGAAATATCCGTTTGCCCGATGCGGACGTTTTCAATGCCGGAGAGGCTGCTACGCCCGTCTTCATCGATCTGCCGCAAGCGAAAAAAGTGGATACCATTGGTCAGGTTTTTTACTTCAAAAGAATAGATTGCCGGGAAAATGCCATCGTTTCGGGCGGGCACAAATCCTTCCGTTTGCCAGGAAAAACCATCTGTGCTGTGTTGTATGTCGAAACCTGCATGGTCGCGTTCAGACGCCGTCGACCATTTGAGCAAGGCGTCCGTTTTTACGGCAGACGCCTGAAAATCAATGAGTTCGACTGGAAGTGCCAACGGCTGCAAGGCCACATTCAGGGTTCTGAGGACACCATTGGAGAGGTTTACATTGGTCGTGTAGGTAATATAATTGGTTTTGCTGACGCTGACAGAAACGGTACCGCTGTTCAGGCGCCCCATTTTATATACACCGCTGGAATTGCTGGTTTCGGAAACAGAGGGCGCGGTGGTGATCTGGATGCTGGCGCCATTAAGCGGGTTGCTGTTCGAGGCATCCGTTATGATGCCTTCGAGGTAGCAGCCTCGCGTGTACGTAGGCGTAAGGACGAACAGTTTTCCATTGGTAGAACTGGGCACATCGTTGATGTTGGAGGCGATGATATTGCCGGAAGGAAGATACGGATACACACCCCAGCAACCGAAAAACCCGTTGCCACTGCCACCTGGATAGGTGTCGTAATTGCCTACCTGAACGAGGTTGTCGGGGCGCGATACATCCACGATCGTAAAGCCATCCTTGTACCAGGAAGTGATAGCGTAGTTGTTCAGAATGTAGGTGTTGTGTACGATAGAACTGCTTCCCGGATTGCTCTGTATTTTATCCAGCAGCCGGATGTTGTCGGTATTGCTGATATCATAAGCGGCCAGGTAGGAGTTGGACGTTTCGTCGGTCGTAAACAAGGTATTCCCGTTCAGCCAGGTATTGTGTGTAAACAGATTCGGGGTGCTTTGCGTGGCTACTATCGTTGGGTTGCTTTTGTTGGTGGTATTTACAATGGAAAAAAAGCCTCCGTAAATATGTCCTGCGTACAGCATATTGCCCTCTGCATAGCCATCGTGCACATAATTGGCATTGGAGCCTGTGAATGCGGTATTGACATAACCCGCATACGTCGGGTTGTAGGGATTGGGGTTCAGGTTCAGAATAAGCGGGCGGCCGCTATTCAGGTTAGAACCATACAGGTACAGGTACCCGGTCGATTCGTCTACCTGAAGTGCATGGGCCTTGTTAAACAGGTTGTTGATAGCGCCATCTCCCCGGTAAGTGTGTACGTGGGCGGTATTGTTTACGTTGATATTGGGCAGAAAAGACAGGTTAACAATTGTCAGACCCACGTTTGTGCCGCTCGTGCCTTCTGTGACGACATAAGCGTAATTGCCGTAGGTTTTCACCTCGCGCCAATCGCTCGTAGGGCCAGGAATGTGCACCACGAATGTCGGGTTAGCAGGGTCGGTAACATTGATGATGGACATCCCTGTCTGATTGCCGACCAGCGCATATTCGGTGCTGCCATTGGCATAACCCCAGAGGTTGGCCAGTTCGTTGTTGGTGAAGGTGTAAGCACCTCGAAACGTTACATTGGTTTGGGAGAAGAGGCTGGGGCAAGTTAAAAGAAATACAAGAGTGATGAACCTCATTTCTGCCGATGAATTTTATCATGCAAAAGAAATATTTCTTTGAAAGAATGTTCGTTTTCAATCCAAAGAATGTCAATAGAAGACGCTAATTTTTTATCAATAACCTTTTTTTGCGTACTGCTTGGATAATACGTTTGCGATGCCATACCTTTGACGCATGAATAATTCGTTTGCAGTTTGCCATCATCACCAACATCATTTGCCCTGCGGCAAGCGATGTGGTATGGTATTGTAAAACGTTTACAATAGTTTTCCCGACCCGGCTTGTCGTCTGATACCGACAAGCCGGGTTTTTTTATGTCCTCCCACTTCTCACTTCTCACCTCTCACCTCTCACCTCTCATCTCTATCTATGCTTCGATTAGCCATTCAAAAGTCCGGCCGATTATCAGAAGACTCCCTTCAACTGCTGCGCGATGCGGGTATCTACCTGAGCAGCAGTCCCAGCCGCTTGCTGCGCACCCAGGCCACCAATTTTCCGCTGGAACTCATTTTTGTCCGCGACGATGATATTCCCGAATATGTGGAAGGCGGTGTGGTGGATATCGGGATTGTTGGCGAAAACGTGTTGCTCGAAGCGCGCAAGGACGTGGAAACCGTAGAACGCCTGGGCTTCGGCAAATGCCGGCTTTCCCTGGCCATGCCCAAAAATACGCCTTACTCCGGCCCTGAAAGCCTGCAAAACCTGCGCATCGCTACCAGTTATGTGCGCATCCTGGAAGGCTTTTTGCGCGAACAAAACATACAGGCCGATATTCATGAAATCAGCGGCTCGGTCGAAATTTCCCCGTCTTTGGGTCTGGCCGATGCCATTTTCGATATCGTCAGCACGGGCAGTACCTTGCTTGCCAATGGCTTGCGCGAAGTGGCGACCGTACTCGAGTCGGAAGCCTTGCTCGTGGCGCACCCCGAAATGGCTGCCGAAAAACGGGAAATTCTGGATCGGCTCTTGTTTCGCATCCATGCCAACCGGAATGCCAAAAACCATCGGTATATCCTTATGAATGTGCCCAACGACCAACTCGATCACATTGCAGCACTGATTCCAGGCATGAAAAGCCCCACCGTGTTACCGCTTCGGCAACCCGGCTGGAGCAGCCTGCACAGCGTCATTCCGGAAGCCGTTTTCTGGGACGTGCTCGAACAACTCAAAGCGGCAGGCGCCGAAGGGATTTTGGTGGTGCCGATCGAACGCATGATACTTTGAACTTGAAGCAAACTTCGATATGAAAATATTAAAAAATCCGTCTCTCGAGCGACTGGTGCTGCAGCGCCCGGCCGATGAGCAGGCGGCCACCCGCCGAACGGCTGTAGCCGAATTACTCGATCAGGTGCGCCGGGAGGGCGACCGGGCGGTGAAGCAACTGGCCGAGCGTTTCGATGGATTCGCACCCGCGCAACTGGAAGTGGAGGCCGGCGCCTTCGAACGCGCAGAAGCCGTACTTTCCGACGAATTGAAAAATGCCATTCAACTGGCATACCGAAATATCCGCACGTTTCACGAACGTCAGCAAGAGCCGGAATGGACAGTGGAAACCATGCCGGGCGTTCAATGCAGCCGGCGCAGCATACCGATCGATCGGGTAGGGTTGTACATCCCCGGCGGTACCGCGCCCCTGTTCTCCACAGTACTCATGCTGGGCGTGCCCGCCCAACTGGCCGGATGCCAGCAGGTGGTGCTGTGTACGCCGCCGCAGTCCAACGGAGAAGTGCACCCCGCCGTGTTGTATTGTGCGCAATTGTGCGGTATCCGGCGCGTGTTTCGAATCGGCGGCGTGCAGGCCATCGGCGCCATGGCCTACGGAACCGAAACAGTGCCGCGGGTGTGGAAAATTTTTGGCCCTGGCAATGCCTGGGTCACGGCCGCCAAACAACTTGTGAGTCTCGATGGTGTGGCGATCGACCTGCCTGCCGGTCCTTCCGAAGTATGCGTGGTGGCCGATCATACGGCAAATCCGGTTTTTGTGGCCGCCGACTTGCTCAGCCAGGCTGAACACGGCGCCGATAGCCAGGTGCTGCTGCTGACCACTTCATCTGACCTGATGGATCATATTTCTGAAGAACTCGAACGGCAACTCGCCGACCTGCCGCGTGCCGAGGTGGCGCGACAGGCACTGGCCCACAGCACGGCGATTTTGGTCAACACGCTCGATGAAGCCATGTATATCAGTAATGGCTACGCACCCGAGCACCTGATTTTACAGGTAGAAAACCCCGAACAGTGGGCCGGAAAGGTGCGCCAGGCTGGTTCGGTGTTTTTGGGACATTTCACCCCTGAAAGCGCGGGTGATTATGCTTCGGGCACCAACCACACCTTGCCCACCAGCGGATATGCCAGGGCCTATGCGGGCGTTTCACTCGACAGTTTTGTGAAAAAAATCACCTTTCAGCATATCCAACCCGATGGCCTTGTCCATATCGGCCCGGCCATCATCGCCATGGCCAGGGCGGAAGGATTGGAAGCACACGCGAGAGCCGTCTCTTTGAGAGAGAGTGAGAGAGTGAGAGAGTGAGAGAGTGAGAGAGTGAGAGAGTGAGAGAGTGAGAGAGTGAGAGATGTGAGAGATGTGAGAGAGTGAGAGATGTGAGAGAGTGAGAAAGGCCACTCATTACCACCACGGAAGAGCCCTGAAAGGGCGTACTCAATAGCCCAGGACAACGCCCTGGGTATTCGTTCATGATTACCGGCAACGCCCTGCGTACTCGTTCATCATTTGTTCGTTCAATATTACCTGCAACGCCCTGGGTACTCGTTCATCATTTGTTCGTTCAATATTACCGGCAACGCCCTGGGTATTCGTCAACCATCCATTCAAAATGACCACAACAGAAAAAAACATATCCGCCCTCATCCGCCCCTGTATAGCGGCTCTGAAGCCATACTCTTCTGCGCGCGACGAATTTGCAGGCGCCGCCTCCGTATTCCTCGATGCCAATGAAAACAGCCTGGGAAGCCCGCTCGACCAGGATTTTTCCCGCTACCCCGATCCCTTGCAAACGCCCTTGCGCGAAGCCCTGGCCGCCTTGAAGCAGGTAGACACCAGGCATATTTTTATCGGCAATGGATCAGACGAAGCCATCGACATGCTGATGCGCGTCTTTGTAGAACCCAGCCGCGACAATGTGGTATTGATGCCGCCGACCTACGGCATGTATGCGGTGCAGGCCAATATCCACGGCGCAGAAATACGCAGGGCGCCTTTGCGCGCCGATTTCAGCCCGCATGCTGAAGCTGTGTTGTCGGTAGCGGATGCACATTCCAAACTGCTGTTTCTGTGCTCGCCCAACAACCCGACCGGACAATGCCTGCCCGACGATTTTGTGCTGGAAATGCTGGAAAAATTTCCCGGGCTGGTGGTAGTCGACGAGGCATATGGAGATTTTTCCGGCCGCGCTTCGTGGACGACGCGGATATCGGAATTCCCCAATCTGGTGGTGTTGCAAACCTTGTCCAAAGCCTGGGGCCTTGCCGGCTTGCGCGTTGGAATGGCATTTTCCAATGCCTTGATTATCAATGCGCTCAATAAAATAAAATACCCCTACAACCTCAATCAGTCAACCATTCAATTGGCATTACAGGCGCTGCAACACCCGGAGCGTGTGCAAGGAAAAATACAAACCCTGTTGGCCGAACGTCGGCGACTCGAACAGGCTTTGCCGCTGCTGCCCTGTGTGCAAAAAGTGTTCCCTTCCGATGCCAACTTTCTGCTGGTGCGGGTGACGGATGCCAATGATATATACAGGTATTTGTGCGAGCAGGGCATTATCGTACGCAACCGCGACCGCGAACTGCATTGTTCCAATTGCCTGCGCATAACGGTGGGCACACCTGCCGAAAACGACACGCTGTTGTCGGCACTTCGCTCGTATTACCCGCCGTATGATGTACGCTGATCAAGGGTACAAATACGACATCATTACCTCATCGATGTAGCGGTTTTCGCTTTTCAGCCAGCAAAAATCGCGCAGGACACCTTCTTTTTGAAAGCCCGTTTTTTCGTACAGCCGAATGGCTTTTTCATTGAACGTGGCGGTACTGAGTTCCATGCGGTGCAGGCCCATGGTGCGTCCCAGTTCAATGATTTCCGATAACATTTGTGTGCCCAGGCCACTGCCTGCTACCTCGGGATGGATGGCGACGCCGCCGAGGTAGGCGATATGGCTGGTGCGATGCGCCAGCGGAATCAGTTTGAACATGCCTTTGGGGCTACCATCCGTTTCGAAAATCCACAGCAGGTTTTTTCCCATTAATTCGTCAAAAATGACAGGAAAATCCACCTCCTCCTCCATTTCATACAACAGATATGGATTCGTTTGCGGATGGAAGTACAGGGTGCGGATGAAGTCGTAGTCGTCGTAGCCGGCTCTGCGTATCACGATTTGGTTATTAGTTATTAGTTATTGGTTATTAGGGTGGTAGGGGTACATAAGCGGGTATGTTTGGCTACTCGGGAGAGTTGAGAGGGTTGAGGTGGTTGAGGTGGTTGAGGTGGTTGAGGGTTGAGATGGTTGAGAGTTGAGATGGTTGAGATGGTTGAGAGGGTGGGGTGATTTGAAGCGGTTTAAGCAATATCGTACCCTTCTATTTGTAACAGAACAGTTTCTTCTCAACCCTCAACCCTCAACCCTCTCAACCCTCTCAACCCTCAACCTTCTCAACCCTCAACCTTCTCAACCCTCAACCACCTCAACCCTCTCAACTCTCCCGAGTAGCCAAACATACCCGCTTATGTACCCCTACCACCCCAATAACCAATAACCAATAACCAATAACTGATAACCAACTCACTTCAAGATCGTTGCTTTTGTCGCATCCAGCATCGCCCGGCATTCGGCCAGGCTAGGGCTTTGAGCGTATACGCGCAATACCGGTTCTGTGCCGGAAGCGCGAATCATCACCCATTTTTCATCGCCCATCAGGAATTTCCAGCCATCGAGGTCTTCCACGCCCTGAATTTTGTAGGAGCCGAAAGCCGTGTAGGCGCGGCGTTTGCAATGGTCGACCACCGATAATTTTTGCGATTCAGTGATGTGCAGGTCGTCGCGGTCGAAAGCGAATGCGCCGACTTCATCGTACACTTCCTGCACCAGGCCTTTCATCGTTTTGCCGGTACGGGCCATGAATTCGAATACCAGCAGACCCATCCAAACGCCATCGCGTTCGGGGATGTGGCCTTTTACGGCCAGGCCACCCGATTCCTCGCCACCTACCAGCACATCCTGTGTGGTCATGATTTCGGCGATGTATTTGAAGCCGACTTTGGTGATTTCGTATGGCAGACCGAATTTTTCGGCCATTTTTTTCAGTTTATCGGTCACGGAGAAGGTAAACACCACTTTACCTGTCATGCCCTTGTATTTGTGCAGGTACAGCAGCAGGATGAGCAGCAGGTGGTGGCTGTCTACGAAATTGCCGTCTTCGTCATACATCCCGATGCGGTCGGCATCGCCGTCGTTGGCCAGGCCGGCAGTGATTTTCGGGTTTTTCTTGATGGTTTCGCTCAGCAGAAGCAGGTTGCGGTGAATGGGCTCCGGCGCCTGTCCGTGCATGCCCGGGTTGTTGTCGCAGTGCAGGAACACACATTTGGGCAGCAGTTTGCGGATGGCATTCTGGCCGGCGCCGTACATGGCGTCGTATGCAATTTTTCCGGCGGCCGATTTGATCAGTTTCAGATCAAAATTTTTGCGGGCGTGTTTGAGGTACATGCCTTCCAGATCGACGCTGGTGAATAGTTTGCGGTCGACGAGGTCATTGATGCTCGGCAGATTCGCAACCGTGCACTGATCGGGAATAAACGTTTCCACTTCCGCAATATCCGAGGGAATCATAGGGCCGCCATAAGCCGCCTTGAGTTTGTAGCCATTGTACGAGGGCGGGTTGTGGCTGGCTGTGATCACAATTCCGAGGTTGGCCTTGAGTTTCACCACCCCAAGGCTGACCATGGGTGTGCTGACGAAACCTTCGGCGACATGGCATTTGATACCGAAATGCCCCAGCACCTGGGCGGTCACCGATGCGAACAATTTGCCGCCAAAACGGCAATCATGCCCGATCACGGCCTTTTTCATTTTGTGTTTTTTCATGAAATGCGCCGTCGCTTCGGCCACGCGCTTTACGTTGTCCACCGTGTAGTCGTCGGCGATGATGGCGCGCCATCCGTCGGTACCGAATTTAATAGGAGTTGCCATGCAAATTGATTGAATTGTTGACAGGATAAATGATTTTAAAAGGGTTCGGGCAAAATTATTCGTTGGGGTAATACTTTTGCCGATATTGCTCAAAAAAATGCAAGCCAAAACGCTTAGAATCTATTTTAAAACCACCAGCGCCGGGCTTTTGCCGACATCCTGCCCTTATTGCTTTTAAAAATGACCGACACTTACCGCCACAAGGGCCTGCGAAAACGCATGGTAGACACGCTGCGCCAACGAGGCATCAGCGACGAAACTGTGCTGGCTGCCATGGCTGCCGTGCCCCGGCATTTTTTTCTGGATCGGGCATTTGAAGAACATGCATACGAGGACAAGCCGTTTCCAATCGGCCACGAACAAACCATTTCGCAGCCTTTTACGGTGGCATACCAGTCGGCCCTGCTGCACATCCAGCCGCGCGACAAGGTGCTGGAAATCGGCACCGGCTCGGGCTATCAGGCGGCCATTCTCGCCGTGCTGGGTGCGCGAGTGTACACCATCGAACGCCAGGAAGGACTTTACCACCAGGCCAAAAGCCTGCTGGATCAAATGGGTTTTTCTTCCATCAAATGTTTTTTCGGTGATGGCACGGCCGGATTGAAACAATTTGCCCCTTTCGATAAAATCATCGTGACGGCCGGCGCACCTGTCGTGCCCGAATCCTTGCGCGAGCAACTCAACTGGCCCGGCGGCGTCCTCGTTATTCCCGTTGGAGAATCGGTGCAGATGATGCACAAAATCACCCGCCTGTCGGCCACACAGTACCAGGAAGAAGTGCTGGACAGTTTTCGGTTCGTGCCGTTTTTGAAAGGAGTGAAGAAGTCCTGAGTCCTGAGTCCTAAGTCCTAAGTCTGTAGAGTACACCTGATTACCCTGAGCATCCTGTTTACAAATACCAAGGGTAATCAGGTGTACTCTACAGACTTGGGACTTAGGACTCAGGACTCAGGACTCAGGACTTACTACTCTTTCCCAATCTTCAGCATCGCCTCCAGCGCGTCCAGATGCGCCTTAAACGCTGCTTTTCCTTTTTCTGTAGCCGCATAGGTGGTTTGGGGGCGGCGTCCGACGAATTGTTTCCGAAATTCGATGTATTCCTGCGCTTCCAGCGGTTTGAGGTGGCTGGCGAGGTTGCCGTCGGTCAGGTTGAGCAGTTCTTTCAGCGTATTGTAGTCCACCCAATCGTTCACCGCCAGCACGGACATGATGCCCAGCCGGTTGCGGTGATCAAAAGCAGGATTGAGTTGACTCAGTATATCTTTCATGATAAATTCAAAAACACTAACCTCGTTCGTATTTCCAGTACATCCACATGCCGTACAAAATATGCAACACGCCAAATCCGAGCGCCCACAAGGCCAGTCCGTAGCCCGGATAAAAAATACCCAGCAGGCCAAGGCCGATTTCCAGCAGGCCCAGTTGCTCTACGTCGCGGAGGGTAAATTTACTACCATTTACCAGCGCCAATCCATAAAACACCAGTGTACTGGGGGCCAAAAAACTTACATATCCGCGATATAACAAAGCGAGTCCGAAAAGACCACCTGTAATCAGCGGTATTGCAAGCGCCCACAGCAGCCTTTTGGAGGACGCGTCCCAAACTTTTTCGCCGCGTTTACGGGCTTTGCGAGTGGTGAAAAAAACACCACCCGCAAGCGCCGCCGCTAACACCAGCGTAGCAATGAGGACGAACACGCTTCTGTAATCCGCTCCCCATTTTATCGTTCTGACGGCTTTGTTGTAGTATACTTCACTGTCCCGCATACTGAACGGGTCAATTTCCAGGTACTGATATACCACAAAAGCCCCGACAAGTGCACAGGCGCCGGCCCAAACGCCACTCAGGCCGCTCAGGCTTAAAAAACGGGTGCTGCGCTCCATTAGCGAACGCATTTCAGCCAAATGTTCCAGATGCTGTCGGGTGTCGTTCATGTATTTTTTCGTTTACTTTGTAACGCAAAGTTATTTTTATTTTCTGAATGCTCAAGCCGTCAGGAAAAATTAATTTTGCGCCACACATGGCAGACAAGAACCTCATATATGGGCATCATCCGGTCACGGAGGCAATCCGCGCCGGCAAAACGGTGGAAAAAGTATATTTCCAGCAAGGCGTACGCGGCGAACTGGAAAAAGAAATTCGACACCTTACCCGCGAATACGGCATTCCGCTACAGGTAGTGCCGCGCGAAAAACTCAATAAAATGACCCCGGGCGCCCATCAGGGCGTGGTGGCCTACCTGGCACTGGTGGCGTTTCAGTCTATCGAAGACGTGCTTCCCTTTGTCTTCGAACAGGGCCAAACGCCCCTGTTTCTCTTGCTCGACGGCATCACTGATGTGCGCAATTTCGGCGCCATCTGCCGCTCGGCCGAATGTGCCGGCGTACAGGCTGTCGTTATTCCGCAAAGTGGCGCGGCCCCGGCCAACGAAGAAGCCATGAAAGCCTCGGCCGGCGCGCTGGCGCGTATCCGCATTTGTCGCGTCCGCAGCCTGTTCAGCACGGTGGAATGGTTGCAGGAGTGCGGCGTGCAGGTAGTGGCTACTGCCCTGAGCGACCGATCCATTCCGCTCTACGATGCCGACCTGAGCATCCCCACCGCTATTCTCATGGGCTCGGAAGGGGAAGGTGTGCACCCCAAACTCCTGAAAATGTCGGATGCTGTCGTCAAAATCCCCCAGGCCACCGATTTCGATTCGTATAATGTGAGTGTGGCGGCAGGAATTGTGTTGTATGAGGCGCTTAGGCAAAGAAAATAGAGGGTGAGAGGGTGAGAGAGTGAGAGGGTGAGAGATGTGAGAGAGTGAGAGGGTGAGAGATGTGAGAGAGTGAGAGGGTGAGAGATGTGAGAGTTCGTAGAGTTGACCGCTTCACTCTTGGAATTTTCTCAAAAGCGGTCAACTCTACGAACTCTCACATCTCTCACCCTCTCACCCTCTCACTCTCTCACATCTCTCACCCTCTCACTCTCTCACATCTCTCACCCTCTCACTCTCTATATAGCGACCGGCGCCTTAATCCCCGGATACGGGTCATAATTCACCAATTCAAAATCCTCGTATTTAAACTGAAAAATATCGCGTACGTCCGGATTGATGCGCATGATCGGCAAAGGGCGGGGCGTGCGGGATAATTGCAGATCCACCTGCTCCAGGTGGTTGACATACAGGTGGGTATCGCCGCCGGTCCACACAAAATCGCCGGGCTGAAGGTCGCATACTTGCGCCAGCATCATGGTGAGCAGGGCATAGGAAGCGATATTGAAAGGCACGCCGAGGAACACGTCGGCGCTGCGCTGGTACAACTGGCACGACAATTTTCCATCGGCTACATAAAACTGAAACAGGCAGTGGCAGGGCGCCAGGGCCATATCGGGCAGGTCGGCAGGGTTCCAGGCCGACACGATGATGCGGCGGCTGTCCGGATTTTTTTTCAGGGTTTGTACCACTTCCGCGATCTGGTCGATGGTGCGGCCGTCGGGCGCTACCCAGGAGCGCCACTGCTTGCCGTACACAGGGCCCAGGTTACCATCAGCATCGGCCCATTCATCCCAGATCGATACGCCGTTGTCTTTCAGGTACTTAATATTGGTATCGCCTTGCAAAAACCAGATCAACTCATGGATAATACTTTTCAGGTGCACCTTTTTGGTCGTCACCAACGGAAACCCTTCCTGCAGGTTAAAACGCATCTGGTATCCGAATACGCTGATGGTACCGGTGCCGGTTCGGTCGCTTTTGCGAGTGCCGTGCTGGAGGATGTGGCGGAGGAGGTCGTGGTAAGCGCGCATTTTTAGAGGTGAGAGGTGAGAGATGGTGAGATGTGAGAGAGGCAAAAGTAGGGGATGGAGGGTTTATTTTTGTCAAATGAGCGGAGTGTTTGTGTGAGGATGCAACCGATGAAGGGTAAGATGGCTCATTTGTCGAAACATGCAGGGGTTTGGGGGAAAACATGCATTTTTGCAGCGCAATTTCCTTCCCCAAAACAATTTGACAAAAAAATCGTCTAACGTACTTCCGAACTCCGCGAATCCATATACCGGTATTTTATGCAATTCCTCTTTCCTGCGTTTCTGACTGCCCTGGCTGTTATTGCTGTTCCGATCATCATACACCTGTTTTATTTCCGGCGCTTCAAACGCGTATATTTTACCAATGTCCGTTTTCTGAAAGAGGTAAAGGAAGAAACCAGCAACCGCCAGAAATTGCGCAACCTGCTGGTCTTGCTCATGCGTTGCCTGGCCATTATTGCCATGGTGCTGGCATTCGCGCAACCCTTCATTCCGCTTTCGTCGGGGGTAAAAAAAGGAGAGCGGGCGGTGAGTGTTTTCATCGACAACTCCTTTAGTATGAACGCATTGTCGAAAGAAGCGCCCCTGCTCGAATTGGCCAAACAACGCGCACGCGACATCATTTCTGCCTACGATGTAGCCGACCGATTTCAGGTGCTGACCAACGATTTTGAAGGCCGCGACCAACGCCTAGTCAGCCGGGAAGACGCCCTGAACCGCATCGAGGAGGTGCGCACAAGCCCGGCCTCCCGCGACCTGTCGAAAGTGCTGATTCGCCAGCAACAATGCCTCAATACCGGCAAACAGGAAAACAAGATTGCCTTCGTGGTGAGCGATTTTCAGTCGAATATTGCCGATGTCGCCAATTTCAAAGACTCGCTGATTCAGGTAAATCTGGTGCCCATGCGCGCCGTGCAGGAACGCAACGTATCGGTCGACAGCGTGTGGTTTGAAAGCCCGGTGCAAGTGCTCAACCAACCTGCCAACCTGCTGGTGAAAGTGAGCAACCGCAGCGACGAATCGGCCGAAGAAGTGCGGCTCAGCCTGCGCCACGACGGACAGGCAAAACCCGTCGGCTCGCTTAGCATCCCGGCGCGCAGCACCCGCCTCGATACCGTGAGTTTCAATATACTGCATGCAGGATGGCACGAGGCCAAAATTTCGCTGACGGATTATCCGGTGCAGTTTGACGACGATTATTACCTGTCGTTTTATGTCGCCGAACGCATCAATGTGCTGTCTATCAATGGTGTACAGCCCAATAAGTACCTCAACAACGCTTTCCTGGGGGTCAAATATTTTCACCTCGATAACGCTGATGTACGCTCGCTCGACTACTCCAAATTTTCGGATTATCAGTTGATCGTACTCAATGAACCCTCGGTTGTTTCTTCCGGCCTGGCCAACGAATTAAAAACCTTCGTGCAAAACGGCGGCAATGTGCTGGTGTTCCCACCTCAAACGGCCGATCTGGGTTCGTACAGCGCTTTTTTGCAAACATTCAATGCTGGTGCACTGGGTAGTTTTGAACCCGTAGCGCGGCAGGCCAGCCAGGTCAATACCGAAGAGTTTGTATTTCACGATGTTTTTTTGAATAAAAGTGCCAACCTGCGCCTGCCTGCTACACAGGGTAATTTCAAACTGGCGCCGGCACGCGGCGAACAAATTCTGACTTACCGCGACGGTTCGGCCATGCTGGCGAAGTATCCGCTTGGCGAAGGCGCGCTGTATTGCTGCGCAGCACCGCTGGCCGAACAAACCAACGACCTGGTGCGCAACGGGGAAATTTTCGTGCCCATGTTGTTTAAAATGGCCATTGCAGGCGCCAAAGGCCGCCAAATCGCTTTCACCATCGGCAAAGACGAGGTGCTGGAAGCCCGACACCAGGTGTCGACCTCCGGAGAAACCATTTACAAACTGCGGAAAGACGCCGCAGATGCTGCGGCGCCCAATGCGGAAGAGTTTATTCCCGAACAGCGTATTTTTGGCTCCAAGGTATTACTCACCCCGGGCACGCAGGTAGGCGATGCCGGCTGGTATCGGCTCGGATTACAGGGCGATAGCACGCTGGCCGTATTTGCTTTCAATTTCGACCGGAAAGAAAGCGACCTGACGTATAAAAGTGAAGATGACCTGGCCCAGGGATTGCAGGCCAATATGAAGGTATTGAGCCAGAATGCCGAAGCCAATTTCTCGCAGGTCGTCGGCGAGCAGGAGCGCGGCATCGTACTCTGGCGCTGGTGCGTGGTGTTCGCGTTGCTGTTTTTGGCCCTGGAAGTGTTGTTCCTGCGGCTGTGGAAAGTGTAGATTTTTGGCAATGTTATTGATAGAATGGAGGCATCTGCTCCACCCCTTGAGCCTGGATTCTTAACATATCCACCGAATGAAGAAAACTGTCTTGTTACTCCTTTTTATCTCCGGTTTCCTGGGGCTGAACGCGCAATCGGCCAAAATTCAGGAACTGGAAGAGCAGTTGCGCCCGGCATTCGGCCCGGCCCGCGTAACGCTTTATATAGCCTTGTCCGATGCCTGTATAGAAGAAGGCCTGTTCGATAAAGCAGCCGACTGGGCGGAAGAAGGCGCTGATTTTGCCCGCCGCATCAAACAACCCGAACTGCGTGCCACGGCACTCAATCGCGAGGGGAAAGCCATGATGCTGGGCGGCAAACGAAAAGCCGCCGGCCGTTTCGAGCAAAGTCTGGATGTGCTGCGGGAAAACGGCAACAGCAACAAAGCACTGATGCTCGACAACCTGCAAAACCTGCGTAAACTGGCAGAACGATCGGGAAAATCCAAAGACATCGCCCTTATCGACGATCAAATGGCCGTACTCAATGGCAAAACACCTGGCGCGTCGGCCGAAAGTCCGGTCACCAAAAGCGAACTGCGGCAGGAACTGGCCGCCCTGAAAAACCAGTTGGCCAATGCCGGTGAAGGATACAAAAACGATCAGGTGCGGCTCATGCAGGAAAGCAAGGAATTGCAGGCCCAACTGGCCGCTAAAGAGGCTGCCATCGAACAGATGTCGGAAGACCAGATGAAAGCCACGATGCTACTGATGCAACAAAGGCTGATGCTCGACTCGCTGGTGTTTCGGGCAGGCATTGATTCGCTGGCCAACGCCAATGCCCAACTGGAACTCAGCGAAGCGCAAAGCAACCGCAAATTTTATTTAGCCGCTTTGATTGCCCTGCTGCTGCTGGCCGGCGGCTCAACGTACAGTTTTATCCGCGCCCGCACGCATGCCAGGGTGTTGGAAGAAAAAAACAAGATCATCCGCGAAGAACAACAACGTTCCGAAAGCCTGCTACTCAACATCCTTCCCTCGCTGGTGGCCGACGAACTCAAGAAAAAAGGCCACACTAACGCCCGCTTTTTTGAAGATGTGAGCGTGTTATTTGCCGATTTTGTAGGTTTCAGTAAAATCGCCGAACAACTTGGCCCGCAGCAACTCGTCAGCGAACTCGATACCTGTTTTCGCGCTTTCGACCAGATTATTGCCAAATACAACCTCGAAAAAATCAAAACCATCGGCGATGCGTATATGTGCGCCGGCGGACTGCCGGATGGTGGTGGCGCACAGTTGCGTGACATGGTATTGGCTGCCCGCGACATGCAAAAATGGCTGCATACCTGGAATACCGAACGCCGTAAAAATGGACAACCGCGTTTCGAAGCCCGCATCGGCATTCACCGCGGCCCGGTAGTGGCAGGCGTGGTAGGTTCCAAAAAATTCGCTTTCGATATCTGGGGCGATACCGTCAACATCGCAGCCCGCATCGAACAGGCTGGCGAAGGCGGCAAAATCAATATCTCCGGCGAAGCGTACGAACTGATCCGGGATGCTTTCCCATGCACGTATCGCGGCAAAATTGCGGCGAAAAACAAAGGGGAGATCGATATGTATTTTGTGGATAACTGAGAACACGGATTGCACGGATGAATTGCGGATTTTCACGGATTGCGTGGGTGGTAATGGAGCGTTTGAACGTAAGTGAAGCACAAATGCCATTGTTGGCGTCCTCGCCAACAATAATGGAGCCTTCGTACGAACCCTTCCTATTAATCCTTCGTACGAAGGCTCCATTAATTACCACCCACGCAATCTGTGAAAATCCGCAATTCATCCGCGCAATCCGTGTTTCGTTAAACCTTTCCGCCTCTTCACAGTCCAAAACGCGAACATAAACACTACGCCCATGTCATCCCTTCGCGTTACACTTGTTTGCCTGCTGGCATTCCACCTTTCCACGCTTTTTTCCCAAAATACGCCCCTGTATTTTCCGCCGATTGTGGGGAATACCTGGCAAACGACTTCACCTGCCAGCCTCGGGTTTTGCCCCGAGCGCATCGACAGTCTGTACAATTACCTGCAAAACACCCACACCAAGTCGTTTATCCTGCTGAAAGACGGCAAAATTGTGCTCGAACGCTATTTCGATGCGTTTACGCAGGATTCCATCTGGTACTGGGCTTCTGCCGGAAAAAGCCTCACCGCTTTTCTCGTCGGACAGGCGCAAGACGAAGGACTGCTGAGCATCAACGACACCACCGCACATTACCTCGGTGCCGGCTGGACAAGTTGCACGCCCGAACAGGAATCGGCCATCACCATCCGACACCAGATCACCATGACGAGTGGCCTGGACGATACGCCTGTGACCAGCGACCCCGATCCGGATGACTGCACCGACCCTGCTTGCCTGCAATACCTCGCTCCTGCGGGTACGCGCTGGGCCTACCACAACGCCGTGTACCACCTTGTCCACGACGTCATCGAAGCCGCCAGCGGACAAACCATCAACCAGTTTACCAAAACCCGCCTGCTCGACAAGACGGGTATGCGTGGTTTCTGGTTCGACCACATCATGTACGGCCGCGCCCGCGACATGGCCCGCTACGGCCTGCTGATGCTCGGCAACGGTGTCTGGAACGGCGATACGCTGTTGCACAACCAGACTTATCTGTACGATATGTGGCACCCTTCGCAAACGCTCAATCGCAGTTACGGCTACCTCTGGTGGCTTAATGGCCAGCCTTCGTATATGATGCCGGGCGTACAACTGACTATTCCGGGGCCGCTGATTCCCAATGCGCCCGCCGACATGTACGCCGCCCTCGGCAAAAACGATCAGAAAATTCACGTGGTGCCCTCCAAAGGCTGGGTGGTGGTGCGCCAGGGCAACGACGCAGGATTGCCCGGACTGGCAGGATTAGTGCCGATTGCCTTTGACAACCAACTCTGGCACTACCTCAACACCTTGCAGTGTGGTAGTGTGGCGACCACCGAAATAGATGCCTCTGCCATCAGTATACGCCCCAATCCCACCGTGGGCGACTGGAACATCGATTATTCAGGTGCGGTTGAGGGCTGGGCTTTGTACGACGCGCAGGGCAGGGTAGTGCGCAGCGGGCAAACGACGCGGGTGTCATCAGAAGGGCTGACAGAGGGTGTGTACTATTTGAAAGTAACGGTGGAGGGAAAAATGATTTTGCGGAGGGTGGTGAAACTGCGTTGAGCACAAAGAGCCCTCGAGTCGTAGTGGATTACAAACGCGGTAGATTTTTCCAACTTTCTATCGTTGCAAAAGTGCGGACTTGTGTTTCGTCGCCGGCATAAATAGCCAAATTTTGGCCTTTTTGCCGCATTGTGGGTGCAGCAGCACGGAATGATTGCATTCCTTTAAAAAAGTCAGTCGAGGCTGTATGGCTGTATTTCATTTCATAAAGATGCGTCTGCGTTCCTGCCAGTTCAATTAAATCGACCTCCGTTTTGTGTGAATCCTGCCAAAAGAAAAACTCGGGCCGGTGGTCAGCATTCAGCCTGTTTTTTAACAATTCCACGATCGCCATATTTTCGAAGAGGCTGCCTCGTTGGTAGTATTGTTGTACCTGCATAGCATTCTGTATGCCTAATAAATTGCAAAGCAACCCGGTATCATAAAAATACAGCTTGGGCGATTTGGTCAGCCGTTTATTAAAATTTTCAAAAAAAGGCGGCAATTGAAAAAGAATGTAACTGGCTTCCAGAATGGACAACCAGTTTTTTACGGTTGGTGTGGAAATTCCTGCTTCTACACTAAGCGATTGCAGGTTGAGCGGTTGCCCAACCCTGCCACAGCAAAGGCGCAAGAAATTTTGAAAAGTGTTCAAATCCTTGATATTCAATATGCTGCGCGCGTCTCGTTCTACATACGTCTCTATGTAGTTTTGAAAAAAACGTTCTATCGGCGCTTCCCGATCATACAATGCCGGATAACCGCCCTTGAAAATGGCATCCTCCAATCGAGCAGGGGGCATTTCTGCATGACTAAGAGGTAATAATCGAAATAAGCCGACCCTTCCCGCAAGGCTTTGTGTGATTTTTTCTAATAGTAGAAAATTCTGGGAACCTGAAAGAATATACTGCCCCATTATTCTATCTGCATCCGTTTTTGCCTGCAAATAGGAAAATAATTCAGGTACTCTTTGGGCCTCATCAAAAATTACATGTCGATCATATTGATGTAAAAAACCACGCGGATCGTCCATAAAATAACGGCGATTGTCCAGTTCTTCGAAATTGACATACCTGTATTCGGGGAACATGGTTTTTAGTAGCGTAGTCTTGCCACTCTGACGAGGCCCCGTAACAGATATGACGGGGTAATGCGCGCAGGCGCTTCTGATTGGAGCGGTTAATAAACGAGGGATAAACATTTTTTGTGCAAATTTAAAATACAAGTTCGCATTTTGCACAAAAGGATGAATTTTTTGTCTGTAATGTTACACCTTGGTTTGGTGTAACACGTATAAATCTTTGAAATATGCGGGAACTACGAAACGGAAATATTCTTCAGGTAACACCCAATAAAATACAAAATCCCCAACCTTGGCTTTCGCTAAATTCATATACAAATGCCATTGTTAGCGTCTTCGACAACGATATAAAATAAACAACAAAGCCTGACGGGAATCATCCCGCCAGGCTTTGTTTATTTCACAAAACCTGTCTCAGGTCTTATTTCACATACAATTCAAACACCACGCGGCGGTTTTCCTTGCGGCCGGCGGCGGTTTTGTTGTCGCCAACAGGTTGTGTTTCGCCGAAGCCAGCATACGCCATGCGGCTGGCAGCGATGCCTTTGCTCACAAGGTAGTCGTAGCAGGTTTTAGCGCGGCGCTGCGACAGGTCCATGTTCATTTTGTCGTCGCCCTGGTTGTCGGTGTGGCCGTTGATATTCAGGCTGTATTCCGGATACTGGTTCATCACGGAAACTACTTCATCGAGAACGGCATTCGAAGATTTCAGCAGGGTAGCCTTGCCGGATTCAAACTGAACGAGTTTGATGGCGCGTTCCAGTTTGGCCTTGTCTTCTTTTTTGATTTCAGGGCAGCCTTTCAGTGCGGCAACGCCGGGTTTGTCCGGGCAACGGTCCTCGTTGTCGTAGATACCGTCCTTGTCCGTATCCGGGCAGCCTTTGTGGGCGGTGCTACCTGCTTTATCTGGGCAAGCATCGTCGCGGTCCGCTACGGAGTCGCCATCGCGGTCGGGGCAGCCTTTTGCGCTGGCCACACCTTTTTCGGTCGGGCAGGCGTCGTCTTTATCAAGAATGCCGTCGCCGTCTTTGTCGAGGATCGGGCAGCCGTTGTTGCTGGCCGGGCCTGCTTCGCGCGGGCATTTGTCTTGCGCGTCTGCGATGCCGTCGTTGTCCGTATCCGGGCAGCCACGGAAGGCAGCCAGGCCTTTTTCAGTGGGGCAGGCGTCATCGGCATCGGTGATACCGTCGCCGTCAGCATCCGGGCAGCCCATCATGCTTTCGAGGCCGGCTACATCGGGGCATTTGTCGTCGCCATCGGCAACGCCGTCATTGTCGCGGTCGGGGCAACCTTTGAGGGCTGCCAGGCCGAACACATCGGGGCATTTGTCTTCAGCGTCGGTCACGCCGTCTTTGTCGCGATCCGGTGGAGCGGGTTCGCCGAAGTAGGCCGTGAAGCCGATGCCATGCTGCCAACCCGGACGGTTTTCGATGGAGAAACGGTATTGGCTCTGCACGTTGATGCTGAAATTAGGCGCCACCATGAAGTTGAGGCCTACACCGGCAGGGATATTGAAATCGCCGCTTCTTTTGTCGAAGTTGTAGGTAGTACCGAGGCCGAGGTGCAGCGAAGGGCTGAAGAAACTGCCGTATTTGAACAGGTTTTCCTGCAGCAGCACGTCGAGGTTGGCGAGCACTTCACCGCGGTTGCGCTGGGTGCTGTTGGCCGAACGGTTGAGCAGGCCTACTTTAACCGGTACGACCAGCCAGGTATGGCCATCGAGGCGGCGGTTGTAGCCGATTTCGACACCGCGTGGAACGGCGTAACTGAAAATTTCACTCCAGTTGTCCCAGGTCGGGTTCGGGTTTTCATAATTGTACCAAAGGGTACGCATCGTCATGCCGTTGAGCGGTTGCGCGAAGGCATCCTGCTGCGTGAGCAGCAACACAGCGGCGAAACAAAAAGCAGTAAATAATTGCTTCATACGTTTTGTCATTTTGTGAAAGGTCTGTTTGATCGGAGCGGGAAGGATGTCCTGATTAGAAACGGTTGCTTTTACAAATTTTAACACAGTCAGAATATGTTAAAATTTGACAGGGCAATGTTAATGGTTTTCCGCCAATCGGTATGTTGAAAACTCGTTTTTTCAGAAAAAACAGCCGCTCCAGCGTCGAATTGGTAGTTCATACGCGAAAAGGAGATTGTGGTCACAAAATGCAAGAGGCAAAATGCAAGAGGCAAAATGCAAGGGGCAAGAGGCAAGGGGCAAACTACAGCCGTTTTTTCAACTGCACAGAAATGGCTTCTATGGTTTTGCCTGAATTTTTATCCGTACCGCAAAATTGCCCGTTGCGGGCGGTAGCGTGTGTGGCTGCGCCTTTGAGGCGTGCGGAATACACCACATCGAATTGTTTGGCGCCTGTGCCCTGCAATTCCACAGCAAATCCGATGACGCGCTGGCGGCTATTGGCGGCGCCGACAAAAACACCCTGGGTGCGGTTCTGCACGATACCCAGGCCTGGCACGTTTACCCGATACAACAGGCGCAGGTTTTTGGCGGCGGGTTCCAGTTTCAGGCTCATACCCAGCACTTTTTGAGGGGGTTCTGTCACACCTGTCATCTGGCCTTCGGGAAGCAAGGGCTGCTCTCCGATTTTTGTCAGTTTGACCTGGCCCGCAATGACAGGCCCGGAAGCAGGCAGGAGGCTTTTTTGCGCATTCACAACAGCCACACTGGCATCGATACGGCCATACCCATACCAGACACTGTGACCATTTTCATCGTATTCACCTTCTTTTTTATCAATTTTCTGGCAAGAAACTCGAATCAGGTCTTTCACTTCGTCGGGCGTCAGGGCCGGATTGATGGCTAATATCAGCGCCACAATACCGGCCATGCCAGGGCAGGCGCCGGAAGTGCCGCCAAAACTGTTGGCATAATCGCCGGTATCGTACCCTGGTTTTTGAAGGCGGTCGGTGGTGCGCAGACCTTCGCTCAGCGGCGCAGCGTGTTTGAATGGTTTCCAGCCAAAGTCACCGCTGGGAAAACTCACCCAAATGCCGTCGCCATAGTCGCTGTACACGCTTCGGCGGCTGGTATCATTGCAGGCTGCCACGGCAATGACGCCTGGGTAACTGCTGTATCCATCGTATTTGATGTCTTCGTTGCCATTGCCGGCGGCAAAAAGGATGACGCAGCCTTTGCCGCCTCGGCCTTTTGTGCGGGCGTATTCGAGGGAGAGTCGCGTGCTGTCGGGCAGGGCCGTCAGGCGCTTGTGTACCGGGTCGGAAGGGTTCCACCATTCGCCATCAGTAGGCCCCCAGGAGCAGGAAATGACGTCGGCGCCGTGGTCGGCAGCCCAGGCAAAAGCCATGGCTTCGGCCATGCTGCCGAGGCCGCTGCGCAGTCGAATGGGCATCAATTGCGCTTCGGGCGCCGTGCCGCTGGCGCCATCCTTTAGTCCCGAAGCGCAGGCCATACCGGCACAGGCGGTGCCGTGGTTGTCGTTCGGGTCTTTCGGGCGGGCATCTTCCAGGTTTTGGGTGGCGTCGAAGGGGTGCACGATACGTCCGGCGAATTCAGGGTGATCCACATCCACACCGTCGTCAATAATGGCGATGGTAACGCCTTTGCCACGTGTGCGTTCCCAGGCGGCTTCTATATTGACATGCGCATCGACGGATTTGCCGTTGATGGTCGTTTTACTCAAATGCCATTGCAGGGGATGGATGGTTTTAAAACGGCGCTCCTGCACCAGTTCGGGGTGGCAGTATTCGACCGGTTTTTCCTGTAGCAGTTGTTCGGCAATGTGAAACACTTCCAACCCGGTGCCTTCGCTGGCCTGCACGAAATAGGAATTGGGGGCAAAGGGTAATTTGGATTTTACCTTCAGTTGGTATTTGTCCAAAACTGTCTGGCACTCCGTCTCGGGCACACTGTCCTTGAACTTTACAAAGAAATTCTCGGTGTACAACATGACCTCACCCGATTTGGCGTCCTGTAGCACGCGTCCGGCAAATCGAATGCTGTCCTCCTGTTTGAGGGCTGCCCGTGCTTCATCGCGTCGACTCATCGTCGATTCAAGGCCTTCGGCATCGGCTACGCGCCGCACGGTAACACCTGCTTCCGGAAACGCCGCCACTTCGGGTGTGCCTGCCACCAGTTCGCGGCTTTTACTGCTCAAAGGAGCGCTTTCCAGGTTTTTATTGCCTTTTGTACGAATGGCCACCAGATCGGGGCTTTCTACCAGTTGGATGGTTTTACCTTTTTTGCCGCCGTATTTTACCTTGTACATGTTGGTTATCAGTTATTGGTTATTGGTTATTGGTTATTGGGGGGGGTAAGGGTTGGTTGGTTTTTCAGGCTGGGCGGCTCGGGGAGGGGATATGGTTGAGGGTCTGAGATAGTGGAGGAGTTGAGATAGTTGAGGGGTTGAGATAGTGGAGGAGTTGAGATAGTTGAGGGGTTGAGGCTGGCAATGCAGCATGACAGCAACAGGCTGCGAAAAACCTTAAAAAACTCGGGATGACACACTTTTCATTTGTGTTCCAATAAAAAACAGTCCAAATCAACAGAGACGATGAATCTCAACCCCTCAACTATCTCAACCCCTCAACCCCTCAACTATCTCAACTCCTCAACCATATCCCTCCCTGAGCTTCCCAGCCTGAAAAACCAACCACCCCTTACCCACCCCCAATAACCCATAACTCAATAACCAATTACTAACTCCGAAGTTCGTCGCCCGGAATCACCGTGGATACAAACCGGTAGTTGGGATTCATGGTATATCGGACATCCGATTTAACAGTGCCGAGGAAAGCGAGGTGTTCGCCCCATTCGCGGCCAACGAGGCACCCCGCACTCCAGTCGCCCACCGTCATGGTTTTCACAGTAGTGGAATGCTGGTTGATGCCGAAGTCATTGCCCACAAAAATTTTGTCGCCGGTGCGGAACCCGTTCCCGTCTTTGTCGCGGTGAACGCGGATGTTTTCGGCCTGGCAGAGCGCCACCTGTTTGGCTTTGTGCATGCCTACTTTCCAGGATTTATACTGTCCAAATGCAATGCGTGCGATGCCCAGCGGATGCGGTTTAGAGCGCACAGGAATGCCTGGTTCGGTGGTCGCGTCGAAATTGTGCACCATTTCGGGTTGTCCGCCCGGGCGAATGCGGATGATCATTCGGCGGTCATTCCACTGGTTGGCAGCATCCTGAAAAGTAGTGCCTTCGGCGTTCATGCCTTCCACATACACGATGTTATACATATTGGGGCTGCGCGCAATCCAGTATTTTTTACTGTCCATGTACCGCAGGATGCGTTTGGCGAGCAGCACATCGGGGCTGTCACCGGGCGCGGGGGTCATGGATATGGGCAGGTGTGTATCGGCAGAAAACAATTGGAGAGCCAGCAGCCATTCATGCCTGATTTGTCCGTCGAAAAAGTACGGGATACCTGCCAGTCGGGAAAATTCGAATATGGCAGTCATTGAACTGGCCCCCAAAGCGCCATCGGCTTTGGCAGTAGGGCCAAAAGGTTTGGTGATGCTGCCGTTGATAACAGGATCCAGCAGGCCCAGGTCGCACAGGCGAGTCTGAATTTCAAGTGCAGCAGGCTGGTTTTCCGGCAAGTTGAGGTTGCGGATGGTGGTGTCGCCACCACGGGCGATGAGTTGTTGTAAGGTGTTCATTGGGTATTGGATTTATGGTGAGTGGTGAGTGGTGAGTAGTGAGTAGTGAGTGGTGAGTGGTGAGTTGTGAGTGGTGAGTAGGATTTAACTTTTCTTACCACTCACCACTCACCACTCACTACTCACCACTCACCACTCACCACTCACTACTCACTTTTTCGGTTTCGCTGCTTTTTTCGGTGCAGGCAGGCTTTCCAGTACGCTGTCGCTGGGGGCAGTGGTAAGGGCGCCGCCGGTGCTAACCGATGTTTGCGAAGGGGCCGGGGTTGTTTGAGTGATGGTAGTGGTAGTGATAGGTGGTTGCGAGGGTGGCGGACCAGAAGCACGCAGGCTGACTAGTTTGCGCAGCATTTCAAACCAGAATGTAGCGCCCAGCGAAATGCCCAGGGCGGTAGTCAGCCAGCCGATAATTTTGTACAGCCACCATTTCCCGTCGGCTTGTTGCCAGTCGACAGTGCTCCAGCCGAGGCCGAGCGGAGATTCGAGTGCAGCGATGTTGTCGTTGACCAGTGCGCTGACTTTTTGTTTTACTTCGGCAATGTCCGGATTGTCGAGGTTGGGCGCGGTCGGGGCGGGCTGGGTGTTGACAAATGTGGTAGCCTGGTCGGCAATCATGTTGCTGAGCGTGGAATTGATGCTCAGGCTGTGGTAGATGTTGATCACATCGGCATTGAACACGACAGCCAGCGCCAGGCCGATTCCCACCAGCCAGCGCTGTGAAGTGCGTTTGTAAGCGCCAGAAGCGCGGTCCATCACTTCGTTGAACCAGTCTTCGAGTTTCTTTTTAAAATCGATGAGTTCGCCATTGGTCTGGCGGTACAGAAACTGGGCGAGTTTTTTGGAAGGGCCCTCGGGTAGTCCTGCAATGGCCGCTTCCAGGTCGGCGCGGTTGTCGATTTCCATCATATCCAGCAGGATGGAACTGAAGGTGCCGGCGCCTAGATAAGAAGGCAGGGCACGTTTTTTACCGTTTATTTTGGTGCGTTCCTTGGAGCCAGCGGCCAGTTGCTGAAAGAAAGGATGGGAAATAAAATCGTCGGTAGCGCCGGCACCGATCATGCCTTTGATGGCACGGATCAGTTGCTGGCCCCGCAAGGACAGATACCCGGCGATCAGTTCGAGGATGGAAGAAGCCAACAGGCTAAACAACAGCATCACGAATACGATGCCGATGATGGTGGAAAGGATTGCAATCATACAGGTTAAAAAGGCAAAATGTTTGAGGCCTTAAAAGTGCAGGTTTTAGCGGAATATTTCTGTTTGGAGCGATTAATTCCCGATTATTTTTTAGAGTTGAGGGGTTGAGCGTTGAGTGTGCGCTGCTCTTGATTTCGGTAGATAATTCTGGCCAAAATAACAAACTCTCCCCTCAACTCCTCAACCCCTCAACCTTCCTCACAGCCTCCACACCAGTCCATTCTGCCAATTGTAAATACCCGGCGGCGCTGCGTCGGGAAGGCCGCGGTCGAGGCTGTAGGCAAAATCGGTGCTGAAACGCAGGTGTTTCCCTACCGGTAGTTCGAGCGACCACTCAGTGGAAAAACGGTAGTTGCGAAAATCGGCAAATGTGGGCTGCCAGTAAGTGGTGCCCTGCAATACGATACCGGTTTTGGGTTTGCGGACGGTAAGGGTGATGTAATTGCTCCAGCGATGCCAGTGTTTGCTGCCGTAGTTTTCAGTAAAATAATTCTGTTCGTACAGCCAGGCGCTGCCCAGATACAGGCGGCTGTTGGACGCGTATTGCAGGAAAAAACGCTGGCGCAGGCCCGTGCCGAACAGCGTTCTGTTGCGAATCAGCAGCAACTTATTGGTTTGTTGCTGGGTGTACACTTCCATCGATAAAGGCTTGAATAACTTGTAGTTATACCGCAAATGCGCGAAGGCGGCATTGGAAAAATCGCGGCCGCCAGCATTCAAAAAATCGGCGTTGAGCAGGAGCAGCCACACGTTGCGGCCATGTTTGTATTGCGCCCTCGATTCGGCGCGCAGCAGAATGGTTTGCTCTTTTACACGCGCCAGGGCAAAACTGCCTTTCAGTGCGCCGTACCAGCGCAGGGAGTCGTTGGTGCCGGTGATGCGCATTTCCTCGATGTTGACGATCTGGGCGCGCAGCAACGTGGCGCTGCAAAGCAGCAGAAGGACAAGGCTCGTCCTTCCCGAATGGGATACAGTTTTCATTGGGGCAAAAATAGGTATCCTCTACATTACAGCGCCTCGAATTCGGCCCGCGTGAGTCGCCACACATTCACCGGCTGCTCAAAATTCAGCCAGCCGGGTACGCCGATGTACGTGTCAAACAATTGAAAACCAACCTTTTGCAAGGTTTTGTTCGGCGCCGGGTTCAGCGCGTAGGGTTCGCAATACAGCGTTTTCAGGTGCAGGTTGTTGAAATAAAAAGGCAGGCTGCGGCGCACCAGTTCGACGCCCATGCCACGGCGCCGAACGCCCGATTGCCAGAGGTGCAGGTGCATGTAGGCTTTTTCGCCGTATTCGATTTTGCTCACATTGGAATGGCCTACGGGCTCACCATCGGCTTCCCAGATGACGGCGTAGGACTGTTTTTCCTGATAGGATTGGCTGAGTTGTTTGGACAACATCTCTTCCCATTGCTCGCGGGCGGGCATTTTGGACAGGTCGACGCCCATACCGGTGAGGAAATCGGGCTCGGCGGTGGTCCAGTAAGCGATGAGGCGGTCGAGGTCGGATGCGCGGAGTTCGCGGACGGAGAGCGTAGGCATGGCGTTCGTTTATTTCCTGCGATGCTACGCGATTTTGTGGGAAATAGTTCCGCTTTGCCTGTAAAATATGAGAAACTGCCCTTTTTCGGCCATTTCACCCAAACAACAGCGCGTGGCGTTTTTCAACACCACGCGCAGAGATACGGCTGTCGCCTTCCATCATTTTGGAAGGTATTTGCCTTTCATCCCATGAAACATTGTTTTTCGTTTTGTCCCTGTGTTCGGGTACACGTAGAGACAAGGCACGCCTTGTCTTTACTCTCCGTGCGGTATAAAAGAGACAAGGCACGCCTTGTCTCTACTCTCCGTGCGGTATAAAAGAGACAAGGCATGCCTTGTCTCTACTCAAGGCGTTTGCTCTTCACGCGCCGGCCGATAAAACAGCGGCCCGAACAGAATCAGCGCAAGAATCAAATAGGAAACACTCATGACCAAGGCGATTTATTGAATGGTTAAGGTGCGGTACAGCCGTTGCGCGCCATTGTCTAATTGCACAGAATAGGTGCCGGGCGTGAGCGGGGAAAAATCGAGTTGGAGCAGGTTTTGTTCCTTTTCCAGCGCCTGGTTTTGGTGGATCATTAGCCGACCGAGGGCATCAAAAACGGAAATATTCAGGGCACCTTCTTTTGCTGCATAATAGTTCAGGCTGACCAGCCCGGCATGTGCGGGGTTGGGGTAAAGGGCTGCCTCGTCTTGTACGCCGCTCTGCATGATTACGGAGCGGACCTCCGAATATTCGAATTTTCCATCAAAATCCACCTGTTTGAGGCGGTAGTAGTTCATGCCGGGCTGCGGGCGCTCGTCGGTGTAGGCGTACGGTTGCTCCTCCTGTGTGGTACCGTGACCTGGCACAAAGGCGAGGCTTTGCCAGGTTCTGGCGTCGGTGCTGCGCTCGATGTCGAAGCCCTGGTTGTTGTGTTCGGAGGCGGTGTGCCAGGTGAGTAGGGCGGACTGTTCGGCATCCGCAATAGTGGCCCGGAAGTCTGTCAACTCGACAGGTAGCACCAGCCCACAAGCCGCCTCCACTTCTGCTACACTGTTACATCCAGATGCGAAACCGTTGCAACAAATATTGGCAATGCCGGAGGCTCCGAGATGATCGCAAACGGCCTGGACGTCGCAAGTGGACAGGAACTGATTTGCAATAATTTCAAGGTTGTTTATGCCAGAGATGGGATGGTCCAGTCCGCTTAGGTAGTAAAGTTCTTGATTAAAAGCAATGGATAAATCTCCATTGATAGAAGAGAGGTTATCTAGCCCATAGAGGCTGTATAAGTATTGATTTTCCCAGATTCTCAAATTCCCCCCAACAGAGAAGAGATTGTTTAGCCCATCGAAGGTAAACAGGTATTGATGGCTTATCTGCAAATCGCCCCCAATGGAGGATAAGTTATTGAGCCCACTGAGGCTGTATAGGTTGTAAGCCTGTAAATACAAACTTCCCCCAATAGAGTTAAGTTGGTACAAGCCATAGAGGTTGTTAATATCAAAGCCGTTTATATATAAACTCCCTGTTATGATGGCACTATTGGAGTAGTATATTGAGAAGTTATCTACTTCATCCTGGGACTGCAGGTATACATCTCCGAACCATATCTGGGCAGCAGCAGGCCTACCCCAGCAGCAAGCGGCAACGACAATAAGCCAATGATAAGTCCAGCGTTGAACAAAAGAAAATGAAGTGTTGGTAAAGTTTCGCATAATGAAAAGAGTTATTAAGTGACCGAAAACGTCACAAAAGTGGCCCACACCCAGTTCACAGGCGTGTCAACATGGGTACACCAGCGTCTCATTTCAGGGAATTTTCCAGTCTGTACGCAATAATTTCAGACCTGCTCTTCCGAAGGCGACTTGCCGAACCTCTTTTTGTAGTTCAGGGAAAAGTGTTTCACCTGCTTCAGCCCGACGGAATAGGCCGCCGCTTTTACCGACGATACGGCGCGGGTTTCAAGCAGCAGGCGCGCTTTTTGAAAACGCGCTTCGTCTACGTATTCCGTCGGCGTGAGGCCGGTGAGGCGTTTCAACTGACGGAAAAGGGTCGACCTGCTCATGGCCATATCGTCGGCGAGTAGGTCGGCGGTTAAATCGTGGTAGGGAATACGGCGTTCTACCGTTTGTTCGAATTGTTCCAACCAGGCCAGGTCGTCGGCGCTGAAGGCCATGGGTTCGTTGTCCTTTTCCGCAGAGTGGTTTTCTTTTGGCACGCTGCGCCGACCGGCATTTTGCAATAAATTGCTCACCCGGGCCAGGAGTTCTTCTTCTTCGAAAGGTTTCAGCAGGTAATCATCGACCCCGATGCGCAAGGCGCGCAACTTGTCGTGTAAATCGGCGCGGGCCGTGAGCATGACGACCGGGATAGAACGCCAGCGGTCGTCGCCTTTCAGCCGTTCGAGCAATTGAAAGCCGTCCATTTTCGGCATCATCACGTCGGATACGATCAGATCCGGCTGGATCGCGTTGTTTTCCAGCAGCGCAAGTGCGGCAAGGCCGTTTTCGGCGGTTACCACTTCATAATGGGCCGACAGGATCAGGCGGATATAATCGCGCAGGCTTTCATGGTCTTCCACCACCAGGATGCGGGGCGCATTGGGCGGCCAGGCAGGGGTTTCCAGGTGCGGTGCGGCTGAGGAGTTGCCATTTTTGGAAAATTCGGATAACATCTTCGCATCCGAATCGACGACTTTCTTTTTTGGAAATTCAAAGTAAAAATCGCTTCCGGCGCCGAGGCGGCTTTCTGCCCAAATGCGGCCGTTCAGCACCTGCGCCATTTCCCGGCACAAGGCCAGCCCGATGCCCGAGCCACCTTCCACGGGCGCGCCGGGTTGTGCGGTCTGGAAAAAGCGGTCGAACACGCGCGGCAGGTCGTCCGGATGAATGCCCCGGCCCGTGTCGGATACCAGAATTTGAACCATGCCATCGGCCTCCCGCACCTGCACCCGCACGTGCCCACCCGCATGCGCAGGTGTAAATTTCAGGGCGTTGGAAAGCAGGTTGTTCAGCACTTTTTCCACCTTGTCCGTATCCAGCAGCACCTTGCATGATCGGGGTAAATGGTAGTCGAATTCAAACCCGATACCCAGTCTTTCGGCATGGCTTTGGAAAGAACCTGTAAGTCGATGCAGGAAGGGATACAGCAGCACCGGCGTTTCATGCACCAGCAGGGCGCCGGATTCGAGTTTGCTCAAATCGAGTATTTCATTGACAAGGCTCAGGAGGCGTTGTGCCTGCTGCCTGGCCACCGTAGCAAGGCCGCGTTCCTGGTTTTCGAGGCGCGGGTTTTTCAGGATCGTTCCGATCGGCCCCAGCATCAGGGTCAGGGGCGTGCGTAGTTCGTGTGCAACATTGGCGAAAAAACGGCTTTTTGCCTCGTCAAGCCGCTTCAATTCTTCGGTTTGATGCCGAATGGTGGCGGTCTGCCGCGTCACTTCCCGTTCCAGGCGCTCCTGTTCCAGCCGGTGCTGGCGAATGCGCCAGCGTATCCAACTCCAAACGCCGCAGGAAATCAGCAGCAGGCTGAGGGTGATAAACCACCAGCGTAGATACACAGGCGGCAGCACCCGAATGCTGAAGGCCAGTTCGTTTTTTGCCCAGGCGCTGTTGGAAGCCTGGGCGCGTATCTGCAACAGGTGCGTGCCGTACGACAAGCCCGAGAGCCTCAATACCGGCTCGTTCAGCACCTCCCAATCTGACGTGACGCCTTCCAGATACCAGTAGTGTCGTCCGACATAAAGTTTTGGACGTTATTAGCGACAAAAAGATTTGGACGGGAATTAAGTTCTTTGACAGACTAAAGTAAGTAAAATGGCACAAGCATATCCACTTTCGGCACGTGAAACTGTGA